>JAESGR010000913.1_pt1 | contig 12942 bp, 15 predicted proteins | sample 9269771 | NCBI WGS metagenome assembly JAESGR01 (sample SAMN15739572, study PRJNA653492) | algae metagenome | isolation source: Chroococcus sp. CMT-3BRIN-NPC107 and co-occurring heterotrophs from well... | place: USA: Clark Mountains Wilderness, California | collected 2010-04-18
TCGCGGGCTACGACGCCATGATCGCCGCCATTGCGCAGGTGCATGGGGCAGAGGTGGCGACCCGCAACGTCAAGGACTTCGAGGGCTGCAGCGTGGCCGTGCTGGATCCCTGGCGAGACTAGGTAGCCTTTGGAGCTTAGCCTTGGCTGGAACCCTTCTGCTCCGCTCTCCATGCAGTTGCCATTGGATGTGGGAGACCGTGAAGGACCTTCAGCCGCCGCAAGGCGACCGCCGTCCTGGCAGCTTCGGCCATGGAAGTCATTAAACCTACATACTTGACTAATTTTATAGACTTTTCCACAGTCGGATCGATGGCGCCGGTAGCCGTCGCTGCACGCGCTGACGCTCGTGCAGGAACGACAAACCTGATCAACGGAGAGTGGAATGAGGCTGAGCCGTCGTAAGGCGTCCGCGCTCCTGGCGGGGTCGGCCGCGCTAGGTGTCGCTCCGTTCGCCAGTATTCAACCTGCGCGAGCGGCTGTGGAGATCCTGAACGTCTCCTATGACCCCACCCGCGAGTTGTACAAAGACGTCAACTCGGTCTTCGCCGCTGCCTGGGAACAGCAGACTGGCGAGGAAGTGACGGTCCGCGCTTCGCATGGCGGGTCCGGAAAACAGGCAAGATCGGTGATCGACGGGCTCGAGGCGGATGTAGTGACCCTGGCGCTGGCCGGCGACATCGATGCGATCGCGAACAATACCGACAAGCTGGCGAAGGACTGGCAAAAGCGCCTGCCCTACAACAGCACGCCCTATACCTCGGCGATCGTGTTTCTGGTCCGCCAGGGAAACCCCAAGGGGGTCAGGGACTGGGGTGACCTCGTCAAGGACGACGTGAAGGTCATCACGCCCAACCCTAAGACGTCGGGTGGCGCTAGGTGGAACTATCTGGCGGCGTGGGGCTGGGCGCTCAGGCAGCCGGGCGGCAATGCCGCCAAGGCGGAAGCTTTCGTGCGCGACCTGTTCCAGCACGTTCCGGTGCTGGACACGGGTGCTCGCGGGTCGACCACCACCTTCGTGCAACGCAAGCAGGGCGACGTGCTGCTCGCCTGGGAGAACGAGGCTTTCCTCTCGCTGGTCGAGTTTGCCGATGCCGGGCTTGAGATTGTGGTGCCATCGGTCAGCATCCTGGCTGAGCCGCCGGTCGCCGTAGTGGACGGCGTGGTCGACGCCAAGGGTACACGCAAGGTGGCGGAGGCCTATCTGAACTTCCTCTATTCGCCGGAAGGGCAGAAGCTCGCAGCCAAACATTACTACCGCCCGCGCGAGCCACAGCATGCCGCCCCTGAAGATGTGGCCCGGTTCGTGAACACCGACCTGCTCTCGATCGACGAGACGTTCGGCGGGTGGGCGAAGGTCCAGCCGGAGCATTTTGGCGACGGCGGCGTGTTCGACCGGATCTACAAGCCGGCTTGAGAACCCGGCCGAGCCTTTGGTTCATCTCGGTCCATGGCAAGAGGTGCTACCTCGCCATCAATACGGAGCGGCGTCATTGGATCGTCGTCAAGCCACCCGAATCGTAGGCGTTGGCACAGGGTTGGGCTTGCTGCCCTTCATCCGTGTGCGGCGCGCTCGTGCAGCAGTAGAGCTCCTGAACGTCTCCTACGATCCTACCCGTGAACTCTATCGGGAGATCAACGAGGCGTTCGCTGCTTCATGGGAGACTCAAACCAGCGAGCAGGTACTAATCCGGATGTCCCATGGTGGGTCCGGCAGGCAGGCTCGATCGGTGATCGGCGGTCTGGACGCGGATGTGGTGAGCCTGGCACTTGCCAGCCACATCGACGCCATTGCTGCCAACACCGGCAAGCTTCCCAGGGACTGGCAGGGCCGTCTGCCATACGGCAGCACGCCCTACACCTCGACGATCGTGTTCCTGGTCCGCAAGGGCAATCCCAAGGCCATCAAGGATTGGGGTGACCTGGTGAAGGATGACGTCAAGGTCATCACGCCCAACCCCAAGACGTCGGGTGGCGCCAGGTGGAACTATCTGGCTGCCTGGGGCTGGGCCCTGCGCCAACCGAGCGGCTCCGCCGATAGCGCACGGCAATATCTGAGCGAGTTGTTCCGGCGGGTTCCCGTGTTGGACGCCGGTGCCCGAGGCTCCACCACGACCTTTGCCCAGCGTCGACAGGGCGACGTCCTACTGGCCTGGGAGAATGAGGCTTATCTCAGCTTAGCCGAGTTCGGGGCCGACAAGTTCGACATCGTCGTGCCGTCGGTGAGCATCCTGGCAGAGCCCCCTGTGGCGCTGATAGATGGCAACGTTGATGCCAAGGGCACGCGCAAGGTAGCTGAAGCCTATCTGCAGTTCCTCTACTCGCCAGAGGGACAGAAGATCGTGGCGAAGAATTATTATCGCCCCCGTGAGCCACAGCATGCCGATCCGGCCGATATTTCTCATCTACCAAAGATCGATCTGTTCACGATCGAAGAAGTGTTTGGTGGCTGGGCGAAGGCGCAGCGGGAGCATTTCGATGACGGCGGGATCTTCGACGCAATCTATGCTGTAGGAAAGTAAGCAGATGCGGCGTACCGCACTGACGCTCGTTCGTGCACAACGTGACGTCCTGCCGGGCTTCGGGCCGGCGATGGGCGTGACGGTCACCTACCTCTCGCTGATCGTGCTCATCCCCCTGGCCGTCATGTTCCTGCGCAGCGTCGGCGACGGTTTCGGCCACTTCCTCGCCGTGGCGACCGACCAGCGCACGCTGGCCGCCTTGCGCCTGAGCTTCGGCGGGGCACTGATCGCCGCGCTGGTGAACCTAGTGATGGGATCGATCGTCGCCTGGGTCCTGGTGCGCTACCGTTTTCCGGGCAAGCGCCTGCTGGATGCGGCCGTCGACCTTCCCTTCGCCCTGCCCACCGCGGTAGCAGGCATCACCCTGACCGCCCTGTTCGCCAGCGATGGCTGGATCGGGCAACTGCTCAGCCCGCTAGGCATCGAGGTCGCCTTCACGCCGCTGGGCGTCATCGTCGCGATGGTCTTCATCGGCCTGCCGTTCGTGGTCCGGACGGTCGAGCCGGTGCTGGCGGACTTCGATCGTGAGGTGGAGGAAGCCGCCTCCACCCTGGGGGCCAGCCGGCTCCAGACGGTATGGCGCGTCATCCTGCCGAGCATCCTCCCGGCGGCGCTCACCGGCTTCGCCCTGGCCTTCGCCCGGGCCGTCGGCGAGTATGGCTCGATCATCTTCATCGCCGGCAACATGCCCTACCAGTCGGAGATCGCACCGCTGTTGATCGTGATCCGGCTGGAAGAGTTCGACTATGCCGGCGCTGCCACCATCGGCGTGGTGATGCTGCTGGGGTCGTTCACGCTGCTGCTGCTGATCAATCTGCTGCAGGCCTGGAGCAGGAGCTACGACCGAGGATGATCGCGAGCTTGCCCGATACCGCCGTGGCCACCATCACCCCCCACCGTCCGGCGCACGCCGAAGGGCGCATGGCCCGACGGATCCTGATCGGCATCACGGTCGTCTTCCTGTGCGGCTTCCTGATCCTGCCGCTCCTCGTTGTGTTCACCGAAGCGTTCCGGGAAGGCTGGCCCGCATTCCAGGAAGCGATCGTCGAGCCTGACGCCATGGGCGCCATCCGGCTGACCCTGCTGGTCGCGGCGATCGCCGTGCCGGTCAACCTCGTGTTCGGCCTGTGCGCCGCCTGGTCGATCGCGAAGTTCGACTTTTCCGGCAAGTCGGTGCTGATCACGCTGATCGACCTGCCGTTCTCGGTCTCGCCGGTGATCTCCGGGCTGGTCTGGGTGCTGCTGTTCGGGGCCAACGGCCTGTTCGGGCCGATGCTGGCGTCGATGGGGCTCAAGATCGTGTTCGCCGTGCCGGGCATCGTGCTGGCCACGATGTTCGTGACCTTTCCCTTCATCGCGCGCGAGCTCATCCCGCTGATGGCCGAGCAGGGGCGGGAAGCGGAGGAAGCCGCCCTGTCGCTGGGTGCCTCGGGCTGGCAGACCTTCCGCCGCGTGACCTTGCCGAACGTGAAATGGGGCCTGCTCTACGGCGTGCTCCTGTGCAACGCCCGGGCGATGGGCGAGTTCGGCGCGGTGTCGGTGGTGTCGGGCCATATCCGCGGCCTGACCAACACGATCCCGCTGCATGTCGAGATCCTCTACAACGAGTACCAGTCGGTGGCCGCCTTCGCGGTGGCGTCGCTGCTGGCCCTGCTGGGCCTGGCCACGCTCGTGATCAAGACCATCCTGGAATGGCGCTACGGCGCCGAGCTCGCCGCGACCCGGCGTCACTGACCAAGCAAGCCCCGGAGCTCTTCGCCATGACGATCACGGTCACGGGACTGACCAAGGAGTTCGGCGGCTTCAAGGCCGTGGACGACCTGAACCTGAGCGTCGCCCAAGGGGAACTCGTGGCCCTGCTGGGTCCGTCTGGCTCGGGCAAGACCACCTTGCTGCGCATCATCGCCGGGCTGGAGTTCCCCGATCGCGGCCGGGTGCTGTTCGATGGCGACGATGCCACGGCGCGGCCGGTCGGCGACCGCGCGGTCGGCTTCGTGTTCCAGCACTACGCGCTGTTCCGGCACATGACGGTGTTCGAGAACATCGCCTTCGGGCTGCGCGTGAAGCCCCGCGCCCAGCGTCCCCCGAAGGACGAGATCACCCGGCGGGTGAACGAATTGCTGAACCTGGTCCAGCTGGAGGGCCTCGCTCGCCGCTATCCCACGCAGCTTTCCGGCGGCCAGCGCCAGCGCGTGGCACTCGCCCGGGCACTCGCCATCGAGCCGCGTGTCCTCCTGCTCGACGAGCCGTTCGGGGCGCTGGACGCGCAGGTGCGCAAGGACCTGCGCCGCTGGCTGCGCCGCCTGCACCAGGAGATGGGGCTGACGTCGGTGTTCGTGACCCACGACCAGGAAGAGGCGCTGGAGCTGGCCGATCGCGTGGTGGTGATGAACAAGGGGCGGATCGAGCAGATCGGCGCGCCGGCGGAGATCTACGACCATCCCGCCAACCCGTTCGTCTACGAGTTCCTGGGTCAGGTGAACCGCGTCCCGTTCCAGGCGCCGGACCGCGTCGCGCACGTGCTGGGCAAGGCGTTCCGGCTGGGCGGCGCGGTGACCGACGGCATCGCCTATGTCCGGCCGGAAGAGATCGAGATCACGCGGCGGCCCGAGGACAACACCGTGCCGGCGACGATCAGGCACATCACCGCGCTGGGCTCGGTGATCCGGATCGACCTCGATGTCGAGGGCCGCACGGATCCGGTCGAAGCCTCCATGCCACCATCACGCTGGCGCGACCTTGGCATCGAAAGGGGTGAAAGCGTGCACGTTCGTGCAGCCAGCGCGCGGATCTTTCCAGCTGGAGCTCACCTAGCGGATCGGTCGGCAGCGCCTGCTCACCCACCCCCCAGATCGAGATAATGTCCTGGGTAGTCGGACGGGCTCCACGGCGATGGCCTGATTGAACTGGATCGAGATGGACGCTGTCAGGTGGACCACCGACCCGAAGCCGATCAGCAGGGCGACGATGGCGAGGATAAGCGCGTCGTATAGTCCGCCAGCTCATCGAGCTTGCCGGTCCCAAAGGTGAACCGCTCGTCCTCGGCATGGCGGCGGGTGCACAGGCAGGCCGCTGCCGCGATGGTGAGCGCCCCGGCATGGGTCGCCATCTGGAAGCTGTCGGCCAGTAAGGCCATCGAACCAAAGGCGACACCGGCGACGATCTCGCGGACCATCATCGCCGTCGTGATCGTGATGACAATCCAGGTCCGCCGCTCGTTTCGGGCATGATCCGCACCCAAAAACACATGCCGGTGCTGCCAGGGCTCAAGGGAATGGGTGTGCATGCCGCGATCTTCTGCTGCTTCGAGCGACAGCGTGCTGGCAGCCGCCACCAAATGGCTGGGTTGGAAGCTGGGCTGGTCCTGGCAAGGCCACCGCAATGTCTTGATCGAGACCTGGATCGAACGGCAGCGCTTCCAGTATAGCTGCCTTGCAGCCCCAGACCGCCCGATCCTCTTATCGATCAGGTGATCTAACCTAAGGCAAGCCGTACAAGAAGCCCGGCTCCTGCGGCAATTCCAAGGGTCTTCACCACCCCCAGCTTGAAGCGGAACAGGCAAAGGGCTGCCAAAGCAGCCAACGCCAGTGCCACCGGATCGAGTGTGGTGAGCACCGGCAGATCCACCGCGAACGGACCTGCCTGCATGGCCTGCACCTCGCGGAACAGAACCCGCAACCCGAACCAGACCGCCAGATTGGCGACGACGCCGACCACGGCGGCCGTGATCGCCGCCAACGCTGCGGAGAGCGCCCGGTTGGCCTGCAGCCGCTCGATCACCGGGGCGCCCAGGAAGACGAACACGAAGCAGGGTGCGAAGGTCACCCAGAGCACCAGCACCGAGGCGATGATGCCACCAGGGATACCGCTTACCGCCTCCGGTGCGCGGAACCCGGCAAGGAAGCCAACGAACTGCAGCACCAGGATGAGCGGCCCGGGCGTTGTCTCCGCCAGCCCCAGGCCGGCCAGCATCTCGTCAGCTGACAGCCAGTGGTAGGCCTGGACGGCATCCTGCGCGACATAAGCCAGCACCGCATAAGCGCCACCGACGGTGACCACGGCCATCTTGGAGAAGAACCAGGCGACGTCGGCGTAGGTCCCGCCCACGGTCGCCAGCAGGACGGCGACCGGCACCAGCCATAGCGCCAAGCCGATCATACCGGCGCGGCGCGCACTCGCGGCAAGCCGACCCGGACGGGCTGGATCAGCCGCCAGCACCGCGTCGATCAGGGCCGGTGCATCATTCTTCGCCTCGCCATGGCTGGAAGGCGTGAAGGCTGCGGGTGCCAGATAGCCGATGATGCCGGCCGTCAGCACCACCAGCGGGAAGGGCAGGTTCAGGAAGAACAGGGCGATGAAAGCGGCGATCGCCATGGCCCAGGCTGCCTTGCCCTTCAGCGCCCGCCGGCCGATCCGTAGTAATGCCTCGACCACGATGACAAGGACCGCGCATTTCAGGCCGAAGAACAGGGCAGCAATCACCGGGACGTCGCCGAGTGTCGCATAGAGGAGCGAGAGCGCCAGCATGACGGCGGCCCCCGGCAGCACGAACAGGATGCCGGCAGCCAGCCCACCGCGCACGCCGTGCATGAGCCAGCCGAGATAGGTCGCAAGCTGCTGGGCTTCCGGTCCCGGCAGCAGGGTGCAGAAGTTGAGCGCGTGCAGGAAGCGCCGGTCGCCGATCCAGTGCCGCTCGTCCACCACCTCCCGATGTAACAGCGCGATCTGTCCAGCCGGGCCGCCAAAGGAGAGCAGGCCGATCCTCAGCCAAACCCGCAAGGCTTCGGCAAAAGAGGGTAGCTGTGCGTGGGCCTCGGCAGCCGACACGGCTTCTGGGACAGACGAGCCTTCGGTGGTCTTGATCATGAGCTGGCAGCCTTCTTCACTGGCCAGTTGTGGGTCTCATCGGTTGCGTCCCGGCACCAGCGGTAGAAGGCGTCATACAAGGACAGCCCGGCCTCGAGTTGCTCGAGGTCATCCGCATACATCCGGGACAGCCCGAGCGAGGCTGCCAGCAGACCGGGTGCTTCCGGCGCCAGATCGAGGCGTGCCGTGTCTGCGGCCCGGACGATCGTGGCCAGTCGGCGCAGTGCTTCGGTCCCAAGACCAAACTCGTCCAGCATGACATCGAAGGTGCAGAACTCGCCACGATGGCTCCAGAAGACGTCCTCGATGTCAAAGGGTGCTGCACCAAAGCGCTCGCCCACGGCCGTAACTTCGGACGGTGTGACGAACAGGAACACGGCACCGGGATCAACGAAGCGGCGGATCAGCCAGGGACAGGCGATCCGGTCGATCTTCGGCCGCGTACGCGTGACCCAGACAGTTCGTCCTTGCTCGTCCCGCGTAGGCAGCTTGGCTTCAGGTACCGCCGGCAGGCCAGCCGTCGCCCAGGCCGCAAAGCCGCCCTCCAGCACGTTTGCCGCGATGCCCTCGTGGCGCAGCCAGGCGGCCACGCCCTGGCTCAATTTCTGCCCACGCTGGCAGATGACGATCGCGGTGCGGCCGCGCAGTGGCTCGACCCAGTGATGAACCTGGTCATGCCGCCGCCAGATCGATCCCGGGATCAGGCGTGGATCGGCGGCGGCATCGTCGTCCGTACGCACGTCGATCAGCACCGGGCACCTGGGTGTCCCGATCAGGCGGGTAAGCTTGTCGATGGAGATGGTGGTCGTCGAAGACATGCAGCGTCCTTCCGTTGCTCGGTGCGGGACGCGATGCTTCGGCTGACGCCTCGTGGGGAGATCGCCTTCCCCATGCCAAGGACCTAGAACGCCGGTTCAGGCTGGGCAAGGGCTCCAAGCGTGAGGCTAGATGACCGGCCTGTTCCACTTTGCCGATCAGGCGGTGATCCTCCGAGCGCAGCGACGATGGCGGCAAGAGCTGGCAGCCCATGGATGGCGCCTTGCCCATCAGCCTGCGCAGGCTCTAGTCGAACCGCTGCAACTTGTCGTACATCCAGCAGTTGTGTGGAACGAGACGGCGCAGCTAAGGCGTTCTGTGGCCGAAGGGTGCTTGACGGCAGTAGGGCGCTCGAGGAGAGCGTCCAGGCGCATGTCCTCTTGCGCTGGCGCGCAACCATCCTGGTGAAAAGACGTTTCGACCAAGCGACATCCAGACGAACTGCGATGGGCAGGATCGTCGATGGTTGAAAGAGGTTTATCAGCGGCGACAATGACCCGTATGGGTCCGTCTGGGGACGCCCAGCAAGCTGAGGTCGTTGGCTTGGTCAGCGAGCGGGATGGACGCGTTGATGAGGCATGGCAGCATTACCGCCGCCACGCAGACGCCGTTCTTCGTTCGGCAGCCAGCGCAGACGAACGTCTTCGTGCCGCTCTGCGTGGTGCCCTGGAGACGGACGAGGAGTAGTTCAGGTTCGGTATCGCAGCTGGCCTCGGCTGTCTTGGTTTGTTCGTGAGCTGCTCAGTTGTCCTTCGGTCGGAACAGCTCCAGACCCGCTGGAACCTGTGTCGTCTCATCTCCGCGGCGGAGCCTGGCGATGAAGTTGATGATCTCAGGTACACTGGCGCTGTCATAAGGCTTGCGCACCAAGCCCCAGGCCAGATGGCGGTTGGCACGGGCATGGCCTGCTTGGGCACTGAGAAACAGGCAAGGCGTCTGGTGGCGCTGGTGCAGGTAGTAGGCCACCTCCACGCCGTCGCCGCCATCGCGCAGGTTGAGGTCGATCAGGGCAAGGTCCGGACGCGTCATTTGGCAAAGCGCGATAGCATCCTCGACGCTATCGGCTGGGCCCAGAACTCGAAAGCCAGCGATCTTCAATGCCCACTCCAGGGCAAAGGGGCGATGAGGGTCTCGTCCTCCACGACGAGGATGCGCATCGGCGTTCAATCTAATGCCAGGCCGTACTGCCCGAGCGAGTGAGAGAGCTACCTTGGGAAGATGCTCTCGTCTGTTAGCTAGATGGTGTCCTGGTCACGGCGCAGGGCGAGGTCGATGCCGGCCAGGCCGTTGCAGTTCTCGACGTCCTTGCGGATCGTGATGTCCTGCTTGAGCATGCCCAGCGCTACCAGCCGGTCATGGATCGTCTTGGTTACAGCGCTCATATCGTACGACGCCGTCGTCGTCTGGTTCATGGCAGCTCTTCCTGAATGACGATCGGTGGGCCGAGATCCGGCTCATCCACCCGTCTTACCGTCGCAAGCTCAGCGCGCAGCGGGATCATCCGGCGGACCGGCACCTCCTGCGAGAGCTTCTTGATCCGCAACTCTTCCTTCAGCACGAGCCGGGTCCCGACGACGAGCTGTTCCTCCACGACCGGAACGATCAGCACGCCATGCTCTTCCCGAACGGGCGGCACCTCGTCGACGAACTGGTCGATGGTGATCCGGTCGACGGTGACTTCCTCCTCGTGCAGGAGGGCTTCCACGAACTGCTGCCTCGTCTCCACCTCGATGGCGACATGGGTACGACCGAGCTCGACGATGCGGCGGTCGATCTTGAGGCGCTCTTCCAGCAGCTCGACCTGCTGGCCATGCTGATGATGGACAAATGGTTCAGCCATGGGAACGTAACAGGAGGCCGCCCCGGCAGTTCCTGAAACGCTTGTGGATGCTGATCAGTCGGCCGGCCGGGTGGCGCCGATGTCATGCAGCGTGCTGCTTTCCTCTTGAGACGTCGCATCCTCCTTGTTGCGCATGGCTTCCTCCTGTTCGCGCCGGCGCGGCGCATCGAGCGTTTCTTCCGCCCGGCGAGCATTCTCGTGAGGATCGGAGTTGAGCGCTCCGGTGAGCGATCCGATGACGGGCTTCTTATCGTCTTCGGTCATGACATCTCCTGCTGGTACCGCTCCCGGCAGCTCTGCTGGAAGCCATACCAGCCAAACGGCTGGATAGCGCCAGCGGTGCCGGAGCTGCTCGCACGTCGGCCTGTCATCGTTCCGCCATGCCGTTCGGCTATGTGCACCATGCCGAGCAGGATCAGTCGTTGCCGAGACGGCAAGAGGTACAAGAGCGGTGGTGGTAAACCAGCTGGCGCAGGTCGGACCCTTCCGTGACCTGCCATTGGCAGCGCTGGAGGGTTTAAGCCAGCAATGCTCGTCCGCTCACCGTCAAGCGGGCGAGATCCTCTATGACTCTGCCGAGAAGGTGCCGCCTTGCGTGTTCCTGATCGTGGCGGGCAGGGTCGAGATCCTGCAGGGTCAAACCAAGATGGCACTTGTTGCGGTGGGCCGCGCCAGTGCTGGCCAGCTGGTCGGCGAGTTCACCGCGCTCGATGGCGTCCGGGGGCACAACCTGGTGCGTGCCATCGAGGCGACGCAGTCTGTCACCATTCCGCAGGACGTGTTCCGAGGCTTGATCGAGCAGCATCCGCCGGTGGCCTTGAACCTGCTGCGCGATATGATCGGCATCATTCGCAAGCTGAACGACCGGATGGCGTTGCTGGCGGGCACGCATGCGGAGTTCGAGCGCATCCGCCAGGACCTGTTCCGGTTTGTGGTCTGATGCCCCACACGAGCAAGCCACCATGACCGGCACATCAACAGCTCGTTCCCCTTCACAGTCTTCCTCGGTCAGCAGACGAAAGGGATCCAGATGAAGATCAACACATGGACATGGGCAGCCGCCGTGGCTGGCCTGCTTGCCGGCACAGCCGGCAGCGCGCTGGCTGAAGACCGCATGGAGTGCGGCGTGGAATCGTCGAGCTCGACCACGACGCAAGGCTGCCGGCCCGATGCGACCGACGGCGATGCTGCCGGCGGGGGACAGGGCAGTGGCGGATCTGGTTCCAATTCCTCCAGCGGGGGCAGCTCTGGCGGTGGATCCGGCAGCGGCGGCTGAAGCCACCCGTAGGACTCTTTGCTAGTGTAGATGCAGGAGGCGGGGTCAGCGTTGGTATGCTGATCCTGCTCTCATTAGTCTCATCGGGATACTTGCTGCTGCCGCGCGATCAGCAATGTCATGATCGACCAGGCAAGGTAGCCTGAGATCCAGGCGACGCAGGCCAGCAGGATCATGTCGTCGTTGGTGAGAAGCAGACGTCCTGCGTGCTGCTGGAAGGACAGCAGGAGGTAGAGGAGCGAGCCAGCCACTGCACCAAGGATGCTGATCATCAGCCGGCACCATCGCGGCATCACAAGATCACCTGCCCGTGCATGATACCTGATCCATTGGACGCCATCTGGTCCAGCCATTGCTGGAACGCGAAGCTGGCAGCCTAGGTGGAGCACATGGCAGTTGTGTGACTGCCTAGTCAGGCCATGACGCCACCATGCTCATCCCATGAACTCGACGTCACTGCAGCCTGCAACGCTGGAAGCCCGCTCGATGGGCACCAGATGGGGCTGTGACCGCAACAACGGACAGGCTGGCCCGTGCAGGCAAAGACGCAGATGCAGAACGACGAGTTGTTCGACTATCGGGGGAGGCTGCGCTCAGCGTTCGCCGAGCAGACGGAATGGTCGGCAGCGGAACGGGAGCACCAGCGGCATGTCAGGCATGTGCTGCCCGAGACATCCTGGGAAGACCTGGCGCAAGCTATCGCTGATGAGAGGCATGACCGCGTTGCCGGGCGCCCAGAGTTCCAGTGAGGTTCCTTGCTGTGAGCAGGCCTGGGTGCTGAGCAGGCTCGCAAAGCTACAGCCGACGTAACAGGCGCTGGCTCCAGTTGATGCCCGAAGCCATTCAGCTCCGGGCATCGAATAGCCGTAAGCTGGAGCCTAGGCCGCGTTGTCGTCGACGATCAGGATCATGTCACCGGCAGCCGAGATCTCGACATCGACATCCCGGCCGTCATGCGTGCCCTCGAACTCGTAGACCATCGCCATGTCGGAACGCTGGCTGAGCTCGATCTTGGTCGGCTGGAAGTCAGCCAGGTAGGCCTTCATCAGCTTCGAGACCTTCTCGGGCACGTCACCCATGGCGATCTCGCGCTCGATCTCGTCCAGCCGGCCATCAGGATGCACGTCCAGCTCGACGTTCTTGCCGTCCATGTCGGTACCGGCGACCTCGTAGACCATCATGCCGTCCTCGCCCAGGTCGACATCCGCCGAGGTGACCTTGAAGCCGGGCATGTGCCGGTCGGCCACCATCAACACAGCAGGCGGAACCTGACTGAGTTCAATCGTCATGTCGCCCGTCACGCCTGCCGGCGCCGCTGTCGTATCCTGTGCGGCTGCATATCCACTACCGCCAGCCAAGGCCGCTGCACCAAGCGCCGTAATCATGATCTTCCGCATGTCGTTCTTCATCCACGTGGTGTGTCGGATAGCCTAGTGCCGACGCAAGATCTTCAGCGCCGTCATGCCCAACGTAGATCGACATGATGATAGTAAGATGCTCGCCTGGATGCGCCGCGGCGACCGTGGCGAGCTTCGCGCCCAGCCCATTTTTCGAACGCGGCCTGCGCGGCTGGACTGCTCTGTGGGTGACGCGGCCGGGTTTTCTGGCGCGACAAGCCGAGCC
>JAESGR010000914.1_pt1 | contig 12939 bp, 2 predicted proteins | sample 9269771 | NCBI WGS metagenome assembly JAESGR01 (sample SAMN15739572, study PRJNA653492) | algae metagenome | isolation source: Chroococcus sp. CMT-3BRIN-NPC107 and co-occurring heterotrophs from well... | place: USA: Clark Mountains Wilderness, California | collected 2010-04-18
CGGCAATTTCCTCGATCTGCTCGAAAGCGTTGCTGACGTTATCTGGCTCGGCTAGACTCATCATCGCCCGGTTTTTTATAATGACGAGATTTTGGCTTAAAGAATCGTGCAGCTCGCCGGCAATGCGTTTACGCTCATTCTCCTGCGATTCGATCAAACGCCTCGAGAACTCTTCCTGATTCGTTTTCTCACGCTCCAGACGCGAAATGCGGCGGCGGTAAATAAAAAAAGCCAGCCCGGATAAACTTAAAACCGAAAGCGATAAAAACCACCACGTCCGGTAAAACGGCGGCAAAACGACGATTTTGAGCGTTGCGCCCTGTTCGTTCCAGACGCCGTCGCTGTTGGCGGCAATGACGCGAAATGTGTAATCGCCCGGAGGCACATGCGAGAAATAAGCCAGCCGCCTTGTTCCCGCATCCGTCCATTCGTCATCTAAGCCTTCGAGTTTATATTTGAAACGCAGATTTTCCGAATTGATAAACGATAGCGCCGTGTAATTGATCTCGAAATTGTTTTGTGAAGGATTGACCGTCATGCCGGAGTCGCCCGTTAAAGCAGGCAGTTCCGACAATTCGTTATCAATTTTGAAACTTTCGATGACAACCGGCGGCGGCTGGGAATTGATTTTGATCTCGCGCGGGTCGATCATCGCCACGCCGTCCTGCGTTGGAAACCAGAGCCTTCCGTCGCGCGTCTTTATGCCGCCAGGGGAGCGTCCGCCGTTGGCTTCGGCGTTGAGCATTCCGTCCGATTTGCCGAAGGCGGTTGATGTGATCGAAGTGCGCTCTCCGTCGGCATACTCGTTCAGCTCATTTTTACTGACGCGGTAAATTCCGCGATTCGACGAGATCCAGAAATTGCGGCTGGCGTCTTCGAGGATTTGAAACACGCCGTCGTTATAAAGTCCGACGCTTGTATTGTAATGCGTGAATTTTCCGTCTTTGAACCGCGCCAAGCCGCCGTCATAACTGCCGATCCAGAGCGTTCCGTCTGTATCTTCGTAAAGCGTGCGAATCGTGCTTGTCGGCAATCCGTCGTTTTCAGTCCAGCTCGCTAATGTTCCGTCTTTGTAAAGCGACAAACCGCCGTAAGTCCCGATCCAAATGCCGCCGTCGCGCGCGCCAATAATAATTTTGACATCGTTTCCGGCAAGACCGTTTTCAGTCGTGAAGACAGTTCTCTCACCGCCGCTGAATTGAGTCAAGCCTTTTGCGCCGCCGATCCAAAGCTTGTTTTCGCGGTCGGTATGAATGGCGAAAATTGAGTCCGATTTGTCAGAGACGAGAACTTGCCCTTCAAGAAAAGGCACGAAGCGGTTTTCGTCGAGCACAAATAAATCGCTGAAACTGCTGACGACGATTCGTCCGGCGGGATCTTTGCCGATAGCTTGAACATAGAAATTTTCCGTCGATTCGACCGCTGTAAAACGTCCGTTTTGAAATCTGAAAAGCCCGCGCGTCGTTCCGACCAAAAGTGTACCGTCCGCGTCTTCGTAAATCGGATAAACGTTCGTGTCGGTTAATCCTTCGTTTCCGGAAAAAGTTTTAACGATTTGTTTTCGTGCTCGATACAAACCGCCGCGCTGTGTGCCGAACCAGAAATTGCCTTCCTCGTCCTGATACGACGAGAGAAAAATATTGCCGCCCGGAGCTGCATATGGCGGGTAAATATCGCCCGACGAGGGCAGCGTTCGAGCAGGTATTTTGAGCAGCAGTTCAGTTTGCATTGTTTTCAGATCGGTTAACAGAAGCGAATCCTGTCCATCCCACGAAACAAGGCTGAGCTTTGCACCGGTGACAAAATTCAGCGGAAATTTCGGCAAACCGTTTGCTTCATTAAAAACGCGGGCTTGTTTTCCGTTTTCCAACTGCACCAATTCCCGGCGGTCGGTTATCAGCCACATATTTCCAGCCGCGTCCTGCACCGCCGAAAGCAGTTTGTAATCAATTAAACCTTTATCCGGCGAAAACCTGAGCCATTGCCCATTCGTGTAACAGCCGGAAGAATTCTGCGCTTGATTGGTCCCGCAAAATGGCTTGGCGTTTTTCCGAGCCGCATCGCGCGATTCTTCAAAAAAACCAATCTTCGGATCAAACGGTTCAAATTCACCGTTCGTGAAATGAAGCACTTTCCAATCGTTTATTAAAATCATCGGATCGCCCTTCATGTCGCCATTGCCAATCCAATAGATTCGAGCGCCTGCGCCAACCCCGTAATGACTAAAACGCCCGTTGTGATAACGGACGATGCCGCTTTCCTCGGTTCCTGCCCACAAATCTCCGCGATCATCTCTAAACAAAGAGTTAAAACGATTATTGACGATGCCCGGCGAATTGCTTTTGTTGAAAATCGTAAATCGCTCGCCGTCAAATCGCGCCAGCCCGTCAGAAGTTGCAAGCCACAGATAACCGTCTTGAGTTTGAACAATTCCGTTGATCGAATTCTGCGGCAGTCCGTCATCAGCTGTCCATTGATCAAACCGATACTGCGCATGCACCGCTGTCAATGCGAAACAAAGACAGAAGCACAATAATAATTTCCCCGATAATTTCGTCACAAATTTTACAGCGCCAAAGAAAAACTAAATTTTGCGGATGGATTGTATTCAAATCTAACTTGGAGGCAAACGATTAACAAGTTTAATAAATAAAATTTAAGGACGCCATAAAGGGATTTTCCTAATCCTGATTATTTTTCCAGTGAAAGTTTGCTCACCTAATGAGCGTTTTTGAGACTCCAGAAATGGTTACATTTAATAAATGCAAAAACTAAATTTTGAAAATTGATGTTTCCGACGAGGGATAATTTTATACTTTTTGTCGGAAAGTTTATTTTCAAACACGAAATCAGACTGTCCAAAAAGGACTCTTTTTGGACAGCTCATTTCTTGTAAATGCCGTAGAATTGGGCGATTTTAATGGCGTGATAGTTAATAAACTCAGACTCTTTAGGTACTTGCTAGAAAAGATACTCACCAGAAAATCTCGTTTCAACTTGGGGAAATTTACAATATTTAGATAGAGATTCGCGCGCAAATTCGGATGAAATGCGCTTTGATTTTGGCACGAAATGGCACGAAATAGAGCCGTAAGTTTTAATGCTTACGGCTTTTTGCTTGTTGATTTACTGCTGTTTTGATGCCGATTACTGCTGGCTGACAAAATCAGCATTAGAAACAGATTCATTCGTTGTTCTCACAATCGTTGGTTGATTGAACCGGAACTGTCTGGCTTTAACGGATAAAGTAACAGTTTCTCCCGCCGCAACATTGTCGAAACGGTAATAACCGAATGTAGTTGAAGTAGCTGTTCGCTGATTGCCTTGTGCGTCAATCAAAGTAATCTGCACGTTTCTAATGCCTCTGCCCGATGCGGTAATAACTCTGCCGGAAACACTTATGTTAGCTGAAGTCGGTCCTAAAACACTAAACAATCCATTGGTCGTATTAGCTGCCGGTGTTCCGCTGTTGAATTGAAATGTTTGTATTCCTGTTGAAGGATTATTAAACAACAATCCGGTTTGCTGTCCTGAACTGCCGATGACATTAAACTGCAAATTGTATAAGACCCCACCTGAAGCCGTTGTAATGGCAGTTGCACATGCACCGGAAACAACTATTCTGCCTGCTGTCGGTGAATTAGCCAGCACTGAACAATTAGCGCTTAATGTTCCCGTATTGCTTCCTGAAGGATTTGCAGGCTGCAGCACAGCCGGATCATAAAAGACGGTAAAATCAAACGATTCGATCGGAGTTCCTGCAGACACCGCTCCGACTGTTACGGGAATAGTGATTGAACTGCCGGTTGATACCGATGCATTCGTAGGTAATGACACATTGACTGCTACCCCCCCGGCAATAGCTGATTCAGATTTGGAATCATTCGATTGTGAATTAGCCGATTGTTTCATTAGCTCGGCTATCTGCTGAGATAATTCATCCTCGAATCTTCCTATGCTATCGCTTTGAACATCTTGTTTCGGCAGAATCTCTTCTTCAGTTTCTGAATCACCGGCAAACGATGCAGCAGTTGCCCAATTTCCCGATACTTCTCCAACCAAAACAGCTTCGTAGTTTTCTGCTGAGAGATTGCTGTTGATTGAATTGTATTGTTTGCTGCTGGGAACGAACTTCCATTGACCAATGATGTTTTGAGCAATGATTCCGACGGCTCTTTGTTGAATGCGAGTGGCATCGAGCGAATTGACCGCACCGCTGCCGTCGGTATCAGCTGCAATCAATTGATTCTGAGTTAAAGTTATCAATCCGACTCGATGCTGCTGAATACGAGTGGCATCAAGCGAATTGATGCCTTTTATTTCTCCGGTTTTTGATGGAGTAACTGTGTAAGTGCCGCCAGAGGTTAATCCGTTCAGTGTATAAGCACCTGTCGCACCGCTGCTGTTAGCTGATGTTGAAGTCGTGCCGGTAGCAGATAACAAAACGCCGGCAACGTATTGGTCTGGCTGATTGGCTGCCGTTATTCCGTATTTGATTGCTCCTGAAATACTACTGGATGCTACGGGCGCAGCTTGCGCTTCAAAAGCTCCGATGTCAGCTCCATTGCCGCCTGCCGCGTTTGTATAAGTTGCCAGATCAACCGGACGAGCCAAGCCGCGCTGGTCAGTTCCTGTGCCGCTTCCTTTATCAAGTGCCGGACTACCAAGAGATAAAGCGTGTGTTTGAGTTGTTCCGCCGTTATTGCCTAATGCCGAAAGCAAAGGGTCTTTGGGCGCAGCGATGGTACCTACCTGTTCGCCGCCGCCGTCGGCGAAGCCGGATGAGCCGTCGGATTTGCCGATAAAGTTATAACCGCTTGAAATGAAACTGCCGCCGACGTCCGGGTTAGCTCCGTTGTTTCCGGCAATAATACTGTTTTTAACCGTTGTTGTTCCACTTGCAGATATTCCTACCACTCCGCCCGTGCCTGAAGAAGTATTTCCGGTAATGGTTGAATTGGTTATAGTCAGAGCACCCTCGTAATTGGCAATGCCGCCATTAGAAGAGGTGTTGCCGGAAATGGTCGTGTTGATAATGTTGACCGTATTACTTTGTATTTTAATTGCGCCGCCTTCAGTAGCAGTGTTGCCGGAGAACGTGCAGCCGGTAATGTTCAAAGCACCACCTCCGGGGGGGCTGAAATCTTCAAGTCCGCCGCCATAACCCGTGGCACTGCTGTTGCTGGTAAAGGCGCAGTTGGTCAGATTGACCGTGCCGGTGCTCAGGTTTCGAATCCCGCCGCCGTCGCTGCCGTTGCCGTTAGCAATTGTCAAACCGGAAATTGTGACGTTCAAGGGATTCTGCGCAATAGAGAAAACGCGGGTGACATTGTTGCCAGAGATGGTGATCAGATTCGCGCCCTTACCGAGAATCGTCATACTTGTGCTAATAAAGAGCTGTCCATTAGTCAAGGTGATCGTCTGCTCAGAGTCAAACAAAGCGGAAAATTGAATTGTGTTGACATCAGGAGAAGCATTTGCCTGGTTAATCGCTTCGCGCAGCGAACAATCGCCCGCCGTGCAGGTCGAATTGTTGCGATCGTCGCTTCTGGTGACTGTCTGAGTTGCCCCTTCAACCGATGTCGGGTCGCTTGCCGTATTGTTTGCCGTGTTGGATTCGCCGCCGCCCGATACGTTTGCAATATTTGTGACCGTATCGGGAGCATTGGCGGCAACACTAACAGTTAAGGTGATTGCCGGATAGCTCGCACCGATGGCAAGCGCATCGCTTCTAGTGCAGGTTAAAGGCGGAAGCTGCGGAAGCGGCTGCAGATTGCAAGTCCATCCGATTCCGGTCATAGCTGTCGCCGTTAATCCGGCTGGTAAAGTATCGGTAACCGAAACAATTCCGCTTGTTGCGATGCCGCCAATATTGGTAACGATGATCGAATAAGTCTTTCCGGTATCGCCCCGCGTAAAACTGCCGGTGTGAGTTTTCGTTACACTCAGGTCAGGTGGTGGTAGGGGCGCAGTTTGCGCTTCAAACGCTCCGATGTCCGCACCGTTGCCGCCCGTTGCATTCGGGTAAGTTGAGTCGGGTAAATTAACCGGTCGGTTGAATCCGGCTCCACGCTGGTCGGTCGTTAAGGTGAAAGAATTGCCTTTATCAATCGCCGGTGAACTAGGCAGCAGCGCGTGCGTTTGAGTTACTCCGCCGTTATTAGCAAGCGGCGCCAGTTTCGCGTCAACATTAACTTGATTGTGGTTTGCGTCATTATTAGCAATGCCGCTCATGCCTGTTCCATTGCCGATCAGATTATAAGCACTTCCCGCTGCGACTCCGTTGCGAAAGTCAGGCGAAGCGTTAGCATTACCATTAGTGTTTCCAGCAACAATAGTGTTTTTTAAATTAGCCGTACCAAGATTCTCTACGCCTCCGCTGCAACTTGGGCAAAACTGGTTGGTTGATTGATTCTTGGTCACGGTAACGCTCGTTAGATTTAATGTGCCTTCGTTCTTAATACCGCCGGTACCATTCGCCGAATTGCCGCTGACAGTCGAGTTCGTCAAATTCAATGTGCCGCCTTGGTTGTAAATGCCGCCGACGATGTTACTCGCCGAATTGCCGCTGACAGTTGAGTTGGTCAATGTTAATGTGCCGGTGCCATTGAAAATGCCGCCGCCGTTAGACGCCATATTGCCGCTGACAATCGAGTTCGTCAAATTCAAGGTGCCGGTGCCATTGACAATGCCGCCGCCTAAGCCGCCATTGGTCACTCCGTTGCCTTTGGTGATTGTTACACCATTGAGCGCTAGATTCGCGGTCTGAATTAGTTCAAACACGCGGCTTGCATTATTACCTGAAATCAATAGATTACTCGCGCCCGTCGAGTTGGTTATCGTCAATGCGCCTACCGATGATGCCGATTGGACGAAAAGCGCGCCGCTCGTTAATGTAATCGTGCAAATGCCTCCGGCTGTGCAGCCCGAGTCGCCTGCCGCAAATGCAAACTCAATTGTGTCCGGACCGGAACCGAAAACGTTTGCCGAATCGATTCGCGCACGCAAACTTCCCGCGCCGCTATCAGCCGTCGTTGTTACTGTATAAGTTGCGGCACTTGCTGATCCAGCGGCAAACAGACAAATTATAAACGCCAGCATCGCAGCCAAACCGGACGCGCGACCGATGCTTTGTGAAAACGAACGAATGATTGAATACTGTTTCGACATATGATTCTCCTGATGTGTAAAAAACCGGTTTTAGATAATTAAAGATTTCCGAAGAATCTTTTGCCCATTTGTTCGCCTGCTGTCTTTATTAAATGTGAAGCGATTCGGAAGGCAGCGAATTTGTTTGTTTCAAGCGATAGTCGCTGAAAATTTTGTTATCCACTTATATAAACGAGATTTTGAGCAAAATACCGTCATCGCTTAAAAAAAAATTATTTTGAATGTTTTCGGTCTATTCTAAGCGGGTTAAATAGCACGCGATAATAAAAGGCTAAATGCCGTTTCGCATCGGGTCACGCTTTGACCAGATGATTCGCCCTTCAAAACAAAACTGCGCTCCCGCTACAAACGTCAAATCGGGCAATCCGGAAACAGTTTCGGCGAGCGGTTGTCAGAGAGATAACCTTAACATTTGTTTATTAAATTCCGCTTCGGTTCCGCGACAGGTTTGAACAATCACCGAGTAGAATTGAGGGCTGTCGTCTGTTTTTTTAGAATGCAGGATAATGGTAAGCGAACAGGCGAGCGATTGTAAGACGTATAACTACGTATTTTTTGTAAGTAATACTACGTATTTTCTACTTACTTTTCCGCAATTGGCGACAAACGGATAAAAACTTGTGATGAAAGAACGAAGTGATTTGGTGAAAATATAAATAATGCCGACAAACAGATGAAACATTTATTGAATTAGAAATCTGTTTCAGAAACGAACTGTTTAGAAACCATTTTTAATGATTATAACAACACGGATTATTTTAATACCGAATATTTTGAGACGTCCAAAAACTTATCTTTTGGGACATGCTGAAAATGAATTTTTAGAGTCAATAAATACGGGAGTTTTAGGGGCGAAAATTTAAGGGGTTTTTGGACAGCCTTATTTTCGATTCTCTAACAAGAGTTCTATTTGTTGTTATTTTCCTTTCTCGGTCACAAGTCGAGCGGAAGATGTTACGAGCTCGGGATTGTAAACATATACTTGTTGGCTGAACCTGAATTTCTTTCCTGCTCAATCCAACCTTCTTCCTCAAGCTGATTGAGTGCTTTTGTAACAGTTTTTTTAGAAAGATGACTCTTTTCGATTATTTCAGCATGAGTGACGATAACCGATGAATCATTATTCGGAAGAGTTTTACCTTTTTGAAAAGATTTAAGAATGGCATAAATGACTTTTGATGAGGGAGAAAGCTCATTGCTTGTGACAATGGCCAAAGGAAGGATAATGTTTGTTTTACTTTTCATTCCTGATAAATCTAAAACTCACTTTATTATATTGAATTTGGATTCGGTAATAAAAGCAGAAAATTGAGTTTCTCTAAACCGAGGCGATTATCTGAAAATAATTGTTACTGATTTACCGCAGCAACACATTGTCGCAAAAGAGGCGTTTTTAAGCTAGATTATTTTATATATAAAGATTCTCTTAGATTTACCAACCGTATAAAATAAACAAAAGCCGCAAGCGTCAAAACTCGCGGCTTTTATTATCTTGGATGTTTCTAAAATTACGGTTTTACTACTCACTAACAAAATCGGCATTAGAAACAGATTCATTCGTTGTTCGGACAATAGAGGACTGAACGAATCTGAACCTTCTGGCTTTTGCCGTGATGGTGACGGTTTCTCCAGCTGCAACAGATTCAAATTTGTAATAACCAAATGCTGTTGTCTGCGCTGCCCGCTCATTACCGGTTGAGTCGGTCATCGTGATCAAAACATTTTTGATGCCTCTTCCCTGATTAGTTGTCACCCTGCCCGAAACATTAACACTAGCTGAAGTGGGACCAGGCAAAACACTAAACAATCCATTCATCGTATTAGCCGCCGGATTTCCGCTGTTAAATTGAAATGTTTGTGTTCCTGTTGCAGGATTATTAAACAACAAACCTGTTTGCTGTCCGCTGGTTCCAATGACATTAAACTGCAAATTGTATAAGACTCCGCCCGAAGCCGTTGTAATGGCAGTTGCACATGCTCCTGAAACAACAATTCTGCCTGTTTGCGGTGAATTAGCTAAGACAGAACAATTAGCGCTCAATGTTCCCGTATTGCTTCCAAATGGTGATACTGCCTGCAATACAGCCGGATCATAAAAAACTGTAAAATCAAATGATTCGATCGGACTTGCCGCCGGAACTGCTCCAATCGTTACCGGAATCGTAATAGCAGTGCCTGTTGATGCTGAGGCATTTGACGGCAGTGACACTGTTACCTGCACTCCTCCGACTGTCGCCGATTCGGCTGTTCCTGATTGCTCATCTGCTGCCGATTCGTTCATTTTCGTTCCGACGCTTGCCTCAACCTCTTTCGACGGATACTCATCGCTTAATTGAGCGTTATCGACCGGCGGCGCGCCCGGAGCAGTCCAGTTGCCGGAAACATCGCCGACTAAAATCGCTACATAATCCTGTCCCGACAGATTGCTCGACAGCGATGCATACTGCCGGTTAACCGGCACAAACTTCCATTGTCCGATGATATTAGGCGCTGGAATCTGCACCAGATATTGCTGAATACGAGCCGCATCCAGCGAATTAACCGTTCCGTTATTATCGGTGTCGGCGGCGATCAATTGATTCGGCGTCAACGTAATCAGTCCGACAAGATGCTGCTGAATGCGCGTCGCGTCTAACGACTCAATACCATTGACATCGCCCGTCTTGGTTGGGGTAACCGTATATGCTCCGCTGCTGAGTCCGGTCAATGTGTATGCTCCCGAAGCATCGGTTGCATCGGAAACTTGCGGACTGCCGGCAGCCGTTATCATCACATCCGGAACATATTTCGCAGCGTCTCCTATCGGCGTATTGCCGTAACTGACTGTTCCGTTCATCGTGTAAGTTGCTTCGATAACTGTGACGCTAGCCGTCGCCGTCGCGCCCGTGCCGAGCTCCATGGTCGAAAGCGTAGCGGAATTGTTTTTAACTCCGACGGTTGTGCCCGTGACGTTAACGCCGATAGTGCAAACTGATGTCGCGCCCATCGTCGCGCCCGACAAACTGATCGAGCTTGCTCCGGCAGTTGCCGTAATGGTTCCACCGCCGCACGAGCCTGTCACGCCCGGCGCTGCTGCTACAACCAATCCGGCAGGCAGATTGTCGGTGAATGAAACATTCGTCAGCGGAAGCGAGCTGTTGTTGTTAATGGTAAATGTTAAAGTCGTTGAATTGTTCAGCTGAATTTCGGCTGCACCGAACTGTTTGCTAAACGAGGGAGCAGCAAAAACGTTCAAAGTTGCCGAAGCCGTGTTGCCGGTTCCGCCCTCAAGTGAGCTGACCGCACCTGAGACATTGTTCTGCGCTCCGTCGGTTGTTGCTTTGACATCAACTTTAATGGTGCAGGTCGTGGTTGTTCCGACTGCTGCCGGAGCAGCCAGAGTACCACCGCTCATGCTGATAATGTTAGTGTTGGCGGCTGCCGTGATCGTACCGCCGCAAGTGTTTGTCAAAGCGTTCGGCGTATTGACGATCAATCCTGAAGGCAAAGTGTCTGAAAAATCCAGCTGAGTATAAGCTTGACCGACATTGCCGTTGGTGATGGTAAATGTTAGCGATGTGACCCCGTTAACAGCGATGTTCGTTGCGCCGAATGCTTTGGAAATAGAAGGAGGCTGAACGATGTTGGTGATCGTCGGCTGAATGCCCGCTGCCGCATCGCCGTCGGTTAAAACATTGCTGAAGTTGCTGCCGGAAACGGTTGCTTGATTCGAAATCGAATAATCGTTTGACGGAATATTGGCATCGATTGTGACTTTGAACTGCACGACAACCTGTTCGCCAGCCGGAATCGTGCCGAGTGATTTCGTTACTGTTTCGCCTGATTCCGGTGCTGATTGTTCGTTTAGAATTCTGGTTTTATCTGATTCCTGTGCTAAAACTGTCGGCATCATTGCCGTATGGAGTTTGCCAGCGAGTTCGCCTGCAAAAGCTGTAACGGTCGTCCAATATCCAGTCCCCTTTGTTTCTATTGTTGCATCGGCATCGGGCGTTAAAGCCGCTTTAGTTTCAGCTGTTTCAATAACTTCCATCGTCAATTCAGCCTGTTCGGTTACATCACTGGAAATCGTTTCCGCCTTCACTGTATGTTTGAGGAAAGGCTTAAGTGTCGCCAGTATTTCTGACACCCCTTGATAAGACATATTTGAAAAACTCAAATTTTTCTCAACACTTTCATCAACTTTGTTTTCAACCGCCGTAAGCGAGTTTGTCGGGGTTGGGACAGAACAGGCTGTGTTAAAGGTAATTGTTCCTGACGAGGAAGCCGTTGCGCTGGTGTTTGCCGATGCTACTGCTCCTATGCTTCCCTGCGGAACCCGAAGTATTGCCGACAACGCTTGCGATAAAAAGATGCCCTTGTTAGCAGTTCCGGATAAATTATTGCCGCTGATATTGGCGCAAATAGTCGTCCCCGGATCTTGCGAAATAATAACAATCGCATCCGTCGCCCCAATATTGGTTAATGTATTGTTTGTAAATGCCAGATTGTTGTTGGGAGCGCCGCCGTTTGCGACATCATCATCCGCAAAATAGCGAATTGCTTCACCAAAGTTTGGAACGCTTGTGTTGGCAATCTGATTGCTGTTGATGGTTAGATTCAATGTCTTGGAGTCATCGCGGTGCAAAACTTGAATTCCATCGTCCCCGACGCCTGTGTGATTTACTGACTCGAAGTTATATGTAGTGCCGATTTGATTATTTTGAATCAGAATCGTCGCGGTCTGGTTTCCGACGGTATCGGTATCAATGCGGATTCCATCGCCCGTCTGCATACCGGTTATGATATTGCCGGTAATGCGTCCCGACCATTCGCCTTCGTGTCCGATGAAAATGCCGTCGCCTGACGCATCGAGAATCTTGTTGTTAGTAATATCGAAGAAGAAGTTCGATGAAATGCCCTCAGCAGAAAAAGTCATTGCAGGAGGCGTCGGGAAATTATCCGGTCCGCCAGTCCCGATGTCAACGTTATTATCAATGTTCATATCAATCGTGCCGCTTCCCTGCGAGACGATGTTCATACTGCCGCCTTCAAGGTCCTGAAAGCGCGAACCGCTGACGTTAACGTTAATAGTAGCCGTGCCTTGGGCATCAATATCTATGCCTTCCTCACCATTGGTGTCGCTGTTATTGATTATCCTGACGTTTGTTACATTGACCGTAAGTGTTCCGCTTTGATTACCGACGTGAACGCCGACATCTTCAAAGTTTTGAATCGTCGTGTCCGAAACCCTCATTGTCCCAGTGATGTTAGTCACGCCCAAATTATCAAAGAATAAAGCTGATTCATTATCCGCATCGCCGGGACTTTCCATAAAACCGCTGAGAAAAGCAAATGTTGGCGTTGCGCCGCCGCTTCCGTCAGTCATTCCTGTTCCGCTTACGCCGTGAGCCCCTGTATTGGCGATATACATCCGTGTCAGCGAAACATTACTAGCGTTTGTCAGCACAATGCCCGCACCCGTTGTGTTCTGAATAGCGCCTCCCGTACAATTCGCCGCTGTCGTACAAGTGCCGCTGTTTCCAACAACGCGAAATCCTGTGTTGCTGTTTGTCGATGTATTAGTCAAAATGACACCGCTCGATGCTCCGGTTGAATCTATTTCTGTGAACGTCATATTGAGCGGTGTTCTGCTTGCCGCGCTCGCGCCGACGATATTTACTGCAATCCCATTTGATGTGCTGATGGTGCCGCTGGTCGAAGTGATCGTTCCCGTGTTGTTCGATGCGTCAATGCCGCGCAAGCCGGCATCCGGCGTCAGATTGAGAGCGG
>JAESGR010000915.1_pt1 | contig 12939 bp, 8 predicted proteins | sample 9269771 | NCBI WGS metagenome assembly JAESGR01 (sample SAMN15739572, study PRJNA653492) | algae metagenome | isolation source: Chroococcus sp. CMT-3BRIN-NPC107 and co-occurring heterotrophs from well... | place: USA: Clark Mountains Wilderness, California | collected 2010-04-18
GGCCACCTTGAATCCTTCCCAGTTCATCATCTTGGTCAGGCGGGCGTTGTCCTCGGGCGACATGGCGTTGCGGAACTGCGGGAAGATCTCGTCCTCTTCCTCGCGGATGTGGTGCTGCAGCTCCTGATGGAATTCGCGGGCCCGCAGCAGCCACTGCGGGTCGGACGAGGAAATCCGGCGCAGGTCGTAGATGAAGGTCTTGATCTTGGCGTGGTCCTCGGTGAGGTGGCGCGAGGTGTCGGCCCGGGCGCCTTCCATCAGCGCCGGATAGATCACGTTCTCTTCCTCGATGGCGTGCTTGGAGAGGGCGTATGCGATCTTGGTCAGCAGCATCTCGCGCTTCACCACCTGTGACTCGTCGGTCTTCAGCAGCTGATCGAAGAGGCCCTCAACGAGCCGGTGTTCGGCGGTGAGCGCCTCGACCCAGTCGCCGGCCATCACCGACGGGGCCTGCATCACCGCCTTGCGGGCGTGCGGCAGGGCCAGCCCCGCGACGAAGCCGAGCGCGGCGCCGGCGGCCATCCGGCCGAAATTACCGCCTTGAGCCATGTTGTTCATCTGGTCATCTCCCGTTGGGGTGTCGGGCGGACAACCCGCATCGCGGAGCGATGTTCCGGCGGCTGACAAAAGGCGAAGCCCCTTGCGGAGAGAGGCGAGAGCGCCCTAATCGGCGCCATGCCGGGACGCGTCCAAGCCAAGATCTGCGGGGTCACCACGCCCGAGAGCGTGCGCGCCGCGCTGGAGGGAGGCGCCGAGTACCTGGGGTTCGTGTTCTTCCCGGCCTCTCCGCGGGCGCTGAAGATGGGCGATGCGGCGCGGCTGGCCGAGCCGCTGCGGGGAAAGGCCAAGATCGTCGCCCTGACGGTGGATCCCAGCGACGCCCTGGTGGACGAGATCCGCGAGGGGCTCGCCCCCGACCTGATCCAGCTGCACGGCAAGGAGAGCCCCAGCCGCGCCCGCGAGGTCGGCCAGCGGGCCGGCGCCGAGGTGATCAAGGTGCTGTCGGTCTCGGAGTCCCGCGACATCGATGCGGCCGGCCAGTACGAGGGCGCGGCTCATCACCTGATGTTCGACGCCAAGGCGCCGAAGGACTCGGACCGGCCGGGCGGCCACGGCTCGCCCTTCGACTGGACGCTGCTGGCCGGACGCCGCTTCGCCCGCCCCTGGTTCCTGGCCGGGGGGCTGGATCCCTGGAATGTGGCCGACGCCGTGCGCCTCTCCGGCGCGCCGGTGGTGGACGTTTCCTCTGGCGTGGAGCGCGGACCCGGACTAAAGGACCCCGCTTTGATCGCCGCGTTCCTCGACGCCGTCCGAAAAACCTGAGCCCTTTGAACGTCCCCGCCAAACCCAACGACTACACGGCCTATCCGGACGCGGCCGGCCGCTTCGGCCGGTTCGGCGGGCGCTACATGCCCGAGACGCTGATGCCCCTGGTCCATGACCTGGACGCGGCCTACAGCGCGGCCAAGGCGGACGAGGGCTTCCAGGCCGAGCTCGGCGGGCTGCTGCGGCAGTACGCCGGCCGGCCCTCGCCGCTCTATTTCGCCGAGCGGCTGTCGGAGCGCTTCGGTGCTCGCGTCTACCTGAAGCGCGAGGAGCTGAACCACACCGGCTCGCACAAGATCAACAACTGCCTCGGCCAGATCCTGCTGGCCATGCGGATGGGCAAGACCCGGATCATCGCCGAGACCGGCGCCGGCCAGCATGGCGTCGCCACCGCCACGGTCTGCGCCCGCTTCGGCCTCAAGTGCGTCGTCTACATGGGCGCGGTGGACGTGGAGCGGCAGAAGCCCAACGTCTTCCGGATGAACCTCCTGGGCGCCGAGGTGCGGCCGGTGCACTCGGGCTCGGCGACGCTGAAGGACGCCATGAACGAGGCCCTGCGCGACTGGGTCACCAACGTCCACGACACCTACTACCTGATCGGTTCGGCGGCGGGCCCGCACCCCTATCCGGCCATGGTCCGCGACTTCCAGAAGGTGATCGGCGAAGAGGTGCGTGAGCAGTGCCTGGCGGCCGAGGGCCGGCTGCCGGACGCCGTGGTCGCCTGCGTCGGCGGCGGCTCGAACGCCATCGGCCTGTTCTATCCGTTCCTGAACGACGACGTGAAGATCTTCGGCGTCGAGGCGGCGGGCGAGGGCGTCGACACCGATAGGCACGCGGCGGCGATCAACGGCGGCCGCCCGGGCGTCCTGCACGGCAACATGACCTACCTGCTGCAGAACCCGGAGGGCCAGATCACCGAGGCCCACTCGATCTCGGCGGGCCTGGACTACCCCGGGATCGGGCCCGAGCACGCCTTCCTGCACGAAGTCGGGCGCGCCAAGTACCTGACGGCCACCGACGCCGAGGCGCTGGCCGCCTTTCAGCTCTGCGCCGAGCTCGAAGGCATTCTTCCGGCGATCGAGTCCTCGCACGCGCTGGCCCGCCTGCCGGAGGTCTGCGCCGAGGTTGGCAAGCACGGCATTGTGGTGCTGAACCTGTCGGGCCGGGGCGACAAGGATGTGGCGACGGTCGCCGCGCATCTGGGGCGGCAGATTTGAGCAGAGAGCGGATCGAAGCCCGCTTCGCGGCGCTGAAGGCGGAAGGCCGCGCGGCCTTCGTCGCCTATGTGATGGCCGGCGACCCGGACGCGCAGACCTCGCTGGAGATCCTCAAGGGCCTGCCCGGCGCCGGCGCGGACCTGATTGAGCTGGGCTTTCCCTTCTCCGATCCGGTCGCCGAGGGGCCGCCCATCCAGCGCGCCGCCCAGCGGGCGCTCGCGGCCGGCATGACGCTCGAGGGCACTTTGCAGATCGTCCGCGACTTCCGGCTGGGCGACCAGACGACGCCGCTGATCCTGATGGGCTACCTCAACCTGATCGTCAGCCTGGGCTTCGGCGAGTTCGCCGCTGCGGCCGCCGACGCCGGCGTGGACGGCGTGATCGTCGTCGACTGCCCGGCCGAGGAGGCCGACCCGCTCGCCGATGCGCTCGACGCCGTCGGCCTGTCGCTGATCTTCCTGACCACGCCGACCACCGACGAGAAGCGCCTGCCGGTGGTGCTGAGGCGCGCCTCGGGCTTCGTCTACTACGTGTCCGTGGCCGGGGTGACCGGGGTGAAGGAGGCCGACGAGGCCGTCGTCGCCCCAGAAGTCGCCCGCATCCGAGCCGCCAGCGGAATGCCCGTTGCGGTGGGTTTCGGCATCCGCACGCCTGAGCGGGCGGCGGCGATCGCCCGCATCGCCGACGGCTCCGTGGTCGGCTCGGCCTTGGTGGACGAGATCGCCGAGGGCCTGGCCGTCAACGAAAGCGTGACAACAAGGGTGCTTTCAAAAGCGGAAACCTTGTCTAAGGCTGTGCGCTTCGCGCGAGTCGGAGTTGCGGTGTGAACCATGGCGATGGCTGAGCAACGAAACGACAAGCCGGGCCGGCCCCCCCAGGCCCCGAGGGAACGGGTCGGCTGGCTGGCCCGCATCGCGCCCGGGGTCCGCAACGCCTTCGCCAAGCGCGAAACGCCCGAGAACCTCTGGGTCAAATGCCCTGACACGGGCGAGATGATCTATCGGCCCGACCTGGAGGCGGCCCAGTGGGTCACCCCGGCCGGCAGCCACATGCGCATCGGCGCGGCGCTGCGCCTGAAGTACACCTTCGACGACGGGCAGTACGAGAAGATCGCCGCGCCCCACGCGCCGGAAGATCCGCTGAAGTTCCCCGACGAGCGGCCCTACGCCGAGCGGCTTAAAACCGCGCGCAAGGCCACCGGCGAATACGACTGCATGTCCATCGCCTTCGGCAAGATCCAGGGCCAGCCGACGCTGGTGGTGGTCCAGGACTTCGCCTTCATGGGGGGGTCTCTGAGCTCCGCCGCCGGCGAGGCCTTCATCAAGGCCGCCCACGAGGCCATCGCCCGCGACGTCCCACTGGTGATATTCACCGCCTCCGGTGGAGCGCGGATGCAGGAAGGGACCCTGTCCCTCATGCAGATGGCCCGCACCACGCTGGCGGTAAACGAGGTCAAGGCCAAGGGCCTGCCCTACATCGTGGTCCACACCGACCCGACGACGGGCGGGGTGATCGCCTCCTACGCCATGCTGGGCGACGTCCACCTGGCCGAGCCCAACGCCACCATCGGTTTCGCGGGCCGCCGGGTGATCGAGCAGACCATCCGCGAGACCCTGCCGCCGGGCTTCCAGCGCGCGGAGTTCATGCTGGAGCGGGGCCAGGTCGACAAGGTCGTCCGCCGCCCGGAGATCCCCCAGACTCTCGGCTCGATCCTCTCCACCCTGATGATGGGGCGTTCGCGTTCCAAGGCCGCCTAGTCTGCGCTAAGGCGGCAGTCCCCCTCCCCAGAGGGGGCGGAGAGCCCAACCATGTATGACGAAATCCGCGCCTTCGATGCGCTGATCGCGCGGCTGCGCGAGCGCTTCCCGAGCCTGATCGATCTGTCCACCAGCCGCATCGAGCGGCTGCTGGGCGAGCTCGGCCGGCCGCAGGACAAGCTGCCGCCGGTGATCCACGTGGCCGGCACCAACGGCAAGGGCTCCACAACCGCCAATCTGCGCGCCATCGCCGAGGCCGCGGGCCTGCGCGCCCACGTGCTGACCTCGCCGCACCTGGTCCGGTTCGCAGAGCGTATCCGCCTGGCCGGCCAGCTGATCAGCGAGGCCGAGCTGCGGGCGCTGATCGAACGGATGATCGCCGCCAACGCCGACCAGCCGATCAGCTTTAACGAGATGCTGACCGCCATGGCCATCGTCGCCTTCGCGGGCGAGCCGGCCGATGTAGCCGTGATAGAGGTGGGCCTGGGCGGCCGCTTCGATTCCACCAACGTCTTCGAGGCGCCCCAGGTCAGCGTCATCACGCCGGTGGACTACGATCACCTGGAGATGCTGGGGCCGGAGCTGTCCAAGATCGCCTGGGAGAAGGCCGGGATCATCAAGGCCGGCCGGCCGGTGGTGGTCGCCCGGCAGATGGAGGAGGCGCTCGAGGTCATCGAGGCCGAGGCGGCCGAGTTGGGCTCGGATCTGCTGCTGATGGGCCGCGACTTCGACGCCTGGGAAGAGCGGGGCCGGCTGCTGGTGCAGACCCCTGACCGGCTGCTTGACCTGCCGGCCCCGAGCCTTCCCGGGACCTACCAGTTCGAGAACGCCGGGGTGGCGGTGATGGCCGCCCTGACCTGGGGCGATCCGCGCATAGACGAGGACGCCCTGGCGCGCGGCGTCAGCTCCGCAGTCTGGCCGGCGAGGTTCCAGCGCCTGACCGCCGGCCCGCTCGGCGAACTCGCCAAGGCCCGGGGCGCCGACCTGTGGCTCGACGGCGGCCACAACCCGCACGCCGGCCGGGCGCTGGCGGAGACCTGCCGGCGGATGCTGGCCCGCGACGGCCGCCCGCTGGCGCTGATCGCGGCCATGTACGCCCGCAAGGACGCCCAGGGCTTCTTCGCCCCCTTCGCCGACCTGGAGCCGCAGGTCTTCACGACGGTGTTCGAGTCCGCCAACGCCTCGCCGGCCGAGACCTTGGCGGAGGCCGCCCGCGAGGTGGGCCTGCCCGCCGAAACGGCCCCCGATGTGGTCGAAGCGGTGAAGAAGGCCCTCGCCCTGCCCGGCCCCGCCCCGCACATCCTCATCTGCGGCGGCCTCCACTTCGCCGGCGAGGTGCTGGCGATGAGCCCCGAGACCTGGCCCACATGACCCCGCTCATCCCGGCGGAAGCCGGAATCCAGGCTGAGCCTGTGTCTGCGGAGCGGCGGGATGGGCCCCGGCTTTCGCCGGGGTGAGCGGTTGAGATTAAGCCAGCCCGAGCGTCGAGCGGTACTGCTCGTGCACCAGGTCGTGGTACTCGGGGTGCTTCTGGATGTAGCCGGCAACGAAGGGGCAGGTGGGCATCACCTTCTGGCCTTCAGCCCTCGCCCAGTCGAGCGCAGCGCGGACGATCTTGCTGCCCACGCCCTTGCCTTCGAAGGCCTGCGGAACCTCGGTGTGCGGGAACAGGATGCCGTTGGAGAGGCGGCGGTATTCGGCGAAGGCGACATCGTTTCCGACGCTGACCTCAAACCGGCCGTCCTCAGCGTTGTTCACCACCGTCAGGTCTTCGGTGCTCATGAGCCGCTCCGGAAGAGAAACGCCCCGGCCGATGGACCGGGGCGCTGAAACGCGAGGCTTAGGCGGCGCTCTGGACGCCGGATTCGGAGAGCCACTCCAAGATCTTATTCTTGGGCATGGCCCCGACCTTCATCGAGGCCATCTGGCCGCCCTTGAACAGCATCATGGTCGGGATGCCGCGCACGCCGTAGCGGGAGGGCGTGGTCGGGCTCTCCTCAATGTCGAGCTTGGCCACCGTCACCTGGCCCGCCAGTTCGTCGGCGATCTGCTCAAGGGCGGGGGCGATCTGCTTACAGGGTCCGCACCACTCCGCCCAGAAATCCACCAGGACCGGCATTTCGGCCTTCAGGACGTCCTGTTCGAAGGTGTCGTCGGTGACCTTCACGGTGCTCATTAGAGAAGCTCCTCAATCGTCAGGTTGATGAACGCAGCCTGACGTCTTGCGATCCTCGATGTAGGCGGCGCCTTGCCCAGCATCAAGCGTTACGGCCCAGCTCCGCGAGGCTCTGGGCCAACAGGAATTCTGGGATCGGCATCAGCTTCGGGCCATCCGTCCACACTAGGGCCGCCTCGATCGCCCGCCCCGGGAAGACTTCGGCAAGCACCGCGGCGTAGAGCGCCATCTGGCGGATGTAGGCCGGGTCGGCGTCTTCGATGCGCGCCGGCGAGGGCCGGTTGGTCTTGAAATCGACCACCAGAACCCGGTCGGGCAGCACCACCAGCCGGTCGATACGGCCGGAGATGGCCAGCCCCTTGGGCAGAGCCGCGCCCGAACCGATTATCGGCGCCTCCGCGCGCGAGCCGGGGCCGAACACCTCGGCGAAGCGGGCGTCCTGCAGCACCGAGAGGGCCGCCTCGGCCATCTCCCGTCGCTGGTCGGCCGTGAGGTCCGTCTCACGCTCGAGCAGCCCGCGGGCGGCCTGGGCCCGCGTCGGCGCCGGCACGTCGGGCAGGATCTGCAGCAGCCGGTGGATCAGGTCGCCGCGCCGGAAGCGGCCGAGCCCCTGGGCCTCCGAGAGCGGCGAGGCGGCCGCTGCGCGGGCGTCTTCGCCGAGGGTGGATGGCGGCGCGTACTTCGCGAACGCCTCGGGCGCGGCGTGGCGCAGGGCCCAGTCGGGCAGGCCCGGCGACCTCGCCGCCGATTTAGCGGCGCGGCCGAGGAGACGCGGGTCCGGCCCATAGCGGCGGATCTGCATGTCGCCGCAGGTCGTCTCGCGCACGTGCGGCTCGATGTGGGCGTGGCGGAAGGCGGCGCCCACCGCGCCCCACCAGCCCTTGAGGTTCTCCTCCTTGGCCGTCGCCGAAAGACGCCCGCACAGCACCAGCCGGTCCCGAGCTCTCGTCAAGGCGACGTAGAGCAGGCGGTAGGCCTCCTCCTCCTCGCGCTTCGCCCGCCGCTCACGGGCGGCGGCCGAGGCCTCGCAGTCGTTGGCGCCCGAGGCGCACCAGAGGAAGCCGCGCTCTCCGTCTTCCGTCTCGGTCTCCATCAGCGGAGAGCCGCGGGCGGTGCGCGACAGCGTCGTCTCCGGCAGGAAGACGATCGGCGCCTCCAGTCCCTTGGCGCCGTGGGCGGTCATCACCCGCACCTCGTCGCGTCCGGCTTCCATCTCGCGCTTGACGGTGATGTCGAGGCTGGCGAAGGCGGAGGCCAGGCCCTCCAGCCCGTGCACACCGCGGCCCTCGGCGGCCAGCACCTGGGCCAGGAACTCGTCCAGCGCGTCCTCCGCTTCGCCGCCCAGCCGGGTGAGCAGCCGCTGGCGCATCGAGCGGCCGTCGGCGCCGACCAGGCCCAGCAGCCGGGCGTAGAACTCGAACGGGCGGCGTGTCAGCGCCTCCTCCAGGGCGGTGGCGAGAAAGGCGCGGGCCCCGGCCCACTCCGCGCGCTCGTCGCCGCGGCGACGCAGGCGCGCCCACAGGCTCTCCTTCCCGCGGCCGTGGGCGAGCTCGTAGAGGCTCTCGTCCGAGACCTCGCAGAACGGGCTGCGCAGCAGGGCGGCGAGCGTCAGCTCGTCCTTCGGGAAGCGGACGAAGCGGGCCAGCGCCAAGAGGTCGTCGAAGACGATGTGTTCGGACAGGGCCAGCCGGTCGGCGCCGGCCACCGGGATCTTGCGCCGCTTCAGGGCCCGCAGGATGTCCTCGAACAGCGCCTTTCGCCGGCGCACCAGGATCAGCACGTCGCCGGCTGTGGCGGGCCGCCAGTCCTTCAGCCGCGAGTCGAAGACGGCGTCGCCGCGCTCGATCAGCGCCTCGATCTCGCAGGCGATCTTCTCGGCGAGGCGGCGGTTGGCGCTGGTCTCGCTCTCTGCGTCAAGGGGCGCGTCCCAGGCGTCGCGCTCCGAACCCGTGAGCTCCTGCTCCAGCGGCCAGATGTCGACGCAGCCAGCGTGGGCGGCGCGCATCGCCGTGTGCTCGATCTTCTCGGCCGCCGCGCGGGGCAGGATCGCCGTGGCCAGCTCCGGCGGGGCGAAGGTCGCGTCGACGAAGGACAGCACCTGCGGCGTGGAGCGCCAGGAGGCCAAGAGGTCCACCCGCTCGAAGCGGAAGCCCGCGCCGCTCGCCCGCTCGCGGTGGAACTCGAACTCGTGGATCAGCAGCTCCGGCTGCGCGCCCTGGAAGGAATAGATCGACTGCTTCTCGTCGCCGACGACGAAGATGTTGCGCTCCAGCCGCCGCTCGGCCTTGCGGTCCTCGCCGGCGAAGAACTCGCCGGTCAGGGCGCGGACAATGCGCCACTGGTCGGGGGCGGTGTCCTGGGCTTCGTCCACCAGGATGTGGTCGATGCCGCCGTCCAGCTTGTAGAGCACCCAGGCCGCGGCCGGCCGGCTGGCCAGCAGGGCGCAGGTGCGCTCGATCAGGTCGGCGAAGTCGAGCCCGCCGGAGCGGGCCTTCTCGGTCTCGTGAGCGTGGACGTAGGCGGCGGCCAAGGTCAGCGCGTAGACGGTGTCCTCGGCGACCCGGGCCCGCTTGGCCATCTTGAAGGCCTCGGCGATCCGCTCCTGCTCGGCCTTCAGCCACTCGCAGACGGCCGGGTCCACCTGCTTCGTGGCGCAGGTCTTCCGCGGCTCGCCGGCCTGGGTGAACAGCATCTCGCGGATCAGCTGCGGCCGGCTCTCACCGAGGGCCGCGGCCTCGGCCACCTGAGCGGCCTTCAGGCCGTTGGGGACGTCGGTCTTCTCGCTGCCCTTGAGCAGCGCCTCGGCCGCCCAGCGCCAGTCGGCGGCGTGGATCGCCGGCGGCGAGAGGGCGTCGGCCTCGATGGCGGCGGCGTCCATCAGGTGGTCGAGCCCGCAGGCCTGCGCCACCGCCTGGGGCACGCCGGCCAGGCCGCCGCAGCTTTCGATGTACTCGGCGATGGCGCTCCTCTTGGCCTCGAAGGCCCGGAACATCTCGTGGAAGCTGGCGAAGTCGAGGGCCACCGAGAAGCGGGCGTAGGCGTCCGCCAGCGGCCCGGCGCCCAGCGCCTGCTGCGCCACGGCCTTGCGCGCGGCGTCCGCCACCACGGCCGAGGCGGCGTCGTCCAGCACGCGGAAGCCCGGCGAGACCCCCGCCTCCACCGGGAACCGGCGCAGCAGCTTCTCGCAGAAGGCGTGGATGGTCTGGATCTTCAGCCCGCCGGGCGTCTCCAGCGCGCGGGCGAAGAGAGCGCGGGCCTCCGACAGGTGCTTTTCGTCGTAGGTCTCCTCGTCCCGCCCCTGCAGCTTCGCCAGATCCGTCCGCAGCTGCTCGTCGCTCGCCACCGACCAGCCGCCGAGCAGGTCGAACAGCCGCCGCTGCATCTCCGCGGCGGCCGCCTTGGTGTAGGTGACGCACAGGATGGTCTCGGGCTCGGCGCCCGCCAGCAGCAGCCGCGCCACCCGGTCGATCAGCGTCTTGGTCTTCCCCGAGCCGGCGTTAGCCGTCACGAAGGCCGACAGCGTCGGGTCCGCCGCGGTGCGCTGCGGGTCCGGGTCGAAGAGGTGGACGATCTCAGCCATCACTCCTCCCCCTCCTCGCCGCTCGTCGACCACTCGAACACCCGGGCCAGGTGGTCGTAGTCGCTGATGCGGGCCTTCACGAACTGGGGTGAGACGCGGGAGAGGTATGGCTGGGCCGGGTTGTCAAAGCGGGCGATGAGCTCGCCAAGACCGGCCAGCGCCTGGGCGGCGGCGTCCTGGCTCTCCGGCCCCGCGGCGGCGCGGATCTCCACCTTGCCGGCGGGCTTGCGGCCGGTGACTTCCAGGTAGGTCAGGTCGCCGGGTGTGGGGCGGCCGAGGCCGTGGAAGCCGCCGCCGGCCAGGATCGCGGCGGTCAGGGTCAGCTGCGGCGAGAAGCCGGTGGCCACCTCCTTTTTCGAGGGCGCCTTGCCGGTCTTGTAGTCGATCACGTGGCCGTAGCCGTCGACGGTCACCTCGATGCGGTCGGCGCGGGCCTTCAGGGTGAAGGGGCCGGCGGGGGCCTCGATGGTGAGCTTACCTTCCTGCTCGATGTGCAGGGTCCGGCCGTCGCGGCGCTCGCGCTCCAGCTCCACCACCCAGGCGGCCGCCTCTCGCGCCAGCGCGGCCTCCCGCACCAGCGCCTCGCTGGGCATTCCCGCCTCCACCAGGGCGTCCATGTAGAGGCGCTCGAAGATGGCCGCGGCGTCTTCCGGGAGCGCGTGCGGGTGCTCCGTAGAGAAGATCTCGAAGGCCTTGTGGATGGCCGTGCCGCGGGCGCGGGCCTCCACCGCCTCGTCCGGCCGCTCCAGCGGGTAGAGCTTGAGGATGTCGCGGGCCCAGACTGCGTAGGGGTCGCGGGTCAGCGTCTCGACCCGGGTGACGAACATCTCCCGCGGCCGGTGCTCCACCGGCGGCGTGGGCCCGGGCCGCTTGGCGGGGGAATAGGCGCCCGGCGCGTCGAGGCCGCGGGCCCAGGCGAGGACCTCCGGGTGACCGGGAATCTCGACGCCGGCGCCGCGGGCCAGCGTCTCCAGCCGCCATAACCAGCGCGACTTCACGGCCGGCGCGCCCTCGCGGCGCTCGGAGTGCAGCAGGACCACCTCGGGCGCGCAGGCGGCCTGAGCGAAGTCGTGGGCGGCCAGCCCGATGCGTCGCTCCGGCGGCGGCAGGCCTAGCCGTTTGCGCATGGGCCGCGACAGGAACGGGTCGAGCGGCGCGCCCTTGGGCCAGACGCCTTCCTCCAGGCCGGCGACGATCAGCCGATCGGCGCGGACCAGCCGCGCTTCGATGGCGCCGAGGATCCGCAGGCGCGGGTGGGTGGCGCCGCCGGCGCGCACGGTCTCTGCGGCCATGAGGGCGTCCAGCAGGTCGGCGAAGCGATCGGCGGTGGCGGGGGGCAGGCCGGCAGAGTCGTGGATCAGGCTGGAGAGCAGCCGGCTCAGCGCCTCCCCGCCGTGGCCGGCCCAGAGCTCGCCTGGGGCGCCCGAGGGATCCTCGGCGATCGCCTCCATGGCGGCCGCGAGTGCGCGCGCGGCGTCGGCGGGACGCGCCGGGCCGCTCGCGTAGACGGCGGTGAGGTCGTCCAGCACCGCGCGAAGGCGGACGGCGAGGTCCTGCGCCTCCGGGCGCAGGCCGGCCAGGCGCCGCTCGAGCGCCTCCCACTCGTGGGCGCGCGCGCCGCGCAGCGCCTTCAGCTCCAGGGTCTCGGCGCCGGCTTCCAGGTCCGAAGGTTCGAGCCCGAGGCGTGTGAAAGGGTGCTTGATGAGGCCGAGCAGGATCACCGGATGGAGCGGATCGGCGGCGGCGCGGGCCAGCAGGTGGGCCAGCACGCCGACCCGGCGGCCGGCCAGCGCCTCGCCGGCCGAGGAGTCGGGGACGATCCCCCAACGGGCCAACCGGGCGGCGACGCGCCGCGACAGCGCTTGATCAGGGGAGACGAGGGCGGCGGTCATGCCCGGCGTCTCCAGCGCCTCTCGCAGCAGCAGGGCCGTGACGGTGGCCGCCTCGTCCTCACCGCGGGCGGAGACCAGGGAGAGGCCGTCAAAGCCGCGGGCGATGGTCGCGCCGGGCTCGCCGGGGCCTTTGCCCGCCAGCTCGCCGATCACGTGCAGCCAGTCGGCGGTGGCCTCGGCGGGGCGCAGCGCCTCGTTGATCACTCGCCGGCGCCAGCGGCCCTCGTTCAGGTGTGGGCGCGAGGCGGGCCAGACGGCGACGTCGGCGCGAGCGACGCCGGCCCGGTCCAGCAGCCGCTTCATCGCCCCCTGCGGATGCTGCTCCTCCACCTGCGCCCAGGCCTTGTCGGCCAGCCCCTCGTCCAGGCCGGGGAGAACGACACAGCCCTGCGGGGCGCGGGCGATCACCGCCAGCAGGTCGGCGGTGGCCGGCGCGGTGCCGGTCGAGCCCGCCGCCACCAGCCGGCCCTCTGGCGGCTCCGCGTCCCACTTCTCGGCCAGGGCCCGCAGCAGCAGGACGCGGCGCTGGCTGACGTCCACCAGGCCCAGCTCAGCCAGCCGCTTCGGCCAGGCTTCCAGGGCCACTTCCAGAAAGGTGCGGGAGACCCGCCAGTGCTCGGCCAAGTCGCTCTCGACCAGGTCGGCGAGCCCCTTCTCCGCGGTCACCTCCTCGATCTGCAGGCTATCAAGGAAGCCGCCCAGGGCGTCGGCCAGCTCCAGGGCGCCGACGGCGTCCAGCTCCCGGTTCAGCAGGCGTTCGTTCGCCTTCACGAGCCCGGTCAGCTCGAACCGGCGGCGCAGGGGGGCGATGGCGGCGGGCAGATCCAAGGCCAGGTCGCCGGGCTCGAACGGCGGCTCGCCCTCGTCGAGGTCGCCCAGCGGCAGGATCTGCGGCGGCAGCAGGGCCCGCCCGCCCGCGGCGGCCAGGAAAGCGTCAGTCAAGGCGCGCGCGCCGCGGCGGGTCGGCGTCAGGAGGACAGCTTCGGCGAGG
>JAESGR010000916.1_pt1 | contig 12902 bp, 8 predicted proteins | sample 9269771 | NCBI WGS metagenome assembly JAESGR01 (sample SAMN15739572, study PRJNA653492) | algae metagenome | isolation source: Chroococcus sp. CMT-3BRIN-NPC107 and co-occurring heterotrophs from well... | place: USA: Clark Mountains Wilderness, California | collected 2010-04-18
AGGCCGCGGCGCTCGAAATGGAACGGGACGCAGCACGCGGCGAGGCCCTCGAAAATGACAAGGCGCGGTCTGCGCTCGCCGCTCAAGTCGAGGCGCTCAACACGGTCCTAGCTGTCGAGCGCGAGCGGATCGAGCGCGAGCGTCGGCAGGCTGATGAGCGGCTCGCCGATGAGCGCCGGCAGGCAGACGAGCGGATCGCGGCCGAGAGGCAGCGCGCCGACGATTGGAAGCTCGCAGCGGATCGGTTTGCCGCGCAGGCTGAAACCCTCGCCCGCCCTCGTGGCCTGTTTGGATGGCTGCGCCGCGCGTGACGATTGCGGAGTCACACAAGGCGTCCTTTGTCGTCCTATCAGCGGCGTTCGTCGGCTTCTGGCAGGGGTGGTAGGGAACGGCTGCAGCGCCTTTTCTGCACGAGCACCCTCAGTCTTGACGTTGCGCGTGGTGTTCTTAGCGGCGATTTCGCCGGCCGAGGGCGTCTTCCCAGGCAAGGGCCTGGCGTACGATGCCGTCGAGGTCGTCATATTTCGGGGTCCAGCCCAGCTCGCTCCGGATCCGATCGGCCCGCGCGACGATCTGCGCCGGATCCCCTGGCCGGCGGGGCGAGAGCCGCACCGCAAAGTCCTGCCCTGAGACCCGCTTGACTACCTCGATCACCTCCAGGACCGAGTAGCCGCGCCCGTAGCCGCAATTCAGCGTCAGGCTCGCGCCCCCTGCACGCAGGTGGTCAAGCGCCACCCGGTGCGCCTCGGCTAGATCCGAGACCTGGATGTAGTCGCGCAGGCACGAGCCGTCGCGGGTTGGGTAATCGGTGCCGAACACCTCAAGATGGCTGCGCTGGCCAAGCGCCGCCTGGGTTGCGACCTTGATCAGGTGCGTGGCGTTTGGGGTCGATTGTCCGGTGCGCCCGCGTGGGTCGGCACCAGCCACGTTGAAGTAGCGCAGGATGACATAGCTGAAGCCGTGCGCCTTGGCGGCGTCCTGGATCATCCACTCGCTCATCAGCTTCGAGCGGCCGTAGGGGTTGATCGGGTTCGTCGCGAGATCCTCCGGCACCGGCACCACCTCGGGCTCGCCGTAAACCGCAGCGGTCGAGGAGAATATGATGTGCTTGACGCCTGTGCGCACCGCCGTCTCGATCAGGGCGCGGGTCTTGACCGTGTTGGCGAGGTAATAGCCGAGCGGATCGGCCACCGAGTCTGGCACCACAATCCTGGCGGCGAAATGCGCGATAGCGTCGATGTGGTACTGGCGGATTGTCTCGGCGACCAAGGCCTGGTCGGCGACGTCACCAATGACGAGCCTCACCTCGGGTGCCAGGGCCCAGTCGAAGCCGGTTGAGAGATCGTCAAGGACGACAATCTCCTCGTGCCCTGCATCCTGCAGTGCCAAAACCATGTGGCTGCCGATGTACCCGGCACCGCCCGTCACCAAAACTGCCATCGTCTGTACGCCTCGTGATCTGTGATGTCGCTGGTCGCTTGAACCGCCACTCGAAGCCTTTGAGCTGGCTCGAGCAGACATAGCTCAGATGTTGATGCAGCTACAGCGAAACACATATTCGTCCGCTCTACCTGCTCGACAAGCTTGCGCGCCTCCTCGAAGGGCCACGCATTGGCAGTTTGGGTGCCGCGCATTAGTACAGGACGGGTGTCGCGCTAATGGCGGTGGCTTACCTATGGCAGATCCTCCCATTGATCCCGTTGTGTCTGCCCGGATGAGCCGCATCCGCGGAAAGAATACTAAGCCTGAGATCAAACTGCGGAAGCTTGCTCACCATCTGGGTTACCGCTTCCGGCTTCACCGGAGAGATCTGCCCGGCTCCCCTGATCTAGTGTTCCCCGCGCGCAGGAAGGCCATCTTCGTCCACGGGTGCTTTTGGCATCAGCATGATTGCCCGACCGGCCAGAGGGCCATGCGGACGAGAACCGCTTACTGGGAGGCTAAATTCGCCCGAAACCGAGCACGAGATGCTCGAAAGGAAGCTGAACTGCAACGGCTTGGTTGGGAGGTTCTCACAATTTGGGAGTGCCAGATGGGCGACGAGCGCAGCCTAGCTGAGCAGCTCGTATCTTTTTTAGGCTCCGCAAAAAGTCGTGCAGAACCCTGACGCTCTCTTTTCGTCCCTAGCGCCACCTATGTGGCGCCGCTACATTCACACCCCATGAGAAAGTACAAAGTCATCTCGCTTTTCTCCGGCGCAATGGGGCTAGACCTTGGCCTGGAGCGGACTGGCCGCTTTGAGATCCTTGCGTGCGTGGAAAAGGAAAAATCGTTCTGCGACACCATCCGTGCAAACCACAAAGCTGGGCGCCTTCACCCCAAGCTTCGTGTGTATGAGGGTGACATCTCTGATCTCGACCCCCTCAAAGTTCTAGAGGATTGTGGGCTGAAGCCCGGTGAGGTCGATGTTGTAGTAGGTGGGCCGCCTTGCCAATCATTCAGTACCGCGGGCCGCCGTGGCACAGTCCAGGATCCGCGTGGCACCCTCCTCTGGGAGTACCTGCGTTTCATCGAGGCAATACGACCGCGATTTTTCCTGATGGAGAACGTTAGGGGCCTGCTTTCCGCGGCGCTCCGGCATCGGCAGCTTGCCAACCGCCCTGACAAGGGTGGGAAAGCCCTTGACGCTGATGAACAGCCGGGTTCAGTGGTGCGCCTATTTGCCGACGACCTCCAGAGCATTCAGGGCGGCCCATATCATATGGACTGCTTTGAGGTGAATGCTGTGAACTACGGTGCTCCGCAACTTCGTGAGCGGGCCATCTTTATCGGCAATCGGTACAATACGTCAGTTGATTTTCCTGACCCAACGCATGGCCCTCAGCACCAGGACGACGAGTATCCAAAGGATCTTTTCCACCCTGCTCGGCAGCTAAAGCCATGGCGGACCCTACGCGATGCTATCGGTCCCCTCGATGACCCTGGGGAGGTCATTATGGATTTCAGTCCCCGGAAAAAAGGGTTCCTGTCCCTCGTCCCGCAAGGCTCAAATTGGCGCAGCCTCCCCGAGAACTTACAGCGTGAGTCAATGGGCAAGGCGTGGTTTGCAAAGGGAGGGCGCTCAGGCTGGTGGCGCCGCCTCAGCTATGACTTGCCGTGTCCTACGCTTGTCACGATGCCAAATCATGCAAGTACAGCTCTTTGCCACCCAACGGAGGTTCGCGCGCTCTCCCTAAAGGAGTATGCAGCCATCCAGGAATTCCCGGCTGACTGGGAGTTTTGCGGCAAGCCGAGCCAGCAATATGCACAAGTCGGCAATGCCGTCCCTGTCCGGCTCGGTGAGGTTGCGGGTGAAGTTATTGCACGCGAGCTGGATCGGCTTTCAGCTCGCAATTGGCGGCCATTCAAACAGCCGCCTGAGCACTACCGGGTGATCTATGTTCAATCGCATGTCCGAACCCGGCAATGGTTCAAGCGCGGCGAGACTTTCGTTTGGGAGGATGGCGCTGAGAACGGTCATGCAGCGTACGAGCCCCCCCAAACCCTGCGACGTGTCAGCTCACTCCAGAAAGCTGTTTGATGCCCCCGCGCCGCCGTCAGGCCAGCCCGTTTTATGATGCCCTCAAGGCCCGTGTGCATCGCTATGATGCCGCTGAGGTGGCAGCGATGTTCCAGCAGGTCGACGAGACTCGCGTCGACCTGCTAGCCGATAAGCTGACCGGCTATATCAGAACTAACCTCCCTGCAGCGTTCGAGAAGCGGAGCGGATTAGCTCATTACCGCACAAATCCTTACGTGCTCATGACCTCAGCGACCATCATGGATTTGAAGGATCCCGCAAAATTTGGTTCCTTCCTTTTTAACAGTAAGCTCTACATGGCCCTCGAAACCTCCTTCGGCAAGCAAATCGAGGCAGCTTTTGTTGGCCAATATCCACTGCGATCCACCAGTGCATGGACGGATCCTCCAGAGAAACTTGCTGAGTTCGCAGCCCTCGATGGCTTATCACAGCAGGCGAAGGCTCAGCGGCGCGCTCAGTCGGTCTGGCGTGAAATCGACCGATCTTGTCTTGTTGATGACAGGCGCTTCCTCACCTCGATAAAAAGTGGACCGAACACCATCAATGATACTCAGGTTCAGGGTATGTTTGACGCGATAGCAACCAAGCACCAGGCTTGGCTTGCGCAGTCTAAGCAGACATACCCCAACCTCACCGGTTTAGACATCGTGCTGGGACTCACCTATGGGACCGATCGCACGACCAATAACAAAGAAAATCAAATTCTTGTAAAGCTTCTGGAGGTAGGATTTGAGGAGGAAGATGCGACGAACAAGCCAGGTATTCTAATCGACTCGGCAACTAGGAGCATTCGAGTTTATCGCTGCATCGGGCGTGAATTCTGGTCCTTTATTGGGCAACCTGATGACCCTAGCCAGGCGCAGTTCGTCTTCCTTGAGGTTCTCCTAGCTCTGGCTAAAGCACTGGGGACTGGCTTAGCCTCGGCCGATATAGAGACCCGCATCAACGCTCGTATGCAGCACCTCGCCATTGCGCTCGCTGAGCTTCAATTCCCGAGGAATAGCTTGCCAGTTTGGGTCCGGGAAGATTTTAGCGAAGCCCAACTTTTCTGGTTCGCAACCGCTATGACCGCTTTCTATGATGAAGGTGTCTAGGAAATGCTCGGCGCAGTCTGCTGAAGAATTCACACTTAGAGCATCTAACAAAGGCCGCTCTAATGGAGCTTAGGACGCACTGATTGACCCCACGGCGTCAGATAATCCGAAGCTTCTCCTTCAGCCAGTTCAACGACCATGATCCCGACCGAATTTCGTCTCATGTAATCGTCCACAACGACCTCTGGAACAATATCGGTAGAGGTTGTGTCCCACCACTCCCCATCGCTAACTTTTACAAACCGTCCGTCTGTCGTCTTATACTGCTCAGGCATGGCATCTCCTTAATCTTTCATCCTCTCCTAACGCACCAATCTCGGTTTAGGTAGGCTCTTTTAGTCCTGCGGTGCATTTTGGATAGACCTTTCTTGAACTGGGCTAAAGCTGGTTCAAAAACCCTTTCTTCCAGTCCAAAACAGACTGATGGTCAGTGAACCACCCAAAGAGAGCCAGTGCTTTCCAATAGGCTCTTAGGCGTGAGCCATTTTGTCGGTTCAAAGCTCCAGACTATTCTATTCGATCCAGAAACCGACAGCGCGGAACGTTCCACAAGAGCATGCCCCGTTGGAACGCGGGGCGGGCTCTTGCATGACGTTGCGGGAACACCGCTAAGGGTGCGCCCATCATGGCACGTGATCTTCTCATATCAGTGGTTTTCTGCGGCGGACTTTTCCTGGCGGGCCTCTTGGCCGTCGGGATCGTGAGCGGGCGATTTGTGCCCTTCGTCGCAATCGGCATCGGCGTAATCGCCCGCTAGGGCTCGAGCTACACGCGCCGCACGGCGACGGCGCCCCATGCGACATGCACCCGCTTCGTGTGATCAGCCAGACTGACCACTTGACGAATATAATTGTCAACTTGACGAATATGGCAGTCACCTGAAAAATAATTCCGCCCCGACAGTTGACCTGAGGAGGGGTGGTTTGAGACGATCAAGTCAACGGAACATGGGTTCGGTCGCGAAGCACTGACAATATGCACGAATTCAATCAGCCAGCTTCGCGCGCTGATGTGAGAACTCGTGCCTGAAGGACTTGTACAAATGGAAACGCACCTCTCTGCGGACATTCTGTCCGCGGTACATGCAGCGCTGTGGCGCGATGACTTTGTGCACGAGGCCGTGATCGAGCGCGCCGACGAGATCCTGGTTTGGTACTTCGACGGCGCCGCTCCGATGCGCAACGGCCCCGACAAGTTGCGCTGGCCCGGTAACGGAGGTTTCGAGTTGACCCTCTCGGGGGAATATGCCGGGCGCTGGTTTCATTTTGCGACCCACAAGCACGGCGATGGCCTCGATCTGATCGCAGAGCGCATGGGCCTCGACCGCAACCATGCGGCTGTCATCCGGCATGCGGCTAACATCCTCGGCATCCGAGACGATCTGCCCCCGGAGGCAATCGAGCAGATGCGGGCGGCGCGGGAGCGGCGTCTCGCGCAGGCCGAGAAGCTGCGGGAACAAGCTGACGCCGAGTTGGTGCGCCGTATCGGGCTCGCGAAGAACCTGCTTGCCGGCTCGGTGTCAGGGTTCGGAACGCCGGCCGACGCCTATCTTGCGGGGCGCGGCCTGACGGTGCCCACGAGTGCGACGCCTTATTTCCGCTATGTCGAGCGGTGTCACCACGGGCCGCTCGGGCGCCCCTTCCCCGCGATGGTGTGGCCGCAGATCGACATCACCACGGGGCAAACGGTCGGCGCGCACCGCACCTATCTCGATCCGGTGACGGGCGCGAAGCTTGAGGCGTTCGACGCGCAGGGCGAGAAGATCAACCCCAAGCTGATGCTCGGGCAGTCGAAGATCACGGCGATCAAGGTGTCGGGGCACGATCTCGGCGCTCGCCTGTCCATCGCGGAGGGCGTCGAGACGGCGCTCACGGCCTGGGCGATGACGGCCGACGAGCCGGGTGCGGTTTGGGCGCTCGGCAGCTTGCGGGCCTTCAACGACTTCGTGGCCCCAGAGGGCGTGCGCGAGCTGCGGATCTACGCTGACCCGGAGCCGGCCGCCATCGACACGGCGCGGGCCTGCGCTGAACGCCACAAGGCGCTCGGGCTCGCGGTCGAGCTGATCCACACGAACGACATGGATGGCGCCCAGGCGTTGAACTGGCCGGGCCTCGTGAAGCTGCGCGACTTGAACGACGTGTGGGCGCAGGCGACCACGCGGGAGGACATCGCGGGTGCGCTGATCCGCGAGCACTTCAAGCGCGAGGAGGCGACCCGGCCGCTCTACGACACTTCCCGCGAGGTGTCCCTTGATCGTGCCGAGATCCTTCTGCGCTCGGCCCTGCGCTCGGCCATCGACGGTGCGGAGGCTTACAACAAGGTGCTCGCCGATACCCCGAAGGGCGAGGTCGCGCCGTCGGCCCCTCATCATGTGTTCACCGTGACGGTCGGGGCCGGTAAGTCGCACGGCTATACGACCGAGATCGTGGACGCGATCCGCACCGGCCGGTTCACCCGGAAGATCGGGATCTTCGTGCCCACGCGGATCAAGGCCGAAGAGGCGCAGGACAGCTTCCAAGAGCACCTGGAGCGGTACGAATGGAGCTACGTGCGGACGTTCAAGGGGCGCGGCGACTTCGTGACCGGCGACGACGGCCCGACCATGTGCGGCGACCTTGAGACGGTGAACCCGGTCCAGGATGCCGGCGTGCCGGTGTGGGGGACGTGCTGTGAGACGGTCACGGGGCCGCCGGGCGATCAATGGCGGGAATACTGTCCGCTGTTTGACACTTGCCCCTATGTGCAGCAAGTCGAGGCCGGGCGCGAGGACTTCGTGAAGGTGTGGATCGCACCCCACGCGCAGCTCGGGCTTGCCGGCAAGCACTACCCCAAGAACGTCGGCCTCCTCGTCATCGACGAGAGCTTTCTGACCCTCGCGGACGCGCAGAAAAAGGTCTGGGAACTCGGGCTTGATACCTGCACGGGTGACGGGCCGGCGGCGCCGTTCTTCAAGGCACTCGCATCGGTGATGATGCAAGGCGCCGGGAAGGTGCCGCGCACGGGCCTCCTGGCGGCGCTGGAAGCCCAAGGGATCGCGGCCGATGCTGTCGAGGTCGAGCTGACCGTGATGCTCGCGTTCGAGGCCGAGATCGCCAAGGCGCTGTCGCCCCCGTCCGTCACGGGCAAGTCGGTCGAGGATCGTCGGGCAGCGATGCGCGGGTTCGACGTGAAGGCGCTGCGGCGTGCCAAGTCGAGGGTCGGGGCGCTGGAAGAGGCGCTGTTTTTCCTGACCCGGCTGACGAGCCCGCGCTCGGGGCGCATGAAGGTCGAGGCCGGCGACGGTCGCCTGTTCCTGCGCGTGGTTCAGCCGGGCGGCATCGCGCAGCGGTTCGCCCATGTCCCGAAGGTCTATGTGGACGCCACTACGCCGCAACAGGAGCTGGTCGAGCTGTTCCTGCCCGGCGCGATCTTCGCCCCGCCGATCAACGTGAAGGACGGCGCCGGGGTGACGACGATGCAGATCCTCCGCTCGCCCTCCTCGGGGTCGAAGATGAAGCTCGGGGGCAAGGAGCCCACGGGCCTCGACTTGAAGGACCGCGAGGCGTTGAACCGGGCTGACGCGGACGGCACCCCGCCGCCGCCTGCATCCCTGGCCCGGTATGCGAAACAGCGGAACATTGGGCAGATCCGGCGGATCATGCGCTGGGCGAAGCACGGCGCGGGCGATCAGCCGGTGGCCGTGATCGCGCAGAAGGAGCCCCGCGCGGCGCTGTCCTACGGGTATGGCGAGGGCGACGGCTACCTGTTTGGGCACTTCAACGCGATCCGGGGCATGAACAGCATGAAGGCGGCGCGGGTGCTCCTCGTGGTCGGCCGTCCCCGGCCCCAGGTCGAGGCGGTCGAGGATCTGCGCGGGCTCATCACGGGCGAGGCCCCGGAGCCCCTGCTTGACGAGCACGGCGCCCCGGCCCGGTTCTTCCGGTCGCGGGAGGTCACGGCGATGGGGATCGACGGCAAGCTGGTCCCTCATTTCCTGCCCTACCACCCGGACGGGCTCTGCGATGCGCTCCTGCGGACGATCTGTCAGGACGAGATCGTTCAGGCTGTCGGACGGGCTCGTGCGGTGCGGCGCGGGGCAGACGATCCGGTGCTGATCCTGATCCTCGCGGACGAGTGGATGCCAATCCGCGTCGATGGCTTCGTGGCGTGGCGGGATCTCTGGCCGGGCGCATGGGCCGATATGGCGGGGCGTGGGATGATCTTCGGCGGCGCGACAATGGCGCACAAGGTTTACCCGGACCTGTTCCCCACGGTCGATGCAGCGAAACAGGCGATCAGCCCGAAGGCCGGACGGGGGCAGCCCCTCGCCCGGTTCGACCCGGATCAGGCCGGCATTGATGGGGTACATATCCTAGTAGGGTCTCCTGTAGGAAATGTACCCCTTCAATACCCCCTCCCGCTCGGCCGCCCGATCCGGTTCCGGGTCGCGGGCGCCAAGGGCGGCAAGGTGAGCCGCGCATGGTTCAACCCGGCTGTAATCCCCGACCCAAAAGCCTGGCTTGAGACGCGCCTCGGCGCCCTGTCGTTCTTCGAGGTCGAGGGCAGCTATGAGCCCCCGGCACCCGAACCCGCGGGCGAGGCCCGACCGTACCGACCCTGGCACGACACCCCAAAGGTGCCCCCGCGGCGCACGCTGCATTAGGAGCCCCCGGACGGCCCTGAGCGCTGTCCGGGGCAATCACCGCAGGATCCGATCAACCAGCCTCAGTGCCCGCCTCTGCGGGCTCTAGGGGGATTGGGGGAGCATGGCTCGGTGCCGTTGGCACGTCGAGGGCAGGGCAGGGCGGCGAGGATCAGCCTGCATTTTGCTCTAGGCACACCTCGCGTCTCTATCTGCGGTTGCTTCATCTTAAAAAAACACGTCCAGGTACTACCGGAAGGGCCGGGTAGGGGGCGGAGGCATGGCGTTCGCGATTCATCGCTACAGCCGGCGATTCGTTGTGTGTCCGGTCAACGGGGTGCACGGCACTGGGCGGCGATGAAACCCTGACGGCGCAAGGAAAATCGCGCCGATGTACCCCCCCTCCCCCCCTGCATTTCTGCAATAGTACCGTCCGCGGTTGCGAAAGATTGTGGATTTTCGCAAGGTGCGTCCGGTCGCATCCCCTCGGAATTTGGCCCCGGCGGGCACGCGCTGCCACCCCGGCATCCTCGACGGCGCCGATTCCGCTCAATCTTGATCCCGCCCCGGTAAGCCGGGAGCCCTTGGGATGGTCGTGCCTGCGCGCCGGCGGCATGTCGAGCCGACTATTCGAGCTGTTCCGCTCCTGCGAGGGATCCGAAAACGGGCACGGAAGAGCGGTTCCGGGTGGTCCCGGCCGGCTTCCGACCCTCCCTTTGAACCTTCGTCTCGCGAGGGGCGACGCGTTTGTCACCCTGTCCCCACCGCTTGATCCAGGCGGCGAGCTGCGGGCATCGGACCCGGATCACGTTCGTCTGGTGCTTGGCTCCCTTCTGCGGGCGCTCCTGCACCGAAATGAGCCCCATATCGGCGGCGAGGCGGATGGCGCGTTGCGCGTGGCGGCATGTGACCCCGGCCCGGGCGGAAATCTCGCCGTTGGACAGGTCGCATCGGCCGGTGACGGCAACAGCTCGGCAGACGATCACGAGGACGGCCCGCTCGCCTTGAGTGAGGACGCGGCAGGGGCCGGGCGGCAGGGCATGGGTGCCGGCGACGACCTGTCGGCGCTCGCGGGAGACGGCGAGGTTCGGGGACCGCTGCCGGCGCCGGGGCGGAAAGATGCTCTTGCGCTGGCCTGCGGGGGGCGTGGGCGGCGATCCGGGGCGCTCGGGTCCGCTGACACGAGCGAGGGCGCGGCGGGCCTGCACCGCCTCCGCAAGGGCTTGGGCCTCGGCCTCGGGGATCCGGCCTTGATCAAGGCCGCTCCACACAAGGCGGCACAGCTCGTCCAACTCGCGGCCGGCGGGCGTGCGGTCGATGGTTTCGGCGAGGATCAGCGCCTCGACCGATTGGAAATTGGGCAAAGGTTCCCCTCCGGGCTCAAGGCCCGCCAGCGCGAGGGGAAAGGCGTCATGCACAGGGCGAGCGCCCGCGATCGGGAAAGCGGTGCTTTCCCGTTGACATCGGCCGGCTTGTCGGTGAGGATCGGTGTCGCCAAACGACCTATCCTCGGCCTTCAAGCCGGTAGCATGTGACCCGCCCTCGTGGCGGGTTTCGTGTTTCTGGGCCTTGCGGCCTCCTTCAAATCACACCCGGCAAACCGGGCATCACCTCGCAAGGGACGCTGACCGCGCGTTGCAGTCAAGGTCGTGCCCGGTGATCCGCCTTGGGGCCTCACCCCACGATCGGCTGCGGGGCGGCGGCGTGCCCCCAGGTGAGCGCCGGTCGCGCACCCAAGATCGCGCGAAATTGACCCTGCGGCAAGAGCTTACGGCAGTCGTTTTGAGTCTGGTTCGTGCACGGCAGCGCATCTGCCCCTGCTGGCACAGTGTTCCATGCGGTGCATCGCTATCGCGTCAAGTTGTCAATGACACCACATGACAGAGCGGCGCCAATACTGCTTTAACGTACCATCTTGTTACGGATGCCGCTCTGACGGTAGACGGGCACGACGCCGGCAACGACTTACGAAAACCCTTGCGTTACATGGGGTCGAAGGGCGGCGCCATCAGCACCAGGCGCATGCCCGTCGGGCTGTCACTCGCCCATGCGCGTGAGCAGCGCCTTGACCTGCTCCGCAGCCCACCTGCCCCCGCGCGGCGTGGCGAACCCGCGGTCATTGAGTCCCGCCGCGATCTGGCGCAGCGACACGAGCCCGGCCGCACGCAGATCGGCGATCACGGGGGCGAGGTCGTCAGCGCGGGCGGCAGCCTTGGCCCCGCGGATCACGGCACTCTTGGCGCGGCCCTCAGCGGCGACGCCGGCGAGGTTGCCCCGATCGCCGCCCAACTTGGTGCCGCGGGCCTTCGCAGCGGCGAGCGCGGCCTTGGTGCGGGCCGAGATCATGCGGCGTTCCTCATCGGCGACCATCGCCATGATCCCGACCGTGAGCCGGTTTGCCTGAGGCATGTCGGCGGCAACGAAATCAACGCCGGCCTTGTCGAGCCCGAGCAGAAAGTGAGCATCGCGCGAGAGGCGGTCGAGCTTGGCGATCACGAGTGTCGCGTTGTGCAAACGGCAGAGGCGCAGCGCCTCGGCGAGCTTGGGGCGATCGGCGCGCTTGCCGCTCTCGACCTCGACAACCTCGGCGACGAGGTTCCAATTCCCCCCGTTGAGGAAATCGAGGACCGCGGCGCGCTGAGCCTCAAGGCCAAGGCCGCTCTTGCCTTGCCGATCGGTGCTCACCCGCAGGTAGCTCACAAAGCGGCCGTTCGCCATGCCCCAAACCCCCGTCAAGTTTCGTGCTACGTTCGTTGCTTCAAACTTGACAGTGGCACCTTAGCGGCATCGTTGGGGATCGCAAGCCTAATCGGACGGGCTTGGGTCGATTTCCTCGCGGACTGCGGTGCGGCTCGGCGATCAGCTCGCCCGGCGCAGTAGTACGGCAGCGGCGAGCAGCACCGCAGAGCCGACAAGGATCCAGGGGCGAGAGCAGCGAGCGTGATCGGGCGCCCATAGACTGATTTGCCCGGCCCCGTCGAGGGCAGGCGATCACGGGGGCGGTCGCGAGGCGGTCATTGACGATCCCTTAACGACGGCGGGCGCATGGTGATCGTGTTCGCGACCACGTTTGCGACCACGATCATGCACGCGCTCACGCCGCTCGGCGTCGGGCGCCCAGGCGATCACGCAGGCGGTCAGGACCACGATCGCGATCACGCTCACGCGGGGCCGTGACCACGATCACGACCACGATCACCGGAGTCGCTGCCTTGCCTGCCGATGACCTCGCCCTCACGTGGCTCGATTATCCCACGCTCGCGCGCCGGCTCGGCACCACGCATGACGCCGCTCGGCAGCGCGCCAAGCGCGGACGTTGGGCGCGGCGCAGGGGCAACGACGGCGGCTGGTTGGTCGGCGTCCCGATCGAGGTGCTCGACCGCCCTGATCACGATCACGACCCCCCAGGTGATCACGATCACAACCACGATCACGAGGGCGATCACGATCACGATCATGCGGCGGTCATAAACGCGATCACGACTACGTTCACACAACACATCGACCGCCTTGAGCAAGCCCTTGCGAGCGCGCAGGAAAAGGCCGCGGCGCTCGAAATGGAACGGGACGCAGCACGCGGCGAGGCCCTCGAAAATGACAAGGCGCGGTCTGCGCTCGCCGCTCAAGTCGAGGCGCTCAACACGGTCCTAGCTGTCGAGCGCGAGCG
>JAESGR010000917.1_pt1 | contig 12894 bp, 13 predicted proteins | sample 9269771 | NCBI WGS metagenome assembly JAESGR01 (sample SAMN15739572, study PRJNA653492) | algae metagenome | isolation source: Chroococcus sp. CMT-3BRIN-NPC107 and co-occurring heterotrophs from well... | place: USA: Clark Mountains Wilderness, California | collected 2010-04-18
ACCATGGCGAGGGTCGGGCGGCGGGTGCGCATCCCGCTGCACGGCGGGGTCGATTCGCTCAACGTCGGCGCCGCCGCCGCCATCGCCTGCTACGTCCTCGGGCGGGGCCGCCCGCCCCAGCCGGCGGCGACCTGAGCGACCGGCGCCGGAGGCGGCGCGGTGGCTGGCGCGGCGGCCGGGCGCTGGTCGTCGGCGGCGGACCAGACCAGGAGCGTGCCGCAGTGGCACCGCAGCACCACGCGCGGCCCGCCCGGCCCGCGCTCCACGGCCTCCACCCGGCGGGGGCCGAGCAGCGTGCGGGAGGAGCAGGTGGGGCACCACGGTGCGAACATGGCCCCATGATCCGAGGAATGGCCTGGTCGATCACGGGCCAATCTGCCAGGATTGGCTGCATGTCGACCAAGCCAATCACCGGGCCAATCGAGGCGACGACCGCCGGGGTGATCGCCGACCAGCGGCTGATCGGCGTGCTGGGCGACTGGAGCGCCGAGGGCCACGGCGGCCTGGCCCGGCGGCTGGCCTTCGCGCTCCGCGAGGCCATCACCAGCGGCATCCTGGAGGGCGGCACGCGGCTCCCGCCCGAGCGCCACCTGGCGTCGCTGCTCTCGGTCAGCCGCAGCACCGTCACCGCCGCCCTGGACGAACTGCGCGGCGAGGCGCTCCTCGCCTCCCGCCAGGGGCGCGGCACCGAGGTGGTCGGCACCGTCGACGCCGGCCAGGCCGGCCAGCGGGTCATGGGCCACTTCGCGAGCCGAGGTTCCGGCATCGACCTGGCGGCGGTGGTGCCCACCGAGGGCGCCCACCTCCCGGCCATGGCCATCCGCACCGAGGACCTCCTCGCCGCTCGCGGCCAGCTGGAGCCGCACGGGCTGTCGCCGCTCCGCGAGGCGCTGGCCGCCCGGCACACGCGCCTGGGGCGCATCACCGAGCCGGGCCAGATCCAGGTGACCCACGGCGCCCACCACGCCATCGCCCTCACGCTCGACGCCCTCGTCGCGCCCGGGATCGCCGTGGCGGTCGAGGACCCGTCGTACCCCGGGATCCTCGACGTGATCGACCACCGGCGGGCACGGGCGGTTGCCATCCCGAGCGACGGCGGCGGGCCGGACCCGCAGGCGCTCGCCGCCCTGCTCCGTCGTGACCGCCCAGCGGTCGTCTACCTCCAGACCGGCGTGCACAACCCGACCGGCCGCCTGATCGGCTCGGCCCGCCGGCGGGCGCTGGCCGCGGCCCTCGACGAGCACGGTGACGCCGTGGTCCTCGAGGACAACACGCTGGCCGACCTGGCCACCGGTGGCCGCACCGGACCCGGGCTGGACACCCTCTGCCGCGTCGCGCCCGTCGTCACCGTCGAATCGCTGAGCAAGGTGGCGTGGGCGGCGCTGCGCATCGGCTGGCTCCGCGCCGGCGGGGTGGTGGCCGAGCGGATCTCGCGGGTCCGGGTGGCGAACGACCTGGGCCCGTCGGTGCCGTCGCAGCTCCTCGCCCTGCAGCTCCTCCCCCACCTCGACGCCATGGCCGAGCAGCGCCGGGCCGCGCTGGCCGTCGCGACGGGCCACGCCGTCGAGCGCCTCGCCGCCGACCTCCCGGAGTGGACCGTGGCCCAGCCCCACGGCAGCTCGGCGCTGTGGCCCGAGCTCCCGGTGGCCGACGCCACGCCGTTCGTCGCCCTGGCTCGTCGCCACGGCGTCCACGTCACCCCCGGCTCGGCCCACGTGGTCGGCGCCGGGCCGGACCCGCACCTCCGCTTCTGCGTGGACCGGCCGGTCGGCCACGTCGACGAGGGCATCGACCGGCTCGCGGCCGCGTGGCGCGACCACCAGGCTCGCGGCGCGCGGGCCATCGCCTGAGGGCGCAGCCCCCGCCCTGGGGTAGACAGCCGGCCGTGACCGGCCCCGTCGACGACCCGATCCCGGCCTCGACCTCGTCGCTGCCGACCGACGACGTCGTCGCCCTCGAGGCCGAGCTGGCCAGCGGCCAGGGCCGTCGCATGGCGACGGCCGCACGCCGGGCCAGGATGGCGGCCCGCCTCCTCGCCGGCGTGGTGGCCGGCACGGGCGTGCTGGCGCTGCTCGTGGGCCTGGCTGCGTGGCGCGACGAGCCCGGCGCCCTCGCGGTCGTCGCCCTCCTGTGCCTGCCCGCCATCGTGGCGCCCCTCTACGTGGTCCGGCGGGCCGAGGCGCTGGCCGGAGCCGCGGCACGGCCGCGCGAGGTCGCCGCGCAGGCCCAGGACCTCATCGGGCGGGTCCGCCACAGCGCCGAGCTCCGCACGCTCGCCGAGCGCGTGGTCCACCGGCGGGCGGGCGAGCACCGTGGCCCGGTGGCGGCCGGGCGGGCCGGTCGCCTGCGCGGCGGGCTCGAGCTGGCCCGCCTGGCCAGCACGGTGGTCGGGCAGGCCGAGCCCGACCCTGCGCGCCACCCGCTCCTCGTGGCCTTCACGCCGGACCGGCTGGCCCGCACGTGGTGGGCCGTCGGCGTGTCCCTCTGGGCCTGGCCCCTCGCCGGCGCCGTCCTGCTGGTGTCCGCCGTGGTGCTGGCCGCCGACGCCCTCTGATCGGCCTGCCGACCACCCGGACGCGGATCAGGCCAGCTCGGCGTCGGCGACCCCGACCAGCGGCCCCGCGCCCCTGAGCACGTGGGCGCCCTCGACCGAGCGGACGAGCACGGCGTCGCCGTGCAGGTGGCGCCCGTCGAGCGTGGTGACGTCGACCCGGTAGCGCGCCTGGGCGAGGGGCGCCGGGTCGATCGCGTACGCCAGGCACTCCCAGTGCGGGTGCTCGGCGTCATCGGCCTCGGCGACGAGGAGGTAGGCCGCCCGGAGCGGGAGGGCGACGCCCTCGAGGGCGAGGTCGGCGACGTCGAAGCGGGCGTGGCGCACCGCCGCATCCTCGCACCCTCGCCCCGTCGCGCCTCCCGCCCGACCGGGCGGAACGGCGGAGGGAGCCCCGAGGGGCCGTCGGTAGGATCGATCGCTGTGAGCGACGACGCCCCGCCCCCGTACCCGAAGGTCCCGAGCCGCGCCGACTACCCGGCGATCGAGCGGACGATCCTCGAGCGCTGGGTCGCGGACGGCACCTTCGCAGCCTCGGTGGAGGGGCGCCCGGCCGACGACGAGTACGTCTTCTACGACGGCCCCCCGTTCGCCAACGGCCTCCCGCACTACGGCCACCTCCTCACCGGCTACGTCAAGGACGTCGTGCCCCGCTACCAGACGATGCGCGGCCACCGGGTGGCCCGTCGCTTCGGCTGGGACTGCCACGGGCTGCCCGCCGAGATGGCCGCCGAGAAGGAGCTCGGGATCGCCGGCCGGGCCGCCATCACCGAGTACGGGATCGCGAAGTTCAACGACCACTGCCGCACCTCGGTGCTGCGCTACACCGCCGAGTGGGAGCGCTACGTCGATCGCCAGGCCCGCTGGGTCGACTTCACCGACGACTACAAGACCATGGACCTCCCGTACATGGAGTCGGTCATGTGGGCGTTCAAGCAGCTGTGGGACAAGGGCCTGATCTACCAGGCGTACCGGGTGATGCCCTACAGCTGGGGCGCCGAGACCCCGCTGTCGAACTTCGAGATCCGCCTCGACGACGCCACCCGGCCCCGCCAGGACCCCGCCGTCACGGTGGCGTTCGACCTCGACCCGGTCGAGGGCGATCCCGGGCCGCTGAGGCTGCTGGCCTGGACCACGACGCCGTGGACGCTGCCCTCGAACCTCGCCCTCGCCGTGGGCCCCGAGCTGGACTACGCGGTCGTGGAGCTCGACGGCAGCTGCTACGTCCTGGGCGCCGACACCGTCGACCACTACGCCGCCGAGCTCGGCGGCGGGACCACCGTGGCCACCCTCCGCGGCTCCGACCTCGTCGGCCGCACCTACGCGCCCCTGTTCCCCTACTTCGCCGACAACCCCGCCAGCTTCCGCGTCCTCGCCGGTGACTTCATCGACACCACCGAGGGCACGGGCGTGGTCCACATCGCCCCCGGCTTCGGCGAGGACGACCAGCGGGTCAGCGAGGCCGCCGGCATCGGCCTCGTGGTGCCGGTCGACGAGAAGGGCCGCTTCACCGCCGAGGTCCCCGAGTGGGCCGGCGTCAACGTGTTCGAGGCGAACCCCGACATCATCCGCCACCTCAAGGGCGAGGGCCGGATCCTCCGCCACGAGACCTACGACCACAACTACCCCCACTGCTGGCGCACCGACACGCCGATCATCTACCGGGCCATGCAGTCGTGGTACGTCCGCGTCACCGACCTCACCGACCGCCTCCTCGCCTGCAACGACGAGATCAACTGGATCCCGAGCCACGTCAAGGACGGCGCCTTCGGCAAGTGGCTCGCGGGGGCGCGGGACTGGTCGATCAGCCGCAACCGCTTCTGGGGCGCCGCCGTCCCGGTGTGGGAGAGCGACGACCCGGCGTACCCGCGCACCGACGTCTACGGCTCGCTCGACGAGATCGAGGCCGACTTCGGCGTCCGCCCCGACGACCTCCACCGGCCGACGGTCGACGAGCTCACCCGCCCCAACCCCGACGACCCCACCGGCCGCTCCACGATGCGGCGCGTCAGCGAGGTCCTCGACTGCTGGTTCGAGTCGGGCTCGATGCCCTTCGCCCAGGTCCACTACCCGTTCGAGAACAAGGGCTGGTTCGACGACCACAGCCCCGCCGACTTCATCGTCGAGTACATCGCCCAGACGCGCGGCTGGTTCTACACGATGCACGTCCTGTCGGTCGCGCTGTTCGACCGCCCCGCGTTCCTGAACGTGTCCTGCCACGGCGTCGTCCTCGACGCCGAGGGCCGGAAGCTGTCCAAGAAGCTGCGGAACTACCCCGACCCCGAGGAGGTGATGGAGACCATCGGGTCCGACGCGCTCCGCTGGTACCTCATGGCGTCGCCGATCCTGCGCGGCGGGGACCTCAAGATCGCAGCCGACGGCTCCGGCATCTCCGACGTCGTGCGCCTCGTGCTCAACCCCGTGTGGAACGCCTTCCACTTCTTCACGCTCTACGCCAACGCCGACGGCTACCGCGCCCGGTTCCGCACCGATGCCACCGGCGTCCTCGACCGCTACCTGCTGGCCAAGACCCGCTCCCTGGTGGAGAGCGCCACCGCGGCCTACGACGCCTACGACCTCGCCGGCGTCTGCAACCAGGTCACGGCCTACCTCGACGCGCTCAACAACTGGTACATCCGCCGCAGCCGCGAGCGCTTCTGGGCGCCGGGCGCCGTCGATCGCGACGCGCCGGGGGCGGCGAGCGACAAGGCCGACGCCTTCGACACGCTCTACACCGTGCTCGTCACCGTCTCGAAGGTCGTCGCCCCCCTGCTCCCGATGCTGGCCGAGGAGATCCACACCGGCCTGACCGGCGAGCGTTCCGTGCACCTGGCCGACTGGCCCGACCCCGCCGAGCTGCCGGCCGACCCCGCGCTCGTGGCGGCCATGGACGAGGTGCGAGCCGTGTGCTCCACCGCCCTCGGCCTCCGCGAGGACCACAAGCTCCGCAACCGCCTCCCGCTGCGCTCGCTGGCCGTGGCCGGGGCGGGCGCCGAGGCGGTCGGCCCCTTCGCCGACCTCGTCGCCCAGGAGCTGAACGTCAAGGAGGTGACCACCTCGACCGACCGCACCGCCTACGGCACCGAGGTCGTGCGCCCCAACCCGCGCGCCCTCGGGCCACGCCTCGGCAAGGACGTCCAGGGCGTGATCCGGGCGGCCAAGGCGGGCGACTGGCACCGCGCCCCCGACGGCACGGTGGTCGTCGGCGGCCACGAGCTGCGCGACGGCGAGTACGAGCTCGTGCTGGAGGCGGCCGCCGACCTGGCCGCCGCACCGGTCCGCTACGTCGACCCCGAGGGCCGCACCGTCGACACGGGGCTCGTCGTCGCCCTCGACACCACCGTCACCCCCGAGCTCCACGCCGAGGGCGCCACGCGCGACCTCGTGCGGCTGGTGCAGCAGGCCCGGCGCGACGGCGGGTTGGAGGTCACGGACCGGATCTCGCTCACCCTCTCGCTCCCGCCGGACCAGCGGGCGATGGTCGAGGCCAACCAGGCCCAGCTCGCCGACAGCGTGCTCGCCACCGAGGTGCTCTACACCGACGCCAGCCAGCCGCTGGCCGCCACCCTGGACGGCACCGACATCAGCTTCGGGCTCGTCCCCGCCTGACCAGGCGACCCGGTCGGCGGTGCGACGGGGCCGCGCCGCCCTCCCGACGGTCGGTCAGCACGACGGCGCGCCGTCGTCTGGCACCAGCCGCAGCTCGGCGACCGGCAGGAGGTCGTAGTCGTTGTCGGCGATCGACGACGCCACCAGCAGCCGCCCGCCGGTCGGCAGCGGCGGCGGCTCGGCACGCGGACCGGAGCCCAGCAGCTCGAACACGCCGTCGCACCGCGTTCCGTCAGGGGCGTAGGCGGAGCCGAAGATGTCCCCGTACCCGGCGGCGACCGGGTGGGCACCGGCTCGGCGCACCCGGTAGGCCACCACGGGGGTGAACATCCCGTCGAGCCCCACCGGTGCCGTCACGCCGTAGCGGCCACCCGGCTCCACGCTGGCGGCGGCGGCCTCGCCCAGGACGTCGGCGGCCCGGTAGGTCCAGCGCTGGGAGTCGTGGCCGACGGTGAAGACGCCGACGGCGACGGTGGCGACCACCACGGCGGCCGCCGCGACCGGCGCGACGGCCGTGGCGACCCTCGCGGGCCGCCGCCGTGGCTCCGCACCTCGGAGCCGCGCCGCGAGGTCGGCGGCGACCTCGCGGCCCACCCCCACGCCGACGGCCAACCAGACGAACAACCCGGCCGGGATGAACCACAGGAGCGTGTACGTGGTGGTGAGGTAGCGGGTGTCGTCCTCGGGCACCGACGCCACCACGGTGACGGCGGCCACCACGAGGGCGGCGCCGAGCGCCAGGCCGACGGCGGTCGTGCGGTCGCGACGCTGCGCGCTGCGCACCGCCAGGGCGACCGCTACCGCGGCCAGCAGGTAGCACGAGATGCGTGCGACCGTGCCTGGCCTGATGAGGAAGAGGAAAGGATCGTCGAACGGCGGCGGCTGGACGAACCGTGGCGGGATGCCGACGGCCCGGCCCACGGCCCACAGGCCGTCGTCCACGCCGAGCCCGGGCGGGAGCTTCTGCGACGACCGAGCCAGGAGGGTGACGTTGCCCGGGCGGTTCGTCAGCTGCTGGTACAGCGGTGCGGCCCAGCAGGCGGCACCGACCGCCAGCCCGGCCAGCAGCCACGGCACGGGACGGGCGCTGGCCGGGTCCGGTCGGCGACGCCAGCGCGGAGCGGGCGCCGCCGCGTCGGCAGCGACGTCGTCACCGGCCGGCTCGGAGTCGCGCCCAGGCGCCCGGCGTCGCCGAACCAGGCCGGCGAGCTCGGGACCGAAGCCGAACGCCACGGCAACGGCGAGCAGGGCGATCGCCGGGAACACGTACGTGAGGTGGCTCTGGACGGCGAGCGAGGCGAGCAGCACCGCCAGCGGGAACAGGCGTCGTTCGCCCACGCCGACGGACCACGCCACGAAGAGCAGCAGGATGAACGGGCCCATGACGGCCACCGGGTTCCAGTTCGTGGCGAAGTACCACGGGTCGACGGCGCGCACGGTGAGGCACAGCCCGAGGCCGGTCGCCAGGACCAGCAGCGGCCCGCCGCGCCGCTGCGCCAGCACGGCGACGCCCACGAAGCAGGCCACTGCGACCAGGCCGGCGAACACCGCCGGCAGCCACGGGGGCCCGAACCGCGACGGCACCGAGTAGAGCCAGTAGATCATCGGCCCTGGGCTGTGGGCGATCTCTGCCCCCGCCTCCGTGGCCGTGGTCGCCTGCCCCAGCGACGGGCTGCGGCCGCTGAAGACGTCGTAGGACCGCAGGGCGATGGTCGCGTGGTCGCCGGTGGGCACCCACCCCCACCGCAGGGCGCGCCACACCGCGGCGAACACGGGGGTCGCCGAGACCAGCCCGACGAGCGGGGCGAACCACCGGGCCGAGCCCCACGCCGCCAGCCGGTCGAGCGCGAAGGCGCCCCGGACGACGGACGACCGGCCGCCCCGGAGGGCGGCCGGTCGCGGCGTCGCTCGCTGGTCGGCGACCAGCTCAGTCATCGTGCGGCACCCAGCGGTGCGGTGCTACTTGAGCTCGACGGTGGCGCCGGCGGCCTCGAGGGCGTCCTTGGCCTTGTTGGCGTCGTCCTTCGAGGCCTTCTCGAGGATCGGCTTGGGGGCGTTGTCCACCAGGTCCTTGGCCTCCTTGAGACCGAGGCTGGTGAGCGAGCGCACCTCCTTGATGACGTTGATCTTCTTCTCGCCGGCGGCGACGAGCACGACGTCGAACTCGTCCTGCTCCTCGGCCTCCTCGGCGGCGCCGCCGCCACCGCCGCCGCCACCGGCGGCGGCCACGGCCACAGGGGCCGCAGCGGTCACGCCGAACTTCTCCTCGAAGGCCTTGAGGAGCTCGGAGAGCTCCAGGACCGAGAGGTTGGCGATGGAATCGAGGATCTCTTCTTGGGTGGCCATGATCAGCTCTCCTGTGCGGTGTCGGCCGATGCGGCCGGGTCGGTGTCGGTGTCGGTGGTGTCGGTGTCGGCGGCCGGGGCGTCGGCCCCGGCGGCGGGGGTCTCGTCGGCCGGGGCATCGGCCTCGGCGGGGGTGTCGTCCGCGGCGGCGGGGGCCTCGTCGGCGGCCGGCGCGGGGGCGTCGGCGGGGGCGCCGGGGGCGCCGCCCTGGTCGATGAGGGCCTGGAGGCCGTAGGCGAGGTCGCGGGGCAGCGCCTGCAGGAGGCCGGCGAACTGCTGCATGGGCGCCGCCAGGGCGCCGGCCAGCTTGGCCAGCAGCACCTCGCGGGGCTCGACGTCGGCCAGGGCGCGGACGTCGTCCTCGCTCAGGGCCTGGGTGCCGAGCAAGCCGCCCTTGATCACCAGCGCGGGGTTGGCCCGGGAGAAGTCCCGGAGCGCCTTGGCCACGGTGACGGCGTCGCCCTCGACGAAGGCGATGGCGGTCGGCCCGGTGAGCAGGTCGTCGATCTCCAGGCCCAGGTCGCGGGCCGCGAAGCGCACGAGCGTGTTCTTGTAGATCTTGTACTCGCCGCCTGCGTCGCGCAGCGCGGTGCGCAGCTCGGCGGTGGCGGCGACGTTCAGCCCGCGGTACTCGGTCAGCACGGCGGCGTCGGCGGCCTCGAACTTGGCGCGCACCTCGTCGACCACCGCGACCTTCTCGGGTCTCGGGTTCTCCACGGGCACCTCCTTGGTCTGGTTGGGTCGGAATGCGAACGGGGCGTCCGCATGTGCGCGAACACCCCTCGAGCCAGACGTTGGAAGTCGTCCGCCTCATCAGGCGGGCCCGGAGGCCCTTTCAGCGCCCGAGGGCGCACCGGAGGTCTTCGGCGCATGCAGTTGTTGCCGGGACGACGCTAGCGGCCGGTCCCGGCGAGGGCGAAACCGCCTAGGCGACGACCTCGGGGCGGAGCCGGCCGGCGTCGACCTTGACGCCGGGGCCCATGGTCGAGGAGACGGAGATCTTCTTGAGGTAGCGGCCCTTGGCCGAGGCCGGCTTGACCCGCTGGAGCTCGTCGAGCACGGCGCGGAAGTTGTCCTCCAGGGCCTGCGGCTCGAAGCTCACCTTGCCCAGCGGCACGTGGACGTTGCCGTAGCGGTCGGTGCGGTACTCGACCTTGCCGCCCTTGAACTCGGCGACGGCCCGGGCGACGTCGGTGGTGACGGTGCCGGTCTTGGGGTTGGGCATCAGGCCACGGGGGCCGAGCACCCGGCCGAGGCGGCCGACGACGGGCATCTGGTCGGGGGTGGCGATGGCCAGGTCGAAGTCGAGCATGCCGCCCTCGACCTCGGCGGCGAGGTCGTCGGCGCCCACGATGTCGGCGCCGGCCTCACGAGCGGCGGCGGCGGCGTCGCCGGTGGCGAACACCGCGATGCGGACGTCCTTGCCCGTGCCCGACGGGAGGGCCACGGTGCCGCGGACCATCTGGTCGGCCTTGCGGGGGTCGACGCCGAGGCGCACGACCAGCTCGACGGTCTCGTCGAACGACGCCGGGGCGAGGCTCTTCACCAGCGCCAGCGCCTCGGTGACGCCGTGGTGGGCGTCGTTGTCGTAGCGCTTCTTGGCGTCGCCGTACTTCTTGCCTGCTGCCATGTCTGGCTCCCTCGTGTGGTTCGGCCGCCGGGCGAGGTCGTCCCGGTCGAGCCGTCGGAACGGGCCGCTGGCTGCGGCCCGGGTGCTACTTGACGGTGAGGCCCATGGAGCGGGCCGTGCCCTCGATCTGCTTCTTGGCGCCGTCGAGGTCGATGGCGTTCAGGTCGGGGAGCTTGATCTTGGCGATCTCCTCGATCTGGGCGGCGGTGACCGAGCCGGCCACCTCCTTGCCGGGGTTCTGCGACGCCTTGTCGACGCCGGCGGCCTCGCGCAGCAGCACGGGCGCCGGGGGCGTCTTGGTGACGAAGGTGAACGAGCGGTCCTCGAACACGGTGATCTCGACCGGGATGATCGTGCCGCGCTGGCTCTCGGTCTGGGCGTTGTAGGCCTTGCAGAAGTCCATGATGGCCACGCCGTGCGGGCCGAGCGCGGTGCCCACCGGCGGCGCCGGGGTGGCCTGCCCTGCGGGGATCTGGATCTTGACGACGGCCGCGACCTTTTTCTTGGCCATGGTTGACCTGCTCCTAAGAATCTTGTGGACGGACCAGCGTAGGGCCGACGCCCCGCGCGTTGCCAAGCGGGGCCAGCGCTAGAGCTTGGCCACCTGGGAGAACTCGAGCTCGACCGGCGTCTCGCGCCCGAAGATGTTGACGAGCACCTTGACCTTGAGCTGGTCCTCGTTGATCTCGATGATCTCGCCGCTGAAGTCGGCGAAGGGGCCCTCCTTGACGCGCACGGTCTCGTGGAGCTCGTACTCGGTGCGGGGGCGACCCTTGCGGACCGGTGCCTCGTCGCCCTCGACCTTGACCGTGAGGAACGTCTCGACCTCGCGGCGGCGCAGCGGCGAGGGCTTGGTGCCCTGGCCGACGAAGCCGGTGACGCCGGGCGTGTTGCGGATGACGTACCAGGAGTCGTCGTCGAGGTGGCAGCGCACCAGCAGGTAGCCGGGGAACATCTTCTTCTGGACGACGACCTTCTTGCCGTTCTTGAACTCGACGACGTCCTCGAGCGGGATGACCACCTCGTGGATGCGGCCCTCCATGTTCATGGAGGAGGTGCGGGCCTCGAGGTTCTGCTTGACCTTCTTCTCGTAGCCCGACTGGGTGTGGACGACGTACCACTTGCCGGGCCGGTCGGCCGGGTTGTCGTACGGGGCCGACTCCTCGATCAGCGCCTCGGCGTCGACCACCGGCGACAGGATCTCGCCCGTCTCGGGGTCGACGTCCTGGCCGGGCTCGGCGAACCCGGCGGCGTCGGCCGCGTCGGAGCCGGGCTGGATGGAGTCGTTGGGCTCGGTGTCGCTCACCGGGTCGGGCGCCGGCTCCGGGGCCTCGGTCACGTCGTCGTCGACCGCCGTGGCGGCGTCGGCGGCGGCGACCGCCTCCTCGTCGACGCCCGGCAGGGCGTCCTCGGAGGTCGGGATGGTGGGTTCGTCAAGGCTCATGGGGAAGGCACCGTGGTGGGCGAAGGGGCAGCCGGCGGCCCGGCGGGGATCGTCACTGGTCGACGATGAAGAGCACGGCCTTCGAGAAGCCGTAGTCGAAGCCGGAGATCAGGGCGGTCATCACGACCAGGAAGATCAACACGATGACCGAGAGGTTCACGGTCTCGGCGCGGGTGGGCCAGGCGACCTTGCGCAGCTCGGCGTTGACCTCGCGCACGAACTGGCGCGGCTTGGTCCGGGGCTCGCGCGGCGCGTTGGGCGACGGCGCCTGGCGGCGCGTCGCCTTGGGCGTGCCGTCCTCGGACAGCTGCCCCTGCCGCTGCATCAGCCGCTTGGTCTCTCGGTTCATCGCCATGGCCAGCCTCGGCGCACCGCGTGGTCGGGTGCGTGTCGTCGTCAGAGTGGAGGAGCAGGGCAGGAGGGACTCGAACCCACAACCTTCGGTTTTGGAGACCGGTGCTCTGCCAGTTGAGCTACTGCCCTCGGGGTTCTTGCTCGGCGGGCAACCCTAGCCGCGCTCGGGCGCGATGCTCCAAGCAGCCCCCTGGTGCCCTTCCAGGTGTCGTCGGTCACCTGCCGTGGCACCCTGGGACGGTGACCGACGAGCAGCGACCCGCACCCAGCGCGCCCGAGGACCCTGCGATCGGGGCCGACGTAACGCAGGTGGCGGTCACCGGGTCCGAACGGGTGATGCGGTACCAGGACCCGGCTGCGGCCGAGCTCGACGAGCTGGTGGAGACGGCCCGACGCGGCGACCAGGTCGCCTTCGGCGAGCTGGTCCGGCGGACCCACGCGGAGACCTTCGCCCTCGCCCGCCGCCTCGTGTCCGACGACGACGACGCCGCCGACGTCGTGCAGGAGGCCTACCTGCGGGCCTTCCGGTCGATCCGGCGCTTCCGGGGCGACGCCCAGTTCTCGACCTGGATGTACCGGATCACCGCGAACTGCGCGTCGACCCACCTGGGCAAGCGCCGCCGCCACCGCCACGACGAGCTCGACGAGGAGGTCGCCGTGCCCGACCTGCACCCGGACCACGACCCCTCGGCGGCCGCCGACGCCACCCTGCTCCGGGACCGGCTCGAGGACGCCATCGCCGACCTGCCCGCCCGCCTCCGTGCCGTGGTGGTGCTGCGCGACGTGTACGACCTCAACCACGCCGAGATCGCCGAGGAGCTCGGCATCTCGGAGTCGGCCGCCAAGGTTCGCCTCCACCGGGCCCGCCGCAAGCTGCGGACCCGGCTCTTCCCGCTGCCCGGCGAGGAAGGGACCGACGACGTCGAGGAGCACGCCCGTGCAGTGTGACGCCATCAGCGAG
>JAESGR010000918.1_pt1 | contig 12891 bp, 18 predicted proteins | sample 9269771 | NCBI WGS metagenome assembly JAESGR01 (sample SAMN15739572, study PRJNA653492) | algae metagenome | isolation source: Chroococcus sp. CMT-3BRIN-NPC107 and co-occurring heterotrophs from well... | place: USA: Clark Mountains Wilderness, California | collected 2010-04-18
GGTTCGGCAAGCTCTTGCGCCCGCCCGGGTTGAGGAGGGCTGGGGCTGCATCCGCCAGTGCCCAGCGCGGGGAACCGTCCGGGCCGAGATCGACCGGGATCACCCCCTCCAGCCGCTTGGCCACCGTGCGGCGGTCAAGGCCGAACTCGGTGGCCAAGCCATTCACCGACCAGCTCGTGCGCGACATCGCCATCTAGGACTTCCGTCTCTTGTGGTGGATCCGCGTCAAAACTTCTGTGGCTAGGAAAGACAAGCGCTGCGCACTCCCCCATTGCGAGGGAGACCAGGAAGGACCCGGACACCTCAGCGTCCTGATCTGGCTTGTGTGCCGCCGCACGTTCGACATCCGCGCCAGCAACCTTCCATTCTACGCATCGTCCATGGACACGCCCTGCATCTCCAGTGGACCAGTAGCTGTATCCACTCCGACAGCCTGACCTGCCCCAGGGGTAGCCGTGGCCGTAGCATTCTGCGTCGCCTTGATCTCTTTAGGCGTCATGCTGTGGGGCTTGGAGATGTCGACATCCTTGCTCTGTGAGAGGCCGCTGATCCGGCCGACCTGAACAGCGGCCTCCCCCACGAGCAGCCCCTTCAGTCATGGGCGACGGCTACGTCCCCAGGGACTGTCTGCCTTCGGAAAGCTACAATGACAGCCGATTGCGCCTCTCCATCCCGTGCAGGGCGGGAAGGGTTGTGGCTCCCTCCTGTTCGAGGGACAGGAGAAGGAGGAAGGTACACGACGTTCCCCGTCGCAGGGGTGCTGAAGCGACAACGCTCCGTAATCGAGCTCCCGAAATATTTCACGGGATCCAGCATGATGTTGTCCTCTGACCCGGGTTCAGTCCCATCTTCATCAGGGCGGCGAACGCGCCGTCTGCCAGAGGCAGACGGAGGCGTCGTACTAGTGATTTCCTTGAATACCCTTGAGAAGACATTGAAGAACCCTTGAGATACCTTTGATCTTGCAACCAGCCTCAGGCGCTCCGCAAAGCCCGCTCCGAGGCTGCCTCGATCAAGGCTTCATAGCGGCTCAAAAAGCCTTCTCCCCTCACCTGCTGGTCTGCCCACCATGCCGTCGTCTTGCGGGTCGCCGGCCGGTAGCGAAGGCGGGCGATGCCGGACAACTGAACATTCGTGATGTGCTTTGGCACGGGAGCAAGCCGCAACCCCTGCTCGTCAGCCCATTCTTGTTGCCGGTCCGTCAGCATTGTCTGCGCAGCAAGATGGGCAACAGCCCCAAGCCTGTCCTCCAGGCCTGCACTTCCACCCATGCCATAGGGATGGATGATCTCGGCATCCTGATCGTTGCTCTCGATCAGGCTGGGCACCCACTCGAGCAGGCCGAGATTTACCAGCTGCTGCTCGCGCCGGAAGTAGTCGACGCCTGGATTTTTCCCTTCTTTCTCCTCTTCCGGGGTTAGCTTCTCCCGTCTGTGGCACACGGTAGGCCCAGTCCAGGTGACAGAACCATGTGTGTGGTGAAAGCCCCAGATCGTAAACTGCGCCTGCTGGCCGACCTGCTTTCGTTCATACTCCTGCGTGATGATCTTCCGGCTGATGCCGCCTTCGTCCCGCAGGTTCTGTGCGTGGTACAGATCGACGAACAGGCGCAGCAGCATGACATCCTGCGCCTGCCGCAGCAGCTCGACAGGGGGCGTCTCCTCAGCAGCACCGGAGACGATCTCGTTGGGCAGCCAGATCCGATCGAAACGAGATGCGTGCTCCGCATCATAGGCGATGGGTGCGTAGCAAAAGTTGCCCCGATGGCGGGCCCATCCCTTGACTTCGAGCCCCTTCACGACATGGCGCGCGCTTCGGCGACCCAGCTCAGGGCTGCCCTTGTCAGAAGTCCATGTTTCTCCTGCGCACAGCTTCGCGAACAGGACCTGCTCGTACTGGTCCAGGGCGGGAGGAGGATATCCTTCGCAGCCCGGCACCTCGTGGGCAGGCACGATGCGGTACTTGGGTCGTGTGCCCTCGCGCAGGAGCTCGATGAGCTTGCCATGTTGCAGGCGCCTCAGCGCCTCCTGAGCACGGCCGCGGGAGATCCCCGTATAGCTCTCGATGGCCTGCACCGACCAGGTGGTGTGTCGGTTGTCGGCAGCGCTGCCACGGGCAAGCACCAGGTAGGCCACTGCAGCGTTCAGGCCCAGCTTGCAAGCTTCGGCCCATGCCCGTCGGTCCACCGCGAAAAAGCCACGTTGCGGTTTCTCATCTTGAGGCTGTGATGACATCAGGCAGTTCACCAATCACTAAAGCAAGGTGCGGCTACAGCAGGACGTGCAATGACAATAAAGTAGTCCCCAATCTGATGGAAGTAGATAAATCACTTCATAATTAACTTCATGAAGGAAACTGAAAGGCGTCGCCATCGACATGAAGGCACGCTAGGACTGCAGTTGACTATGAAAATTGCAGTGACAGGTGCAGGCCGATCCGCCCAAGGGCGAGCCGCAAGCCGAGCTGCCGCTCCAGTCAGTGAAGACGCAGCCGGCTATTCTCGACATCGACCTGCACGGCGCAAAGAGCTTTTCATGACGGGTTTATCCCCTGGACGCAAGTTCCATGTTTCCAGGTGACAGCTTCCCTTTGACGGGTATGCTCCCCTCCAAGGAAGGGCAGGTTCATGATATCCAGCAAGACCGCGGCCGCGCTCATTCAGGAGCTGAATCAGACAGACGAAACCGAGCATCTTGAGGCTAAGGAATGCAAGACCGATACGGTCAGCAAGACCGTATACGAAACCATTTGCGCCTTGAGCAACGAGCCCGAACTCGGCGGAGGTACGATCCTGCTAGGCGTTGAAAAGGAGTTTTCGCTTTTCCCAATCTACGCCGCTACCGGGATTACGGCCGCTGACAAGCTCCAATCGGATATCGCTTCAGCCTGTTCCACGATGTTCAATTCGCCGATCAGGGTAGACCTTTCTGTTGAGTTGGTTGGAAACTCACGAGTAATTCGGATTGACGTACCTGAACTACCGCGAAACCAGAAGCCGCTCTATTTCCGGGCACAAGGCTTACCGAAAGGTGCATTCCGTAGACACGGCCCGACTGACGTGCGATGCACAGATGAAGATCTAATAGCGTTCTTCCAAAGCAAGACGCTTGAGCCATATGACTCTAGTATAATCGAAGACGCGACATGGGATGACATCGATTCCAATGCCATTGGAGCCTACCGCCGCTCCAGGGCCGAAGTAAATCATCTTGCTGAAGAATTGAACTGGTCCGATGAAGACATGCTTCATGCTCTTGGGGCCGTGAAAAAGATTGGAGGAAACATCCGCATTACGGTGACTGGGCTAACGATGTTTGGAACAACAGCCGCGCTTCGCCGCTTGTTGCCAAGCCTGCGGGTTGACTACATTCGAGTTCCAGGGAACCAGTGGGTTCCAGATCCAGACAAGAATTTCGAGTCGATTGACATGCGCGGCCCACTACTACTGCTGATTCCCAGGGTTATAGCCGCAATAATCGATGATCTTCCCAAGGCCTTTGGGATTGATGAAAGTGGCTCTGGCCAAAGGTCAGACTTGCCAATCATCCCCTTCCGCGTTGTCCGTGAAGCTGCAGTTAACGCTATGATGCACAGATCGTATCAAGTGGGCAGCCCAGTTCAGATAATTCGATATTCCAATCGAATTGTTCTAAAGAATCCTGGTTATTCCTTGAAATCTCAAGATAGATTTGACGATTCAGGGTCGGCACTTAGGAACCCGCATATCGCTGAAATATTACACGAGACCAGATTTGCTGAGACAAAAGGCAGCGGAATTCGAGTTATGAGAACTGCAATGGCGAAGAGCGGTCTGTCTGCGCCTACATTTGATTCAAATCGAGATATAGATGAGTTCACTGCAATATTTCTACTTCATCATTTCTTGACAGAAAGTGACTGGGTGTGGCTTGGGAATTTCAAAGGATACGATCTGTCTGAAGATCAAACGAGAGCGCTTATATTTGTGAGAGAGGTCGGAGCGATCGATAATTCGAGCTACAGGAGCCTGATCCAGACCGACACCTTGGCCGCGAGCAGGAGCCTACGCCAGCTTCGAATGCTCGACATACTCTCAGATAGAGGCAGCGGGGCCCGGACTCACTATGTGGCCGGGCCGAAGTTCCCGGCTGATAACATGGATGCTAACACCGCTAAAAAGGATGGTAGCATGGATGTTAGTGCCCAGAACAGGTATTCTAAGGGTGGAGCGCGCTTGGCTTCGTTCGCGGATTTGCCGCCGCCTATGCGCCTAAGACTCCAATCTCTGGGGAAGCGGCTGGAGCCTAGAAATGCGAGGGACTTGATCGCGGCTCTCTGCGAGTGGCGACCACTTTCCGCAGAGGAGATCGCTGGGCTTCTGGGCAAGACTGCGGACTATGTCTCCCAAAAATACCTCTACGCAATGGTACGCGAACGCGAGCTAAGCTACCTCTATCCTGAGATGGTGAAGCACCCGGGCCAGAAGTATACCTGTCGCTCAAAGGAAGAAGGTTGATGATGAGAGTGCTTCCGACACGATTAACGCTCAAGGAAGCTATCCAACGCGGAATGCTTTCTGAATTCATCGCGCAGGAGGAAGCTCGCGGCGTGAGCGATGCGGACCAGGGTGCTTTCGACAGGACGATCCGCTCTGCCGTCGAACTGCGCCGATCAGAAGATCGAACATCGCGTTTCGCATGTGGCGATGGTTCGACCGAAAAGTGAACTCGTCCAGGTAGCGTTGCATGTATTTGGCCGAGATGTGGATGTGGGTGCCGCGCACCGAAGCCTTGAACAGGTTCCAGAAGCTCTCGACGGAGTTGGTATGGAAGGTCTCCCCGTCTGGTAGTCATAGTGGGTGTAGTACTTAGTCAAATGCGTCACCACACCGTGCTTGTAATCATCGAGCTCCAGTAAACCGTATTTCGTCGGTCGAGACGAATGAGCCAAGCTCGACGTTCTGGAGCGTCACGCCGCGCAGGGTGGCCTTCTTCACATCTGGGATGACCTGCGCGACCTTGCGACTACCCCCGCTCCGCCATGCCCATGACGATCGTCTTGCCAGCGGCACCGCGACCACGTTTGCCAGGGCGACGCCCGCCGACATAGGCCTCGTCTAGCTCGACGTGACTGACCAGCATCTCGAAGCCATCGGCCTTCGCCGTGAGCAGGCGGATCTGCTGGCCCATGCGCCAAGCCGTCTTGTAGGTGACACCCAGCGACCGCTCCAGCTCCTTGCCGCTCACACCGTGGCGAGTGGTGACGAACTGGTAAATTGCATAGAACCAAGACTGGAGCGACGTGCGGCTGTCCTGGAAGATGGTACCGACGCACGGGTAAACGTGATGACCGCAATGGGCGCAGGCATAGCACTTCCGCGCGACGATCCTGTGGTGAGTGGCTTCGATCAGGCACTTCGAGCAGACGTGCCGCATGCCGTACCGGACTTCCATGACGTGATCGAGGCAGGCGTCATCGTCAGGGAAACGCTGGAAGAACTCTTTTACGGTCATCTTGGCGGACATCAGGCATCTCCAATGCCCCAATACCTACCGAATCATCATACATGCGTCAAAGGGATAAATCCGTTTTATGATGAAGACTGCCATAGCGCCTCAGTCTCCCAATTAACTGGAAAGCCGCTCCGCTTGAACTCAGCACAAGGATGAGCCGGGAAAGTGGTGATGAGATCTTTTAGTCTCGCTGCCCAACTCGTGCTCGGATTGATGATACGGAGTAGGTAACGTGTGATAGCGGCTGCGGCGTAGAAGCGGCCTTGCGCGAATGCATTGTCCGCCAGATGATCGAGCAGAGGAATTGATCCATGCCCGTGCGGTTTTGGCTGATCCACCAACGGCTGGTTCCAAAGCCGCGCATGATGAGCACAAACATTCCGCACGTAGTTCAGCATCCTAAGCCAGCTCTCTAGAAGATCGGCTCGTGGAATACCGTAGCGCGAAGCAAGGGCAATCTGGTCTTCTATCCTCATCCCTGAGAAAAATCGGGAAAGCATCCCAAAGTCCCACAGCTCGATGCTGATCCAAATCGGCATGTTCGAAGCAGGGTACTTCAACCTGAAGTGCTTGACAAAGTCGGCACTCGACCGTCGCTCAACCTCATTGAGCTTCCGGAGCCAATCTTCGTGATCTGTGCTCTTATTCCCGTTCTTCCGGGTACGTACGAGCTGGCTGAATCTCTCGTGGAGCTTCATCGGATCACGATGCGCAGCCGGAGCATGTTTGCCGATGATAAGCGCTACGTCGGTCCGGATAGCGATCTCGATGCGCTCCAACGCGTCAAGCATCAACAGCCGCAGCTTCTTGTCGAAGACGTAGAGATTGAACACTGCTGTAAAGGTCGTGTTTGGCTGAAACTCGTCGCGGATAAATTTCTGCGGCTTACCAGATGGGTTGTCGCGTGATTGTCGAAACGGATACCAGTAGGCGCTAAGCCGGTAGTAGCCTACTCGCTGCAGGCACTCGGCTGCCTGTTGCGGCTGGTCGATCACCATCCCGCGAGACATCAGCAGCTCGATCTGCTGGGGGATGGCGCGATATGGCTTCTCGTAACGGCTCACGAGTGCCTCAAAAAGAAAACCGGCCCCGTACACCGAAGTGTAGGGACCGGCCGTGTTGAACTAGACATGGAGATTTTTGCCTCAGGAGGCAAGGCCATTTGTAACCAAAATGGAGACACGGCTGCGCTCCTACCCAGCTGCCTCGCCGACTCAGCGCCAAGCCGTTTGGTGTTTACGGCAGATCCGGACGATAACAAGGGCTGGAAGCACTCGATCCCGCTGCGGCCTACCAAGTGGCGCACAAGCCGCCTAGAAAAACCTGGCTCGGTCAGACCGTATCGCCCATCCTAGGTCCTCCAGCGGTCAGCAAACGCCTATCTGAAAGCAGGTCAGGTTCCACATCCTCCTGCAATCCCCCAACTCATCATTCCTGCCTCTTTGCAGCGCTGCTAGCCAATGACGATGAACAGCCAGAGCATCCTGGGCAGGACCAAACGCTGGGCCAAGTCGCTCAAGCGGGATGTGCTAGCCCTTTGGCTCGCTGCTCGTGATCCACGGGTGCCATGGTATGCCAAAGCCCTTTGTGCGACCGTGGCAGCCTATGCCCTGTCGCCGATCGACCTGATCCCGGACTTCGTGCCGGTGCTCGGCTATCTCGACGATCTGATTTTGCTGCCACTCGGCATCATGCTCGCCATCCGCCTGATATCAGCCGAGCTGATGGCGGAATTCCGGATGATGGCGCAACGGCAGGGAAAACGACCAGTCAGTAGATGGGCAGCTATAGCCATTGTCGCGCTGTGGCTTGCTGCGAGTGCGATGCTGCTCTGGATATGCTGGCCTGCATCTGCCGACTGACCCTTGCCGCCGTGGAGACAGCCCATCTCATTCACCTCTGCCCCAGCAAGGCATACGAACGAGACACGGAAGCCCGTCCCACATGGGTTGTTCTTGATCATTCGGAACAGCGCCTGTAGCCGGTCTAGATCCTACCAAGACAAGGCCCCTGCCCCGCATGCCCATCTACGGCTATGCCCGCGTCAGCACGCTCGACCAGGATCTTTCCATCCAGCGCAGCGCCTTGAAGGCTGCCGGCTGCAGCGTGATCCGCGCCGAGAAGGCCAGCGGCAGCCGGCGGGACGGGCGCAGCGAGCTCCAGGTCCTGCTCGACTTCGTCCAGCCCGGCGACACGCTGGTGGTCACCCGCATCGACCGGCTCGCCCGCTCGATGAAGGACCTGCAGGACATCGTGCACGAGCTCAAGGAGAAGAGGGTGAGCCTCAAGGCGACCGAGCAGCCGGTGGACACCGGGACCGCCGCGGGCAAGGCGTTTTTGGACATGCTGGGGGTGTTCGCCGAGTTCGAGACCAACCTGCGCCGTGAACGGCAGCTGGAAGGGATCAGGGCAGCCAAGGCCAAGGGCGTGTACAAGGGCAGGAAGCCCAGCATCGACGTGGGCGAAGTCCGGCGGCTGCGCCACGAGGAGAAGCTCGGTGCCTCCGCCATCGCTAAAAGGCTCGGCATCGGAAGAGCCAGCGTGTACCGCGTGCTGGATAGCGGACGGTGAGCTAGCCAAAGGTGGCGCTCGCACCCATCCTGAAGATGAGCGCGCCGAACTGGTAGTCCTGACAGGGGCAATGCTTGCTGCCCTGACAAGCCATCGGCTGCTAGTGACTCTCGCTCCAGCAGAGCGTACAGCCCATGATGGCTTGAAGAACCGACATATCCTGAACTGCGCAAGTGCAGCGCCCATAAGATCCGGGAGCATACCATGAAGAAGTACTATCTGGGCCTGTTGGGCGCCGCATGCCTGTTTGCCGCCGTGTCGCCAGCAGCTGCAGCCGAGGATGTGTTCACGCCGTTGACTGCTGTCCCGTTCAACCCGAGCACGACGCCAGTACCCGGCACGGACGGCCGATGGCACTTCGTCTACGAGTTGGAGCTCGCCAACACGCGCAGCGTCCCGGCTACGCTCAAGCAGGTGAAGGTCGTAGGGTTGCCGCCGGCGAAGATCACCAAGCAGGATGCAGCGTCGGCGCATCCCAACGAGCAGGTCACCCGCAACCTTGCCTCGTTCGAGCCGTCGTCATTCGCCGCAAGACTGAAGCAGCTCGACAATCAGCCTGCCGAGAACCCGGAGATCGAGCTGAACACCACGCGCCTGTTCCTGATCAACCTTTCAGTAGGGCGTCAGGACATCCCGGCGCGCCTGAGCCACGTGGTACGGCTCACCGGCCAAGGGATCGACGTCACCAATCCCACACCGATCGAGCAAAGCTATCCCGCTGCCGTGATGGACGTGACTTCCGATCTGCCGAAGATCCACCCTCCCCTGACGGGCAAAGGCTGGGTCGCGTTCAACGGCTGCTGCGAACCGGGCGTGCACCGGTCGACGGCACTGCCGGTCAACGGCAAGCTCCACTTCGCCCAGCGGTTTGCGATCGATTGGATGCGCCTCGACAAGTTCGGGCGGCTGCGCAATGGCCCGGTGGACGAGGTGGAAAGCTATACCGCCTACGGGGCCAAGATCTATGCAGTCGCGGACGGTACGGTCGTGTCGATGCTGGACGGGCTCCCGGACCAGGTCCCGCCGAAACTTCCCGATCCCAGCACCATCAATCTTTCCAACGTCGACGGCAATCACGTCGTGCTCGACATCGGGCACGGCTACTACGCATTCTATGCGCACATGAAGCCTGGTTCCGTACGCGTGCGCCTGGGTCAGAAGGTCCGGGCAGGCACGGTGCTGGGGCTGCTCGGCAACAGCGGCAATACCTCCGCACCGCATCTGCACTTCCACATCATGGACAGTGTCTCTGTTGTCGGCTCGGAAGGCCTGCCCTACGTGATCGACCGGTTCAAGTTCGCCGGCAACATCCCTGAGGCAGCCGTTCCTGATGACTTGAGCGGTGACTTCCGCCGGTTCCTGCTGCCGACGTCCCAGTTCCGCAAGGAGCAGTTCCCGCTCGACCTGGATGTCATCGACTTCTGGCAGTGACGGGCTGAGCTGGTGTCCGCCTGTCACTAGGCCGGTGCGGTGGAAGGAAGGTGGGCATGCGCTAAGTGATGGCCTGGCACCAAGGCGGCGGAAGCCCCTTGGTCGCGCGGGTCGGCGTAAAGCGCCCGCCCATGCGCGAAGGCGAGGTATCGGAGCGCGATCCGACAGCTGGTTTCACCCGACGCGGGCAGCGCAGCTTTTTCGGCTATAAGGCTCATCTGGCGGTAGACCAAGGCCCCGACCTGATCCGCCGGGCGATCCTTACCAGCGCCGACATCGGGGAGAGCAGCGCTGCTGATGCGCTCATCTGTGGTGACGAGGCGGCGGTGCTGGCGGACAAGGCATATGAGTCCATGGGCAGACGGGAGGCCCTGGTCGAGATCGGCATCATCGACCGGATCATGCATCGGCGGCAGGCGGGCAAGCGCCAGCCGAGTTGGCATAAATGGATGAACGTCGCGATCACGCTCCTGCGTGGCCAGATCGAGAAGCTCTTCAGCACCATGGACCGCCGCTACCTCTACCGCCGGGTCCGCTACCGTGGACTGATCCGCAACCGCTGCCAGCTCTGGATGCTCTGCACGGCCATGAACCTCGGGCTTTCGCGCCAGTCTCCCATATGCCCGACCTGACCCGGCCGGAACGCCTGCTGGCGTTCCGGCCCCAAGCACCGGGGTCGAACCCTAGGGGCGCAAGCAGCGGCCGCATAGAGCGGCCTCTTGTATGAGTTGGACCGCCATTTCAGCGAAGCAGGAAAGGCATGCCGGGCCAGCGACAACACAAATGGCGCCGCAAGCCAACGTGTAGGCGGCGCACCCCACAGCTTCGTACCAGACGCACGCGCCCGGGGCGGGACCAAGCAATCCCGCGGCAACCTCGTCTTCATCGTTGAGCTGCGAGACCACCTCCGCGAGATTCCGATCTGCGAGCGCACCCGCGATCGCGCAAAAGTCGCTGCGACGCAGCTCGCTGCCGCCCTCGACACTCTGCTCCAGGAGCAGCGGGTCGCGCAGACCTAGAACTGGCGGCGGGCCGAGTTCCAACGTGAACTGATCGCACGTCGCCTCCTTGATCTTGACCTTGAAGGATGTGCGAATGGGAGGGCGGCCGGTCGACAGCACCCTACCGCGCGCCAAGATCTGCCTGCTCTTCAACTCGAAACCATCCAGATCGACGGTTCCCAAGAAGAATTTGCCGTTCGCCCGTTCGCTCGCGTACGGGATGCCGAAGGATGGAATCCCTGCCCTGGTCCCGCGCGGCCCACGATCGGGCAGGGGAGTGTAGTTCGCCGGTGCAGGCTTCGCCGTCTCAGCATGCGCGATCGCCGGCGCGAGAGTGGTGCCCGCCGGCACGGCAAGAGCTCCCGCGAGGACAACGCCGCAAAGCCTTCTGATCAAGCGGTGCATCATCTTGCCTCCCTTTCCTTGTTCGCGGCCGAGGTAGTGTCGGCCCTTCGTGCCGAGCGCGGTTCGCTGGCCTTGCCCTACTGCTCGACATCCTCGCGCGGCACGAGCAGGAAGGCCGACGAGACGTCGAGCGTGTAGTAGCCCCTGAAGGGAATACCCTTGCCCCGCTTCACCCGCTGGACCTCGATGGAGGCCGGCCCGCGGGGCGTGACCTGAAGTGTCAGCGGCAGGGGGCCGGTTTTCTCGGCGAGCACCGTCCGACCAGCCCCAGTCAGCAAGCGCAAGGTCGCCACCTTGCCAATGCTCCCGGCCGAACCATCGGCGTCGAGCGTGACCTTCACTGTGCCGCCCGCCTCGGCCTTGAGGTCGAACGTGTCGACGTCCTCGCCGTCGGCGGCTGAGCCGGTCGAGCGGCGCGGGGTGGCGGCCGCAGCGTCCTCACCGTTCTGGCCGAGGAAGCTCGTCGCCCTGGCCGGACAGGGTTTGTTCTCTTCCCGTGTGGGTTGGTTCAAGACATTGAGCACACCGTTGGTGTACCTGAGATCGACGCTCGGCCTCGGGGGATCGCTCGCCTTGGGCGGGACCAAGCAGAACCACACTTTGCCACCGTCGCGGTCGGGACAGCCAAATAGGGCCACCGGGCCGGTCAGGACCTCGCACCTCCAGGGCCCGAATGGGCTGAAGGTGTTGATGTCGGCCTGGTAGAACAATGTCGTGGTTCCGGAGCCCTTGAACGTGCGGCAACCGCTTTCACGGAGCGGGCCGAGGCACTGGATGACGCCGCCGCTGTCGCTCGCCGTGACGGAGAAATCGATGTCGTCGACGGCCCAAAGGGGCGTCGGCGCCTGCAGGACGGTGACCGTGGCCGCCACGGCAGCCAAAATGGCTCGGCGCGTCATGAATTTTTCTCCTTCTTCCTGGCGCGCGCTGCGCTCGCATCGGCCGACATTCCCCGGATGCCGGCGGCTTCCATGCCATCCGGCCCGGGATCGGCTCCGTGGCTTCACCTGCCATCTCCCGCAGAGCCTCCGTCCCCTGGATTCCCGGGGTCGACGGTACTTCCGGAGGGTCGCCCGTCAACCGGAAAGCTCGCGGAGGTGCGCTTGTGCGGAGCATGGGGTCAGGTCTTGCATTGCCGCTCCACATGGAGGCGCCGGCCACGCCGTAGCACCTTGCCATCCAGTGCCCGCGGTCCCCGTCATCCAGGACAGGATGGCAACACTTCTCGATCCTCAGCACTCATGCCGAAGATCCTCATCCCATCATGCCGTCAGCGGAAGGCGGCTCTCATCGGAGGGATACACTGGAACAGCCCATCGAGCAGTGACACCCACACGCCAGACTACACGTTTGGCACTGACCTGCAGACAGGTGCCTACGGCGACTTGAATGGTGACACCAAGCTTGACTGGATGGGCGTCAACAACGACCAATTGTACCAATACATCAACGTCACCTAGTGACGTGCCGCATCCAGCTACGTGATCTGGACGCAATCTCGTTTCTCAAGATGGCCTGCATTCTGCCGGGTGCGAGCCGTGCCTTGACCTGCTGCGCACGACCACATGCTCGGCGGCGAGGTGATCGAGGACGGCACGCAGCCCCTCACCTTCAAGGGGAAGGTGTCTTCGTCCTCCTGGTGTGATGGAAGGTTCAGGATTCTGGTATTCCTGACCGCACCAATCACCAAAGGCTGCCGAACGCAGCTTCATTGGCCTGTAGGAAGCCATCGATGCCGCCTCAACGTGCTCGACGGGACGGTGCTAAGCCGCTGCACACGCCAGAAGGCAATCAACCGCTTCATGGCCTAGCACAACCGCGACCCGTGGCCGTTCGTGTGGAGTGCCGACCCATCGCCGAAAGCGTCCGGCGGGGGTACGAGAGGTTGGGAAGGATGGGCGAGAGGCGGGCCATGTGAACGGCTCGCGGAGGGCAAGGCTATGGCGGCGGCACGGGTCGAGCGACGGCTGGCAGCCATCCTGGCGGCGGAT
>JAESGR010000919.1_pt1 | contig 12879 bp, 15 predicted proteins | sample 9269771 | NCBI WGS metagenome assembly JAESGR01 (sample SAMN15739572, study PRJNA653492) | algae metagenome | isolation source: Chroococcus sp. CMT-3BRIN-NPC107 and co-occurring heterotrophs from well... | place: USA: Clark Mountains Wilderness, California | collected 2010-04-18
GCCGTCCTTGGTCACGGTGGGGGCGCCGAAGGAGCGCTCGAGCACCACGTTGCGGCCCTTGGGGCCCAGGGTCACCTTGACCGCGTTGGCCAGGATGTTCACGCCTTCGACCATGCGGTGGCGCGCGTCAGCGCCGAAAATCACGTCTTTTGCTGCCATTTGTCTTTACCTCGGTGAGAGAGATGAATTCGGGGGAGGACGCTTACGCGACCTTCTTCAGGCCGGCGGACGCCTGGCCTTCGATCACGGCGAAGAGGTCGTCTTCCTTCATGACCAGCAGCTCTTCGCCATCGACCTTGACGGTCTGGCCGGAGTACTTGCCGAACAGCACACGGTCGCCCACGGCGACGTTCAGCGCGATGGTTTCGCCCTTGTCGTTCTTGCGGCCGGGGCCAACGGCCAGGACTTCACCCTGGTCCGGCTTTTCCGCGGCGTTGTCCGGGATCACGATGCCAGACGCCGTCTTGGTTTCTTGTTCAAGGCGCTTGACGATCACACGGTCGTGCAGAGGACGAAGTTTCATTGCATCTCCTTCAAGGAAGCAGGTTTTGGGACATCAAAAAGCGCCAACAAAGTCAGCGCTCATTAACTTGTCGCGGAGGAGCTCTGAGCAGCTCAAGTGCTAGCACTCAACTCCAGCGAGTGCTAATGATAAGGGGTTTTTTGTCGGTTTCAAGCGGGGCGGGGTGTAGTCGACGGACTACGCCAAGCCGAAAGAGTACTTTTACCGTAAGGGCGGTTCGACTACCAGGCCTGCTGGTGACCCGGAAACTTTGCAGGCTCGAGAGTGGCACTGACTCCGCTTGGCCTCCACGGGAACGGGCCACAGGTCGCGGCCGGCACGGCGGGCCGTGGCTCAGCGATTCGCTCTAGGTTGCAGCCGGTGCGTCCATTCCCGCCAGTTCCCCGGGCGTGGCGGGCTCGCGCCGCCGAAAGAACCCGTACCCCTCCATCTGCAGCACAGCCTCGCCGTGCTGGTTGCTCACGTCCCAGCGCGATCGCACGATGCCGGTGTCCGGCCGCTTGCGCAGCGGGCGCGCTTGCAGGATCGTGTGCTTCAGCGAGAGCACGTCACCCGGGTACACGGGCTTGAGCCACTTCAGGCTCTCGAGCCCGGGCGAGCCGAGGCTGGACGAATGCCGCAGCATGTTGTCGACCGTCAGGCGCATCACCAGCGCGCAGGTATGCCAGCCGCTCGCGCACAGGCCGCCGAAGAGCGACTGCTTGCCCGCCTCTTCGTCCAGGTGGAAGGGCTGGGGGTCGTACTTGCCCGCGAACTCCTTGATCTCCTCCGCGCTCACCGTGGTCGTGCCCAGTTCGCGCACCGTGCCGGCCTGCAGGTCTTCCCAGTAGATGCTGATGGCCATCAGCGGCCTCCGGACACGTCGACCAGGGACATCGTGGTGTAGCTGGCCTCGGCCGACAGCAGCCACACGATCGCCTGGGCCACCTCCTCCGCGGAGCCGCCGCGCTGCATGGGAACGAGGTGCGCGAGGTCCTTCACGCGGTTCGGCAGTCCGCCCGACGCGTGGATCTCCGTTTCGATCAGCCCCGGCCGCACCGCGTTGACGCGGATGCCTTCGCCAGCGACTTCCTTGGCCAGGCCGATGGTGAACGAATCGATCGCGCCCTTGGCCGCCGCGTAGTCCACGTATTGGCCCGGCGCGCCCAGGCGCGCGGCGGCGCTGGAGACATTGACGATGGAGCCGCCCTGGCCGCCATGCTTCGTGCTCATGCGCCGAACGGCCTCGCGCGCGCACAGCAGGCTGCCCACCACGTTGATGTCGAACATGCGCTTCAATCGCTCGTAGCTCATCTCGTCGACGCGCTGCGCCCGGTCCACCACGCCGGCGTTGTTCACCAGCCCCGTCAGCCGCCCCAGCTTTTCATCGACTTGCCCGAACATGCGCAGCACATGCGCCTCGACGGCGACGTCGCCTTGCACCGCGATCGCCTCGCCGCCGCCATCCTGGATGGTGCGCACCACGTCCTGGGCCGCCTGCCCGTTTTGCGTGTAGTTCACGGCAACGGCGTAGCCCTTGCGCGCGGCGAGCAGCGCGGTGGCGGCGCCGATGCCGCGGCTGCCGCCCGTGACCAACAGAACCTGCTTCACTTTAGTCTCCACGGCCGCGTTGCGGGGCGGCGCTGCTGCATTAAAACAAAACCTCCGATGCAATTGACGCCGGGCGGCCGGATGAGGGAAGCTCGCGCCCTCGAACACGAACAGGAGACCAGCATGGGCCAATCCACAGAACTCAAGGCAGCCGACGGCCAGGCCATCCCCGCGTACATCGCGCAACCCGCGGGCAAGCCGCGCGGCGGCGTCGTGGTGATCCAGGAAATCTTCGGCGTCAACTCGCACATCCGCTCGGTAGCCGACGGCTATGCGGCCGACGGCTACCTGGCCGTGGCGCCGGCGATCTTCCACCGCGTCAAGCCGAACGTGGAACTCGGCTACGAGCAGGACGACATGAGCGCGGGCATGGCGCTCAAGGCCGCCTCCGAGGCGCTGCCCTCGCCCGGCGTGATGCAGGACATCCAGGCGGCCATCCGGCATGCGTCGCAGGGCGGCAAGGTGGGCATCGTCGGCTTCTGCTACGGCGGCCTTCTCGCCTGGCGCTCCGCCTGCACGCTCGACGGCCTCAGTGCGGCCGTGCCCTACTACGGCGGTGGCGTGACCACGCCCGACGAGATCGCCCGCCGGCCCAAGTGCCCGGTGCTCGCCCACTTCGGCGACCAGGACCACTGGATCCCGCTGGACAGCGTCGAGGCGTTCAAGAAGGCGCACCCGGAGGTGGAGGTGCACGTCTACCACGCCAACCACGGCTTCAACTGCGACCAGCGCGGCTCGTGGAACGCGGAGGCGGCCAAGCTCGCGCGCGAGCGCACGCTGGCCTTCTTCCGCACGCACCTGGGATGAAAATGCCCGTCATCCCCGCGAAGGCGGGGATCCAGGGCTTCCTGGCCGTTGTGGCACTGGCGGCGGCCACCCCCACCTTCGCCGCCGACTACACCGGCCCCCTCTTCGACGCGCACCTGCACTACAACGAGGAAGCCTTCAACGGCGCCGAAGGCCCGCACCCGCTGCCCGACGTGCTCAACCGGATGCAGCGAAACGGCGTGCGCGCCATCATCGCCAACTCGCGGCCGAACGACGGCACGAAGTCGCTCGCGCAGGCGCCGCAGACGCGCCAGGCCGGCGTGCAGGTCGTGCCGTTCGTGCGCCTGTACCGCAATCGCGCGGACTACACCAACTGGTTCCGCGACGAGAGCATCTACGAGATGGTGCAGGCGGAGCTGGCGCGCGGCACCGCGTCGGGGCCGTACCGCGGCCTCGGTGAATTCCACCTGTACGACTCGGCCAATGCCAACGGGCCCGTCGCGCGCAAGTTGATGGCACTGGCCGAAGAAAAGGACCTGGCGGTGCTCGCCCACGTGGACGACACCGCCATCGACCTGCTGATGGCCAACACGCCGTCCAAGGGTGCGAAGGTCCGCCTGATCTGGGCGCACACCGGCATCGGTGGCGCGCCCGTTGCCCGCGTCGACCAGCTCTTCGCGCGCTATCCGCGCCTGATGGGAGAACTCTCCTACCGGCCGGGGCTCACCTGCGACGGCGGCAAACTGTGCCCCGAATGGCGCCAGCTGCTGCTGAAGTACCCGAACCGCTTCCTCGTGGGCTCCGACACCTGGGTCAACCAGCGCTGGCAGTACTACGACGACACGATGAAGGGCTACCGCACCTGGCTGGGCGACCTGCCCGCGGACGTGGCCCGCAAGATCGCCTGGGACAATGGCGCCACCTTGTTCGGAGTGAAGACACCGTGAGCCTGAAGCTGCATTACTACCCGAGCACGGCGGCCATGATCCCGCACATCGTGCTGGAGGAAATTGGCGCCCCGTACGAGCGCGTGCTGGTCGACCGCACGCAGGACAAGCACAAGGACCCCGAGTACCTGAAGCTCAATCCGAATGGATTGATCCCGGTGCTGACCGACGGCGATTTGGTGCTGTACGAGACGGCGGCCATCGTGCTCCACCTGTGCGACACGCATCCCGAAAAGCGCCTCGCTCCTGCGCTCGGCACGCAGGAGCGCGCGCACTTCTACAAGTGGCTCGCGTGGTGCACCAACACGCTGCAGGCCACGCTGATCGTCTGCTTCTACCCCGAGCGCTGGGTGAAGGAAGGCAACGCCGAAGGCGCTGCCGAAGTGAAGGCCAAGGCGCAGGAAAAGATCGCCGGCCTCGTCGACCAGCTCGATGCGCTGGTGGCACGCAATGGCGGCCCCTGGGTGCTGGGCCAGGAATTCAGCGCCCTGGATGCCTACGTGTTCACGCTGTGCCGCTGGACGCGCAACTTCGCCGCCGGCAAGGCGCGCGAGCGCACGCACCTGGGTCCTTACCTGCAGCGCGTGAGCGAACGGCCGGCGGTGCAGCGCGTCTTCGCCGCCGAGCAGCTCTCAGCGCCCTTCTTCTAGCAGGCGCAGCAGCTCCAGCGCGTTCCCGCCGGCGGCGCCGGAAGCGGTGTTGTCGAAGATGCACCAGACCTCCGCGCCTTCTGCTTCGGCCTGCCGCATGCGCGCCGCCAGTTGTTGCAGCACCGGCGCTTCGTACGACGAGTAGTACACGCGCGGCGTGCCGTGCAGGCGCAGGTACACGCGCTGCGGCCAGCCGCCCGGTGCACGCCCGGGCTCATGCCGCACCGGGTCGGCCAGCACCCGCGCGATGTGCAGTTCGCGCAGCAGCGCGTCGGCCTCTTCGCCGAACCAGCTCACGTGGCGCGGCTCCATGGCCAGCGCCCCCGCAAAACGGGCGCGCAGCATGTCCAGGAACGCGCGCGCCACCTGCGCCTCGAAAGCGAAGCTCGGTGGCAGCTGCACCAGCAGGCCCCCGAGCTTGTCTCCCAGGCCGCCGGCCTGGTCGAGGAATTCGCCCAGCGGTCCTTCGCAGTCCACCAGCCGCCGCTCGTGCGTGATGGTCTTGGGCAGCTTGGCGCAGAAGCGAAAGTCCGCCGGCACCGCCGCCGCCCACTTTTCGTACAGCGAGCGCTTGTGCGGCCGGTGGAAGGACGAGTTGATCTCCGCCAGCCCGAAGCGCGAGGCATAGCGCGCCAGGTGGCTGTCACCGGGCGCGAAGTGCTCCTGCACCTCGCGCGGCAGTGCCCAGCCCGCGGTGCCGACCAGGATCACCGCGTGCGGGCCAGGTAACGCTTGCGCCAGAACACCATGCCCAGCACGCCGGCGATGGCGACCATCGTGCCGAGGATCCAGTACACGCCCGCATGCTGCTTGGTGAATGGCAGGAATTCGAAGTTCATGCCGAAGATGCCCGCGATCAGGTTCAGCGGCAGGAAGATGGCCGTCAGCGCCGTCAGCGTGCGCATGATCTCGTTGGTGCGGTGGCCCTGCGCCGAGAAATGGATCTGCACCGCGTTCTCGGCGGCGCTTTCCATGCGGCGCACGTGGTGCACCACGCGCTGGATGTGTTCCACCACGTCGCGCGCGCGCGCCATCAGGCCTTCGCGTTCCGCCGGGCTCATGGTGGCGGAGGGCTGCTCCCGCTGCGTGTCCAGCCACTCCTGCATGGCATCGTTCTGCTCCTCGCAGAGATCCTCCAGCATGTGCAGCGCATTGCGGGCGGACATCAGGGCGCCCCAGTCCGCTGCGCGGCCCGCCGGCCCCAGCAGCGCCTGCTGCCAGGCATCCAGTTCGCCGCTGAGCACCTTGCGCAGGTCGAGGTAGCTGTCGACCATCACGTTGATCATGCGCAGCATCAGGTCGGCCGGGCTCACCGGCAGGCGGCTGCGCGCGGCCGCCGGGATGCCTTCGCTTTGCACCAGGTCGCCGAGATAGCGCTCGATGAAGCTGCGAGCCGACTGGCAACCTGCCGGGTGCACCGACAGCAGCAGGCGGTCGAACACCACGAAGCCGAGCGCGCGCGTGCGCACGCGGCCGAAGGCGGCCAGCGGGCTGTTGTCTGCCACTGCCTCGGCGCCCAGTTCCGCGCGCACCTCCTGCTCCGTCGCCAGGCGCCGGAAGATCACGAGGTCGTAGGTGGAGGTGTAGTCATAGTTGGAGGGATGGGCCCGGTTGGCCAGGTCCTTCAGGTGCAGTTCCAGCAACGTGGAGCCGCCGATCGCCTGCACGGCCTGCTGCAGCCGCGCCACCTGCTCCTGGAGCTCCTCGCGATCCAGGAAGATCCAGATGAAGCCGTCCTGCGGCGCCTGCTGCGGCACGGCCTCCAGGAAGCGCAGCGTGCCGGGCCTGAATTCGACGACCTGCAACGGTGCCCCTTCAGGCGCGCAGCGCGCGGGCTGCGTCGAGGGCGAAGTAGGTCAGCACGCCGTCGGCGCCCGCGCGCTTGAAGGCCAGCAGGCTTTCCATCATTACCAGGTCGTGATCGAGCCAGCCGTTGGCCGCGGCGGCCTTGAGCATCGCGTATTCACCGGAGACCTGGTAGGCGAAGGTCGGCACGCGGAATTCGTCCTTCACGCGCCGCACGATGTCCAGGTACGGCATGCCGGGCTTGACCATCACCATGTCCGCGCCTTCAGCGAGGTCCATCGCGACCTCGCGCAGGGCTTCGTCGGTGTTGCCGGGGTCCATCTGGTAGACCTTCTTGTTGCTCTTGCCCAGGTTCCCCGCGGAACCGACCGCGTCGCGAAACGGCCCGTAGAAGGCGCTCGCGTACTTGGCGCTGTACGCCATGATGCGCGTGTGGATGTGCCCGTCGGCTTCGAGCGCGGCACGGATGGCGCCGATGCGGCCGTCCATCATGTCCGAGGGCGCGACGATGTCGACGCCCGCCTGCGCCTGCGTCAGCGCCTGCTTGACCAGCACCGCGATGGTTTCGTCGTTCAGGATGTAGCCGGTCTCGTCCAGCAGGCCGTCCTGGCCGTGGCTGGTGAAGGGGTCGAGCGCCACGTCGGTCATCACGCCCAGTTCCGGAAACTCCTTCTTCAGGCGCTGCACCACGCGCGGCACCAGGCCCTCGGGGTTCATGGCCTCGCGGCCGTCGGGCGTCTTCAGGGAAGCATCGATCACCGGAAAGAGCGCCAGCGCCGGGATGCCGAGCTCCATGCATTGCTCGGCCACCGGCAGCAGCAGGTCGAGGCTCACGCGCTCGACGCCGGGCATGGACGCGACCGCCTGTCGCTGCTTCTGCCCGTCGAGCACGAACACCGGGTAGATCAGGTCGCTCGGCGTGACGGCGTGCTCGCGCACCAGGTTGCGCGTGAAGGCATCACGGCGCAGCCGGCGCGGGCGGCCGTGCGGGTAGGAGGCAAAGGAGGTCATGGGGAAAATTGTGCCGCATCAAAGCGTGCAGCCCTTCACGCGGACCGACAGAGAACTTAAGACTTTATGCTTGAAAGCCCAGCAGGGCGCTGCTAAATTACGCGCGGGCGGCTTGCCGCTCCCCGCTTTTCCTCCCTGAGCGGGCGCCTTGATGTGTGACAGCAAAAAGGCTTCCTAACCCCCGGTTCTGCAAAGGGCCGGGGCTTTTTTTTGCCCGTGCCGCCTGCGCACGGAACGGCACATGCGCAACCCGGCACGGGAGTGCCTCCGTACACTCGCGCCCATGCTCTGGGTGAAGGCCTTCCATATCGTGCTCGTGGCCAGCTGGTTCGCCGGCCTGTTCTACCTGCCACGCATCTTCGTCAACCTGGCCATGGTCCCTGTGGGTTCGAGCGCGGAGCGCGAGCGGCTGCTGCTCATGGCGCGCAAGCTGCTGCGCTTTGCGACGCTGCTGGCTGTTCCCGCCGTCGCGCTGGGGCTGTGGCTCTGGCTCGGCTATGGCATCGGCCGCGGGCAGGGCTGGATGCATGCCAAGCTGGCGGTCGTGATCCTCACCATCGGCTACCACCATGCCTGCGCCGTAATCCTGCGCAAGCTGGCGGCGGGCGCCAGCCGGCGCAGCCACACCTGGTTCCGCTGGTTCAACGAACTGCCGGTGCTCTTCCTCGTCGCAGCGACGATCCTCGTGGTGGTGAAGCCGTTTTGAACGCCATGCGCCACAAGACGTCGGCCTGGCCGCTCGCGGGGGCGTATGCGGTCCTGGTGATCTACGCCAGCCTGTATCCCTTCTCCGGATGGCGCAACCAGGACATCCCGCCGTGGGACTTCCTCTTTGCCGGCTGGCCGAAGTACTGGACGGCGTTCGACCTGGTCGCCAACGTCGTCGGGTACATCCCCCTCGGCTTCCTGCTCGCGTTGAGCTTCATGCGCCGCGGGCACGTGCGCTACTTCGCCACCCACCCCAACCTGGCCGGCATCGCGGTAGCCGTGGTCGTGGGCACGCTGCTGTCGCTCGCCATGGAGGCGCTGCAGAACTTCCTGCCTTCGCGGGTGGCCTCCAATGTGGACTTCGGCCTGAACATATCGGGCACGCTGATCGGCGCAGTGGTCGCCACCGGCCTGGAGTTGGGCGGCGCGATCGACCGCTGGTCCGAGTTCCGCGCGCGCTGGTTCATTCCCGAAGCCCGCGGGGCGCTGGTGCTGCTGGCGCTCTGGCCGGTCGCCCTGCTGTTCCCGGCTGCGGTTCCGCTCGGCCTCGGCCAGGTGATGGAGCGACTCGAAACGGCGGTCGCCGGCTGGCTGGAGGAAACGCCGTTCCTGGAGTGGCTGCCGGTGCGCGAGGTCGAACTGCAGCCGCTGGTGCCCGCTGCCGAACTGCTGTGCGTCGCGCTCGGTGCCTTCATTCCGTGCCTGCTGGGCTACACGATCCTGCGGTCCGTCGGCCGGCGCGCCGTGTTCGCGGTGGTGGCAGTTGCGATGGGCGCACTGGTCACCGGCCTGTCCGCGGCGCTCAGCTGGGGTCCCACGCATGCGTGGGCATGGCTGAGCCTGCCGGTGCGCATCGGGCTCGTGTTCGGCCTGCTGCTGTCGCTGCTGATGCTGACGGTGCCGCGGCGTGGCTGTGCGGCGGTGCTGCTGCTGGCACTGGTGGTGCACCTGAGCGTGCTGAACCAGGCGCCGGCGAGCGCGTACTTCACCGATACCTTGCAAGCCTGGGAGCAGGGTCGTTTCATCCGCTTCCACGGCGTGGCGCAGTGGCTGGGCTGGCTGTGGCCGTACGCCGTGCTGGTGTACGTGCTGGTGCGGGTCTCCCGGCGGGAGCGCACTCCTACAATCCTGCCATGAGTGCGCCTGAATCGCCGCAGTACTACCGGCACCACGTCTTCTTCTGCCTCAACAAGCGTGACAACGGGGAGGCCTGCTGCGCGAACCATGGCGCTCAGGCTGCGTTCGACCGCTGCAAGTCGCAGGTCAAGGCCCAAGGCCTCAACGGCCCCGGCCAGGTGCGCGTGAACAAGGCCGGCTGCCTGGACCGGTGCCAGGGCGGGCCCATTGCGGTGGTGTACCCGGAAGGCGTCTGGTACACCTATGTCGACGCCACCGACATCGACGAGATCGTCGAATCGCACTTGAAGAACGGCAAGGTCGTCGAACGCCTGCTGACGCCGCCGCACCTGGGGCGCTGATGAACGCGCAGACCGAGCGGCTGGAACTTGCCGGCGCCGCCGGCCGCGTGCAGGTGCTGCGCGACCGGCCGGACGGCACGTCGCGCGGCGTCGCCGTGATCGCCCATCCGCACCCGCTGTTCGGCGGCACCATGGACAACAAGGTGGTGCAGACGCTCGCGCGCGCCTTCGTCCAGTGCGGCTGGACCGCGGTGCGCTTCAACTTCCGCGGCGTGGGCACGAGCGAAGGAACGCACGACGCGGGCCACGGCGAAGCACTGGACATGCGTGCCGTGATCGATGGCATGGCACCCGATGGCGCCATTGCGCTGGCGGGCTTTTCCTTCGGCGCCTTCGTCACCGCGCAGGCGCTGCAGGACCTCTGGACTGCTCGCGACGTGCACAAGGTGGTGCTGGTCGGCACCGCCGCATCGCGCTTTGCCGTGCCGACGCTGCCGCCGGAGAGCCACGATCGCACGCTGGTCATCCATGGCGAGCAGGACGAGACCGTGCCGCTGTCCGCGGCGCTCGACTGGGCCCGCCCGCAGTCACTGCCCGTTACGGTGGTGCCCGGAGTCGAGCACTTCTTTCACGGACAATTGCCGCTCCTGAAGAACCTGGTGCTTCGCCACCTGCGCGCCCAAGGATGACGCCCCGCTGGATCCGCGCGCTGCTCGCGCCGTGGATGTTCCTTCTCTGCCTGGCCGCCGCGGCCCAGGTCCCGCAGCCGCCGCAGATCGCGGCCAGGAGCTACCTGCTCCTGGATGTGAGCGCGAACCAGATGCTCGCCGCGCGCGACATCGACGCGCCGGTGGAGCCTGCCTCGCTGACCAAGCTGATGGCCGCCTACCTGGTGTACGACGCGCTGAAGGCCCGCAAGGTCACGCTGGACCAGAAGCTGCCCGTGAGCGAGCGCGCCTGGCGCATGCCGGGCTCGCGCATGTTCATCGATCCCAAGATGCAGGTTCCGGTGAACGACCTGCTGCAAGGGATGCTGGTCCAGTCAGGCAACGATGCCACCGTGGCGCTCGCCGAAGGTGTCGGCGGCAACGTGGAGCACTTCGTGGATCTCATGAACCAGCAGGCAAGGGCCTTGGGCATGAAGAACACGACGTACAAGAACCCGGAGGGGCTCACTGCACCTGGGCACACCACGACCGCGCGCGACCTCGGCATCCTCGCCACGCGCCTGCTCCAGGACTTCCCGGAGCACCTGCCTTACTACGGCATCAAGAAGTACCGCTACCTGGCAACGCCGACCGCCAACGACACGAACCGCAACATGCTGCTGTTCCGCGACCCCACCGTCGACGGCCTGAAGACCGGCCACACTGATGCGGCGGGCTACTGCCTGGTGGCGACGGCCAAGCGGGACTTCCCGAACCTGAAAGGCCGCCGGCTGCTCGCCATCGTGCTCGGTGCAGGCAGCGAGCTTGCGCGGGCCAACGAGGCGCAGAAGCTGCTGAACTGGGGCTACACGAGCTTCGAGGCGCTCAAGCTGTTCGAAGGCAATACGCCCGTGCTGGAGCCGCAGGTCTGGAAGGGCAGCGCCAAGACGGTGAAGCTCGGGCAGCCGCAGCCCATCGTGCTGGCGGTGCCGGTGGGAACCGCCGGGCGCGTCCGGACCCAGGTGATGCGCGACGATCCCATCGTCGCCCCGGTGGGCAAGGGGCAGCAGGTCGGGACCCTGAAGGTGCTCGCCGGCGAGCAGCTCCTGCGCGAGGTGCCGCTGGTGGCTCTGCAAGCCGTCGAGCAGGCGGGCCTCTTCGGACGCGCCTGGGACGCCCTGCGACTGTGGATCCAGTGATACCGTCGATGCCATGAACGCCATGCAAGCCAAGAACCTTTCGCTCCTCCCCCTCGTGTTCGCCATCGCGGCGGGCGCACTGGCGCCTGTCACCGTGTCGGTGGCGGCTCCGCCCAAGGCGGCGGCGCAGAAAAAACCCGCTGCGGAAGCGCCGCCCCCAGCGGCGGGGCAGACCGCCGTGACCGGCGGGGCGCCCACGCTGGCAGCCAAGGCCTGGCTGCTGATGGACTACGACTCCGGCGAGGTGCTGGCCTCGGCCAACCCGGACGAGCCGCTGCCGCCGGCCTCGCTCACGAAGATGATGACGAGCTACATCGTCGAGCAGGCCCTGCGCTCGGGCAAGCTCAAGAAGGAAGACCTGGTCACGGTGAGCCAGAACGCGTGGTGCCGGGGCTCCAGCACCGAGTCCTGCATGTACCTGCCGCTGAATGGGCAGGCGACGGTGATCGACATCCTTCGCGGCATCATCGTGCAGTCGGGCAACGACGCGTCCAAGGCGATCGCCGAGCACATGGGCGGCGGCACCGAAGAGGGCTTCGCTAAGCTGATGAATGCCGAGGCGAAGCGCCTTGGCATGAAGAACACGAACTTCGTGAACTCCACCGGCTTGCCCGACCCGGCGCACAAGGCTTCGGCTCGGGACCTTGCGATCCTGGCGCGCGCGATCATCCGTGACAGCGCCGAGTACTACCCGATCTACGCCGAACGCGAGTTCACGTACAACAAGATCAAGCAGGGCAACCGCAACGCGCTGCTGTACACGGATCCCACGGTCGATGGCCTGAAGACCGGCCATACCGCGGAGGCGGGCTACTGCCTCGTCACGTCCTCCAAGCGCAACGACATGCGTCTGATCACCGTGATCCTGAACACCGCCAGCCCCAACGCGCGGGCGGACCAGACGCGCACGCTGCTCAGCTGGGGCTTCAGCAACTTCGAAAAGGCGACGCCGCTGGCGCCGAACACCGTCGTCGGCACGGCCAAGGTCAGCTTCGGCAAGGCCGACGCGGTGCCGGTCGTCCTGGGTGCGCCCTGGAACCTGACCGTGCCGAGGGGGCAGAAGGTGGAGACTGCGGTGCAGCTGCAGCCGCAGCTGCAGGCGCCGGTGGCCAAGGGCGCGGTGGTGGGCAAGGTGGTCGCGACGTCCAACGGCAAGCCGGTCGGTGAAGCCCCGCTCGTGGCCCAGGCGGACGTCGAGCGGGCCGGCTTCTTCCTTCGGGGATGGCAGCACGTGAAGGGGCTGTTCGGCAAGTAGCCGGCAGCGGTCTTTTTCCCGCCTCGGGGCGCTGCATCCTCCGGGGCGACGCTCCTCCTCGGTTGAGGGTTTTCACCAGCCGGGATATACTCGCAGGCTTTCCCGCAATTTGGGGCGGGAAGCATTTGTGTCGCCGCATGCGCGGTGGCCAGCCATTTTCACAGACGTTTAGGGACGTTTTCTTCATGCCAACCATCAACCAGCTCGTGCGTCAGGGCCGGGAAGTCGAGAAAGTCAAATCGAAGTCCCCCGCGATGCAGAACAGCCCCCAGCGCCGTGGCGTGTGCACCCGTGTGTACACCACGACGCCGAAGAAGCCGAACTCCGCGCTCCGCAAGGTCGCCAAGGTCCGCCTCA
>JAESGR010000920.1_pt1 | contig 12873 bp, 12 predicted proteins | sample 9269771 | NCBI WGS metagenome assembly JAESGR01 (sample SAMN15739572, study PRJNA653492) | algae metagenome | isolation source: Chroococcus sp. CMT-3BRIN-NPC107 and co-occurring heterotrophs from well... | place: USA: Clark Mountains Wilderness, California | collected 2010-04-18
TTTTCCGGTATGCTGCGGGCACAAACAGGACCGATCCTTTCCCAATGGAACGAATACGAACGATCGGTTCGTACAGACAGCAATAACCGGATGGTAGAAATCCGCAGTGCTTTGCCGCAGGTGATCTATGATCTTCATTATGCCACACCGCACAACTTTACGGGACAGGTCCTGTACCCGGAGGGGGATCACACTTTTCTCCGCCTGCCGGCGCTGCGTGCCCTGCAGCAGGTTGCGGCGGAACTGGAAGCCAGGGGTTTCCGGCTGAAGATCTGGGATGCATACCGGCCTTATTCCGTCACCAAAAAGATGTGGGACCTGATCGGCGATGAACGGTATGTGGCCAACCCCGCAAAAGGTTCGGGGCACAACCGCGGCCTGGCGGTGGACCTGACCCTTACGGATTCCGGCGGCAGGGAAATAAATATGGGTACCGCATTTGATCATTTTACCGATACGGCGCACCACGCCTTCCCGGAGCTGCCGGTAACGGTGCGCAGCAACCGAAAACTGCTGAAAGAAACGATGGAACGCTACGGTTTCCGGGCACTGGAAACCGAGTGGTGGCATTACAGCTGGCCGAATGACCGGCAATACGCGGTCCTCGATCTTTCATTCCGCGCCCTTCGGAAAAAACGCTATTGAAATTTCGCCGTCTTCTCCGCACCGGTTACCGGGCCATCCGACCGTACCTGGATCTGCAGGTTATTGATCCATTCGGCGCAACCCAGCTGCAGCAGGTGCTCATTCACTGCGTGCACTGCCTGGAACACCTGTTCGTAGGTTCCTTCAAGTAAGGTGGCAAAAGTCCCGACTTCATACCGGATCCCGGATTGCCGGATCACGGCAATGGCCTCGTCCACCCATTCGTACGGATGGCGGTCGGTAGTAATCGGAACAAGCTGAAATGAAACATTGATGGTGTGGGTGTGCATGGTAAGCATTTTCAATTCTGCACGGAAGGTACTGGCAATCTACCAGAAGAACCTGTTCTTCATGTAACCAATACATGGAAAGCAAATTGCAGGAAACCGGCAGTCAGAACCGTGCGGACTAGCTCCTCCGTTGCTTTGACATGGACAGGTTCTTTACGCGATAATTCCTATACGGAGCAGAAGCGGAAACGTAACCGTTCTTTCAGCTTCAGGCCCCCAGGCCTCTTCGAGTGCCGGCAGCAGGCTTTGTACCGGGTTGAAGCCCTGCGCGCCGGTGAAGTGTTGTACGGCAGACCAGGTATTCAGGTATCCTGCGAGGTGGTGCAGCGTCCATTGATATGTATTCGAAAAAACAGGAGCCGAGAGTTCCGCAAAAGGAAAGGGAATAGTCTGGTACCCCTCGTCGATATAGCGCCGTTCTTTATCCCAGTAAGGCCCCACCGTTTCGGTATAAAACCGGTCCACCACCCGGTCCACTGAATCAGTTACCCGCACCCGGTTATAACCGGCGACGGCCAGCACCGCGGACGGCCGGGCTACCCGGCGCACTTCCGCATAAAACCGCCCGAAATCAAACCAGTGAATCGCCTGGGCCACCGTCACCAGGTCGAAATGCGCACCGGGGAAATCTGTCTGCTCGGCGGGCTGGCAGGAATAGGAGATGTTGTCCAAAGAAGGAGCATGGCTCAGCTGGGAGGCACTGATGTCTGTTGCCCGGACCTGCCGGAAAAAAGGCGCGAGTCCTGCGGCGAACTGCCCATTCCCGGTTCCGCAGTCCCAGGCCCTTTCCCGGGACGGCACGAGGGAAGCAAGGAATGGGAAGAGCTCCTCCGGGTACCCCGGGCGGTATTGGGCATAATCCCCTGCCTGCCGGGAAAATAAATCTTTCATGAAAGAGCATTAAAAAGGCGCCTGTGCAGGCGCCTGTATCTTAACTTCCGCGGTTGGCCCCGGTGGACCGGACCTTCTTGACGGAACCTGCCGGCTTGGAAGCAGCGCCCTTGGAAATAAATTTCGATTGTGCGCTGCCATGCTTTTGCGTTTTCGCAGACAGGCTTTCGGCTTTCTTCTTATTTGTATGCAGTCCCATAGTTTTTCAATTACCGGTTAAAATTGTAAAGCACTACTAAAATAAACAATATTTCGCAAGCAGGGATGGCTGACCTAAAGGAACAGGCATCCGGAATGTCCCGTGGTTGGTACCCCCCTTTACCACACAGTACCGGTGACGGAAAGAATGGCCATTCCTTAACAACATTGTTCCCGGGATAATCAGCGCGTCCGCGCCACTTTCCCTTCCAGCAGCATCAGGTCAGCCAGTACAAACGCCGTAACGGCTTCCAGCACCGGGGGCACCCTCAGGGCAATGCAAAGGTCATGGCGCCCCTTGATGGAAAATTTTTCCACCGCACCGGTCTCCCAGTTCAGCGATTCCTGTTCTTTCGGTGTGGAGGAAGTGGGCTTCACTGCCACTCGGAACACGAGCTCGTTGCCGTTGGTGATGCCGCCCACGATGCCGCCGGCATTGTTGGTGGCCGTTTTGCCCGAGTCATCCAGGATGGCATCATTGTGTTCCACGCCGAACATTTTGGCGGCCAGGAATCCGGCCCCGAACTCCACGCCTTTGATGGCCGGTATGGAAAAGACCGCATGGGCCAGCAGGGACTCCACCGAATCGAAAAAAGGCTCCCCTAACCCGAGCGGTAATCCGCTGACGGTACAGCGGACAATACCGCCTACGGAGTCCTTCGCATCGATGGCGCGCTGCAGGCCTTTTTCCAGGTCCTGCTCCCCTCCGATCTCCAGGATATCCGCTTTTACAGAAACCGAATCCAGCACTTTTTTGGCGACCACACCGGCCGCTACGAGGCATACCGTCAGCCGGCCGCTGAAATGACCGCCGCCCCGGAAATCTTCGTGCCCGCCGAATTTACGGGACGCTACAAAATCGGCATGTCCCGGCCGGGGGAAGGACCGCTGCTTTTCGTAGTCGCCCGAACGGGTATTGTTGTTCTCGAAGAGGATGGTCAGGGGTGCACCGGTGGTCTTATCCTGGAATACGCCGCTGCGAAAGATCGGGGTGTCCGCTTCCTGGCGGGGCGTGGTTCCTTTCTGGGTCCCGCCCTTGCGGCGCTCAATGTCCACGGTAAAATCGTCTGCAGCCAGGGGAATGCCTGCCGGGCAGCCGTCGATGATCACACCTACTGCCGGTCCGTGGGACTCCCCGAAAATGGAAACGCGGAAAATGCGTCCGAATGAGTTCATGCCTTAGTTATCAGTTAATGAAAGTTGCGCACCCAGTTTCCGGATGTCGTTCCAGAACTGCGGGTACGATTTGTTTACGGCTTCTGCGCCGGTGATGGTCAGGGGCGCATGACCGCCCAGGCCGGCCACGGCGGTCGCCATAGCGATACGGTGATCGTTATGCGAAGACACTTCTGCCGGCTGGATGCTGCCGGTACCCTGCACCAGCATCACATCATCTTCAAAGGTAACCGGAACCTGGAGCTTGCCGAATTCCTCCTGCAGCGTGGCCGCGCGGTCGCTTTCCTTGTGGGTCAGCCGGTGTACCCCGCGGATGCGGGAGGTTCCTTTACTATGCGCCGCCAGGGCCACCAGCGGGGGAAACAGGTCCGGGCAATCCGTGGCATCGAACTCGAACGCGGTCAGTTCCGACCTTCGGATCTGCAGGCCTTCATTGCGTTCTTCCAGCCGGGCCGCCGCACGGCGCAGCACTTCCAGGATCGCCTTGTCGCCCTGTACCGATTGAAGGTCCATGCCCTTCAGGTGCAGGTCGCCGGCGATGGCGCCGCCCACCAGCAGGAAAGCGGCGTTGGACCAGTCGCCCTCCACGGTATAGCTGATGCTTTCCGGCTGGCTCAAAGCAGACCGGGAAAAATAAAACTGTTCGAAATTGCGGTTCTCCGGAACGGGCAGCCCGAAAGACCGGAGGATATGCAGCGTAAGATCGATATAGGGGCGGCTGTTGAGGTTTTCCACCGTGATGGTCACATCATGTGCTTCTGCGGCTGCGTAAGCGAAGAGCAGGCCGGTCAGGTACTGGGAAGAGAGCGATCCGTCGACCGTGATGTTGGCGGCCTGCAGCGGTCCCTGGACAGACAGGGGCAGGAATCCGTCTTTACTTTCCACGGTTACGCCCAGGCGCGGCAGCACGTCGTCGAAAAAATGCATCGGCCGCTTCGACAGGCTTCCGGAACCGCGGACGTCGATGCGCTGTTCGCTGAGGGCGGCGATGGAAGTGAACATCCGGATCGAGAGGCCGCTTTCATGACAGTCGATAAAATCACCCGCGGGGCGCACGCCGTTGCTGCGCACGGTTATGGTTCCTTCCTCCTCGGTCCATTCAGCACCGAGCTGACGGATGATGCTGAGCGCTGCCCGGTCGTCGTTGGAGATGCCCGGATTGCGGAGCACCGATACCCCCCGGCGGACGAGCGCCGCTGCGCAGGCGCGCTGCATGGCGCTTTTGGAGGCGGGAGCAAATAGGCTGCCCTTCAGTTCCGAAGGGTGAAGCAGGGCTTTCATGTTGGCTTTAGTTTAATTCCTGTCTGGTTATGGTATTACAGGTATTGATACAATTGGGTTAAAGGAATGCGTTCCGTCCGGGCCTTGCCCAGTTTTTCCAGCAGCACGAAGTTCATAAAATCGGCTTCTTTCTTTTTATCGCTGCGCAGTACCTGGAAGGCTTTCTCCCGGTCGAAGTCGAGCGCCACCGGCAGGAAATACTGTTCAGTCAGCCGCAGGAGCCGTTCGTGGTGGGTAAACCCTAACAGGTCGCGGGAAAGGCCGGAGGCAAAGGCCATTCCGATGGCCACCGCTTCGCCGTGCATCAGGCCGTAAGGGGTTTCCACGGCATGCGCCAGCGTATGACCAAAGTTCAGCAGCCGCCGCTCTCCTTTCTCAAATTCATCTTCCTGAACCACTTTCGTTTTGATCAGGGCGTTGCGGCGGATGAGGGCTTCGAGTGCCTTTCCGTTCTTCTGGTAGTGCCGGATGGTAGCCGCTTCCAGTTCCCGGAACAGTTTAGCGTCCTTGATGGCGGCATGCTTGATGATCTCGGCGAAGCCGTTCCGCCATTCGCGCTCGGGCAGTGTTTTGAGCACTGTCGGATCGAACAGGAGGAACCGCGGCTGGTTGATGGTGCCGACCATGTTCTTGTATACGCCCACATCAATTCCGTTCTTGCCGCCGATGGAGGCATCTACCATGGCCAGGAGGCTGGTGGGCACAAAGCCGAAGGGCACGCCCCGGAGAAAAGTGGAAGCGATATAACCGGTAAGGTCGGTGATCACGCCGCCGCCGATACCGATCAGGGTTGTGCTGCGGTCGGCCCCCCATTCGATCAGTTCGAGCATGACCCTGTCCACCGTGGCCTGTACTTTATACTGCTCACCGGCTTTCAGTACGATCACCTTCCAGCCTTTCAGCTTTTTGGCATACAGACCGGCCAGGTGCACATCGGTGATGATCACGCCTTTGTTTTGCGGAACCAGCGACTTCAGGTCCGACAGGCGGGCATCGAAATAATAGTCGACCGCCTGCCGGCTGAAGAGGAACTTCTTTTTCTGCATCTCAGGAATTCAGCACTTTGGTTTGGTGATTGATGCTTTCGAGGTGCACCGCGTCAAAATACTTCGTGATGAACTCCTTGCTCAGGCCCAGCCCCTCTCCTTTCTGGTAGGCACGTTCCAGGATCTCGTTCCAGCGGGCGGTCTGCAGCACGGTAATGTTGTTTTCCTTTTTGTAGGTGCCGATCTTTTCCGCCACTTTCATCCGCTGGCTGAGGATCTGCATCAGCTCATCGTCGAGGTGGTTGATCTGGGCGCGCAGCTTGTCGAGGGCAGCATGGTATTCTTCGGATGGAATGTCTTCCCTTCTCCAGATGATATTGTTCAGCATCTCGCCCAGCACCTCGGGCGTGATTTGCTGTTTGGCATCGCTCCAGGCATTGTCCGGATCGATATGGCTTTCGATGATCAGACCGTCAAAGTCGAGGTCGATGGCTTTCTGCGCCACGTCCTGCAGGATGTCGCGGCGGCCGCAGATGTGCGAGGGATCGTTGATCATGAGCAGCTGCGGGTTGCGGCGCTTCATTTCGATGGCCAGGTGCCACATCGGTGCATTGCGGTACTCGGTGTTGCCGTAGGAAGAGAAGCCGCGGTGAATGAGCCCGATGTCCCTGATGCCGGCCTTCGCCACGCGCTCCACGGCGCCGAGCCAGAGTTCCAGGTCGGGATTGATCGGGTTCTTGATCAGCACGGGAACGGTCACGCCGCGCAGGGCATCGGCCACTTCCTGTACGGAGAACGGATTCACAGTTGTGCGGGCACCGATCCAGAGGATGTCCACATCAAAATGCAGGGCGTCTTCCACCTGCTTCGCCGTGGCTACTTCCACTGCAGTAAGGAGCCCGGTTTCGCGCTTGGCGGCCTGCAGCCAGGGAAGGCCCTTGGTGCCGATGCCTTCAAACGAACCGGGACGGGTACGGGGTTTCCAGATGCCGGAACGGAGCACGTCCACTTTACCGGTTTTGGCCAGGCGGCGGGCCGTTTCCAGCACCTGCGGCTCAGTTTCAGCGCTGCAGGGACCGGAAATGATCAGGGGGCGCTTGGCCCAGACCTGCTGAACGTCTTTCACGTTGGATTCGGTTGCTGTTTGCATGATGCGATCTATTTTAGGTTTAATGTTTAACGTATAAAGTTTAGGTGTTTACGAGTTCACAGGTTCACGGGTTTGCAGGTTTGCGGTTTGCCTGTTTCCTGTTGGTTACGCCTTTCAAATGAGTTCCTTTTTATAAAACAAGTTTTATCGGCGCGTTCTATTCCCAAGTCAACTATTCAACTGATCAACTATTCAACTCCCAATACCCAATTCCCAATTCCAAATCCCTACTTCAATATCCTCCGGATCCGGTTGGCATTTTCCATCAGCTCCGAAAGGTATTCATAGTTCTCTTTTTCGAGGCAGGCCTTGAACTTGCGCAGCTGCGAGATGTGTTCGTTGAGCACGTCGAGCACATTGTCGCGGTTCTGCATAAAGATGGAGGCCCAGGTGGCGGGGCTGCTCTTGGCCAGGCGCACGGTGCTTTCGAAACCACCCGAAGCCAGCTCGAAGATGGCATCTTCCTCCCGCTCCTTTTCCAGCACAGTGTTGGCCAGGGCAAAGGAGGTAATGTGGGAGATATGGCTTACGTAGGCTACGTGCACGTCGTGGTCGTGCCCGTTCATATACACGAGGTGCATCCCCAGTTCCCGGTAGATGTGCTCCACCTGTTCGACGGCATCGGGGTCGCTGTGCTCGCGGTCACAGATCACGGTGGCTTTTTGTGCGAAGGCGCCGCGCACAGCCGCTTCCGGGCCGCTGTATTCCGTACCCCACATCGGGTGGGTGGCCACGAACCGTCCCCGGCGCGGATGTCCTTTTACGGCATCCAAAATGGCGGCTTTCGTGGAGCCGGTGTCGAACACCACCTGCCCATCCACTTCATTCATCAGTTCCGGCAGCAGCTTCGTGATGGCGTGTACGGGAATGGCCAGTACCACCAGCCCCGCTGCGCGCACGGCTTCGGCCACGGGCAGGAGTTCATCCACCAGTCCCAGTTCGAGGGCTTTTTGTCCATGCGCCTCATTTCCCTCCACGCCGATGATGTGCGTAGCGATGCCTTTTTCTTTCAGGGCCAGGGCCATGGATCCACCGATCAACCCGATGCCGATGATGGCTGCTGTCTGCTTATCCCCTTGCATGTTGGATCCGTTGAATCGATTCGTCAAATTTTTCTTCCGGGCTGCACAGGCTTACCCGTACGAACCCGTTGCCGGCCGACCCGAATATGCCGCCGGGCGTAATGAATACCCGGGCCTGCTGCAGGATTTCATCACTGAGGCCGAATCCGGAAGCGTAGCCCGCCGGTACCCGGGCCCATAGAAACATACCCGCCTGCTCTTCGGAAAAGGAACAGTCCAGCAGCCGCAGCAGCTCCGCAGCTTTGATCCGGCGCGACCGGTATACGGCATTCATTTCATCGTACCAGCTTTTATCCAGCGTCAGTGCCCGGGCGGCTGCCAGCTGCACGGGCAGGTACATGCCGCTGTCCATATTGCTTTTAAAGCGCAGTACCTCGTCGATCCGTTCAGCTCCGCCGCACAGGAGCCCGACGCGCCAGCCGGCCATATTGCCCGACTTGCTCAGGGAGTTCAGTTCGAGCACCACCTCCCGGGCCCCTTCCACCGAAAGAAGGCTCATGGGCCGTTCGTTCAGGATGAAGCTGTACGGGTTATCGTGACAGATCAGGATATCATGTTTTTTCCCGAAGGCCACCAGCCGCTGGAAAAGTTCCTGCGTGGGCAGTTGTCCTGTCGGCATATGCGGGTAGTTCACCCACATCAGCTTGACGCGGCTCAGGTCGCGGGCTTCCAGTGCTTCAAAATCCGGCTGCCAGCCCTGCTCTTCGCTCAGCGCATATTCCACGCAGGTGCCTCCGGCCAGCTGTACGGCACTCCGGTAGGTCGGATAGCCGGGGTTCGGGATCAATACTTCGTCACCGGCATCGAGGTAGGTCATGCAGATGTGCATGATGCCTTCCTTGGAGCCGATCAGCGGCAGGATTTCCGTGGCCGGGTTCAGCTCCACACCGTACCATTGCAGGTACCACTGGGCAAAGGCCTGGCGCAGGGCCGGCGCGCCTTTGTAGCTCTGGTAGCCGTGGGTGTTGCCTTTGGCCGATTCTTCCTGGAGCACTTTAACCACCTCGGGATGCGGCGGCAGGTCGGGGCTGCCGATGCCCAGGTTGATCACCGGTGCGCCGGTCTTGTTCAGTTCTTCAATTTCTTTGAGCTTTTGCGAGAAATAGTACTCGCCGATGCCGTCCAGTCGCTTCGCTACTTTCATATCAGTTCCGGTATTTATCAGGTATGGGGAGATCCGGCGTCCCGTCGTTCCAGACAAGGGCGCTCACTTTCCATCCTTCTGCGTCTTGAATCAATTGTATGCTGTTGATGCCTTCGGATACAGGTGTCGCTCCATCGTTCAGGTACAGGGCATAGGTGCTGAAGCGGTGGGCTATCCGGCCGAAGCATTCGGTGCGGGCTGCTGTTTCCTCTTCGCGCAGGGCGGTGATGCTTCCGCCCTCCAGCTGGGCTTCCACCGTTTGAATAAAGGAGTCCACGGTAAACCGGATTGCTTGCCCGCCGTTGTTGTTCACCAGTACGCCTTCGGGCAGGAATACTTCCTTCAGCCAGTGCAGCGGGGGCCGGCCGCCGGTACTGAACCGTAGGCTTCCATACATTTTTGCTACTGTTTGTTCAATGGTCTCCATATCAAACCGTTTTGCCTTTTTTATAGATGCCGTAAACCTTCAGAGCTTCGGTGAGGGGACTGATCTTTTGGATGGCTTTGTCGAAGTCGTTCCGGCTTTCAAATTCCATGTCCGCATGGAAACTGTACTTCCAGTCAGAGCCGGGTATGGGAAAGCTTTGCAGCTTGCTCAGGTTCACCCCGCAGTCGGCAATGGCCCCGAGCACCCGGGCCAGGCTGCCCCGGGAGTGGTCGGTATGAAAGTTCACCGAAGCCTTGTCGGCGTCGGCCGCCGGCTGCTGGGCCAGCTCGCTCCGCTGGATCACGAGGAAGCGGGTATAGTTGTTTTTGAGGGTATGGATGTTGGGGGCCAGTACTTCCAGCCCGTAGAGGTCTGCGGCCAGCCGGCTGGCAATGGCCGCAATATGCTTGCTTTTGGTCTGGTGAATGTGCTTGGCGCTGAGGGCCGTGTCTTCTGTTTCCACCAGCTTCCAGTGAAACTGGTCCAGGTAATCGAGGCATTGCTGCAGGGCCATGGGGTGGGAATGCACTTCGCGGATGTCTTCGAGGGTAATGCCGGGGTTCACCAGCAGGTTCTGACGGATCTGGAGGTAGATCTCACCGGTGATGCACAGGCCGCTCTTCTGCAGGAGGTTGTAATTCGGAAGAATGCTGCCGGCAATGGAGTTCTCAATCGCCATCACGCCTCCTTCGCTTTTGGTTTTATTGCCGGCGATCTGAACCACTTCGCGGAACGTGGCGCAGGTGATCACTTCCACTCCCTTGCCGAAGAACTGTTGTGCGGCAACCTGGTGGAAGCTGCCTTCAAACCCCTGTATCGAAACCCTGGTGGCCATAATTGAATTGGTCCCAAAACAAAAATCCCGGCCTTTCGGCCGGGATCTCTATGTTGAATTTTTTGAGTGTTTACTTCTTCAGTTTCAACAAAAGCTTCCCGGCCTTCTCGCTAAAGAAGGTAAAATAAAACCAGAAGTAAACTTTCGTTAATACCATATCGGAGTAAAAATAACGAACAATGAAAAAGAAAAAAATTTTATTCCGAATATTTTTTGCGCGGATTGGAGTCCGCTTCGTTCATCCGGATGCGCCGTCCCTTGTATTTTTTTCCGTCGATGGCCCGGATCATCTGCTGGGCAGCGCCCTTTTCCACTTCAATCCAGGAGTTCATTTCCTTCATATCGATACGGCCCAGGACGTCTTTGCCCAGGTCACTCATATCGAGGATGAACTGGAGGAAGGAGGCTTTGTAGAACCCGTCTTTTGTACCCAGGTTGACGAACAGGCGGGTGGAATTTCCGCTGGCGGAGTGCTGGCGGCCGCGGGCGTCCCGGGTGCGCTCGCCGAACGTGGTGCCCCGGCCTTCGATCCGGTCGCGTCCTTCGCGGCGGTCGCGCACGTTCAGGTCTTCGGAGTTCTCGTAATACTTCAGGAAGCGGTCAAATTCCATGGCGGCCACGCGCTTGAGGATCTCCTCTTTCGACATGTCCTGGAATTTCTCCATCAGCATCGGCACATAGGTCTCGTAATCGCCGTGCGATACATCCGCTTGGAGCAGCTTATCCATAAAATAATAGAACTGCTTGCGGCAGACATCCTTGCCGGAGGGAATCTCCAGTTTATGGAAAGGCACCTGCACCATGCGCTCGATCTGGCGGATGCGGCCTGTTTCGCGGGTATGGATGATGGACATACAGACGCCCGTTTTACCGGCGCGTCCCGTACGGCCGCTGCGGTGGGTATATACTTCGACGTCGTCGGGCAGCTCGTAATTGATGACATGGGTAATGCCCGAAACATCGATGCCGCGGGCGGCCACATCGGTGGCAATAAGCAGCTGCAGGGATTTTTCCCGGAACGCACTCATCACCTTATCGCGCTGGCCCTGGGAAAGGTCGCCGTGCAGGGCTTCGATGTCGTAGCCTTCCCGGGTAAGCTTTTCGGCAATATCCTGGGCATCGGCCTTCGTGCGGGTGAAAATGATGCCGTACATGCCCGGGTTGAAATCAATGAGGCGCTTCAGCGCTTCATAGCGATGGTGGGCAGAGGTCGTATAGTACTGGTGGTCTACATTCTTGTTGGCGGTGTTCATCTTGCCCACGGTCACTTCCGTAGGATCCTTCATGTACTTTTTGCTGACGCGGCGGATCTCCGGGGGCATCGTGGCCGAAAACAGCCAGGTGCTGTCGCGCCGCGGCGTATTCTGCAGGATGAACTCGATATCTTCCTGGAAGCCCATGTTCAGCATTTCGTCGGCTTCGTCGAGCACCACGTATTTGATCTCCTCCAGGTTGATGGCTTTGCGTTCGATGAGGTCGATGAGGCGTCCGGGGGTAGCCACCACGATCTGCACGCCGCGACGGATGTCCCGCACCTGCTGGGTGATGGAGGCGCCTCCGTAAACAGCCACGATATTGAGGCCCGGGCTGAACTTTTTAAACAAGGTCATTTCATTTACGATCTGTACGCAGAGCTCGCGGGTGGGACATACAACAAGGGCCTGGGGATTGCGCTCCCCTATATCGGCCAGTTGCAGCAGGGGAAGGCCGAAAGCGGCAGTCTTGCCGGTGCCGGTCTGCGCCAGTCCGATCAAATCCTTGGTTCCGGAAAGGAGGACAGGAATGGCCTGTGCCTGTATGGGGGTGGGCTGGGTAAAGCCAAGTTCGCCAACGGCTTTCAGCAGATCTTCCTGCAGGCCCAGCTCTTCAAACGTTTGCATTGAGAAAATTTCTGCAAATATCGCGCAAAGAAGGGAGTTTGCCCTCTGTAGTTTACAGTTTGTGGCAGGATCCTCCCATTATTGTTGGGGAAAGGCATCACGGAAATGTGGCGGAAGCCGTGTTTTGTTCCTCTCCGGAACCTCCCTGCCCCCGGCACCGGGGAAAAAAAGAAGCCTCCTGTAAACAGGAGGCTCGCTAACGATTGCTTGCCATTTAAGAAAATCAGTAAAAGCGTTGGGCGGGCAAGCAGCGCCTTATTTCCGGCAGAGCCGATTACTTCTGTGTAGTGTCGGAGCCAGTGCCGGTGCCCGTACCAGTTCCGGTGCCCGTACCTGTACCTGTGCCAGTTCCAGTGCCAGTACCGGTAGTGTCGGTGCCAGTGCCTGTACCTGTTCCGGTGCCCGTACCTGTACCTGTGCCGGTGGTGTCCATACCGGTACCTGTACCTGTGCCGGTGCCTGTTCCCATTGTGGAAGTGTCCATACCGGTACCAGTACCAGTGGTAGTAGAGTCGCCAGTTGTGTTGCTGTCTGCGTTGTTACCGCAAGCTACCAGGGTACCAGCGATGAATAAAACTGCAAGAACCTTTTTCATGTTGTTTCTTTTTAATGGTTATGTAGAATGATTGTTGGTTAATCTAGTTCATTGGCCATAGCCTAGTTGGCCGTATCCGAATCAATGTTGTCTCTTTCCCTGTTGCGTTCCCGCAGCGAGTCGAGCTCGGCCCCTGCCCGGTTCTTCAGGTCTTTAAATCCTTCCTTGGTGGAATCCCAGGCCTGCTCTGCTTTATCGCCCAGCTTCTCTCCCAGTGAATCCACTTTGTTCTCCACGGAGACTGCACTTTCATTACAGGCAGCCAGAAGTACTACCACCCCTATGCCAAACAT
>JAESGR010000921.1_pt1 | contig 12866 bp, 7 predicted proteins | sample 9269771 | NCBI WGS metagenome assembly JAESGR01 (sample SAMN15739572, study PRJNA653492) | algae metagenome | isolation source: Chroococcus sp. CMT-3BRIN-NPC107 and co-occurring heterotrophs from well... | place: USA: Clark Mountains Wilderness, California | collected 2010-04-18
CCGAACTCGCCGAACTCCGGGTCGAAGTGCAGCTGGATCTCCCCGGCTTCGAGCACGCGGCCGAAATGGTCGCCGAGCACCGGCAGGAGGAGGCGGCCTTCCATCTCCCGCTGCGCCGGCTTCCATTCGATGTCGAACGTATCCGCGTGCGGCGAGGCGCGCCCGTGCTCCAGCACGTCGAGCCACCAGGCGTTGTCGGCCTCCAGCACGCCCATGTGGTTGGGAACGATGTCCAGGATCTGGCCCATGCCGTTGCGCTTGAGGGCCTGGCACAGGCGCGAGTGCGCATGCGAGTCGCCCACTTCGGGATTGAGCTGCCCGTGGTCGATGATGTCGTAGCCGTGGGTGCTGCCGGGCCGCGCGCGCAGGTAGGGCGAGCTGTACAGGTGGCTGACACCCAGCGCCTTCAGGTAGGGAATGGCACGGGCGATGTCCTCGAAGGTGCAGTCCTTGTGGAACTGCACGCGGTAGGTGCCGCAGGGCACGTTGGCGGTCGCCAGGTCCGGCAGCTCCTGCGGCGCGTGCTCCAGCGGCGAAGGACCCTTGCGCTCGGCGCGCAGCACTGCGGCCAGCGAACCCCAACGCGCATCGCTGCCCAGGCCCTCGACGGTGACCGACAGCTTGCGGCGCCAGTTGGGGAACTTGTCCTCGGTCGTGCCGGGCACGTTGACCTGCAGCAGCTGGCCGCTGACGTCTTCCAGCTGCACGCCCACCAGCCAGCAGGGCGTGCGGGCGAGATAGGCGTACACCGCGTCCACGAAGGGCTGGGTGGCGTCGGGCAGCGAGGTGGGTTGCACGGTGGTGCCCGGCGGCAGCAGGTCCTCGCGCTGCAGCGCCATCAGCAGGCGCGCGCGGTCCTGCGCGCGCGACAGCACCTGGTTCTCGTGCGAGGCGGCGTCGGGGTAGAGGTCCAGCTTCTGCGACAGCTCGATGTCCTCGCCCAGCCAGAAGCCGCGCAGCGTCGGCAGGTCGTGCGTGCTGACCACCGCCAGCGCCTTGGCCTGCCACTGCGACGGCCGGCGGAAGTTGCCGTCCTCCTCGCGCTCGAACAGCAGCGGCTTGTACGACAGCAGGCTGCCTTCGCGCATGAACTCCCGCATGCGCGGCGCCACGTTGCCCAGGTCCTCGCCGATCACCATGCACTGGTGGCGGTGGCTTTCCAGCGCCAGCACGCCCATGAGGTCGTCCAGCGGATAGTCGACATAGGTGCCGCCATCCGGGCCGGTCCAGAACAGGCGCATCAGCGCCATCACGTGGTCCAGCCGCAGCGCGCCGCTGTGCCGCATGTTGGCACGCAGCGTGTCCACGAAGGGCTGGTAGCGGGCTTCCTTCAGGCGCTGCGGGCTCCAGGGCGGCAGGCCCCAGTCCTGTCCGCCCGGAGCGAGCGGATCGGGCGGGGCCCCGGCGTGCATGCCGAGCGCGAAGAGCTCGTGCTCGGCCCAGGTCTCGGCGCCGCCGCCGTTGACGCCGACGGCCAGGTCGCAATACAGGCCGATGCCCATGCCGCGCGTTCGCGCATAGCGCTGGCAGCCTTCCAGCTGCACCTCCGCCAGCCACTGCAGCCAGAAGCGGTAGCGGATCGACGAAGCATGGGCCTGCTCGAAGGCCTGCACCGCGGCGCCGCGCGGGTCGCGGTATTCCTGCGGCCAGGCGGGCCAGCCCCAGGTATTGGGATCCTGCGCGAACAGGTGTTCCTGCAGGGCTTCGAACAGCGCATGCCGGCCGGTGGTGTGCTCGCGCTCGCGCATGTAGGCGAGGAAGTGCGCGCCGCGCGAGCGGTCCTTGTCCAGTTCGTTCTGCTCGAAGTGGCGCCACAGGATGCGCAGCACTTCGTCCTTGCAGGCGGCCACGCCTTCGTAGTCGACCATCTCGGCTTCGCGCAGCGCATGCAGCCTTTCCTGGAAGGCTTCGGACTGCACCTTCTGCACCGCTTCTTCGCAGCCGCTCAGGTCCACGAGCGTCTGCACGTCGATGTAGATCGGGTTCAGGGCCTTGCGGCTGGAGGGGCTGTACGGGCTGGCCGAGGCCGGGTTGTGCGGGAAGAGGGCGTGCAGGGGGCTCAGCCCGATGAAGGACGCGCCCTGGTGCGCGGCCGCATCGCACAGCCGCCGCAGGTCGCCGAAGTCGCCGATGCCCCAGTTGCGCGAGGAGCGCAGGGCATACAGCTGGATCGTGCAGCCCCACCAGCGCTCGCCTTGCGCCAGGCCGGGGGCGACGTGGCAATGGCGCGGCGCGACCACGAGCCGGCAGTATTCATGCGCCGGCGCGCCTTCGATCGCGAGCCGGTAGTAGCCGGCCGCCAGCTGCTCGGGCAGCGGGATCGCTGCCTGCTGGAAGCTGCGCTGCAGCTCCCCCGATGCGATGGTGGCCGTGCCGTTCTCGGGCGCGAGTGTCCAGCGCGCGGCGGTGCTGTCGTGGCTGGTCCAGTGCAGCGTGCCGTGCTCGCCCTCGCGCATCACGTGCACGAAGGGCAGGCCCAGGTGCTGTTCGCGCGGGGTGCGGCCGTTGCCGCTCATGGACTTCACCGCGCGCTCCAGCACCACCTCGGGAACGAGCTCCTCCTTGCCCCAGAAGCCGTGGTAGCGATCCGCCACGCCCAGCCGCCGGGCCTGCTCGGCGAGCGACAGCGCCGCGTGGTCGGCGGGCGCGTTCATAGCGTGATCTCCTCGCCCAGGGTCCAGCGCGCGCTGTAGGGCGGCCAGGAGCCGCGGGCAGCGTCGGCAGGGTAGCGGTGGGTGAAGACCAGTTCGGCCTCCACGGGCCCGAGGTGCTGCTCCTCGACCTGCAGCGGCTCGGCCCCGAGATTGAGCTCCAGGCACAACATGCGCCCGTCCTCGTAGCGCCACTGCACCGACAGGCCGCGCTCGCCCACGCGTTGCGCGGAATGCTTGCCGGTGAGCAGCTTGCCCTGGCGCGGCGTGATGTGCTTGCGGCGCGCCACCAGCGCGTCGTGCACCTGCTTCATCCAGGCGCGTCCCGCTTCGGTCTGCGCCTGCGCGGGATCCGGCCGGCTCGCATGGAAGGTGTCTTCGCCGCAGGGGTCCGGCAGGTCCGCCGCGTCCACGTGGCCGAACTCGCGCTTGCGGCCGGCACGCACCGCGTCGCGCAGCTCGCCTTCCCAGTTGGCGAAGTAGAGGAAGGGTTCCTTCGCGCCCCATTCCTCGCCGAAGAAGAGCATCGGGATCGCCGGCGTCAGCAGCGCCAGCAGCGTGGGCAGCAGCGCGGCTTCTTCCGGCACCAGCTGCCGCAGGCGCTCGCCGCGGGCGCGGTTGCCCACCTGGTCGTGGTTGTGCGCGAAGTTCACCAGCGCCGACAGCGGCTGCGGCGGCGCGGCCTCCACGACGATGCGGGCGCCGCCTTCCTTGCGCTTGCTGCCCTCGAAGATCATGCCGTGGGTGAAGCAGCGCGCCAGCAGGTCCATCGTGTCGGCGCCGTAGTCGTGGTAGTAGCGTTGCGTCTCGCCGGTCATGGCCACGTGCACGACGTGGTGGAAGTCGTCGTTCCACTGGCCGTCGTAGAAGCCGTGCATCGGCTGCGGCGCGATGTGCTCGTAGCCGTTGTCCTCGTTCTCCAGCACCAGGTGCACGTGCCGGCCGCGCGTGGCGGTGCGCACCCGTTTGGAGAGCCGGTGCAGCACGTGTTCGGGGCTGTCGTCGCTGATCGCGTGCACGGCGTCCAGCCGCAGGCCGTCGAAACGGTACTCCTGGATCCAGTAGAGCGCGTTGTGGATGAAGAACTCGCGCACGGCATCGCTGCCCGGCCCGTCGAAGTTGATCGCGGCGCCCCAGGGGCTCTGCTTGGTCTGCGAAAAGAACTCCGGCGCGTACGCGTGCAGGTAGTTGCCCTCCGGGCCGAAGTGGTTGTAGACCACGTCCAGGAACACCATCAGGCCCAGCTTGTGCGCCTTCTGCACCAGGCGCTTGAGGTCGTCGGGCGTGCCGTACGCGTGGTGCGGCGCATAGGGCAGCACGCCGTCGTAGCCCCAGCCGAAGGTGCCGGGGAAGTCCGCCACCGGCATCAGTTCCACCGCGGTCACGCCCAGGTCCGCCAGCGACTGCAGGCGGTCCGCCGCCGCGGCGAAGGTGCCTTCCCTGGTGAAGGTGCCGACGTGCAGTTCGTAGAGCACCGTGTCGTGCCAGGGCCGGCCGGTGAAGGCGCCGTCCCACTCGAAGCTCGCGGGGTCCACCACGCAGCTGGGGCCGTGCGGGCCTTCCGGGTTCTGGCGCGAGGCCGGGTCCGGCACCAGCAGCTTGCCGTCGATGCGCCAGCGGTACAAGGTGCCCGCGGTGGCGTGCGGCACCGTGCATTCCCACCACCCCTTGGCGTCCGCCGCGGCGGGATGCAGCTCCGGCTTCGGGCCGGCCGTTTCGATCGCCAGCTCCGCCTGTTGCGCCGCGGGCGCCCACAACCGGAAGGTCACGCCGCCGCCGGCGTCGATCCGCGCCCCGAAGGGCATCTCATGCACGCAGCGCACTCTTTACTCCTGCGGCGCCTGTGTCAGCAGCGCCATCGATCTTGCGACGAGTTTCAGCTTGGCGGGAGCGGCGAAGGTCTCGGCCTCCTCCTGCTCGAAATAGCCTTCCGGCGTGTAGATGCGCAGCGCCCATTCGCCGGGATGGCCGGCCACCACCGGCAGCGTGAAGATCGCGTCCTCCCCCGTGGCGTTGAACACCAGCAGCACGGAGCGGTTCGGCCCCTTCAGCTCGGGCGCGGGCGCGAAGCGCGCATCCAGCACCGCGGCCACGCAGCGCACGGCGGGATTGGTCCACTCGCCCGAGGTCATCTCCAGGCCCCACACGCTGTACCAGGTGATGTCGCGGCGGCTGTCCTCGTCCAGGCGGCCCGTGAGCCACGCGTCGTGGCGCAGCACCGGCAGTTCGCGGCGCAGGCGCAGCATGTTCTGGGTGAAGGACAGCAGGGGGTCGTTGCGCCGCTCCTCGCCCCAGTCGAACCAGCTGACCGGGTTGTCCTGGCAGTACGCGTTGTTGTTGCCGCCCTGCGTGCGCGACATCTCGTCGCCCCCCAGCAGCAGCGGCACGCCGCGCGAGCAGAAGAGGGTGGTGAGGAAGTTGCGCTTCTGGCGCTCGCGCAAGGCGAGGATCTCGGGGTCCGCCGTCGGCCCTTCCACGCCGCAATTCCAGCTGCGGTTGTGGCTCTCGCCGTCGCGGTTGTCCTCGGCGTTCGCCTCGTTGTGCTTGTCGTTGTAGCTGACCAGGTCGTGCAGCGTGAAGCCGTCGTGGACCGTGATCAGGTTGACGCTCGCGCGCGGGCCGCGCCGGGACGGGCCGTAGATGTCCGAGGAGCCGCACAAGGCAGCGGCGAATCCACCCAAGGTGCCTTCGACGCCGCGCCAGTAGTCGCGCACGCGGTCGCGGTACTGCCCGTTCCATTCGCTCCAGCCCTGCGGGAAGCCGCCGACCTGGTAGCCGTGATCGCCCAGGTCCCAGGGTTCGGCGATCAGCTTGACTTTCTTGAGTACCGGGTCCTGCGCCACGGCGGAGAGGAAAGGCCCCCGGTGGTCGAAGCCGCCGTAGGCGTTGCGGGCGATGGCCGGCGCGAGGTCGAAGCGGAAGCCGTCGACGTGCATTTCCTCCACCCAGTAGCGCAGGCTGTCCATCACCAGCCGCAGCATCGCCGGGTGGCTGGCGTTGAGCGTGTTGCCTGTGCCGGTGAAGTCCATGTAGTGGCGATGGTCCTCGGTCAGCCGGTAGTAGCTGCGGTTGTCGATGCCCTTGAAGCACAACGTGGGGCCGAGGTGGTTGCCTTCGCAGCTATGGTTGTAGACGACGTCGAGGATCACTTCCAGCCCCGCGGCGTGCAGGGCCTTGACCATGCGCCGGAACTCGTTGACGTCCCCCGACGAGAGATAGCGCGGCTCGGGTGCGAGGAAGCCGATGCTGTTGTAGCCCCAGTAGTTGCCCAGGCCCAGGTCGACCAGGCGGCGCTCGTCGTTGAAGGCCTGCACGGGCAGCAGCTGGATCGCGGTCACGCCCAGGTTCTTCAGGTGCGTGATCGCCGGCTCGCTGGCCAGGCCCGCGAAGGTGCCGCGCAGGTGCTCAGGCACGTCGGGCATCTGCATGGTGAAACCGCGCACGTGCACTTCGTAGAAGACGCTCTGCTCCATCGGCGTGGCCGGATGCCGGTCGTCGCCCCAGTCGAACGAGGGGTCGACGACGACGCACTTGGCGGCCTCGTCCGCGTTGTCCACCGCGTCCATGCGCAGGTCGCGCTTTTCGTTGCCCAGCGGATAGGCGTACTGCCAGGCCGCGCCGCGCAAGGGCCGGTCGAGCGCGCGCGCGTACGGATCGAGCAGGAGCTTGTAGGGATTGCAGCGCCAGCCGTGCTGCGGGTCGTAAGGACCGTGCACGCGCAGGCCGTAGCGGGTGCCGGCGCCCAGGCCCGGCACGAAGCCGTGCCAGATGTCGTCGGTGCGCGCCGGCAGGGCGATGCGCCGCACCTCGTTGTCGTTCTCGTCGAAGAGGCAGACCTCCACCTTTTCGGCGGCGCTGGAGAAGACGGCGAAATTGACGCCGCCCACCTGCAGGGTGGCGCCCAAGGGCCAGGGCTTGCCCGCCGGGCAGGCCGGGCGTTGCGCGGGCGACGGCGGGTTGCTGGTGCGGTGCGCGGGGGAGTCGGCGACGGCTTGCGCCGTCATGCAAGCACCTCCATGCGCCGCACGGCCTCGCCCATCTGCGCCTCCTCGTTCATCGGCGCCAGGAACGGCGACTTCGACGCCTTGTTCGCCGGGAACGCGCCGGCCGGCACGACCACGATGCCGGAGGGCGTGACGTGGAAACGCTTGCGGTCCTGCTCCAGGTCGAAGCCGATGCGCTCGTCCGGCGGGATGTCGTTGTCCTGGTCGATGATGGCGCGGCGCACCTGCGCACCGCGGCCGATGCGCGAGCGCTCCATCACGATGCAGTGTTCCAGGTGCGCGCCGCGCTCCACCAGCACCGAGCGGCGCAGCATGGCGTGGTCGAGCGTCGCGCCGTCGACGATGCTGCCGGAGCCGACCACCGAGCGGTTGATCACGCCGTTCTCGATCTGCGCCGACTCCGCCTGGTCGGGGCTGGCGTAGATCGGCCAGTGGCGGTTGGTCATGCGGAATTTCGGCTGCGCGCCCAGGGTGTCGAAGTGCGCCTGGTAGTACGCATCGATCGTGCCGACGTCGCGCCAGTAGGCGTGCTCCTCGTAGGGCTCGGTGCCCGGGATCACGTTGGTGGCGAAGTCGTACGCCACCAGCTTGTGGCTCTTCACCATGGAGGGCAGGATGTGCTTGCCGAAGTCCGTCTCGCCGCTTTCGTGCATGCGCTTCAACTGCTGCAGCAGCACGTCGGCGTTGAAGATGTAGTTGCCCATGGAGGCGAGCGCCTGCGAGCGGCTGCCCGGCATCGGCTTGGCCGACTTGGGTTTTTCCTTGAAGTCGACGATGCGGTGGTCGGCGTCGACGTCGACGATGCCGAACTGGTCGCACTCGCGCAGGTCCACGGGGATCGTCGCCACGCTCGCATGCGCCTTGCTCGCCACGTGGAACTCGATCATCTGCCGCACGTCCATGCGGTAGATGTGGTCCGCCCCGAACACCGCCACGATGTCCGGCTGCATGCTCTCGATCAGGTGGATGTTCTGGTAGACCGCGTCCGCCGTGCCCTGGAACCACGCCGGCCCGTGGCGCATCTGCGGCGGCACCACCGTGATGAAGTGCTGCGGGATGAAGCGCGCCATGGTCCACGACTGCCGCACGTGCTCGATCAGCGACTGCGACTTGTACTGCACCAGCAGGTAGGTCGAGTAGATGTCCGAGTTGACCAGGTTGGACAGCACGAAGTCGACGATGCGGTGCTTGCCATTGAAGGGCACCGCCGGCTTGCAGCGGTTGGCGGTCAGGGGATGCAGGCGCGAGCCTTCACCACCGGCCATGACGAAGGCGAGTACGTTTTTATTGGCGGGCATGGGGAGCTCCCTCTTGGAAGTCGGTCGGTGCGAGCGGGCGGTTGGAGAGGATCACGGTGCCGAGCGGCGGCACCGTGACGAGGGCGCTGGCCGGCCAGCCGCCCACCGGGTGGGCCGTGGCCTGCACGTGCCCGAGGTTGCCGACGCCGCTGCCGCCGTAGAAGGCAGCGTCGCTGTTGAGGAGTTCATGCCAGTTGCCCGTCTCGGGCATCGCCACGCGCAGCTCGAGGCGCGGCTGCGGGGTCATGTTCACGAGCACGACGACCTGGCCCTCGCCGGGGCGCCCGCGCCGCACGAAGGTGAGGATGGTGCTCTCATGCCGCTCGCACGGCAGCCACTCGAAGCCTTCGCTTTCGAAGTCGTTGACGTGCAGGGCCGGGCACTGCCGGTAGGCCGCATTCAGGTCCGACACCCAGCGCGCCAGGCCCGCGTGCAAGGGCCGCGCCCACAGGTGCCAGTCGAGCGTGCGCTCGTGGTGCCATTCCTCGATCTGCCCGAACTCGCCGCCCATGAACAGCAGCTTCTTGCCCGGATGCGTCCACATCAGGCCATACAGGTTGCGCAGGCCCGCGAAGCGCTGCCACTCGTCGCCGGGCTGCTTGCCCAGGAGGCTGCCCTTGCCGTACACGACCTCGTCGTGCGACAGCGGCAGGATGAAGTTCTCGTGGAAGGCATACACCGCGGAGAAGCGGATGTCGTCGCCGTGCCAGTGGCGGTAGAAGTGCGGCCGCGACACGTAGCGCAGCGTGTCGTTCATCCAGCCCATGTTCCACTTCATGCCGAAGCCCAGGCCGCCCCAGTCCACCGGGCGCGACACCGCGGGCCAGGCCGTGGACTCCTCCGCGATCATGTGCACGTCGGGGAAGGTGGAGTACACCGCGGTGTTGAGGTCTTTCAGGAAGCCGACGGCCTCGTGGTTCTGGTTGCCGCCGTGCTCGTTGGGAATCCACTCGCCGTGCCGGCGCGCGTAGTCCAGGTACAGCATCGAGGCGACCGCGTCCACGCGCAGGCCGTCGAAGTGGTACTTCTCCAGCCAGAAGATCGCGTTGGAGATCAGGAAGTCGCGGACCTCGTAGCGGCCGTAGTTGAAGATCAGGCTGTTCCACTCGGGGTGGAAGCCCCGGCGCGGATCGTCGTGCTCGTACAGCGCCGTGCCGTCGAAGCGCGCCAGCGCATGCGGGTCGGCGGGGAAGTGCGAAGGCACCCAGTCGAGGAACACGCCGATGCCGTTCTGGTGCAGCGTGTCCACGAAGTGCATCAGGTCCTGCGGCGTGCCGTAGCGGGCCGTGGGCGCGAAGTAGCCGGTGGTCTGGTAACCCCACGAGCCGTAGAACGGATGCTCGGTCACCGGCATCAGCTCCACGTGCGTGAAGCCCATGTTGTGGCAGTGCGTGGCCAGGCGCTGCGCGATGTCGCGGTAGTTGAGGAAGCGTCCGTCCTCCTCGCGCTGCCAGGAACCGAGGTGCACCTCGTAGATGGACATCGGCGCCTTGTGCGACTGGCGTTGCCAGCGCGTGCGCATCCACTCGTGGTCGCCCCATTCGTGCGAGAGGTCCCAGATCTGCGAGGCGGTGCCGGGCGCCATCTCCATGCGGAACGCGTACGGGTCCGCCTTGTCCATCCAGTGGCCCCAGGCGTTCTGGATGTGGAACTTGTAGCACTGGCCGGCGCGTGCGCCTTCGATGAAGCCGCTCCAGCGGCCGCTGCCGTCGTCCAGGCGATTCAGGTGCTCGCAATGCCAGTCGTTGAAGCTGCCCATCACGCCCACGTTGCGTGCGTTGGGCGCCCAGACGGTGAACCAGGTGCCGCGCTCCGTGGGGTGCGCACCCATGACCTCGAACTGGCGGTGGTGGTGGCTCGCGCGGACCGTCGGCGCGCTGCCGCGCGGCTCGACGGTGGGCCGCTTCTCCTCTTCCGGTGCTTGGGGCTTCATGGCCTTCATCGTTGTGCCGGGCCATTCTCTGGAAGGCGTCGCCGATGCCGTGAAGGATGCACAGATCAAGCGGCGTCGGACGGAACCTACATCCGGCCGGGACGCACGCGGTCATCGCGGCATCTGCAGTGCACCGACACCGCGCTGGCAATGCGCTGACGCCGAGTTCGCGCGGCTCGCGCGCGGTTCAGCTAGGACTGGTCAGACGCCGAGGTACTGGTCGAGCAGCTGCGGACGAGCACGCAGCTCATCCGAACTTCCCTGGTACACGACCTCGCCCTTGACCAGGATCACGTTGCGATCGCTGACCTGCGTGACCTGCTTCCAGGCCTTGTCGACGATGATGCTGGAGATGCCGCTGGCGCGGATGACGCCGCAGATGCGCCAGATCTCGCGCGCGATCAGGGGCGCGAGGCCTTCGGTCGCTTCGTCGAGGATCAGCACGTCGGGGTTCGTCATGAGGGCGCGGCCGATGGTCAGCATCTGCTGCTCGCCACCGGACAGTTGCTGGCCGCCGTGGCCGAGGCGTTCCTTCAGGCGCGGGAAGGTGTCGAGCACGCGCTCGTAGGTCCATTCGCGCTGCCCCTGCGTGCCGGCGCGCGCGGCCATCACCAGGTTTTCCTTCACGCTCAGGTTGCCGAAGATGCCGCGGCCCTCAGGCACGTAGGCGACGCCGAGCTGCGCGACCTCGTACGAAGCGCGTCCCACCATGTCGCGGCCCTTGACCAGCACCGTGCCTTCGCGCGGGCGCACCAGGCCCATGAGCGTCTTGAGCAGCGTGCTCTTGCCCATGCCGTTGCGGCCCATGAGGCCGATGGTTTCGCCGCGGTCCACGTGGAAGTCGATGCCGCGCAGGATGTGGCTCGCGCCGTAATAGGTCTGGAGGCCGCGGGCTTCGATCAGGCGCTCGCTCATGCCTCTTCCCCGAGGTAGGCCGATTGCACGTTGGCGTCGGCGCGTACTTCCGCCGGCGTGCCGCTGGCGAGGACCTGCCCGTTGACCATCACGGTGAGGTGGTCGGCCAGCGCGAAGACGGCGTCCATGTCGTGCTCGACCAGCATGATCGCGTGGGCGGGTTTCAGGCGCAGCAGCAGCTGCACCATGCGTTCGGCTTCGGCACTGCCCATGCCTGCCAGCGGTTCGTCGAGCAGCAGCACCTGCGGGTCGGTCGCCAGCGTCATCGCGATCTCCAGTTGCCGCTGCTCGCCATGGCTCGCGGCACCGGCGATGTCGTCGCGGCGCTGCTGCAGGCCGGCGAGTTCGAGCGCGCGCTCGGCGCGTTCGTTGGCTTCGCGGATGTTGTCGGCGAGCTTGAGCCAGCGGCCTGCCTGCGGCGTGCGCGACTGCGCGGCCAGGCGGATGTTCTCCCACACCGTGAACGGCAGGAAGATGTTGGTCTTCTGGTAGCTGCGCCCGAGCCCGGCGCGCGAGATGCGCTCGGGACTCCAGCCGGTGACGTCGCGCCCGAGGAGCGTGACCCTTCCCTCGGTTGGCACGAGGTCGCCCGAGAGCAGGTTCGTCAGCGTGGACTTGCCGGCGCCGTTGGGGCCGATCACCGCGTGGATGCGTTCGCGCCAGAGATCCAGCGTCACGTCGTGCGCGGCAGCCAGGCCGCCGAAACGCTTGGTGAGCCCGCGCGCGGAGAGCAGCACTTCACTCACCGCGCGCTCCCTTCCTGCGCAGCACGCGTTCGAGCAGGCCCAGCAGGCCGCGCGGCGCGAAGGCCACGATGAATACGATGAACAGGCCCATCCACAGCATCCAGTGCTTGCCCGTGTTGAAGGTGCCGATGGCGGGCAGGTCCTTAAACTCGTGCAGCAGCCATTCGAAGGCGAAGGCGCCGACGATCGCCCCGGCGAAGTTGCCCATGCCGCCGAGGATGACCATCATGATCGCGTGCGCGCTCATGTGGAATCCCATCAGCTCGGGGTTCACGAAGCCCGTCTGCGCGGCCCACAGGTAGCCGGCGAGGCCCGCGAGTGCGCCGGCCAGCGTGAAGGCGGCGAGCTTGTAGCCGAAGGTGCCGAAGCCCATCGCCCGCATGCGGTGCTCGTTCACGCGGATGCCGGACAGCGCCCGGCCGAAAGGGCTGAAGAGCAGGCGGCGCAGGAAGGCGTACACCAGCACCATGGTGACAAGGGTGAAGAAGTAGAAGGCCTTCTTGTTGTCCAGGTCCAGTGGCCCCGCCGTGGGCTTGAAATTCACGTAGATGCCGTCCGAGCCGCCCAGCGCCTTGTTGTCGAAGAACAGGTAGAACACCATCTGCGCGAACGCCATGGTGACCATGATGAAGTAGATGCCGTTCGTGCGGACCACGAAGAAGCCGATGATCGCCGCGGCCAGCGCCGATGCTGCGACGGCCGCCGGCAGGGTCCAGAACAGGCTGGCGGGTTCAGACTGCGGCATCAGGAAGGCGAGCGCATAGCCCGCCAGGCCGAAGTACGCCGCGTGCCCCAGCGACACCAGCCCGGTGACGCCCTGCAGCAGGTCCAGGCTCATGGCGAAGATCGCCAGGATCATCATCCGCGCGACCATCTGCGTGTAGAAGTCGGTGGACACGAAGGGGAAGGCGACCAGGGCCACCAGGCCCGCGGCCAGGGCGACCTGCACGCCGCGCGGCAGGCGCTCGAGATGAAGCTGTGCTGCGCTCATGCCTTGAAGAGTCCTTCCGGTTTCCACAGCAGGACCGCGGCCATGAGCATGTAGACCAGCATGCCCGCCACCTGCGGCAGCAGCACCTTGCCGAAGGTGTCGACCAGGCCGACCAGCAAGGCGGAGATCAGCGCGCCGCGCACGGAGCCGATGCCGCCGATCACCACCACCACGAAGCACATGATCAGCACCTGCGATCCCATGTTCGGGTAGACGCTGGAGATCGGCGCGGCGATCATGCCGGCGATGGCGGCCAGCCCCACGCCCAGCGCGAACACCACCGCGTGGATCAACTTCACGTTGACGCCGAGCGCCTCGGTCATCTCGT
>JAESGR010000922.1_pt1 | contig 12865 bp, 13 predicted proteins | sample 9269771 | NCBI WGS metagenome assembly JAESGR01 (sample SAMN15739572, study PRJNA653492) | algae metagenome | isolation source: Chroococcus sp. CMT-3BRIN-NPC107 and co-occurring heterotrophs from well... | place: USA: Clark Mountains Wilderness, California | collected 2010-04-18
ATGGATACTCCATTAAAATTAAAATGGAGCAGATGATAGGTTTTTACATATGCTTGAAGGAGGGGCAAAGGAGCAAATTTTTTATAGATCATGTCTTGCCAGATAAATTATTAAGTAAGGTAAGCATAATGTAAAAGAGATGTGCTTGAGTAAATACATTAAATTTATAAGCTTCCCTTTTGCGACTTTCCTGTTGGTAAAGTATTTTATAATATGTAGGTAAGTGGATAAAGCTCTTTTAGTATTTATATACCTATCGGTATGTTATTTTTTGTGAAAAGCAAAGGCTTGCGTTATAGAAAAGCGTAGTTAATTTAAATCCCCCTTTAAGGTAACTCATCAGAAAGGGCTGAAGGAGGAAAACTTTATTTTACTAGCCTTTTCTCAACATTTTCTTCTCCTTCTTTAGTTTCTCATCTGATGAGTAGGATGAAAACATCTATTAATTCTTTACTCTCTACCTCATCCTTCTACTTACCTGTTTTGTCTTGAAAAATTAATCTTACCTTTTGCAGATATATCTATCCAGGATGCAGATTTTATTTTTAATCTCTCTTTTATCTGATGATTTTTGACACAGGCTATCTCTAATCTCTTGCTTATGAAAACCTCCTTTATCTTTCTCCTGCATATCATTTATTGGATTGTTTTCCTTCTTCTTTTTTTGGGTATGGAATTATCCTCTAGACTTACCTACCCTTCTGCTTTGTTGCTCGATATGCGGTTATTAGCCGACATTTTGCTTCCTTTCTTTGCAGGCTTATTGAGCTTTTACTCCTTCTATGGCTATCTCGTACCCAGGATCCTTGCTAAGAAGAGGGGTAGGCTTTTTATTTTTTGCAGTATAGCCCTGTGTTTCACAACTGCTCTGCTATCGCTTGGCTGTTTCTATCTGCTTACCCTTGTTGTCCCCAATACCCCCTTACACTTCTCTGCATCGCTCTTTATCAACTCGCTGCTTACCTATCTGATCATTGGTGGGTATTTTACGTTAATAGCCTTGAGCAATGGGATACTGGCTACCTTATTTAAAGCCTCCATGATCTGGTATTCGGAAATCCATCTCAAAGAGACCCTCACCAAAAAGAATCTACAAACCCAGCTAGCCCTGTTGAAAGCACAACTCAACCCTCATTTTCTATTCAACACTCTGCATAATATAGATATCCTGATTGAAAAGGATGCTACCAAAGCTTCCCTTTATCTCAACAAGCTATCCCAGATGCTGCGCTTTATCATCTATGAAAGCCCTTTAGAGAATATCCCTTTGAGTAGAGAACTAGCTTATATTGATCAATATGTAGAACTACAAAAAATCAGAACAACCAACCAGAGTTTTGTTCATCTAGAAGTGGTAGGTAACAGAGAGCACTATCAAATCGCTCCCATGCTGTTTATTTCTTTGGTAGAAAATGCTTTTAAGCACTGTACCAATAAAAAGCAGAAGGATGCTATCCGGATCATCATAGTACTTAGCGGAAAAAAGATCCACTTTACTTGTAGTAATCTAGTAGACAAAGCTGCCAGGGAAGAGCACCCACAGGGTGGTCTAGGTCTGACCTTGATCAGGTAACGTTTAGAACTACTCTATAAGAATGCCTACAGCCTAGATATCCAACAAAAAGAGGCTATCTTCCAAGTAAATTTAACCCTACATACCAATGGCCATTAGCTGTATCATTATTGAAGATGAACCCTTAGCCATGGAGCGGGCAAAAGAGTTTGTGGCCAAGGTACCTTTCTTAACATTACTGCAAAGCTTTGACAATGGCTTAGAAGCCTTAGCCTTTTTGAAAAGAGAAAAGGTAGAATTACTTTTTCTAGATATAGAAATGGATGAACTCTCAGGCATAGAGCTGTTGCAATCATTGACCCATCGGCCTCAAGTTATTCTCACCACGGCTTATGAGCAGTATGCCCTTAAAGGCTTTGAGCTGAGTGTAGTGGATTACTTGTTAAAACCCTATACCTTTGGGCGGTTTTTGCAAGCCGTAAGTAAAGTACAAGCGGAGTTAGAAAAGCGAAAGGAATATACAACAAATCCTTTCATTTTTATCAAAACCTCTTACCGTCTTGAAAAAGTCTACCTCCATGAGATCCTGTTTATCGAAGGGATGAAAGACTACCGGTGTATTTATTTGCCGACTAAAAAAGTATTAACCTTAGAAACGTTCACAGAACTCCAACACCGCTTACCCTCCAGCGAGTTTTGCCGGGTCCATAAGCCATTTATGGTAGCTATCAGTAAAATTCAGTCCATAGAACGAGACCGGATTATAATCGAGAAAGCTGTGATCCCTATCTCTGAGACCTATAAGGAAGAATTTTATCAGTTGATTAAGTAATGAGAAAAAAGATAGAAGAATCTTGAGAATCAGGAAGTCTCTGCCAAATGAAGGATCAACTTATAGTTAAAAGAAAGGGGCGGTTAATTTAACTGACCCCCTTTCCATTCTTAAGCATATTAATTTTTCTATTTTATTTCTTTCTGAAGTAATGGGGGTCTGACAATCAATGTGAAGTCCCTGTTTTTCGAGCTGATGCAGACAAGAAAACAGATACGTGGGCTATCTTACTTTTAAGTTAATTTAAGTGGAAGTTTAAATTACTAGCCATTATCTTTTATACATCTTTATATTAAAGTAGAAATCATATGTTATAGCTTCGTTGTCACGATTTATGTTTACTAAGCATCAAATGGCTTTACTCATAACTCTATCCATGTTCCCTAAGCGGACACTTGCTGTACGTTTTTAGACAAGCCTTGTTTCTACCCTATCGCTCTTTTTAGTATTAATCTATTAATAATTAGATGCTTATAAAAATGGCCTCGTATTTGTCATCTCATAATGCAAATTGTTTGTGTGTACTTAAGTGGCAGTTTAGAAAATTTAATGAATTACTGCTGCTAATAGGTAGCACCTTAGACAAATAGAGCATCTATTAAGCTAAAGCTTTAAGCATCTACCTTTTACCATTTTTAAGATCTCCTATGATTTATAGCTACTCAAAAATTGCAATTAGGAATGTGATCCGCAACCCCATCTTTTCCCTTATCAATATCCTGGGATTGGCCTTAGGTATAGCCTGTAGTCTGCTTATTTTTCTCTGGATTGGTGATGAAGTAAGCATTGGCAGGCACGCTGATAAGGGAGCCCACTTATACCGGATCATGGAACGGGAATTTACAGATGGCAAAGTGGTGGCCGATGAAGATACCCCTGGTCTGCTGGCAGACGAACTTAAAAAACAATTTCCTGAGGTCTTGCTTGCAGCCGGTTTCTCCTGGCAGGAAAGTCATCTGTTGAGCGTGGGGGATAAAGTAGCCAGACAATCAGGCTGCTATGCTGGCAAGGACTGGTTCAAGCTCTATCCTATTCCCTTATTGGCAGGTCGGCCGGCTACTGCCCTTGATTCTCCCAAAAGCCTGGCCATCTCCCATAAGCTAGCCAGCCTCTATTTTGGTGGGGCTACTCGTGCCCTTGGCCAGACCATTCGCTTTGATAACGCAAATGAGTATCAGGTAACGGCAGTCTTTGAAGACTTACCTGCGAACGCTCCTGAAAAATATGAGTTCCTTTTAAACTGGCAAGACTTTCTATCGCGCAACCCCTGGGCAAAAGATTGGACCAATGGGGGGCCAAAGACCCGTATCTTGCTTCGCCCGGATGCGGACATAGCTCAATTTGAGGCAAAACTGAAGTGGTTCTTAAAAGGGCGCAATACCGATTTTGGTCCTACCTTCTATATCCACCTGTTTTTGCAAGCCGAAGAGGATGCTTACCTGTATTCCAATTTCAAAGATGGCTATGCTGCTGGCGGACGCATTGAGTATGTGCAATTGCTTGGGATAGTGGCTATTTTTTTACTTGTCATTGCCGGTATTAATTTTATGAATTTAGCCACTGCCCGCTCGGTGAAAAGGGCTAGAGAGGTAGGGATTCGCAAAGTGGTGGGTGCCCAACGCCTATCTTTGATTGGACAGTTTATGGGAGAAGCCCTGCTGCTTACAAGCCTTGCCTTCCTATTGGCGCTGGCATTAGTGGGACTGTTGTTGCCCTATTTTAACCAGCTTGTAAGTAAACAACTCCTTTTACCCCTCAGCGAGCCTTCGTTTTTTTCAACCTTGCTTGGGCTGTTGATCTTCATGTCCTTTCTAACCGGCAGTTATCCGGCCCTGTTTCTCTCCTCGCTCAATCCGGTAGGCGTACTGAAAGGAACCCTGCGTTTTGGACCGGGTGCCCGCTTATTTCGTCGGGGCTTAGTGGTCTTTCAGTTTGTCCTCTCTATGCTCCTGATGGTGGGCACAGTAATCATCTATCAGCAGCTTGACTATATCCAAACTAAGAACCTTGGCTACGAGCGCGAGAATCTGATCACTATTCCTGCCGAAGGAGAACTAATCAAAAATTATCCGGCCTTCAAACAAGAACTGCTTGCCAAAAGCGGCATTCAAGCTATTAGTTATATGTATGCAAACCCCTTAGGCAATGGCAATACCACAGAAAGTGTCACCTGGCCAGGAAAAGATCCCAATTCAGCTATTTCCTTTCATAACACAGCCGTAGGCTATGATTTCGCTAAAACCATGAAAGTGAACTTTATAGCAGGCCGAGATTTCTCTCCTGCCTTCGGCACAGATTCTACCAATTATCTGATTAATCAGGCAGCAGCCAAGCGAATGGGATTTCAAGATCCGGTGGGACAGTCGCTTACCTTTTGGGATAAACCTGGAAAAATAGTGGGTTTGATCGAAGATTTTCATTTTAACTCTCTCCATGAGCCCATCCATCCACTCATTATTCGTTTGGCTGATGGCTATTATGGCAATATTTTAGTCCGCACCCAACCGGGTCAAACCAGGCAGGCAGTAGCGAGTATAGAAACACTGTACAAAAAATTGAACCCTACCTTTCCTTTTACCTATTCCTTTGTGGACTCCGGCTATGAACAGCTCTATCAAAGTGAAGCCATTGTGGGAACGCTCTCTAGAATTTTCGCAGCTATGGCCATTTTTATTGCTTGCTTAGGCTTATTTGGGCTGGCTGCTTTCATGGCCGAACAACGCAGCAAAGAGATTGGGGTACGCAAAGTGCTAGGGGCATCGGTAGCAAGTATTGTAGGCTTACTCTCAGGGGATTTTCTCAAACTGGTCCTGATAGCTATTGTGATTGCCTCACCCATTGCCTGGTATAATATGAAGGGGTGGCTGGAGGGTTTTGCCTACCAGATAGATATTTCCTTTTGGGTTATTGGCCTGGCAGGTTTACTTGCCTTAGTCATTGCCTTGCTTACTGTCAGTTTTCAAGCGATCAAAGCTGCCCTGATGAACCCAGTTAAAACCTTACGCAGGGAATAAGAAAGGGTGTTTAAACAATTATAGATAATTTCCGGGGTTAGAGCTTAACTCTAAGATGATCAATTACTATTCAAATCAAGCTCCTCAAAAGTCGAAGTTAAAATAACTCCCTCTTTGGAGTAACTAAAAAGTAATTAGTCGACTAGCGATTTTGAAAACTTGTATTTCAGCCCTTGCTTTGATCCACTTATTTGTAAATTCATCTCTCAATGTTAGTAATCGCTTGTTGGTTTGCAACTGAGACTGGCAGAGAGGGGGTGATTATAAACTCTTTTGCTATATCTTCAGCCTATCTATGTTTTTAGTAATGATAGCCTTGTCTGCGTTAGAATTTGCAAGCTGGTAGGCCTTTTCAAAATGCTGAATCGCTTTTGTATCATCAATACCTATATACAGATTGCCCAATAAGGAATAATAAAAATGGTTGCCATACAGGTTTAGTTTCTCCGCCTAGGATGGCTTGCTGTTTGCCACCCGTTTTGGCTAGGGCAAAAGTCCGGTTTAAGGCCGCAATGGGCGAATACTCCATAATCAACAGCTGATTATAAAGTTGCAAAATACTATCCCACTTTTCAAGGCTGTCTTCCTTTTGTGTATGCCAATAGGCGATGCCTGCTTCCAGATGGTATTTTGATAGAATATTCCCTGTGGCAGCACACCTTAAAAAGTATGTTCCTTGCTCAATCAATTCTTGACTCCAAAGCGTTTCGTCCTGGTCCTCATATAAGATTATTTCGCCATTATGGTCTGTTCTGGCTTCAAAGCGCGAGGAATGAAAACACATTAAGGCTAATAAAGCGTTTACTGCCGGAGTATTTGTGGTTGGGTTATCTATTAATAGATAAGTCAGCCGCATCGCTTCTGCACAAAGGTCTTTGCGAAGCACCGTATTTTGTGAAGTGGAATAATAGCCTTCAGAAAATAATAAGTATAACGTTGTTAAAACAACCTCTAAGCGGTTATTTATCTGAGAGAGAGTAGGCTGTTTAATTTTTATGTTTTCTTCTTTAAGTTTCTCTTTAGCCCGCTTTAGCCTTTTGTAAATTACTTCTTTGTTGGTTAAAAAAGCGTCTGCAATTTCCTGTATGCCAAACCCACAAAGCAAATTCAGGGCAAGGGCAATTTGAGATTCATGCGATAGACACGGATCACAAACTGTAAAAATCATAGCTAGCTGGCTGTCACCAATGTTTTTAGTGGACAGGTCAATTTCAAGGTCAGCTACCTTTGGTGTACTATATTTTATGTCTACTGACAGCTTTTGTTCAAAAAAGGTATGCCGCTTTAAATGGTTTTTTGTTTTATTTTTAGCCACCGTGTAAAGCCAGGCTGTCGGATTTTCGGGAACTCCCATTATGCTCCACAACTCGGTGGCAGTTAGAAAAGTATCACTTACAATATCTTCGGCAATTTCAATTTGTGCAATGCCAAATAAATAACAAAGTACCGACACTATTTTCCGGTGCTCAGTTCTGAATAAATGTGGCAACAATTCTCTTTCTTCCATATAGGCTTTAAAAATGCCTTTGCAAACATACAAAGGCATTTTTTTTCACTTCTTAGGTATGATCCTCTGTTGAAACTGCTTTTCTTACTTCTACATTTCCACCCAATTTTAATATGGGGCAGCCCTGGGCAATCCCTACAGCTTCATCGTAATCAGCCGCTTTTATGATAATGAGCCCTCCGATCGATTCTTTGATTTCAGCATAAGGCCCATTGATCACATGCTTATTTGATTTTACCACCTTGCCATCAATATCCCAGCGTTGCAGAGGCCTGGCCAGTTTATTTTGCGCGGCAATTCCGCCAAACCAGTTTTGCCACTCTTTAATTGAATCTTGCATTTGTTGGGGAGAAAGCTGGGCTTCTCTATTGATAAAATCCCTGCGGAAAATTAATAAGAACTCGTTCATTTAACTTTTGATTTAAAGTGATCGATATTACCCGAATTGACCGACCCTGTATGTTCCGGGAGTGTTAGCAAAGGCCAGGTTCATGCGGTTCCAGGTGTTTATAGTCGTAACAGCCAGTGTCAGATCAATTAATTCCTCATCAGAAAATTGTTTTTTGGTTTGATTGTATACCGCATCTGGAACCTGGCAGTCAGTCAAGGCTTCTGCCCATGCTAAGGCAGCCCTTTCACGGTCGGTATAATAAGGAGTTTCCCGCCAGGCACTCAGGCCATACAAGCGTTGTTCTGTTTCTCCTTTGGCTCGTAAATCTTTTGAGTGCATGTCCAGGCAATAGGCACAACCGTTGATTTGAGATACCCTGAAATAAACTAACTCAAGAAGATTTACCTCAACTGGTGACTTTTTCAAATAGCCACCAATGCCATACAAGGTTTTTAATGCGTTTTGTCCTTTTTCGTGGATGCTAATTCGTTGTTCCATTGTTTGAAAATTTAATTGTTACACCCTAGGGACAATTCAGTTTTTAGTATTGGACAAATTGGCAAAAATATTTTATCAATTCATTCCCTCCATGCCAACTACCTAATATGGCTCAACAAAAGATAATCAAGGTTCAAGTTTTTCGTACAGAATCCAATAGGTTTAATGCATGAGTAAATAAGCAAAAAGGATAATTTAAAACCATATAAATTACTCCTTTTGAATAAATCACTTATTGTCAGGCCACCTTTTTTTTGGACAGATAGCAAATAGAAAACGATTACAATTATGAGTTAACAGAAAGGGGGAAATACTGTAACTCAAATGGATTGTCCAATCAAGTGAGTTGTAATTTTAGGTGCGTGATGGCCTTGTTGCGGGCTATGTTCAGCATCCAAGTAAACAAACTCCCCTTGGAAATATCGTAGGTAGCCATATTGATCCATATGCTCATAAAGCTATCCTGCAGCAGATCATTAGCTAGTTCTCTATCATGCACCACTTTTACAATAATGGTATATAAACAGCCTGCATAGGGATCATATAGATAATCAAAGGCTTTCTTATCTTTAGCTTTCAGCAAAGCGATTAATTGTTGCTGGATGAGTAATTGTTTTTTCATACGCTTATCTAGGCTAAGCAATGCTTGATCTATTATGCATCTTTTTGAAAGGTATATATTGTAGTCTGATTTGAATTTTAGAAAAAAGGCCGGATACCTTGTTTAAGGTAAAAGAGCATAGCTACCGATACATGCCTATATATGCTTGCTCTTACGCTTAAAATACGGAACTATTAGAATTTAACCAAAATAATTTGCACAAAAAATGTAATTTATTGTACTTGCCAAGTATAGATGAATGTTTTATATATACCGCTATATCTATGAAAGCTCTCCTGTTCTTTCTTTTTGTGCTTTTATTTTCCTTCGTCGCACAAGCTCAAGCCTTTAGCGGCTTAGACAAAACTCCAATGGACATAGCTTATTTCCCCCATAACTTCGCTCACGACAGAAAAGAGGGCCAAAAAGCTATTGTCAAGGTTACTTACAGCAGACCGGCAATAAATGGCAGAGCCATTTTTGGAAAATTGGTTCCATACGGAGAAGTATGGCGTACAGGGGCTAATGAAGCTAGTGAAATTAAGTTTTATCAGGAACTGGAATTTGGCGGCAAAAAAGTAAAAGCCGGAACTTATTCTCTTTTTAGCATTCCAGGGGAAAAAGAATGGATGATTATTTTAAATAGTGATCTGGATTACTGGGGTGCCTATACATATAAAGCTAAAAATGATGTAGTAAGAGTGCCTGCCAAGGCTAATCAATTGAATGAAACGGTGGAAAACTTTACTATTCAGTTTGAAAGCAAAGGAGAAAACAAAGGAGTAATGAAATTTGCCTGGGCGCAAACAGCTGTTGAAGTCCCCTTTACCTATTAACACGGTATGCAGCTGGTAAAGTAGCCTTGATTTAGAGCAGGAGGCCAAGGTAATTGAATAGAAAAAGCGTTGCATATGATGGCCTCATATCGGATGTGTAAACCATCCATTTAAAACAAAATAGGAGATGTTTCCCCTGATGAAAAGTTGGCCTGTAAGTAGCCTGACTAAAGCCAATAAAGAAATGGCCTTCATTTGTACAGGCTATAACCTGCGGAAAAGTCTGCCTAACCTAGAGATAGAAAAATCAATTGCCTAGCTTATAGGTGATTTGGGTGGTGGCGTAATAGACCCCCTTCAAAATATTTTCTAAATTCAACAAGCGTCTTGGATCAAAAAAGAAAAATGAAGTTAGTACAACGCATCAGAAAGAAGATCGCTAAATTAGACCTCAAGCCCGAAGATATAGGCTTTGCTATGAGTTAATCTTGGCAAATCCTGTTATAATCTTAGAAAGGCAGGAAGTAGCAAAGGAAGAATGCCTGATTGCTCTGGAATAGATACCCTCAAAGAAATGAAATTTAGAAGCAAACTAAAGAAACTACGTATACCTCCGGCAGACGACAACTTGCCTAACACCAATGCTACTACTTTCTTTGCCGCCAAAGAGTATGCTCATCACCGTAATTACGTTTACTAACTAAATACCCGATGGTCTGTCTTTAAACAGACGCAGGAGAAGATTTTTATGCAAAGACCACAAGAAATAACCCGTAATTTTTTAGCTGAGTTAGATACTCACATCGCTGATATTGTCAGCGGAAAAAAAGAGGTGTTTTATGAGATCCACGATTTTGCAAATATACTTTGTATTCACCCCGTGCATCTGAGTAATACAGTAAAGGAAACCACAGGAAAATCTCCTTGTGATCATTGTGAAGGGAAACTTGCCGAGCAAGCAAAGAACCTGCTCCAAACCACTGATTGGACGGTTGCCCAAGTCGCCAGACGATTAACCTATGACCCTCCAAGTTTTACAAAGTTTTTTAAAAAATATCTAGGACTGACGCCATCCCAATACAGGTCGACATGTAAGAAACAAGTGGATATACCGGCGTAAATTCTGAAACTACGACAAGAAGCCCGCGGAGATGACTTTATACCTTTGTAAAATAAAAAGGTATAAAAATGGAATTATCAAACAACAAGATTTTAATTACCGGAGGAGCTTCCGGCATCGGCTTAGGATTAGCAGAACGGTTTCTTGCTGAAAACAATACCCTCATTATCTGCGGAAGAAGAGAAGATCTTCTGAAACAAGTAGCAGCTAAGCATCCACAGGTTATTGCAAAAGTGTGTGATTTAAGAAATGAGGCAGATCGTATCGAATTATATGACTGGATTTCAAAAAATCATAGCGATCTCACCGTACTGGTAAACAATGCCGGAATACAGAACTGGATGAACATTTCTGAGGAGGACTTTTATTCAAAGTCAGTGGATGAAATTGAAACAAACATCACTGCCCCACTAAATCTGACTACCTTGTTTGTCAATTTACCATCCTTAAAAACAATCATAAATGTAACGTCCGGTCTTGCCCTTGTCCAGCTTTCCAAAGTGCCGGTTTATTGTGCGACGAAAGCTTTCTTACGGTCATTTACCCTTTCTCTACGCCATATGGTAAAACCGATAGGGATAGAAGTAATCGAAATCATTCCCCCGGCTTTACATACGGACCTGGGAGGAAAAGGACTTCATGATGTTCATCCACCGGTGAGTGAGTTCATGGATGCTGTCTTTAAGCAATTACGTGAGGGCAAGAACGAACTTGCCTGGGGATTCAGTGAGCAAGTGCTAAAAGCATCCCCTGAAGTGATAGCTGAAAGGTTTAAAGTCATGAATCCCTGATGGCAGCAAAGATGCGTAAGATGGGATTTATGAAAAGCTGCTTGTCTATTTTAGTAATCGTAGCAAGTGTGTCATTTAGTTGTGACAGCAGCCAAGGACGGTTGGCTCCCCCTGATAGTACTTCCTTAGCAGTTGATACACTGGAATAAATAACGTCAGGATTAGCTATACCTTGGGGACTTACCTTTCTGCCGGATGGTTCAGCGATAGTATCGGAAAGAAACACGGCAAGAATCTATAGGATTGCAACTGACAGAAAAAGAACCCTGGTGGGTACTGTTCCAGGGGTAAGTGCAAGCTCAGAGGGAGGGTTACTGGGGCTGGAAACCTCCCCTGATTTTGCTCACGACAGACTCATCTATGCCTATATGTCCGCATCGCCAACCAACAAGGTGGTAGCTATAAAAATTGCCGGCGATTTTGGATCATTACAAATAGAAAAGGTTTTACTGGAGGGCATAAAAACAGCCGACCGGCATCATGGGGGCCGCCTGCGAATCGGTCCTGACGCAAAATTGTGGATCGGCACAGGAGATGCCTTCGAGTCAAATCTTGCTGCTGATCCAAGGAATTTAAACGGAAAAATTCTGCGGATTAATCTGGACGGGACCATTCCCTCAGACAATCCTTTTATTCATTCACCTGTTTATTCCTATGGCCATAGAAATGTGCAGGGCCTTACTTTTGCACCCGATAGTACCTTATTTGCCACCGAGCTTGGTCATCGTACATGGGACGAACTGAATAGGATTGGGAAAGGAGCGGATTTTGGGTGGCCAGCTACCGAAGGAACCAGTGGGAACGCTGGAGTATCACCCGCTTTAGTCATTCATCCAAACGATTGTTCACCTTCCGGAATTGTTTATCACAAGGGCTCTTTATGGATGGCAGCCATGAGAGGGCAAAGCTTGTATCAGATTCCCATGAATGCCGATAATACCCTGGGTACACCCATTTCGCATCTGAGGGGAATGTACGGACGGATTCGCACGGTTGAACTGGCACCAGACAGTTCCTTATGGATCGTAACCACAAATACGGACCGGGTTTCTCGAGCATTTGGAGGAATAGACCCTAAACCCGGCGATGATAAAATTATCAGACTCACCTTGAAACAGTAGACGATCAACTCTTCGATGAACAGTGAGCATTCCCGGATAGCTTACTGGCTTTATACCTACCGTAAGTCTGCTCCATCCTGGGCTACAAAGCCATAGCTTTTACGGATCTGTACTTCGGGTTTTCATCCTGCGAGAATACAAATTCCCAAAACCCAAGTAAATATGGAGTCAATTGGATGCGTACATATAAACAAAGGAAAACAAACATAAGGGGAAGTTAAAATAACTACCCCTTTTTATTTACTATAAAATCGATCATTTTCTAAGTTAAACTCCTTAGTTGTACTACGTAAATCTGTCCGAAAAATAGGGGTCCTTACACTAATGTGAATTATTATCTTGTTTACTTGAGCAGTTCAAGCTATTTAAAAGCAAAAAGGGTATAGTCTAAATTATACCCCTTTTTATCTGGTTGAATTTTTATAGCTGGTTAAAACTTCCACTTTCAAGTAGATGATGCACTATACGTATTCTGCCTACATAAAAGTTACATCTTTTTGATACTGTGTGAAAAAAATATCGTTGTGTCAGATTACTTATCTTAATACTTGCTAATTAGGTTACCTAAAAGGGGTCTGGCTGTTGGACAACTACTGGTTTGGAATCTGCCTTCTGAGTGGTAAATTCAGGAATGGTAGGCAAAAGAAAAGAGTTCACCAAAACTTGCCCTTCACTTCTAGTGGAAACCTATGTTCCCAAGA
>JAESGR010000923.1_pt1 | contig 12863 bp, 12 predicted proteins | sample 9269771 | NCBI WGS metagenome assembly JAESGR01 (sample SAMN15739572, study PRJNA653492) | algae metagenome | isolation source: Chroococcus sp. CMT-3BRIN-NPC107 and co-occurring heterotrophs from well... | place: USA: Clark Mountains Wilderness, California | collected 2010-04-18
TCGGAAGTCGAACGCCACCAACAAGGTCAGGAAGCCGACGCAGGCACGGATCAGCCCCATGGCCGAGCCGGCCATCACGATGCCGGCGCCGCGCAACTCGTGGCGCTCGGTCTCGTCGGCCGACTCGTCGGCCACCCGCACCGACGAGATGCGCAGCCCGATCACCGCCGCCGCAGCGTAGGTGATCATGGCCAGCCCCAGCGACCACTGCGGGCCGAACAGCTGCAGCAGGATGCCGGCGGGGATGATGCCGATGAAGCCGGACAGGCCGCTGATCAGCGAGAGCTTGGAGTTGGCCTCCACCAGCTCGGCGTCGGAGCGGACGACGGTCGGGACCAGGGCGGAGCGGGCCACCTGGTACGCCTTCTGGCAGACCAGCAGGCACAGGGCGTAGAGGAAGAAGGCCAGGTTGCCGCTGTTGATGACCGTGGCCATCAGGTAGCAGAGCGCCGAGCGCAGCACCGCCGACGCGATGAGCATCAGGCGGTGGCCGCCCTTCATCCGGTCGATCGCCGGGCCGATCAGCGGCGAGACGACGGCGAACGGCAACATGGTGATGACCAGGTACCGCAGCACCGGACCCCGGGCATCGCCGGCCGGGAGGCTGAAGAAGAGCGACCCGGCGAGCGAGGCCGCCACCATGGCGTCGGCCATGGCCGAGGCTGCGTGGGTGCGGGCCAGGCGGGCGAACGGGGTGACGACGAACGCCTTGGCGCCCGCGGCCGTGCCCGGGCGGGGCAGGGCGGGGTCGGCGGCGGTCACGGGGCCCATCGTACGGATCCGGTCCGACATCGGCGGGGGCAGGTCACGGCGCGCGGTCCTGCCCGCCCGGCGCGCCGACGATGCGGGACCTCACCCCTCTGGGCGACGGGCCGCCCGGAACCGTCGAGTGGTCAGCAGGGGCGCTCAGGCGCGGACGGGTCGGGGCGCCTCGTACTTGTAGCCCAGGCCGCGGATCGTGATGATCCGCGTCGGCGACGAGGGGTCGTCCTCGACCTTCGCCCGGAGGCGCTTCACGTGGACGTCGAGCGTCTTGGTGTCACCCACGTAGTCGTGGCCCCAGATGCGGTCGATGAGGACGTCGCGCGGCAGCACCCGCCCGGCGTTCTCGAGCAGCAGCGTGAGGAGCTCGAACTCCTTGAGGGGCAGGGCGACGTCGGTGCCGCGGATCAGGACCTCGTGGCGTGCCGGGTCGAGCGAGACGTCGCCGACCTGGAGGACCTCGCCGGTCTCGGTGTCGACGACACCGGCCTCGCCGGGCGACCGCCGGAGGACGGCCCGCATGCGGGCGACGAGCTCGCGCAGGCGGTACGGCTTGGAGACGTAGTCGTCGGCGCCGACCTCCAGGCCCACCACGGTGTCGATCTCGGAGCCCTTGGCCGTGACCATGATGATCGGCACCTGCGAGCGCCTGCGGAGCTCGCGGCACACGTCGATGCCCGACACCTTCGGCAGCATGACGTCGAGGAGGACGAGGTCGGGCTGCACGACGTCGAACAGGTCGAGGGCCTCGGCGCCGTCGCGTGCGACCTGCACCCGGAAGCCCTCACGTGCGAGCCCCACGGTGAGCGCCTCGACGAAGCTGTCCTCGTCCTCGACGACGAGGATCGTGGTGGTGGGTGCGGCCATGCGTGTCTCCTGCTGGTGGGTGGCCAGGCTCATGCCGGGACCTCCTGGGGTGGGGTGGCGAGGGCGGTGCCGGGACCGGCCGGGAGCTGGAGGGTGAAGGTCGACCCCTCGCCCTCCCGGGACGTGACGGTGACCTCGCCCTCGTGGTTCTGCACCACGTGGCGGACGATGGCCAGCCCGAGGCCGGTGCCGCCGGTGTCGCGGCTTCGGGCTCGGTCCACCCGGTAGAAGCGCTCGAAGATGCGCTCGAGGTCGCGGGCCGGGATGCCGATGCCCTGGTCCTCGATCGCGACGTGGACCCACACGCCGTCGCTGTGCGTGCGGACGGTGACCTCGGCGCCGGGCTCGGAGTACTTGACCGCGTTGTCGAAGAGGTTGGCGATGGCCGACACGAGCTGGCGGCGGTCGCCCACGACGGTGACGCGCCGCGAGGGTTCGCGCACGACGAGGCGGACCGACGAGAGCTCGGCCGCGGGGCGGGTCCGGTCGACGGCCTCGGCGATCACGAGGTGCACCGGCACCGGCTCGCGGCTCGGGAGCTCGCTGGCCTCGATCTGGCTGAGCTGCAGGAGGTCGTCGATCGTGCGGGCGACGCGGAACGCCTCGCGCTGCATGCGACCGGCGAGCCGCTGGACCACCTCGACGTCGGTCTCGCCCGCGAGCGTCTCGGCCAGCACGCCCAGCGCGCCGACCGGCGTCTTGAGCTCGTGGCTGATGTTGGCGACGAAGTCGCGGCGGACGGCGTCGAGCCGCTGGCGCTCGGAGACGTCCTCGACCACGAGGAAGACGCCGGCGACCTCGCCCTCCGAGCCCTCGAGCGGGATGGCCCGGAGCTGCAGCGCCCGGCGCGGCGGGCCGAACAGGTCGAGGGTGCGGGTGGTGTCCTCGCCGCCGACCGCGGCGGCGATCAGGTCGGTGATGGCCGACTCGACGAGCGCCTCGCTGTGACGTGCCGCGAAGAACCCGGACGCCGACCGGTTGCGGAAGGCGACGTTGCCCTCGGCGTCGGCGAGCACGATGCCCTGCGGGATGACGTCGAGCGCGCTCACGAGGCGCTCGGCGGTGGCCGAGACCTTGGCCTCGCCGTCGAGGTGGCGGTGGGCGGCTCGCACGAGCCGGTCGACGGCGTCGTCGACGGACGAGGAAGACGGCCCGGTGGTGCCGTCGAAGCGCTGCCGCAGGTCGTCGAGGCGGCGCCGGAGCTGGGCGGCCCGGAGCACTACGACGCCGCCCGCGACGGGAGGAGCCGGTCGAGGTGGTCGGCGACGGGGCCCCACTCGGCGGCACCGGGGCCGCGCAGCAGGGTGGTGGCGGCGTAGCCGGCGGCGACGAGCGCCGTGTCCGAGCCCGCCGGCAGCTCGATGCGGGTGAGGGCGAGCGACAGCTCGAGCAGGTCGGCGCCCACGTGGTCGACCACCGCGTGCCACTCCCCGATCGGCGCCGGCTCGGCCCAGCGGACGCCCCGCACCTCGGCCAGCGGCAGGTCGGGCACGTTCAGGTTCACGACGGTGCGGGGCGGGGCGGTGCCCAGCCAGTGGAGGGCCTCGACGGCCATGCCGGCGGCGGTGTCCCAGTGGACGGGATCGGCCCCGGCGATGCTGACCGCCACGCCCGAGACGCCGTGGTTGGCGCCGGTGAGCGCGGCGCCGACGGTGCCCGAGTGGAGGATGGCCCGCCCGGTGTTGAGCCCCCGGTTGACGCCGGAGACGACGACGTCGGGCTGCTCCCCGAAGGCGCCGAGGCGGGCGGTCACGACGCACAGCGCCGGCGGGCCCTCCAGGCCGTAGACCTCGACCCCCTCCTCGCCGTGGAGGCCGGGGATCTCCGGGCGCGAGACCCGCAGCCGCGTGCCCGGGCCCAGGGCGCCGATGGCGGCGGCGGCACCGCTGCGCTCGTCGAGCGGGGCGACGACGACGGTGTCGTGGCCGGCGGCGTGGACCGCCCGGGCCAGTGCCGCGAGGCCCGGGGCCTCGACGCCGTCGTCGTTGGTGACGAGCACGCGCACGGGTCAGCTCCTGGGGGGTGGTTCGTTGCGGGCGGCGTTGCGGGCGGCGCCGGTGTGCTCGGGGAGCCAGCCGGTGACCATGTAGCGGACGCGCTCGCCGATGTTGACGGCGTGGTCGCCGATGCGCTCGTAGTACCGGCCGATCAGGGCCAGCTGCACGGCGGCCTGCACGCTGAGCGTGCCGGAGTTGTGCACCAGGAAGATCTCCTGGATGTAGTCGCGGTGGATGGCGTCGAGGCGGTCGTCGAGGTCGTCGAGGGCGGCGGCCACGCCGGCGTCCTCGTCGATGTAGGAGTCCATCGCCAGGCGGAAGAGGCGGGTGGCCTCCTCGCCCATCTGGCCGATGAGGCCGCGGAGGCGCGCCGAGAGCTCGGTGCCGAAGATGCGGCGCGAGCCCTTGGCGATGTTGACGACGAGGTCGCCCGACCGCTCGATCTCGGCGATCATGCGGATCGCGGTGACGAGGCTGCGCAGGTCGCCGGCCATCGGCTGCTGGAGCGCGAGCTGCTGGTAGCAGCGCTCCTCGAGCTCGACCGCGGCGGCGTCGAGCGGGTCGTCGCCCTCGATGATCGCCTGGGCGTCGCCCAGGTCGCCGGCGAGGAGGGTCTCGGTGGCGCGCGGGATCCCCTCGGTCACCAGCGCCGCCATCTGCACCATCTCCTGGCGGATCTCCTCCAGCGTGTGGTGGAACGTCTTCCGCACGTTGTCCATGTCCGGCAACCCCTCGTTCACCTCGTCGTCACCTCCATCCTGCCCGGCGTCACCGGATCTCGGCGGCGAGGTGGCCGGGATCGCCCGTGAGGAGGTACCGCAGGCGGCTGCCGATGATGGCCGCGTGGTCGGCGATGCGGTCGAGCGCCTTGCCGATCACCAGGCTGTGCAGCGCGGCCGGCACGGCGGTGGGCCCGTCGAGGCGGAGCAGCTCCCGGGCCAGCTGCTCGTTGGCCAGGTCGAGCGCCCGTCCGGAGCGGGCGAGGGCGTCGGCCTGGCCCAGGTCCTGGCTCGACCACGCCGACAGGGCCTGGCGGTAGAGGTCGACGGCCGTGTCGCCCATCGAGACGAGGATGTCGTAGGTGGTCGGGTACTGGTGGACGACGGCCCAGTCGACGCCGACCTTGGCGACCCGCAGCGAGAGGTCGCCGATGCGCTCCAGCTCGCCCAGCACCCGCATCACCGAGACGATGAACCGCAGGTCCGTCGCCACCGGCGACTCCCGGGCGAGCAGGTCGTAGCACCGCTCGGTGAGCGACAGGTTCATGGCGTCGATGTCGTCGTCGGCCGCCAGCGCCGCCGCCGCCACCTCGGCGTCACCTTCGAGCAGGAAGGTGCGCATGCGCTCCAGGTTCTGGTCGACCCGGACCGCCATCAGCTCCACCTGCAGCCGAAGCTGCTCGAGCTCCGCTGCGAACCCCTGCCGGACCATCGGGACGTCGTCGAGATCCACCGACGATCAGCCGAACCGGCCGGTCACGTAGTTCTCGGTGCGCTCGTCGGACGGGTTCGAGAACATCTTCTCGGTGGCGTCGTACTCCACCAGCACGCCGGTCCGGGTGTCGCTCGTCTCGCTCACCTCGGTGGTGAAGAAGGCGCAGCGATCGCTCACACGAGCCGCCTGCTGCATGTTGTGGGTGACGATGATGATCGTGTACTGCTGCTTGATCTCCTCCATCAGGTCCTCGATGCGACCGGTGGCGATGGGGTCGAGGGCCGAGCACGGCTCGTCCATCAGCACCACCTCCGGGTTCACGGCGAGGGCCCGGGCGATGCAGAGCCGCTGCTGCTGGCCGCCCGAGAGGCCGAGGGCCGACTTCTTCTGCCGGTCCTTGACCTCGTCCCACAGCGCCGCCTTGCGCAGCGACGTCTCCACGATCTCGTCCATCGCCGAGCCCTTCTTGGCCAGGCCGGCGAGGCGGGGCGCGTAGGCCACGTTCTCGTAGATCGACTTGGGGAACGGGTTCGGCTTCTGGAACACCATCCCGATGCGGCGCCGGACCTCGACGGGGTTGACCGCCTTGTCGTACAGGTCGACGCCGTGGAAGGTCAGGTGGCCGTCGACCCGCGCGATGTCGATCAGGTCGTTCATGCGGTTGAAGCACCGCAGCACGGTGCTCTTGCCACAGCCCGACGGGCCGATGAACGCGGTGATCTCGCTCTGGTGGACCGCGATGTTGACGTCGCGCACCGCCCGGAAGTCGCCGTAGAACACGGCGAGGTCGCGGGTCTCGAAGACCTTCGGCTTGGCGCGCTCCAGCGGCTCGTCGGTGGTCTGGGCGGTGAGGTCGACGGTTGCCGTCGGGGCGGTCGACTGCTGGGGCTGGCTGATCGGGGTCATGGGGCTCACTTCTTCTTCTCGAAGCGGTTGCGGAGGATGATGCCGACGGCGTTGATGCCGAGGACGAGGGCGAGCGTCACGAGGATCGCCGCCTGGGTGTTGCCGGTCCAGTTCCTCGGCGGGAGCTTGGACCACGTGGCGATGATGTTGGGCAGGGCCGTGAAGCGCCCGGTCAGGTCGCCGGGCTCGCCGCCCGAGAACCCGCTCGTGGCCGCGCCGACGAGGATCAGCGGCGCCGCCTCGCCGAGGGCACGGGCCAGGCCGAGGATCGTGCCGGTCAGCACGCCGGGGAGGGCGTTCGGCAGCACCAGCGTGCGAGTGACCTCCCACCGGGTGGCGCCGACGCCGAAGCCGCCTTCGCGCAGGGCGGAGGGCACGGCCCGGATCGCCTCGGCGGAGGTGATCACCACGATCGGCAGGACGAGGATCGACAGGGTGAGCCCGGCGGAGAGGACGCTCGACCCGCCGGTGATCTCCTTGAACGGGCCGCCCACGAAGAGGGCGTAGCCGAGGAGCCCGTAGACGACGGCGGGCACGCCGGCGAGGTTGCGGATCACGACGTCGATCGCCCGGGTGAAGAAGGTGTCGCTGGCGTACTCCTCCAGGTAGATCGCGGAGGCCAGGCCGAGCGGGAAGGCGAACACGGCGACGATGACCGCGCACGTGACGGTGCCGACCACCGCCTGGTAGACGCCGGCGGCCTGCGGGCGGATCGAGAACGGCTCGGACATGAACTCGACGATCCCGCGGCGCCACAGCACGTCGATGCCCTCGCCGGAGACGCTGGCGATGAGGGCGATGAGCGCGGCGAGCACCATGGCCAGGCAGGCGACCAGGAGGTACTTGAAGGCGGCGCCGCTGACGTCGGCCTTCTCGCCCTGCAGGCGGGCCCGGACGACGTCGGTGGTGATCTCGGGTGCGGTGATGGCCATGGTGCCTCAGTACTTCTGGCGGACCCGCCGCACGAAGCGGTCGGCCACCACGTTGAGCGAGAGGGTGATCAGGAAGAGCACCAACCCGAGGAAGAAGATGCTCTGGAAGGTGTTGCCCACGCCGACCACGTTGTCGGTGCCGCTGGCGACGGACGCCATGGCCGACGTGATGGTGAGGCCGCCGTCGAGGGGGCTGTCGGGCCGGGTGCCGGTGCCGCCGGCCGCGAGGAACACGACCATCGTCTCGCCGATCGCCCGGGAGATCGAGAGGATGAGCCCGGCGACCAGACCGCTGATGGCGGCCGGCACGACGACCCGCACGACGGTGGTGACCTTCTTGGCGCCCAGGCCCGACGACGCCTCCCGAAGCGACATCGGGACGGCCCGCAAGGCGTCCTCGGACACCGAGGTCATGAGCGGGATCGTCAGCAGCCCCACGCCGATGCCGGCGACCAGCAGGTTCTGGCTCGGCGAGTTGCTGAAGATCTTCTCGGTGATCTCCGGGGCGATGAACCGGATGGCGAAGAAGCCGACGACGACCGAGGGGATCGAAGCCAGGATCTCGACGATCGGCTTGACGATGCGCCGGACCCGCGGCTTCGCGTACTCGGAGAGGTAGATGGCGGCACCGAGCCCGATGGGCCCGGCGATCACCACGGCGACGAGGGTGACCCACAGGGTGCCGAGCACCGGCGACAGCAACCCGAAGCGGCCGCCACGCGGCAGCCAGACGTCGTCGTTGAGCTCGCTCAGCCGGATGGATCCGAGGAAGGCCACGGCGTCGCGGAACAGCACGTAGATGATGGCGATGCTGATCAGGACGGAGGTCAGCGCGGCGACGGTGAGCACGGCGCGCACCACCCGCTCGACCCGCTGGCGCTTGGGGTCGCCGGCGAGGTCCTCGAGCGAGACGGGCCCTGGTGTCGGGGAGGAGATTGCGGTCATCGATCCTCGGTCAGCGGAGGGGGCGGGGGAACGGCGTCCGCCCCGAGCGAGGAGCTCGGGGCGTCGCCGGGGCCCTCGGACCCTGCACGGCGGCCGGGTCCGAGGGCACGTCTACTGCACTACTCGGCCTGCGTGCCGGCCGTCTTGGCCTCCCAGGCCTCGAGCGTCGCCGCGTTGTCGGCCAGCGGGATGTAGTCGGCCGCCTCGACGAACCCGTCGAGGCCCTCCATGTAGAAGTCCACGAAGGCGCTGAGGGCCTCGTTCTCCTCGGCCTTGGCCTTATTCACGTAGATGTAGAGGCTGCGGCTGATGGGGTAGCTGCCGTCCTGGATGGTCTCGGCGGTCGGCTCGACGCACTCGCCGCCGGGCTCCTCGGAGATCGGCATGAGCTTGACGCCCTCGGCCTGGTCGGCGAAGGCGAAGCCCACCCAGCCGAAGCCGCCCGGGTCACCGGTGACGCCCTCGATGATCGTGTTGTCGTTGGGGCTGGCGGAGTAGTCGGCCCGGGTGGTCTCGACTGCGTCCTCCTCGATCTTGCCCTCCTCGAGGCGGGCCTCGGCGGTGTCGGCGAGCGCCAGCTCGATGAAGCTGTCGTAGGTCCCGGACTCGGCGCCGGGGGCGGTCACCACGAGGTTCTCGTCGGGGAACTCGGTGTCCGAGCCCAGCTCGGTGGCGAGGTCCTGGGCGTCGGTCCACCGGTCGAAGCCCTCGGACTCGGGGCCGGCGAGGGCGTAGAGGTCGGCGAAGCTCAGGCACTCGAGCGGGTTGCCCTCGGCGGTGATCACCGAGAGGCCGTCGATGCCGATCTCGAGCTCGACGAACTCGATGCCGGCCTCGTCGCACTTGGCGATCTCCTCCTCCTTGATCGGGCGGGAGGCGTCGGAGATGTCGGTCTCGCCGTTGCAGAAGAGCTCGAAGCCGTCGCCGGTGCCCGGGCCCTCGACGGAGATGTCGACCTGGTCGTTCTGGGCGATGAAGTCCTCGCGGACGAAGTTGGTGATGGGCTCGACCGTCGAGGAACCCGAGACGGTGACCGAGCCGGAGACCTCGGTGTCGGCGGTGGCGTCGGTGCCGCCGGCGCTGGCCTCGTCGTCGTCCTCGGTGCCGCAGGCACCGAGGAGCAGTGCGGGGATGATGAGTGCGGCGGCGAACGATGCTCGGCGCTTGCTCGAGATCACGTGGGGGCCCTCCTTGGGCGTACCGGGGTGCGTCTGACGCTGCGCACGGTACGGAGGCCGGGTGTCCCGGCCGGGGGCCATCGGTGAACCACGGGTGAACGACTCGCCAACATCCCGGACCCGTCCACCTGGCCGCCGCCTCCCGGTCACCCTCCGTGGCGCGACCCGCTCGGGACGGGCGCGACCGGGCTCAGGTGAGGCGGTCGAGCTCGGTGAGCGTGGTCACGAGCGCCCGCAGCACGGGGCGGTCGTGGGCGTAGCTGAGCTGGGCCACGGCGGCCGGGAACGGCAGCCAGCGGACCTCGTCGACCTCGTCGTTCGGGGTGAACGTCCCGTCGACCGCCTCCATGGCCCAGTAGCGGACGACCTTCGGCCGGTCCTTGTGGTCGCGGTACGTCACGTCGAGCAGCTCGGGCCCGGTCTCGCACGTCAGGCCGGTCTCCTCGAGCACCTCTCGCTCGGCGCAGGCGAGGAACGACTCGCCGTCGTCGCACTTGCCCTTGGGCAGGGACCAGTCGTCGTAGCGGGGCCGGTGGACCACGAGCACCTCGACGGTGCCGGCGTCGCCACGGCGCCACACGGCCCCGCCGGCGGCGAGGACCTGGATCGGGTCGGCCATCAGCGGCGCGCCGGGCCGGCGGAGCGGGTCCTGCTCACCCGTCGGACCGCCGGGCCCGGATGCGGGCCAGCTCCTGGAACCGGAGGTGGGCGTCGATCGTGCCCTCGCCCTCGACGTGGGCCCACTGGCCGTCCGAACCCAGCTCCCACGCCAGCGTGTCGTCGGCCAGGTTCACGTCGATGATCTCATCGATGCGCCGCACCAGCGCCGGGTCGGCCACCGGCACCAGGGCCTCGATGCGGCGGTCGAGGTTGCGGGGCATGAGGTCGGCCGAGCCGAAGTAGGTGATCGGCACCCCGGGGCCACGGCCGTTGGCGAAGCGGAAGATCCGGGAGTGCTCGAGGTAGCGGCCGATGATCGATCGGACCCGGATGTTCTCGGAGAGGTCGGGCACGCCGGGCCGCAGGCAGCAGATGCCGCGGATGATGAGGTCGATCTCGACGCCCGCCTGCGACGCGGCGTAGAGGCGGTCGATGGACACCGGGTCGACCAGGCTGTTCATCTTCATCAGGATGCGGCCGGTGCCCGCCGGGGCGGCCATCTCGGTGTCGATGAGCTCGAGCAGGCGGGTCCGCAGCGGGTGCGGGGCCACCAGGAGCCGCTGGTACTGGACGTCGCGGCCGTAGCCGGTGAGGTAGTTGAAGAGCTGGGCGAGGTCGGCGGCCACGGCCGGGTCGGCGGTCAGGAGGCCGATGTCCTCGTAGAGCTTGGCGGTCTTGGCGTTGTAGTTGCCGGTGCCGATGTGGCAGTAGCTGCGCACCCCGCCACCCTCGTCGCGCACCACCAGCGCCGTCTTGGTGTGGGTCTTGAGGCCGACCAGGCCGTACGTGACGTGCACCCCCGCCTGCTCCAGGGCCCGGGCCCACCCGATGTTGGCGGCCTCGTCGAAGCGGGCCTTGAGCTCGACCAGCGCGGCCACCTGCTTGCCCCGCTCGGCGGCGCGCACCAGCGACTTGATGATCGAGCTGTCACCGGAGGTCCGGTACAGCGTGAGCTTGATCGCGAGGACCTTGGGGTCGCGCGACGCCTGGCGGACGAACTCCTCGACCGACGTGTGGAACGAGTCGTACGGGTGGTGCACCAGCACGTCGCCGCCGCCGATCACCTTGAAGACGTCGACCTTGTCGTCGTCGCCGCCCGCCAACCGGGCCTGGGTGACCGGCGTCCAGGGCGGGTCCTTCAGGTCGGGCCGGTCGAGGTCGCGCAGCGCCCAGAGCCCGCCGAGGTCCAGCGGGCCGATCGTCTCGTGGACGGCGTCGGCGGTGAGGTCCAGCTCGCGCACGAGCAGCTCGAGGACCTCGGGGGTGACCCGGCCGTCGACCTCCAGGCGCACGGCGGAGCCGAACCGGCGGCGCCGCAGCTCCATCTCGACGGCGGCGAGGAGGTCGTCGGCCTCCTCCTCCTCGAGCGTGAGGTCGGCGTTGCGCGTGACCCGGAAGGCGAACGTCTCGACCACCTCCATCCCGGGGAACAGCCGGTCGAGGTGCGAGGCGATCACCTGCTCGAGCGGCACGAAGCGCTCGCCGTCGGGCATGACCACGAAGCGGGGCAGCAGCGGCGGCACCTTGACCCGGGCGAAGCGGCGCTCGTCGGCCACGGGGTCGCGCAGCACGACGGCCAGGTTCAGCGAGAGGCTGGAGATGTACGGGAACGGGTGGCCAGGGTCGACCGCCAGCGGCGTGAGCACCGGGAAGATCCGGGCGTCGAACTCCTGGACCAGGTACTCGCGGTCGTCGTCGTCGAGCTGGTCCCACGACGAGAAGACGATCCCGACCTCGGCCAGCTCCGGGACGATGAGGTCGATGAAGAGCTGCTCGAGGCGGTCCACGAGCTCGCCGACGCGGACCGCCACCGCCCGCAGCGTCTCGCTCGGCGACAGGCCGTCGGGCGAGCTGCGGCCCACCCCGGCGACCACCTGGTCGACGAGGCCGGCCACGCGGACCTGGAAGAACTCGTCGAGGTTCTGGCTGAAGATGGCGCAGAACTTCGCCCGCTCCAGCAACGGCACCCGGGGGTCCGCCGCCGACTCCAGCACGCGTGCGTTGAAGTCGAGCCACGACAGCTCGCGGTTCAGGAACCGCTTCGGGTCGTCGGTGACGGGGGCGAAGCCGTCGGCGCTGCGCACGGGTGCGTCGTCGGCCACGGTGTCCATGGGCCGAGGGTAGCGACGCCGGGCTCGCATCGGCCGACGCCCCGGTGCACGCCGGGCGTCGTGGAGGTGGACGACCGGTGGCGGCTGCGGCTCCCGGCCGAGCCGGGCGCGTGCTCAGTCCTCGGGGAGGCCGAGGTCCCAGTCGAGCAGGAAGTTCTCGCGCTCGGCGTCGCGGATGACGCGCTCGCGGTTGCGGCGGAACTGCGGGTCGTGCGGGGGCACGAGCTGCAGGCGGGCCTGCATGCGGTCGCGGAAGCCCTCGATCTGGGCCCGGTCGCCGAAGTCGCTCTGGAGGTCCCAGTGGGGGGCCACGGGGCCCAGGTAGACGACGCGCACGTGGCCGCGCGGGGGTCCCTCGGGGAGGTCGGTCTGGCTCTGCGACATGGGTGAGGACCCTAGCGCCGACGTCCCCGGACCCGGCAGGCGAACCACGCCCGGTGCGATCGCCCGGCGCTCGCCGTCGGGCTACTTGGGGCCGAGCGTGACGTCGAAGCTGCGACGCCGGCCCTGGCGCTCCACCGTGATGGCCATGCGGTCCCCGGCCTCGTGGGAGCGGACGGCGGCGGTGACGTCCTCGTTGGTGGCGACCGGGTCGCCGTCGGCCTCCACGATCACATCGCCCTCCTCGATCCCGGCATCGGCGGCGGCCGACTCAGGTTCGACGGCGGTGATGAGGGCCCCGGCGGTGGCGGTGACGCCGTACTCCTCGCGCACCGCATCGGTGAGCTGGCCGTCGACGGTGACCGAGGCGACGCCGAGGACGGCGGCGTTGGGCTGCAGGTCGCCCTTGCCGGCCTTGAGGTCCGGGAGCAGCTCCTCGACCTGGTCGATGGCGAGGGAGAAGCCCACGTTCTGGGCCCCGTCGATGATGGCGGTGTTGATGCCGACGACCTGGCCGTCGGCGTTCACCAGGGGGCCGCCCGAGTTGCCGGGGTTGATGGCCGCGTCGGTCTGGATGAGGTGGTCGAGTGCGATCTGGCCGTCGTTGATCGAGCGGTCCTTGGCCGAGACGATGCCCCGGGTGACGCTCGGATCGTCGCCGAGGGCCAGGGCGTTGCCGATGGCCACCAC
>JAESGR010000924.1_pt1 | contig 12859 bp, 13 predicted proteins | sample 9269771 | NCBI WGS metagenome assembly JAESGR01 (sample SAMN15739572, study PRJNA653492) | algae metagenome | isolation source: Chroococcus sp. CMT-3BRIN-NPC107 and co-occurring heterotrophs from well... | place: USA: Clark Mountains Wilderness, California | collected 2010-04-18
GCCTCCGCCACGGGCGTGAGCTCGACGGTGACGCCCGAGGCCTTCAGCGCGCCGATCTCGTCCGGATCCGGCGGCCCGCTCGTGACCCGCACCACCCGCTTGCCTTCGGAGGCGAGCGCGGCAAGGCGCTCGGCGATGGCCAGGGCCGGCGTCAGCCGCTCGGCGTCACGGCGGGCCAGGGCCATGACGTCCGCGTCCACGGCCGGATCGGGCGCCAGCACGTCGGCGGCGGCCAGCGCACGGGCGGCGCGCAGCGTCAGCAGGTCGGCAGGTCCGCGCCCCCGGACGAACACCACCCGGCCCAGCGACGTCGGCCCCTCGGCCAAGGCTTGGCGGAACAGTGCGGCGGCCTCATCCATGTCGCCGGCCGCAGCGGCGGCGGCGGCCGGCCCCAGAAGCGCCTCGCGCAGGAAGGCGCGCCTTTGGTGCGGCTCGGGCAGGGCCCTGCGAACCTCGTCCTGGAACGTGCGGAACAGGGCGGCGACCCGGCCGGCGCCTTCCGGCACCCGGGCCTCGATGTCGCCGCGCAGCAGGGTGGCCAGCATGGGCGAGGCGCCGCCGGTGCCGACCGCGGCCACCACCTCGCCGCGGTCGATGACCGCGGGCGTGGTGAAGTCGCAGAGTTCGGGATGATCCGGCACGTTGATCAGCGCGCCGGCGGAGCGGGCGGCCTTCAGCGCCAGCTCGACGAAGTGGTCGTCGTCGGAGGCGATGAACACCAGTCGCGCGCCGATGTAGGCGTGGGGCTTCAGCGCCGGCGCGCCCTCCAGCCGCATGACCCGGGCGGGTGATCCCTCGAACAGCCGCGCCTTGGCCTCGGCGGCTTCGCCCGTGCCGGCGATCACCACCTTCTTGCCAGCCAGCGGGAAGTAGGCGGGGAAGGCGTCCATGGCCGAATCATAGACCCTGGACCCGCCGCTGACGAGTTGGCGGCGCTATTTCAGGGTCTTCATGTACCCGACGAGGGCCTTGCGGTCCTCGGGCTTGGCGACCTTGACCATCATCCGCGTGCCGGGCGCAAAGCCGGCCGGGTTGGCCAGGTAGGCGTCGAGGTTGGCGTCGGTCCAGGTCTGGGAGCTCTTCGCCTTCAAGGCCGGCGAATAGTTGAACCCCGGCTTGGACGCGATCTTCGCGCCGGCGACGCCCGAAAGCGTCGGGGCCAGCGGGCCCGTCGCCGCCTGGTGGCACATCTTGCACTGGGCGTTGAACAGCTGGGCGCCGTCCGCCGCCAGGGCGGGGGTGGCCGTCAGGCCGATAACAAGGGCGAAGATCGCCGACCGCATCCGAATGTCTCTCCCAATTTGCCGCACCCGGGCGGCGCTCCATACAGCCCCATCGCCGTCAGTCCCAGGTTAACGGCGCACCTGAACACCGTTAGGATTGCGCCATTGTGTCGTCGGGGAGGACGAGAATGGCCACGACCCTGGACGTGAACGGACGGCAGGTGCAGGTGACCGCCGCGCCGGACACCCCCGTTCTTTGGGTGCTGCGAGATGAACTGGGGCTGACCGGACCGAAGTACGGATGCGGGGTCGCGCTGTGCGGCGCCTGCACGGTGCTCGCCGACGGCCAGCCGATCCGCGCTTGCTCGACGCCGCTCTCGGTGATCGGGGCGATGAAGCTGACCACCGTGGAGGGCCTGGGCGGCCAGCACCCGGTGCAACAGGCCTGGGTGAAGCACGACGTCTCCCAGTGCGGCTACTGCCAGTCGGGCCAGATCATGTCGGCCGTCGCCCTGCTGACGACGACCCCGAAGCCGAACGACGCCGACATCGACGCGGCGATGGACGGCAACATCTGCCGCTGCGGGACCTACCAGCGGGTGCGCGCGGCCATCAAGGACGCGGCGGGCCACGCCCCCGCCGCCAAGGCCCAGGCGTGAGGACGATGGCGATGCCCCCCTCCACCAGCCGCCGCGGCTTTCTGATCGGCGCCACCATGACCGGCGGCGCCCTGCTGGTCGGCTGCTCGCCGGCCGATGCGCTCAGCGCCGGCAGCAACATCAAGCCTGGCGCCTTTGGGCCCTTCATCAAGATCGCCGCCGACGGGGCGGTGACCGTCGTCAACAAACACATCGAGTTCGGCCAGGGCAGCCACGCGGGCCTGGCCGCCATCGTCGCCGAGGAGCTGGGCGCCGACTGGGACAAGGTCCGCATCGAGCAGGCGCCGGCCAACGCCAAGCTCTACGCCAACCCTGCGCTGGGCCTGCAACTGACCGGCGGCTCCACCGCCATCGCCTCCTCCTGGGCGCCGCTGCGCCACGCCGCGGCCTCGGCCCGCGCGATGTTCGTGCAGGCCGCGGCGACTAAGTGGGGCGTGCCAGCCGGCGAGATCGCCGTCGCCGACGGCGTGGTCAGCCACACGGCCTCCGGCAAGTCGGCCGGCTTCGGCGAACTGATGGGGGACGCGGCCCAGGTGACCCCGCCGCAGTCGCCGACCCTGAAGGATCCCAAGACCTTCACCCTGGTCGGCACGGACCGGGTCCGGCGCAAGGACGCGGCGCTCAAGGCCACCGGCCAGGCGAGGTTCACCCAGGACGTGCGCCTGCCGAACATGCTGGTCGCCATGGTCGCCCACCCAGACCGGTTCGGCGGCACGGTGAAGAGCTTCGACGCCGCGCAGGCGCGCAAGGTCCCGGGCGTCGTGGACGTCTTCCAGGTCCCCACGGGCGTCGCCGTGGTCGCCGAAACCACCTGGGCCGCCAAGCAGGGACGCGATGCGCTGAAGGTCGTCTGGGACGACGCCAAGGCGGAAACCCGCGGCACCGACCAGCTGCTCGCTGAATACCGCGAGCTGGCGTCGGGCAAGGCCCCGCCCGAGGGCTTGAAGTGGGAGGCGTTCGAGACCCGCGGGACAGCGCCCGCAGCCGGCGGGCAGGTGTTGGAGGCGACTTACGACTTCCCGTACCTCGCGCACGCGGCCATGGAGCCGATGAACTGCGTGGCCGAGATCGGCAACGGGAAGCGCAAGCTGACCTTCGGCTCCCAGGCGCCGACGCTGGACCAGCTCAACGCCGCCAAGATCCTGGCCGCGCTGCCCGGCGCCATTGAGATCGAGACGGTTTACGCCGGCGGCTCGTTCGGCCGGCGGGCCAACTTCTCCTCCGACTACGTGGCCGAGTGCCTGCACGTGGCGAAGAAAACGAACGGTCGGCCCGTGAAGCTGGTGTGGACCCGCGAGGACGACATGGCCGCCGGCCACTACCGGCCGCTGGTCCACCACCGGGTGCGGGTCGTCACCGACGCCGAAGGCTTCCCGGTCAGCTGGACGCACCGCATCGTCACCCAATCGATCATGAAGGGCTCGCCGATGCCCGCGAAGGGCGTCGATCAAAGCTCAGTCGAGGGGGTGGGCGGCTCGCCCTACCTGACGGCGACGCCGCACGTGGACGCCCAGGTGCTGCATGCCGACGTAGGCGTGCCGGTGCTCTGGTGGCGATCGGTGGGCCACACCCACACCGCCTATGCGATGGAGCACACCATCGACCAGCTGGCCCGCAAGGCCGGCAAGGACCCGCTGGAATACCGCCGGGCGCTGCTCACGAAGGCCGGCGCGAAACGCCACCTGGCGGTGCTCGACCTGGTCGCCGAGAAGTCCGGTTGGACGAATCCGCTGGCGGCCGGCGTCAGCCGCGGGATCGCCGTGCACGAATCCTTCGGCTCAGTGGTCGCCGAGGTGGCCGAGGTGCAGATCGCCGACGGCGCGCCCAAGGTCGGGCGGGTGGTCGCGGCCATCGACTGCGGCACGGCCATCTCGCCGAACCAGGTCGCCTCGCAGGTGGAGGGCGGCGTCTGCTACGGCCTCTCGGCCGTGCTCTACGGCCAGATCACCCTGAAGGACGGCAAGGTCGAGCAGACCAACTTCGACGGCTACCGCGTGCTGCGCAATTCCGAGGCGCCGACGGTGGAGACCTACATCCTGCCGCAAGCGGCGGGCGCGCCCCCCACCGGCGTCGGCGAGCCCGGCACCCCGCCGATCGGCCCGGCGGTGGCCAACGCCATTCTCGCAGCGACGGGCCAGCCTTCGCTGAGCCTGCCGATGGTGAAGGCGTAAACTTCCCCGTCATCCCGGCCGGACTGAAGCGGAGAGGGACGCCAGAGCGGCGCACCCTGGGTCCCGGATCGGCCTATCGGCCGTCCGGGATGACGGCATTGAGATCCCCCCGCTCGTCCACGTCGAAGAGCACGCCGTCGTCGGGGGCGTCGACGAGGGCCAGCCGGTCGCCGAGGGCCTGGAGGACGGCCCTCGCGCCCTGATCGCCGGTGAGGGCGAGGAGTCGGGAGAATAGCGGCCGGCCGAGGAGCACGGGGTTGCCTCTGCGGCCCTGCCAGGCCGGGGCCGCGGCGGGGGCGCCGGCGGAGAGGGCGTCGGCGAGTTGGGGAAGGACCGCAAGCGGCACGCGCGGCATGTCGCCGAGAAAGACAAACGCGCCGGCGGCGTCCGCCGGCAGCGCGGCGATGGCGGTGCGCAGCGAAGCGCCCATGCCCTCGGCGTGTTCGGTCGCGTGGACGAGGCGCAAGCGTTCGGACTCGCCGGTCCGGTCGGCGAACGCCCGCGCCGCGTCGCCCACCGCCTCCGCATCGGCGCCGGTGACCACCCACACATCGCGGACCGGCCCGGCGAACGCCGCGGCCAGGGCGCCGTCGAGCAGTACGCCGTCACGAAAAGGCGCCAGCAGCTTGCCGCCGCCGAACCGGCTGCCTGTTCCGGCGGCCAGCACCACCGCTTCCAGCGCCTGCGTCCCGCCTGCCCCTGTCGCCAACCTGCGTTCCTCTCTATGTTGTCGTGCAGCATGACGCCCTACGACGCCTCGCCCGCGCAAGCCAAACCCCTGGTCGACGCCTTCGGCCGGACGGTGACCTATCTGCGCGTGTCGGTCACCGACCGCTGCGACCTGCGCTGCGTCTACTGCATGGCCGAGCACATGACCTTCCTGCCGAAGGCCCAAGTGCTCACCCTCGAGGAGCTGGACCGCATCGCCTCGGCATTCGTGGGGCTGGGCGTGAAGAAGCTGCGCCTCTCCGGTGGCGAGCCGCTGGTCCGCAAGGGCTTCATGACCCTGGTGGAGAGGCTCTCGCGGCACCTGGCGTCCGGCGCGCTGGAGGAGCTGACGCTCACCACCAACGGCACGCGGCTCACCGAATTCGCCGCCGACCTCGCCCGTTTCGGCGTGAAGCGGATCAACGTCTCGCTCGACACCCTGAAGCCCGACCTGTTCCGCACGCTCACCCGCGGCGGCGACGTCGCCAAGGTGCTGGCCGGGATCGACGCGGCCCAGGCCGCCGGCCTGTCGGTGAAGATCAACGCCGTCGCCCTGAAGGACGACAACGCCGCCGAACTGCCCGGCCTGATTGCGTGGGCCCATGGCCGGGGCCTGGACGCCACCCTCATCGAAACCATGCCGCTGGGCGAGATCGAGGCCGACCGCACCGACCAGTACCTCTCCCTGCGCGACGTGCGCCGCGAGTTGGAGAGCTTCTGGACGCTGGAGGACATCCCGCTCAACACCGGCGGCCCGGCTCGTTACGTCCGCGTCGCCGAGACCGGCGGGCGGCTCGGCTTCATCACCCCGCTCAGCCACAACTTCTGTGAAAGCTGCAACCGGGTGCGGCTGACCTGCACCGGCACCTTGCACACCTGCCTCGGCCGCGAGGACGCCTCGGACCTGCGCGCCGTGCTGCGGGCCGGCGGCAGCGACGCGGACCTGCCCGAAGCCATACGCCTCGCCGTCGACGCCAAGCCCAAGGGGCATGACTTTCAGATCGGCCGCGCGGCCGCGCCGGCCGTGGCCCGGCACATGTCGACCACCGGGGGCTGAGCCGTGGCCCGCGTCCTGCTGTTTGGCCCCCTTCGCGACCTCGCCGGCTGGCGCGAGCGTGACCTGGAGCCGCCGCCGGCCTCCATCGCCGAGCTGAAGCAGCGCCTCGCCGCCGAGGACGCCCGCCTCGGCGAGGCCCTGGCCGGAGCCGGCGTGCAGGTGGCTCTGGACCAGCAGATCGTGCGCGGTGATGCGCAGCTCTCGGCCAGGTCCGAGGTCGCCTTCCTGCCGCCGATGAGCGGCGGATGATTTCCCTGCAGCCCGAGCGATTCGAACCGGGCGCGCTGCTGACGCGCTTCGCCCAGGGTCGCTTGGAAACGGGCGCGGTGGCGACGTTCACCGGCATCGCCCGGGCGGAGAAGGGCGAGACGAAGATCCTGGAGCTTGAGGCCTATCCAGGCTTCACGGAGGCGCAGATCGGCAAGATCGCCGAAGAGGCGCGCCGGCGGTGGGCCCTCGACGACCTGCTGATCGTTCATCGCGTGGGCCAGATCGAACCCGGGGAGCCGATCGTCTTTGTGGCGACCGCCTCGGGCCACCGGCGTGAAGCCTTCGAGGCCTGCGACTTCCTGATGGACTACTTGAAGAGCCGCGCCCCGTTCTGGAAGAAGGAGCACGGCCCCGCAGGCGCCCGCTGGATCGAGCCCCGGCCCGAGGACTATGCGGACGCGGCCCGCTGGGATGCTGAACAGGAGACCTCATGAACGCCCTCCTTCCCGGCGGCAGGATCGACGAAAGCCGGCTGTTCACCCCCGTCCGCATCGCCGTGCTGACCGTCTCCGACACCCGCGACGAGGCCACCGACACCTCCGGCAAGCTGCTCGGCGAGCGGGTGACCGGGGCCGGCCATGTGCTGGCGGAGAAGGCCATTGTCCGGGACGACATCACCCTGATCCGCGAGCAGGTGAAGGCCTGGGTCGCCTCGCGCACCATCGACGCCATCGTGACGACCGGCGGCACCGGCATCACCGGCCGGGATGTGACCGTCGAAGCCCTGCGCCCGCTGTTCGACAAGGAGTTGGACGGCTTCTCGGTGGTGTTCCACCTGGTCAGCTATCAGTCCGTGGGCCTCTCCACCCTGCAGTCGAGGGCCTGCGCGGGCATCGTCGAGGGCGTCTTCGTCTTCTGCCTGCCCGGCTCGAACGGAGCGGTAAAGGATGGCTGGGACAAGGTCATCGCCCCCCAGTTGGATTCCCGCCACGGGCCCTGCAACATGGTCGAGCTGATGCCGCGGCTGCTGGAGCAATGAGCCGCCTGACGCACATGGACGAGAGCGGCCGGCCGGTGATGGTCGACGTCTCGGGCAAGGCCCACACCACCCGCGTCGCCGCCGCCGCCGGCCTCGTCCGCATGAAGCCCGAAACCAAGGCGCTGGCCGTCTCCGGCGAGGCCAAGAAGGGCGACGTGCGCGCCGTGGCCGAGATCGCGGGCATCATGGCCGCCAAGAAGACCAGCGAGCTGATCCCCCTCTGCCACCCGCTGGCGATCAGCCAGGTCGAGGTCCGGGTCGAGCCGGTGGACGAGGGGCTGGCCGTCGCCGCCCGGGTCCGCACCACCGGCCAGACGGGCGTCGAGATGGAGGCGCTGACCGCCGTCTCGGTGGCCTGCCTGACCATCTACGACATGCTCAAAGCCGCCGAGAAGGGCATGACCATCGAGGCCGTGCGCCTGGTGGAGAAGTCCGGCGGCGCCTCGGGCGACTGGCGCGCCGAATGAGGCTGCTCACCGTCGACGACGCCCGCGCCCGGATGCTGGCGCAGGTGTCGCCGCTGCCCGCGCAGAGCGTTCCGCTGACCCAGGCCGCCGGCCGGGTGTTGGCCGAGGATGTCGCCGCCCGCCGCGACCAGCCGCCGTTCGACGCCTCGGCCATGGACGGGTGGGCGGTGCGCGCCGCCGACACGCCCGGGACCTTGCGGATCGCCGGCGAGAGCGCAGCGGGCCACGGCTACGAAGGCGCGCTCGGGAAGGGCGAGGCGGTGCGGATCTTCACCGGCGCGGCGGTCCCCGCCGGCGCCGACGCGGTGGTGATCCAGGAGGATGCGCAGCGCGACGGCGGCACGGTGCAGGTCCCGCAGGCTGAGCCCGGCGCCAACGTCCGGCCGCGCGGCGGGGATTTCAAAGCCGGCGCGGCGCTGCTCTCCAGAGGCGTTCGGCTGGATCCGTGGCGGCTGTCTCTGGCGGCCTCCGCCGGGCGCGCCGAAGTGTCGGCCGCCCGCCGCCCCCGCGTCGCCGTCCTCTCCACCGGCGAAGAGATCGTCGAGGCGCCGGCCGAGCCGGGCCCGTTCCAGATCTACGACTCCGGCGCGCCGGCCCTGGCGGTGATGATCGAGGCGTGGGGTGGGGACGTCAGCCGCCACCGCCCGGTCCGCGACGAACTGGAGGCGGTGATCGCCGCCATCCGCACCGCCGACGCCGACCTCGTCGTGACCGTCGGCGGCGCCTCGGTGGGCGACCACGACCTGGTCCGCGCCGCCGCCGGCGTCCTCGGCTTCCAGCCGGTCGTGGAGAGCGTCGCGGTGCGGCCCGGCAAGCCCACCTTCTTTGGGACCCTGGGCGATGGGCGCCGCTTCCTGGGCCTGCCCGGCAACCCCGCCTCGGCCTTCGTCTGCGCCGAGCTGTTCCTGCGGCCGATCCTGTCGGTCTTGCAGGGCGCCGATCCGGGCTTGCCGATCGTGTCAGCTCGTACGGCCCAGCCGCTGGCCGCCAACGGCCCGCGCGAGCACTGGATGCGGGCCAGGCTGTCCTTCCAGGAGGGCGAACTCCGCGCCACCCCCTATCGCGACCAGGACTCATCCCTGGTCAGCGTCTTCGCTCAGGCGGACGCGCTGCTCCGCCGGCCCGCCGGCGCTCCGGCCGTCGAGGCCGGCGGGCTCGTCGAGGTGCTGCCGCTGGCCCGCGCATAGCGCAGGGCGGTGATCTCGCCGATCACCGACACCGCCACCTCCCACGGGGCCTTGGCGCCGCCGAGATCCAGCCCGATCGGCGCGTGCAGCCGCGCGATGGCGCTTTCCGTCACGCTGCTGGCGCGCAGCCGCGCCAACCGCTCCGGCAGCCGCGCCCGCGCGCCCAGCAGGCCCACATAACCCGCGTCCGACGGCAGCGCCGCCCGCAGCGCCGCCTGATCGGTCTCCAGGTCGTGGGTCGCCACGGCCACCGAGGTCCAGGCGTCCAGGCCGACGCTCGCCAGCGCCTCGCCCGGCTCGCCGCGCAGATAGGCGACTCCGGGGATCGGCGGCGGCGTCTCCGGGCCCTTCGGCCGGATCAGGCTGGTCTCGAAGCCTGCCTGCGCGCCGAGCGCGGCGATGGCCAGCGCCGCCGGATCCCAGCCCACCACCACCAGGCGCGGGACCGGCTCATAGGGGCGGGTGATCGCCTCCTTCCACATGGTTGCTTCGCCCGGCGGGCCGCAGACCCGGCGCTTGCCGTCGCTGACCCACAGGGCCGGCCGGCGCGCGGCGGTCAGGCGCAGCAGCTCAGCCAGCGCCGCATCGTCCGTCGCCACCCGTTCCAGGAAGACCTCGATGCGTGCGCCGCAAAGCAGGCGGATGTCCGGCCAGGGGCTGCCCTCGCCATAGACCAGCCGCCGCGGCTCCCCATCCTCGAGGCACTGGGCGGCGTGGCCGGCGATGTCGCCCTCCACGCAGCCGCCGGAAAAATAGCCGGCGACCAGGCCCTCGGCGAACACCATCTGGGTGCCGACGGGCCGCGGCCCGCCGCCCTCCAGCGCCACAAGCGTCGCCAGGACCAGCGTCTTTCCAGAGGCTTGCGCCTGGACCAGCACCGGACGCACGTCCTCGGCCAATCCAAAGGTCGGCCACTCGGGCAAGGGGTCCAGCATGGTGCGACTTAACTTCCGATTCAGGCTTCAGATACGGGTTCTTTATCCCTTTGGACCAAGGTGGCCCTGCAACCCCTTACTTACTACGGGCGACGGCCAACCGATGAATTCTCCTCTCGCAAAGCTCGGCATCGGCACCGCCCAGTTCCCCCTGGAAGACGGTCCCGGGCTGCGCGGCCGCTCGCCTGCCGAGCAGGTGAAGGACATCCTGCAGATCGCCGCCCGTGCGGGCCTTGGCGTGCTCGACATCGGCACCCGTGCGCCCCAGAACGAGGCGACGCTCGGCCAGCTGATGCCCCGTCCCGTGCCGTTCCGCGTCGCCGTCTCGACCGTGCGCGCCGATAAGGGTCCGGACGTGGTGGAGCGCGAGATGATCGCCAGCCTGCGCCGCCTGGGGATCGACAGCTGCGACACCGTGCTGGTGCCCACCGCCTCCGACCTGTTCGGCGACAACGGCCTGGCGCTGTGGACGCGCCTGCTGCGCCTGAAGGATCAGGGCGTCTGCAAGAAGATCGGCTTCACCGTCTTCGCCTCGGACGATCCCGTGGGCCTGGCCCGCCGCTTCCGCCCTGACGTGGTGCAGGCGCCGGCCAGCCTGCTGGACCAGCGGCTGCTGGTGAACGGCGCCCTGGCCGAGATCGCCGGCCTCGGCATCGAGGTCCACCTGCGCTCCATCTTCCTCAACGGCCTGCTCTTCCTGCCGCCCGACCGGGTGCCCTCGCAGTTGAAGGGGGCCGCCGCCCGCATCTCGAGGGCCCGCCGGCTGATCGCCGAAGGTCGCTCGGACCCGCTGCAGGCCGCGCTCGGTTTCGCCCTGTCGCGCCCCGAGGCCGCCGCCGTGCTGGTGGGCGTCACCTCTCCCGCCGAGCTCTCCGCGGTGATCGCCGCGGCCTCCAGCCCGCCCCCCGACCTCGACTGGGACGACATGGCCCTGGACGATGCGTCGGTGATCGACTCCCGGTCGTGGGCGGCGGCTTAAACCTGGCCCCACCGCTTCCGGCGGGGCCCCTCTGGAGCCCCAGCCGATGATGCTCGCTATTTTGCAGGTCCGGATGACCACGCTGCGCCTGCCCGGCAAGGCGATGGCCCCGCTGCGCGGCGAGCCGATGGTCTGGCGCCAGCTCGAACGGATTCGCCAGGCCCGCAGCATCGACAAGATGGTGGTCGCCACCAGCGACGAGCCGGCCGACGACATCCTGGCCAGCTTCCTCGTCTCCCGCGGCCAGACGGTGTTCCGCGGCTCGGCCGCCAACCTCACCGAGCGCTTCATGCGCTGCGTGGACGCGGCGGGCCCGGTGACCGGCGTCGTGCGGCTGAAGGGAGACTCGCCCTTCGTCGACCCAGGGATCATCGACGCCGCGGTGCGCAAGGCCCGCACCAGCGGCGCGGCCTACACCTCGAACCGTGTGCAGCGGACCTTCCCCAAGGGCCTGGAGGTGGAGGTCGCCGCCGCAGCCGCCCTTTGGGACTCCGCCGGCCTGAACGATGCAGCCACCGCCGCCGCCGTCTCGCCCATGGCCCAGCTGCGCGCCCGGCCGGAGCGCTATTCCCAGGCGCACCTGCTCGCCGCCCGCGACTGGTCCAGCCTCGACTGGCGCATCAAGACACGCGCGGACCTGGCCTTCGCCGAAGCCGTCTACGGCGCCCTCCACGCCGCCGACCCCGACTTCTCCATGGCCGACGTCCTGGACGTCCTGCAGGGACGCCAGGACATCGCCCGCTGGGCGGCTTAGTCGCTGACCCGCACCCCCACGAACACGCTCCGCCCCGGCTCGCGGTAGCCAAAGGCTTCCTGGTAGCGGGCGTCCGCCAGGTTCTCGATCCGGCCGGTGAGGCTGATCCGCTCGGTGAGCTTCCACGCGCCGGCGACATCGGCGACGACGAAGCCCTTGCGGCGCACCCGCGAGAACCCGTCGAGGTCGGTGTCGGCCTGGCTGGACTCGCCGCGGACCGTGAGCGCGCCCGAGAGCCGATCGCCGGACCAGAACAGGCTGGCCGAGCCCGAATGGTCGGGCACGCGCAGCAGGCTGGCGTCCGTCGTCACGTCGACGGCGTCGGTATGAGCGTAGGCGAGACGCAGCGACAGCTGGTCCGTGAGCCGTCCCGTCGCCTCGGCCTCCAGCCCTTCCGAACGGGTCCGGGCGATGTTGACGTAACGCCCCGCCACGTAGGCGATCTGGTCCTTCACGGTCAGCCGGTAGCCCGTTAGCGCCGCCGACCACGCCCCGTCCTCGGCCCCCCAGCCGAGGCGCAGGTCGTAGCCCTCGGCGGTCTCCGGCCTGAGGTCCAGCGCGGGCCCGGCGGGGAAGCAGAAGTCGCAGACCAGTTGGCTGAGGGTGGGGGTCTTGAACCCCTGGCCGCCCGACGCGGTGGCCGTGAACCCGCCGCCCAGCTCCGCAGCCAGGGCGAGCCGCCCGGTGGTTTCCGAGCGATAGGCGTCCGGATCGTCATGCCGCAGGCTGGCGGTGACGCTGACCGGCCCCAAGCGCGCGCGGCCGACGGCGAAGGCGGCGGTGGTGGAGAGGTCCGCGCCGGTGCGGCCGTCGAGATCGGCGGCGATCTCCTGCCGTTCGGCGCCCAGCACCACGGCCCAGGGATCCTCCGTGCCGCCCCGCTCCGCCGTCCAGCGCCAGACCTCCCGGTCGGCGGCGTAGCGCGAAGGAAAGTCCGAGACGTTGGTGCGCGTCAGGTCCGACAGCCCCAGGCTCAGTTTATGGGTGAAGCCCATCGGCCCATCGGCGCTGACGCGGCCAAAGCCCGACCACGCTCGGCTCTTGTTCAGGTCCGACGTGTCGCCGAGCACGAACAGCGGCGGCGCGAACCCGTCGATCTCCACCTCGGCCGAGGTGTAGCGGATCCGCCCATCGAGACGGATCGCGTCGGTCAGGTCGGCGCGAGCGTAGGCCGAGGCGGTGACGGTCTCGAAGGCGTCGTCCTCCGTCCCCGCCTCCGCCTTGGAGATCCCATCGGTGCGGAAGCCCGTGACCGAGCCGCCGAAGGCGTAGCGGTCCGACCGGCGACCGCCGGACAGCGCGCCGCGGGCCGTCCCGTAGCTTCCGCCCTCGGCCTCCAGCGCCCAGCCGTCCATCTCGCGGGTGTGGAAGGCGATCACCCCGCCGATGGCGTCAGAGCCCCAGAGCGAGCCCTGGGGTCCTGACAGCAGCTCCACCCGCTCGATGTCGGCGAGCTGCAGGGATCCGAAA
>JAESGR010000925.1_pt1 | contig 12846 bp, 8 predicted proteins | sample 9269771 | NCBI WGS metagenome assembly JAESGR01 (sample SAMN15739572, study PRJNA653492) | algae metagenome | isolation source: Chroococcus sp. CMT-3BRIN-NPC107 and co-occurring heterotrophs from well... | place: USA: Clark Mountains Wilderness, California | collected 2010-04-18
GGATTCGATTTCTATTTGGAAATTGAAAAACGGGCAGCACAATCTTTCATAAACGATAAATTCAGCCGCGTCTTGAATCAATTGCGATTCGGCTTTGAAACGAAAAGCATAACCGTCATTCAACTCTTTAACCGATTGTCTGGATTCATGAAGAATTCGGGTCAGTTGCCGGTAGCGTTCCTTTTGAGAATCACTCAGAGCATTGAGATTGCAAATAAAAGGCGTGTCCGTCATGTTGGCAATTCTAAAACACGTTTCTCTCTAACAGCAAGATAATATCTTTTTATTTAACTCAGTTCATTGGCAATCCAACTTTTCAACTTTCATTTTTAGAGCATAAATTAGAAAAAGGGTGGTGTCCAAAAACCCCTCGAAAAGCGGCTTTGTTTAACACAGTGTTTTATTGAGTGATAGAGAGTGTATTTCAGCATGTCCAAAAAGATTAGTTTTTGGACAACCGAAATCAAGCTAATTTAGTGTTAAACAGGAAATTTATTATTGATTCTTATACCGCTATCAGACGAAATAGTAAAGCCAAACGACCTCTTACTTTATCAACAGATACATCTAATTTTATTAAAACTTTTGACTAGTGATTGATATATTCGTATTTTCTTACTGAGCGAATTTTGTCTTCAAACGTTCTTGATTGTTGTTTATGTTAAAATCAAAACTTTAATGCTTGCAGATATCTCAAACTGATTTTGACGCTTTCAAGCGGCTCGCCCGGTGTTTCATCCTGTTCAATAAAATAATGTTTGATTCCCGCTTCTCCGGCTTTAGAAAGAATTTTCCTGAAATTTATTATGCCGCGTCCAATTTCCGAGAAAAATTTTTGAGGAGTGTTGTCCATATCCTTAACGTGCACTAATGGAAAACGCCCCGGATATTTTTCAAAATAAGATACAGGATTGAGACCGGCTTTAGTGATCCAGTACAAGTCCAGTTCCATTTTCACTGCATGGGCGTCAGTTTCCGCTAAAATCAGGTCATAAGGTATCTTGTTGTCAATTTCTATAAATTCAAAATCGTGATTGTGGTAAGCAAACTGCAAACCCGCTTTGCGGCATTCTTCACCCGTTCGGTTAAGCAGTCTGATAAGTTTTTTATAATCATCTAAGGATTTTCTTTTTTCTTCCGGTAAGTATCCTAATACCAAATATTGATGCCCAATAATTTTGGCAGCTTCGATAGATTGTGGCAGTCTGTCACAAAGCATTTCAGTATTGATATGTGCTGAAGGAGCAGCGAGTCTGAAACTTTCGAGTAGTTTGTTTATTCGCTCCGGCGATTGATTGAAATAGCCTGCAAACTCGACTTCTTTGATTCCAAGAGCAGCGATTCGGCGTAAAGTGGTTTCAAAGTTTTGCTCCATACTTTTTCTAACCGTATAAAGCTGTAAACCGATTTTCGACAATTTTCTTTTGTCGGAAGCCTCGCCAGTAATACTGATATTATTGAACAAAAGTGTGCCTGCAATACCACCAGCTAAATTTTGCAAAAGGGTCCTTCGATTCATTCTATTTATGTGACCCGGGTCGGCACATTTTTGTCAGCCTTTTTATTAGAATTCTTTTTAACAAATACTTTTATTTTCAACTTCACAAGCACTCTATTAAAAATACAACAAAAAGGTATCAGTAAGCCTGAAATGTTTTGAGAAAAATGAAATAAGACATAATTTGAGACGCAATTTTTAACAGTCTCGCAAAGTATACTTCCTAATGCTGTTCTGCAATGGTCTTCAGGAATGATTCCAAAAAACAACACTTCACGACATCAGCAAGCTTTTTCCTTTTAAAACAAAGCAGTATGCTTGTTTTTTGCCAACGAGAGCAGTGAGCTGAACGTGCCGAAGTAAAATCCGATGTATTGCATTTCTTGTATTTTATATATTTAGAGGAACTTGTCATAATCGAACATGGAGCGTTAGACCTTGACGGTAATGTGAACGTATCGGGCTCACCACTAATGCAGTAGGATTAATCGCTACCGAAACAAGACAGAATTGACTGCACAATACGAATGGGAAACCATTAAAGAGACTTCACTTCAACATTATACAAAGTCAGTAGAGAAGTATGGAAAATGAGGAAATAAAGCGTCGGCTTGGAAAATTGCCTGCTGATGACCGAGCAGCTGCAGATTCTATCGAAGCGACCGTTTGGGCTACCAGCGATTTTACGGATTTAGCATCGAGCCCTACCCCAAACTCAGCGTTCGGAGAAAATGCGTCAGACGAAAAATCAGCGAGCGAAAGTGTTATGGTCGGGCGACAATTCGGTGCGTATAAAATAACGGCTGAAGTCGGGCGCGGCGGAATGGGAGCAGTTTATGCTGCAGAACGAGTGGACGGCTCATTCTATCGCAAGGTTGCTGTCAAACTCATCAAACGCGGAATGGATACAGATTTTATTCTTAAACGTTTCCGTCAAGAACGCCAAATTCTCGCAACGCTTAACCATCCTCACATCGCGCGCTTGCTTGACGGCGGAACAACCGAAAATGGATTGCCTTACTTTGTCATGGAATTTATCCAAGGCAAACCGCTTTACAAATACGCAGATGAGAAGAAATTAAACATTAAAGAACGGCTCATGTTGTTCCGCGAGGTTTGTCAGGCGATTGATTTCGCTCATCAAAATCAAGTTATTCACAGAGATATTAAGCCGCCGAATATTTTAATTACCGATGAAGGCGTTCCAAAAGTGCTGGATTTCGGCATTGCCAAAGTCCTAAACCCGGAATTTAACCTTGATACGCTCGATCCGACAGCGACGGCAATGAGGTTGATGACGCCCGAATACGCATCGCCGGAACAAGTTTCGGGTAAAATCATTACGCCTGCCTCCGATATTTATTCGCTGGGCGTTTTGCTTTACGAACTTTTAACCGGACACCGTCCGTATCGTTTTCACAGCCGCGCGCCGCACGAAATCGCGCGCGTTATCTGCGAAGAAGAGCCCGACCGACCGAGCACTAAAATCACGCGCGAAGACAACCTTTTGCCGACCGGTTCGAGCGAAGCGACAACCGTCGGAGAAGTTTGTTTATTTCGAGGCGCAAACAACATCACGGATTTGCAAAAAGAATTGAGCGGCGATTTGGAAAAAATAATTTTGAAATCTCTGCGCAAGTCTGCCGGAGACCGTTATCAAACCGCCGCTGCATTAGCTGAAGATATTACGCGCTATCTCGAAGGAAAATCGGTAACTGCCGAAACTCCTTTTCCGAGCCTCGCCAGAACGGTTCTCAGCAAGAAATACAATCAGAAATCACTTGCAATTTTGCCGCTTAGAATTTTAACTCGGACTTCAAATGGCGGCACGGACGAAGAATTCTTAAGCATCGGATTAGCTGACGCGATGATAACCAGGCTTTCCGCCATTCGGAGTTTGATCGTGCGCCCAACGAGGGCGGTTTTGCGTTTCGGCGATGTTGAAGATTTTTTTTCGGTCGGACGCGAGTTAGGCGTTGATTTCGTTTTAAGCGGCACGATTCGCCGCGCCGGAGCGCGGATTCGGATTTCGGCGCAGCTTATTGACATCGAAAAAGACTCGGTAAGATGGGCGCAGTCGTTCGATGAAAACATGACCGACGTTTTGGATATTGAAGATTCTGTCGCTGAAAAAGTTGCGAAACTGATAATTCCGCAGTTAAGCGGACAGGATCAACAAAAACTTTCGCGGCGGGGCACAAATAATCCGCAGGCATTTGAGTCATACGTGCGCGGGCGCTACCATTTTGGCAAACGAACTTTGAAAGATTTGAAAATGGCAATTTCTCTCTTCGAGCAGTCAATCGCCGCTGATCAGAATTTTGCATTGGCTTATACAGGTCTCGCCGACTGCTGGGCGTTGCTTAATTGGTATCAAGAACCGCAGCCCCCGGATGCTTGGAATAAAGCAAGAGCGGCGGCGGAAAAAGCCGTGGCGCTCGATGATAATCTAGCCGAAGCGCACGCATCTCTCGGATTTATTAAGTTTCATTTCGAGCGCAATTACCACAGCAGTGAAGAGGAATTTCGGCGCGCTGTCAATCTCAAACCCAATTATGCCACCGCGCATCAATGGTATGCTTTTCTGCTATCAGCGCGGGCGCGCCATAACGAAGCGATTGCCGTCATGCAACGCGCTGAAGAATTAGAGCCGGGCTCGGCAGTCATCACTAATGCCGTCGCCAATGCTCTTTTTTTAGCGCGTCTTTATGATGAATCCATCGCGCAAGCTCAACGCTCTTTAGAAATTGATCCCGACTCCGTTGGTGCGCATGTCATTCTGCGATGGAATTATGAAATGAAAGGCGAAGCAGACAAAGCTTTGATGATATATGAAAAAGAAGTTTTCAGAGCCGGTGACACCCCAACCAGTCGTGCCAAACAAGCACATGTTTTCGCGGCGATAGGCAAGAAAAACGAAGCCCTCGAAATTCTCAATAAACTTATTAAAACCAATCAAATTGAGCAAATTACACCGTATGAAATCGCTATTATCTATGCGCTAATGGACGATAAAAAAAAGAGCTTTGAATGGTTAAGAAAAGCTAAGAACAAGTATGCGGTTGGCTTCTCCTTCGTTAAAGTTGACCCCTTATTGGATAATCTAAGAAATGACAGAGTTTTTGAAGATTTGATAAAAACCATTATGTAATTGTCTTTGCATTAAGGTAATCCCGCAGAGCAATAGTGGAGAGTTAAATCAAAGTTAAACGGATGGAGATACGGGAGTAGTTTGGCTCAACACTCTAACCGGCTTTGAACATATCCAACCCCCCCCCTCAAAACAGCTTTGTTTAACACTATGTTTCATTGGGTTACAGAGATCGTTAAACATACTGTCCAAAAACAGTAGTTTTTGCTCACTTCTTGAGTGGAGACTGGGCGAAAAAACTCCGCAACAATTTAGGGCAGTTTCCTATTAGACAAAGTAACTGTTTTGTCTAATACAGTTGTCATTTTATTGGTCGGAGTAAGCGTTTTGTTTAACAGAAAATCAATTTCTTATAGAAGCGTAACTCTAATAAACGGTTTGTCTGAATTGCATTGGTGAAAAAAGGTTTTCAGTCTTCTGCAATTACCTGCCGCAAATGCTCCTGGTTATCGTCTCCCCATTTTCCCAATGTCGTTACAATTGGCAGCAAACTTTCTCCGAGCGCGGTTAAAGAGTATTCAACTTTTGGCGGCAATTCTGCATAAATTTTCTTGCTGATAAATCCGTGTCTTTCCAGTTCATTCAGCTGCACGTTTAAGACGCGGCGAGTCGCTCGCGGTATTTTCTTTTGCAATTGACCGGGACGCTTGTTTCCTTGGGCGATAAAAAAGATCAGATGAATTTTCCATTTCCCGTAGATAACTTCTTTCACTAAATCAAGCCCGCAGTTCAACTCAATCGGAATCTTTCTCTTATACATAATCTTAGATTTTAAGTCGGAAAAACGATTCTTTCAAAATATGTGAATAGGGATAAATTTATCCGTATTCGATTGCATTATCCGTATTTTAATCGGTTTTTCATTCCTGAATAATAAATGCAGGAGGAGAAAGTTTTCGATCAAAACTTTCAAAAAATTATGAATACGAATAAAGAAACAAATAACAACGAATTAACAGGGAAAAAGATTTTAGTGACCGGCGGAACGAAAGGTATCGGCGAAGCCATTGTTAAAAGTCTGCGAGCCGCCGGAGCGACGGTGATGACGACCGCGCGATCGATGCCGCCGGATTTGGAATCGCCCGAATTGTTCGTCCCGTCCGACATCAGTACGACCGGTGGCGTGAACAAGGTGTTTGAAGAAGTTACGGCGCGTCTCGGCAGCCTTGATATTTTAATCAACAATGTCGGCAGTTCTTCCGCCCCCAACGGCGGCGTGATGGCTTTGAACGATGATTACTGGCAGCAGGCTTTTAATGATAATTTATTTGCCGCCGTCCGCCTTGACCGGGCGTTTCTGCCACAAATGCTCGAGCGTAAATCAGGAATTATTATTCATATTTCCTCAATTCAGCGCACGCTTCCGCTTTACCAATCAACAATTGCTTACGCGGCGGCAAAGGCGGCTCTGACCAATTACAGCAAGTCGCTTTCCAACGAAGTCTCACAACAGGGCGTTCGCGTGGTGACGGTTTCGCCCGGTTTTATCGAAACGAAAGCGACGGCGGGTTTTATCCAAAATATCGCCGATGCTGGCGGCACCGATCTCGCAACCGCACGGCAGAGTTTAATAGACGCACTCGGCGGCATTCCGATGAACCGCCCCGGACGACCCGAAGAAGTCGCAGAATTAGTTGCATTTTTGGTCTCTGACCGTGCTGCTTATATCAACGGCACCGAATACGTCATCGACGGTGGCACGATACCGACCGTCTGAAACTACAAGACAAAATAAGGAGAAATTATGAATAACGAATTACATCTACCGCCGCCAATCGCCGATTTCGTCAAAGCAGTCAATGAACACGAGAGCGAAGATTTCCTCGCGGTTTTCGCCGAAAACGCCGTAATCACTGACGAAGGACACCAATATCAGGGAATCGCCGCGATCAAAGATTGGGACGACGAAAAAAATATCGGCGCGAATATAACTATGAATCCGGTCGAAATAACCGGGCGCGACGGCAAAATGATTTTGACCGCCGATATGGACGGCAACTTCGATAAAACAGGGCTTCCCGACCCTTTTTTGATGGATTTACACTTTACTCTCGAAGAAAACCTGATTTCAGCATTGGAATATCGTCTGGCTGGAAAATAGTCCGCTGCTTTGAGAAAAGTTGACTGTCTCGGTAAAATTTTGAAAGGTCGTGATATTTAATCACGACCTTTTTCACTTTTAATAATGTCTTTTTTTGCATTCAATCTAATTAGACAAAATAGCTGTTTTATCTAATTCAAATTATTAAATTTTAACTTTTCCGGCGTTTTTCGATTTTTGGTAAAGACTGAAATCTAATTGTAATGTCTAGGTGGGCAAAAAGAGTAGTTTTTGGTCATGCTAACCTCATCTCAAAAAGTATATTTCCTCTAGATGAAATTATGAAATGAATCGTCCCGTTGAACACTCGGATTTTCAAACGCCAGCCTATTGATCCAATATTGCCGTTAATCCGCCACTTTGCTATACCAATTCGTCCTTGTAGCTCTGCTCACCACCGCCACCTACGCCGATTTTTTTACTATTGAGGCGATCAATCTTTCCTTTACTCGCGATGATAAAGAAAAATCACGGAATTTGTGTTCTCGGCAGTTAGTGAACGAGAGGTTAAAGGAATCGCTTTTAAGAGACGGTAAAGTTCCCATTTAGCAATAATAGGGGGTAATGCCTGTTCCCTTTTCGATTTACTGAATGGAATCCGGCGAGCAATAGTTAAACTAGCATACCAGTCCATGAACTTGTTGCTACTTCCCGGTATCGCCGAACTAACCACTTTTTGATGCATAACAAGCCGATAACAGCCACTGCCGCCATATATACGATATTCAGCATTCTCCATCTCAAGAGCAATTAGTGTTCTCAAAGCAGACCGCCTGCACACGAAAGCGAAAAAGTTGAAACCTGTTGTTGACCAGAACCGTAATCTGGTCAATCATATTTTCCCAAGGAGTCCAGACATGCGACAAATTTCCAGATCCTTTTTACTCTTACTTGTCTCTTTGACGGCAATTGCAGGCATATCTGCACAGGACCAGGCAGCCGCCGAACGGCAGGGACGCGCATTCATCGAGGCATTATCGACAGGCGACCGTACCAAGGTACGCCGTTTCGTGGAGGCAAACTTCGCCAGCGAGATGCTCGGTATGCCGATGGAGCAGCATCTTAACTTTGCTTCTAACCATTACGACTTTTCTCGCGGCTACGAAGTCGTGAGCGTACAGGAAGCGGCTCCCAACGGCACCACACTCCTGCTGAAAAACAAACTTACAGGGCTTTACGCAGCAATGTTCTTTAGCGTGGAGGACAAAGCACCCTTCAAGATCAAAGGTATCGGCGGTCGTCCACCTAAGGCACCCGCCACTGCGAACCGAACTCTGGATAATGCAGCTATAAGCAAAGAGCTGGAGGGCTTTTTGAAGAAACTTGCAGATGCCGAGGTTTTCTCCGGAGCCGTGCTGCTCGCGAAGGACGGAGTTCCAGTCTACAAGGCGGTTTACGGCACTGCTAACAAAGACTACGGTGTGCTGAACAAGATCGACACAAAATTCAATCTCGGTTCGATGAACAAGATGTTCACAGCTGTGGCAGTTGCTCAGCTGGTTGAGAAAGGGAAGCTCTCGTTCGACGATCCTCTTTCCAAGTTTATTCCAGACTTTCCCGATGCTGATTCCGCCAAAAAGATTCAGGTGAAGCACCTTTTAAGCCATACAGCGGGTCTCGGAGGTTATTTCAGTAAGCGTTACCAAGATACGTCACGAGCTAAACTGCGGACGGTAGATGACATGATGGCGCTGGCAAAACAGGACGAAAAGCTTTTATTCGAGCCCGGCACAAAATGGCAGTATAGCAACACCGGAATGTTGGTCCTCGGCAAGATCATGGAGATCGTTTCTGGGCAGAATTATTTCGACTACGTTCGCGAGAACATCTACAAACCTGCGGGTATGATAAATACCGATGCTTATGAGCTCGACAAAGTTAATCCGAACCTCGCGGTCGGTTATCACAAGACGTTCACGGACAACGGTATCGTATGGTCGAATAATGTCTTCCAGCACGTCATGCGCGGTGGACCACAAGGCGGCGGATATTCAACTGTGGAGGACCTGCTTCGCTTTGACCAAGCCTTCCGCAGCGGAAAGCTTGTGAGTGCAACAATGGTAAAGGTACTGACCACGCCCAAACCTGAGCTAAGCTCGCCTAGTTACGGGTATGGTTTCGCGGCGAACACAGTGGACGGTACCGCAGGACACAGCGGCGGCTTTACCGGCATCCACTCGAACCTGAACATGTTTTTGAACTCCGGCTGGACTGCCATCGTCATGTCCAACTACAGCCTTGCAGGAGGTCCGGTGATGGAGAAAATGGAGAGTTTGGTTAAGCAGAGCGACTCTAAGGTAGCAGTCGCAGATAATAAGTAGCTAGAACGTAAACCACTTTGTTGCGCGGCGGGCAGAGGATATCGTGACGGCGGTTTCAGCTCGTAAGAGCGGTGGACGCATCTGAAGTGCTGCTTACACCGCTAAATAAGTCGCAGTAATCATCGGAATACGCTGCGATTTATTACAGCGAAGAGTTAAATGCGAATTACAGAATTTCGCTACTAACTGACTTATAAACACTATTTAAGGAAATTCATTTTTAACTTCAACAAATGAATTTCCTTAGTCATTGGACTAAATTTTACTGTCAACTTTTTGGTAATTGCTAGGGTCACACCCGCATTGTTGTACTTTGCATCGAGCATAGCAAAGCAACACTATTCAACAATTTTTGAGAGGAAAAACAAAAACTATGTCGCCGATAAAATACTGTCTCCAAAAATTCCACCGTTTGTCATTAATCCTTATAATCAGTATCGCTTTCGCCTTGCCGATATTTGCGCAAACTGGCATTCCAGTTAGTTCTATGAGCCAGTGCGATACTCAAATGCAAACATTTCTATCCAATTATCAGATTCCCGGCGCGACATTCGCTCTTACCAAAAACGGCAAGCTGATTTACATGCGTGCCTTTGGAACTGCTAATCAAGCCGGAACCGAGGCTACACAGCCCTATCATATGTTTCGCATCGCCAGCGTTTCCAAACCGATTACTTCGATTGCCATCATGAAGCTGATCGAAAACGGGCAGTTGAGCTTGAGCGATAAGGTTTTCGGTCCCGGCGGAATTCTTAATGCGGATCCTTATTTCGCCAATGCGAACGTCACTGACTCGCGCGTTTATAACATAACGATTCAAAATTTGCTCGAGCACTCCGCCGGCTGGAATCGGGATGTGCCGATGCCGCCGGGTCCTTTGTCGCCTTATCCTTATAGCTATCCACACAGCGACCCGATTGCATTTCCGCTACACGTTACTCAAACTTTGGGAGAGGCAAATCCAGTGACGGAACGCGCCCTGATTAAATTTTCAATTCAAAAAGGGTTGAATTTTGCTCCGGGCACTGCTTCTAACTATTCAAACGTCGGTTATCTGGTTCTCGGCGAAGTAATCGAAAAGAAAACCGGATTGACTTACGAGAATTTCGTCAAACAAAACATTTTTGCGCCGCTTGGCATTTACGACATTCGTTTAGGCAAAAACCTGCTTGCCGATAAGCAGGAGCGCGAAGGCGAATACATCAACGCTTTTACGACGCTTTCAGCTTATGGAACGGGACAATATGTTCCCTGGCAATACGGCGGTTGGAGTATTGAAGCAATGGACGCGCACGGCGGCTGGATTGCGACCGCCCGCGATTTGGTCAGGCTATTAACGGCGGTCGACGGTTTTCCGAGTCGTCCGGATATTCTTTCTCCGAGCACTATCCAAACCATGACCACCGTATCGACAGTCAGCCCCGGCTATGCCAAGGGCTGGGTTGTAACTCCTTCAGGCACCTGGTTTCACGGCGGCTCGCTTGATGGCACATCCAGTGAAATGGTCAGGACTAACGATCAAGTCACCTGGGCGGTAATCTTAAACAAACGCACCAATGCTTCCGGTTTTTCTGGTGCTCTGCATAATCTTGGCTGGAATTGCGTAAATAGCACCACCGCATTCCCAACGCACGATCTTTTTGACGTTCCGATGCAAAACGCTTCTGCGATGAATTTCTCCAATATTACGAGCAATTCAATGACCGTTAACTGGACAAACGGCAACGGCGACGGACGTGTGCTGATTATGCGGGCGGGTGGTGCACCGAATAAATTTCCTCTGGACGGCACTGAATACAGTCCGCAAGTGGATTTAGGTGACGGGAACCGTGTCGTTTACAGCGGGACGGAGAATAACACGACTGTCGGCAATTTGAACGGCAATACAAACTATCAGTTTCGCCTGTATGAGTATAAAAAGAATGTTAATACAGGAAATTATGCCGTTTACCAATTAGCCAATGCCGCCAGCGGCTCACAAAACACGCCTGGAACAACATCTCAAACAACACCTCGCTTTGACTTTGACGGAGACGGGAAAGCAGATGTTTCGGTATTTCGCCCATCGAACGGTGCATGGTATTTGAATCAATCACAGAATGGTTTCATTGGACTTCAATTTGGAACCGCAACCGACCGAATTGCACCAGCAGATTACGATGGTGATGGCAAAACCGATGTCGCTGTTTACAGAGACGGAACTTGGTATCTGCTGCGCAGTCGTGATGGCTTTACTTCTGCTGCATTCGGTAGTCCAACAGATGTTCCGCTTCCTGCAGATTTTGATGGCGATGGCAGAGCAGAACTGGTTGTCTTTCGCCCATCGAACGGTGTTTGGTATTCACTGAATTTAGTGGGTAACGCTTTCAGTGCAGTGCAATTCGGCACTGCTGAAGATAAACCCGTTGCTGCTGATTTTGATGGAGACAATAAGGTTGACCAAGCGGTTTACCGTCCATCGAATGGTGTTTGGTATATGCTCAAGAGCAGAGATGGTTTTTCAGCGGTTCAGTTTGGTAATTCAACCGACAAGCCTGTAGTTGGAGATTACGACGGCGACGGCAAAGCTGATCAGGCAGTCTTCCGTCCATCAAACGGCGTTTGGTATCTATGGAACAGCTCGACAGGATTTTCAGCCGCTCAGTTTGGAATCTCGACAGACAAACCAGTTCCAGCTGATTACGATGGAGATGGGAAAACCGATCTGGCAGTTTACAGAGACGGCACTTGGTTCATCTTAAACAGCACAACCGGATTCTCGGCTGTCGGTTTCGGACTCCAAACGGATAAATCTATTCCTAATTCCTTCGTTCCTTAATTAAAAACCAGTAAAAATAGAAAAGACCTGAATTATAATGTTCAGGTCTTTTTTTGACTGAATTGTTGTTTTAATAACATCGGAAAAAGCAGCTTTTGGGGTATCATAAACGACCAATTTTTATGCTTCTTTTAGAAACTCTTTTTAGAAAAACTGCAACCCAAGATGAAAACATTAATAGTATGGATCATTACTTGCCTGATTTGGAGCAGCGTGTGGCTTTTTATCAAACTCGGATTGCAGGATCTACCGCCGATAAGTTTTGCCGGTTTGCGCCTTTTAATAGCCGTTGTTATTTTGTTGCCGGTAATAGCTATCGGTAAAATTCCTTTGCCGCATAAATTCAGTGACTTTTTTTTGATAACTGTCACAGGATTGTTGCTGCTCGGGTTAAATTACGGGCTTGTATTCTGGGGCGCTCAGTATATTTCTTCCGGTCTAACAGCAGTTCTACAATCAGCGACTCCGGCATTTGGCTTGATTTTTACAGTCTATTACATTCCTCAAGAACGGATTACCTTCAAAAAGATTTGTGCCTTATTAATAGGTATTTTAGGAGTGGCAATTATCTTTTCTGATCAGCTACAACTGGCTGGAGGAATTGCCCTTTTAGGTTGTGTCGCGATTGTCGGCGGAGCATTGTGTGTGGCTTTTTCATATGTATTTGTTAAAGCTCGTGGTTCTCATCTACACCCTATTATTCTCATATCAGGACAAATGCTGTGCGGAATGTTTCCTTTGTTAATCTTCGGCTTTTTCAAAGAAGGCAATCCGATGGAGTTTCGTTGGACATCAACGGCAATTGTTTCCCTGCTGTATCTAGCACTGGCTGGATCTATCGCAGCATTCGGACTGAATTATTGGCTGCTCAAACGGATGGATGCTTCAAAAATCATGTTGATGTCCATCGTCCAGCCGCTACTCGCAATAGTACTCGGATGGATAGTTCTTGGAGAA
>JAESGR010000926.1_pt1 | contig 12845 bp, 12 predicted proteins | sample 9269771 | NCBI WGS metagenome assembly JAESGR01 (sample SAMN15739572, study PRJNA653492) | algae metagenome | isolation source: Chroococcus sp. CMT-3BRIN-NPC107 and co-occurring heterotrophs from well... | place: USA: Clark Mountains Wilderness, California | collected 2010-04-18
CGTAAGACTATTTGCTTTTCCTTTGGCGGAGGAGATGCACGATTTAGTAATCGGTTTGTTCATTAATCGCGCTTGAGTTTGGTCTAAAGATTTGATTTCTAAAACACTTATCTAGCACACTACCCAAGCTGTCATTAATGCAATTCTCTATATCCTGTGTACGGGTTGTGCTTGGCGGATTTTGCCGTATTTTTGTATTAATTTTTACTGAAATTACTTAATTAATTTCCGCTAAGTCAAAAGTTTATAGATATTTACTGTAGAAGCTCTTAACTAACTTAGAAAACAGCTTGGCTTAAGTATAGAAATAAGTGAAGATTTTGTGAAATAATAATATATTAGTCAAACAAAAAATGCGCTTGTAATAACAATAAGCTGAATCCAACGACAAACAAACTGCACGTAGTAAAGAAATTTAGCTATTTAATGATTTCACTAATACTTCTTGGCAAAAGTTATAACTCTCTATTATTAAGTCAAATCAATAACAGTCCTATGAGTAGCTGTTTCCAGAAACGTAATGCGCGGTTTAGCAAGGATGAAAACTGTATATGAAAATTCTGCTAGTAGAAGATGATGCTGGGTCAGCAAGAGTATTGAAAAATACTCTTGCACAGCAGCATTATTTAGTAGACATAGCAATAGACGGTGCGACAGGGCTGTCCTTTGCCCAAGCGTTTGCTTATGACCTAATTTTGTTAGATGTCATGTTGCCAAAACTGGATGGTTTAGAGCTTTGCAGACAGTTACGCAGTAGCAAAAATGACACCCCAATTTTGTTGCTGACAGCTTTGGACAGTAGCACTAGCAAAGTTATTGGGTTAGATGCTGGGGCTGATGATTATCTGGTCAAGCCTGTTGATACTAATGAATTGTTAGCTCGGATTCGGGGTTTGGTTCGTCGCGTTAGTACTGCTCTTTCATCAGTAATTGAGGTAGGAAATCTTAAGCTAGATTTTAGTAGTTGTAGGGTGAGTTGCAATGGAGAGCTTTTCCATCTAACTGCGAAAGAATATGCTCTACTAGAGCTATTTTTGCGTAACAGTCACCGAATATTTAGTCAAAGACTTTTACTTGAGTATCTTTGGTCATCTGAAGAAGAAATCCCTTCAGAAAATACTGTCAGAGCGCACGTCAAGACTTTGCGGCAGAAACTAAAGCTTGCTGGGGCAGATGGATTGATTGAGACAGTGTACGGGCTGGGGTATCGGCTTAGATTAGGAGAAGATGAAGTTAAGCATCAGTCTCAAGGTGATGCTAGGGATACTATAACCGTAAAAGAGCAGACCAGAGCGCAAATATCGCCGTCACCGGCTGCTATTTGGGAGCGATTTAAGCCTCAGTACAAAAATCGCATCACAGTTTTAGAATCAGCTATAAAAGCCCTAGTTGCAGGTACGCTAACCCCAGTAAGTGGGCAACAAGCAAAAGCTGAAGCCCACTTGCTAGTTGGCTCGCTAGCTAGCTTTGGTTTGACTGAAGCCTCGGATTTATGCCGTGAAATTGAACAGATTTTTCGCTCTGAAGTCAAATTCAGTAGAGAGCAAGTTGGATATCTTGAGCAACTGGTTGTAGCGTTGCGGCAAGAAGTGGAACAACCAACTGCAACAAGCGAGTCACCTGTTCAAGAGAAAGCTACGGTCAAGCAACAACTGCACTTGTTGATTGTAGATAATGATGTCCAACTGGGAGAGCAGTTAACCGTGGAGGCGACAATCTGGGGAATTGAGGCGCAAGTCGTTACAAACATTACTCAAGTACGAGATGCGATCGCTCGAAAACGCCCAGATGTGGTATTGCTAGATTTATGCTTCAATGGTTCAGCCCAAAATGGTCTAGCTCTTTTAGCAGAACTAACAACTAGCAATCGCAAGTTGCCAGTGCTGGTATTTACGGCTGCTGAAGATTTTGCCAACCGAGTAAAAGCCGCTCGCCATGGGGGACAGATTTTTTTGTCCAAACCTGCACTACCTGCTTCAGTATTTGCAGCCGTTACCCAGGTACTACAGCAATCTCACATCGTGAGCGCCAAAATTTTGGTTGTGGACGACGATCCTCAAATCCTAGATATTCTTCGCACTCTACTAGCGCCTTGGGGATTTATATTAACTCTGCTAGATGACCCTCAGCATTTTTGGACGACGTTAGAGGAAACTAACCCCGACTTGCTGATTTTAGATTTAGAAATGCCGCTTCTAAGTGGCATCGATTTGTGTCGGGTAGTGCGGAAAGACCCGCAGTGGAGCGAAATACCCGTACTGTTTTTGTCTGCCTATAGAGATATGGAAACTGTAACTAGCGTGTTCGCAGCAGGTGCAGATGACTATGTAAACAAGCCAGTTCTAGGCCCAGAACTAATTGCCCGCATTTTCAATCGGTTGGAGAGGACATATACCCTCCGCAAGCTGGCCGACACTGATATGCTGACTGGTGTTGCCAATCGCCGCAAATCTATTCAAGAACTTACTCGCCTGTTGCATCTAGCCCAGCGTCAAGGTCAACCAATGTGCTTTATTATTGTGGATTTTGACTATTTTAACCAAATTAATAACCAATACGGTCATGATGCAGGTGATCGCGTGTTAAGTCGCTTTGGAGCGCTGTTGCAAAAGACATTCCGCAGCGAAGATATAGTAGGACGTTGGGGTGGCGAGGAATTTGTCGTGGGTTTATATGGTGCAACCCGGTTTCAGAGTAAGGCTAGAATAATAGAATTATTAGAAATTATGCGTCAGCAGGAGTTTACTAGCGCTAGCAGTGAGAAGTTCCGGGTGACTTTTAGTGGCGGGATATCTCAGTACCCAGAAAATGGTACAGATTTGCAAGCACTTTATCAAACTGCTGATGTTGCCCTTTATAAGGCTAAGGCGAAGGGACGCAATCAGATAGTAAGCTCGTAGGTTATATTGTCGCGGTATCACCTCGGTACTTAATTAATCCCAGCAAGCTCGGCGATAACTAATACTAATTGCTCTGGCTCAACGGGTTTAGCAATATGCCTTTGAAAACCAGCATTGAAAGTCTCCCTTTGCTCCTCTCCTCTCACATAGGCTGTCAGGGCGGCGGCAGGAATTTGTCCCCCTAATTCTGCACTAAGCTCTCTCACTTGACGGATGAGCATATAGCCATCTTCCTCCGGCATCCCAATGTCTGACAGCAGTACATCGTATTTTCCAGGATTTGCTGTTAAAGCAGAGATCGCGTTTTTTGCTGAACTAACCGCTGTTACTTGGGCTGCATACTGTTCAAGAATTATTTTCAGTAACTCTTGTAGACCCGCGTCATCATCGACGACAAGTACGCGCAACCCCTCTAGGAGTGATGGGTTGATGGAGGGATGGGGCGATGGAGTAGGATTTGTTTTCTCCCTGTTTGTCATGTTTAAAAGTGGTAACTGTACTGTGAATGTTGCTCCCTGTCCAATTCCTGGACTTTCGGCATTAACCGTGCCACCGTGCAACTCTACCAAATGATCCACAATTGAAAGTCCTAGCCTAAGCCCACCCTCTGACCGAGTGCTGGTACTATTGGCTTGACGGAACCGTTCAAAAACAAAAGGAATAAACTCAGCGCTAATGCCCTGACCTGTATCGCTCACTTGAATTTGTGCTAGGGAGCTAGTGCAATCGAGCTTCACTGTTACTTGTCCCCCAGAAGGGGTAAATTTGATAGCGTTAGTAAGCAGATTCGAGATTATCTGTTGCAAGCGATCCCTATCGCCGGATACCGATAAATTTTCCGGTGTAAACACTGCTTCTATCTGAATATTTTTAGCATTAGCCGATATCCGAGCAATTTCAATAGCCGACGAAATCACCGGATTTAGGGCGATCTCACTGACGTTAAGTTGAAACTTCCCGGCGCTAATCCGTGAGGTTTCTAAAAGATCCTCAATCAATTTATTTTGCGCCTTAGCACTGCACTCGATTGTCTCTAGCGCATGGTTAGTTTTAGCTTGGTCAAACTCTGGATTACGGAGCAGTTGAACCCACCCCAGGATGGCAGTTAAAGGGTTGCGTAATTCGTGAGAGACAATTGATAAAAACTCATCTTTAGCCGCGTTGGCAACCTCTGCGGTATAGCGCGCCGCCTGCTCTTGAGTTAGAGCGCAATCGCGTTGTTGCTCAAATAGTTTGCGCTCGGTAATATCCTCAATTGACAGCAACAGCAGTTGAGTATTGTCTTCTTGCAGAATTTTACAAGCATTAAGCAGCATAGTTTTCTGCCCGATTTGCTCAAAGCTATGGTTTACTTCAAATCCTTGAATTTCGGTATCCTTGGCAAGGACATCGGCTAACAGAACTCGCAGAGATGAAAAATTCCACTCCCCATTTCCCAAATCGAAGATCGAAGAATTGATTGTATCCCTTGATGAAACCTCAAAAGTTCTATAAAATGCTCGATTGGCTTTGTTTACCTCCAAGTCACAATTCAGCACCAGCAATGGCACTTGTACGGTTTCGACAATGGCTTCAGCATAATTACGGGCAGATTCCAGCTTTGCAGCACCCCGTTTGAGGGCATCAATGTCTATCAATACCACTACTGCGCCGTCAATCCGGTTGTCTACAGTACGGTAAGGACGAATATGCAGGTTATACCAGTATCCCCCATTGGTTTGAACTTCTAGCTCTTTTGATTTAAGGGTATTTATGACTTCTACAATCAATTCTTCTAAGTTAGGAATGTCAAGATTGGCGTTGATGTCTCTAAAGGGTCGCCCAACATCGGTAGGAATAAAATTGAGTAATTTTTGCGCCGTTGGGGTGAATCGTCGCACCCGCAAGTCGTTTGTCAGCATTAAAATTGGAATATCAATACTAGCAATCAAGTTTGTCAAGTCGTTGTTGGCATGATGCAATTCGTTGTTGCGACTACGGAGTTCTTCGTTGGTTGTTTTCAGTTCTTCGTTAGTTGCCTGAATCTCCTCTTTGGCAGTTTCAAGTTCCTCATTAATACTTTGCAACTCCTCATTGCTCGATAGGATTTCCTCGTTGGCAATTTTGAGGTCTTGGTTTGTGTGTTCTTGCTCTTGAGTCACTGCTTGCAGGTATTCACCCGCCGCCGCTCGCTCTTGGTTTGCTATGGCGAGTTCCTGTCTGAGCAGGTCAATCTCACGTTCTAAGTCACCCGAATCTAAACCTTCACGATTTACCGGGCTGGAATTGCTAGTTGCGGGTATTACTTCTGTAAATAAAATTAAAAAGTAGCTTTTTTGGGCGATCGCATCTTTAAAGGGGATAACTTCAAGATTAATTATTTTCAGGAAACTTTCATTTTCTAATCTTAATCGCTCTTTTCTCACCAGCACATCTTGCCGTTGTGCCTCATAAACGGCGGCACGTAAGGCAACAAGCAAGTCTTTTCGTACCATTTTAAACAGGTCAAAGCTTGGGGTTCCCGGTGAAATTTTGAGATAAAAGCCCGTTTCGCCGCGAACTTGCAGCACAGTCATTTTGTCATCGATTACCACACCCACAGGAGCGTAGCGATTTAATATTAACCTATCCGTTTCTTTGTCTAAGTCAAAACTATCGGTAGGCTTGTTATCTGTAGGTTTATGGTTGTCCACTATTGCATTTGGATATTTGCTGGCAACAAAAGAAAAAATTGGCGGAGTTTCTGTCAGGTTTTTAGTATAAATTCTGTGCTTTTTATCAATTACAGTAAACAGTTGTGAGTTGTGACCAGTGCTTTCTGAACTCCCCAACATCAAAATTCCTTTAGAGTTGAGACTGTAATGAAAAGTAGATAGCACCTGTTTTTGTAACGACTCTGCCAAATAAATCATCACATTGCGACAGCTAATTAGATCCAAATTGGCAAAAGGTGGATCGCTGCTCAAGTCTTGACGGGCAAAGATACATAATTCAGGACAGCTTTACTAATTCGATAGCCGCCAGCCTCTAGCTTAATAAAAAAGCGATCGCGGCGTTCTGGTGAAACACCCACCATTTGCACATCGCTATAAATTCCTATTCTAGCGCGTTCAATCGCCGTCTCGCTGATATCGGTGGCAAATATTTGAATGAGCGGATGAAGGGATTTTTTTTCCAAAAATTCCAGTAAACAAATGGCAATCGAATAAGTTTCCTCCCCCGTCGAGCATCCAGCGACCCAAATCCGAATGGGTGAAGCTGCTGTTTTGTTTTGGGTGATAATTGGAAAACTTTGTGTCAACTGTTGAAAAGCTAAAGGATCGCGGAAAAAATCAGTAACATGAATCAAAATTTCTGCATATAGTGCCTTAACTTCCGCCTCGTTGTCTTGCAAATACTGGGCGTAATCTTCTAGCTTTTCTAGTTTATATAACAGCATTCGGCGCTGCATTCGTCGGGCGATTGTAGGGAGCTTGTATTCGCTAAAGTCTACACCTGTTGACGATTTGAGTAAGGCAAAAATTAGCTGCATACCTTCAATGCTTTGCGGCGAACTTTGTACCAGTTTTGCTGTTGGTTGGGGAGCAATAAAAGGATGAATACTTAGCTTTGCTAGTTCTTCGGCAATTTTTTGGGGAGGCAAAATAAAATCTACATTTCCTGTGGCTACCGCCGTATTGGGCATACTGTCGAATTTTGCCGTTCCTTCACACTGGGCAAAAGTCACACCCCCGGCAGCTTTAATCTGTGTTAATGCCAAAGATCCGTCCCCATCACCTCCAGATAAGATAACTGCGATCGCTTTATAACCTTGCTCGGCAGCTAAGGAGGTAAAAAAGGCATCACCAGGCATATATTTTCCTCCTACCTTCTCACGCGCCGCAAGTCTTAACATTCCTTGAGCTATAACCATTTTGGTATTGGGTGCAATGATGTAAACGTGATTTGGTTCTACCATTACACCGTCTACTACTTCACTAACAGGCATTTGCGTCTTTTTTGCCAAAATCTCCGTTAGCAAGCTCTTGTGGTCAGGAGACAAATGCTGAATCAATACAAAAGCCATTCCTGTATCGATGGGTAAGTACGTCAGCAATTCTATAAAAGCTTCCAGTCCACCCGCAGAGGCGGCAATACCAACGATGGGAAATAAGTTATTGCCAAGCTGCTCTGAAACGGACACTTCATCAGTAGATTGCTTAGAGGTCGGTTCAGAAGTCATATATATTTGTTCTGGTACAAAACAATTGTGCAGCTATTATTTGTATTGTAGTCAATTCAATTTATCCGTCTGGAGTTGTAGATACTGAACCAGAAAAGCCGACAAATAAATATTTCAGCTTACAAAGCGTAATGCTAATTATATTCAGCCAGATATGTAATTTTTTAGACTCAAGTAGGAAGGCTGAATTATCTGTAAGATAGATTGGCTTCCGCAAAAGCCCTGAAAGCTTTACCAGGGGGGGGTTGTGTAATTCAAGCTATTGAGGGTTTGATTAGTCCCAGCTACTTAATACTAGAACGAAAAAGTAAATAAGTCGTATTGAAATTTTAGAAGTATGTAACAAATAATTAAGCAGAATAATTAGAGTTAAATCTGGTAGTGCGTCAAAGGATGGTGGGTCGAGTAAAGTAGAGAGACAGCTACTTTTACAGAAATTATGGAATGTCGGCTCTGCGGTCATCTTAGTACCCACAAACATGGCAAAGCTCCGAATGGGAGTCAACGCTATTTCTGCCCCCATTGCCAGCAAACATTCAACGAGCGATTTGACACGATGTACTATCATCGCCAAGTTACTGCCGAACAGATTCGACAAGTGTTACAAGCGCATAGCGAAGGCAGTAGTCTCAGAGGAATTAGCCGCACAAGCGGACTTGCTTACAATACCGCCCTTGAGCATCGTGCGTGCAGCGAGCCAACAAGCTCAATTGGTTCACAATGCCCAAGTGCAAGCCGTTCAAACCGAGGAAGTCAGTGCGGATGAATTGTGGTCTTTTGTGCAAAAAAACAAAAGCAATGTTTTCCTGGTGAGTTAGAGGTTGGCGACTGCTGGATTGGGGTGAGCTTGGCTGATGCGAGTGGACTGATTCTAGCGGCAAGAGTGGAAAAACACACCGATGAGTTGATTGAAGAGTTAGTCGTAAGCAGTGAGGGGAAAACGAACTGTAAGCAATGGAATAGCGACCGCTGGGGAGGCTACGAGCGAGTCTTGCCCCCAGAAATATTACATCGGCAAAGACAAGACGCAACGATTGGAGCGCACCAATGGCATTGTGAGGCAACAAACTGGACGATGGCATCGACGACAGAACAAGTTTCGCAAGATGTGGGAACAAACGAAGGTAACGACCCGATTGGTCGTGAGCTACTTCAACTGGATTTGGCCGCATAGTCGGTTTAAGACAACCGCAGCCCAACGAGCCGGGTTCGCAACTCGACCCTGGACTTGGCATGACCTTTTAACCTATCCCACCATTTTCTAATGCACAACCAATTAATGCACCCCGCCATCAAGTTAGCAGTCAGTAACATAAGATGGAATAAGTCAAAAGATATAACTCCTGCAAGTAGAAAGTAATAGTTTGAATAGTCGCAAAACTGAGATGCTCCCCTCAAAGAGATAACCCTTTTTTTTGTTGGTGTTGTTGAAATTTATCCTTAGCTAATTTACGCAGTTCACTTAGCAGTTTTCGTTCCTCTGCGCTAGGACTAAACGTTATTTGCCGATCGGCTAATTTGAGAATCTGGCGTTCGCTGGACTTATTGGTGATGGTAATAATACCTTCTGTTGATTGAGCAAACACTAATTTATTACCTTTGAAAATAACTGAACCGCTAGGTGTAGTTTCACCAAAGCAATTAAGTAAGGTTATCGTAGCATCGGCAGTTTCTAAAGCTTCTTGATTTTTGTTTTGTGCTGCCTCCGCCATTTTGTTCATGAGGTTTTGGTAATTACTGCGTTTAGCATCAATTTGCTCTGTTACCTGCGGTAATCTTTGAGAGAGAAATCTTTGCCACTTATCGCCAGGAAGAAGCCTCAAAACGTCAAAGGGTATAGCTGACTCAACTTTAATCCCATGATGATACCAAGCACTAAGTCCGTCCTCTCTCAATGTATTGCCAAGCAATCGCTCTACCAACTTCAGTCCCGATCTAGTTTCGCTCTGCTGGCAAAGGTCTGTGAAAAATTCTTTGACGCATAAAATTGACATTTTTGCGTGTTTCAGGTCTTGTCTTCCTTGTTGAGGTAGTCCGCGCAAAGACCTCAGTTTACCTTCCAAGCAGAGTACAGGGTGCAAAACCTTGATATTGACCCCAGATAATTCATTTTGACCGGAAAAGGCGATCGCTGTATCGTCGATTTCTGAATCGTTCAAACCGTATACAGATGCTAAAAAATCAATCCTCAGCGTTGTATCTGCCGACTTAACCAGAACCAGCCCAGAATTGGGACTAGGATCGAAATCTCGATTGAGTTTAGCTTCCCCCTGCAAAGCATCTCTACAGCTAAGGACTTCAATTTTGCCGCCGTAAAAGTCTAAATCCTCGCTTGCAAAAGGCAAAAATTCTCCAAGTTCCTGCGCTCGTGCAACATACTTTGTTGCCCACAAATTAACCGCTTGACCGCCTACGACAACCGCGTCAAGATTTGCCGCTTGCAAGCTAAGAAAAACCGAGCGCAAGTTCTCAGGAGTCAGATTCATCGTCATCACACTCGGAAATAAGCGACGATCCTTCCCACTTAATGTCCTGTGGGCAAACTTTCCATAAGTGAGGATATATGGTTTGTTCTACAAGCTTTTGTGCTTCTTCCTTCGGCATTGCCAGCAACCGCATTCTTGCCTTAATTTTGTCTTGTGCATATTCTTCGCAGCCGCCATAGAATACGCCCGGATAAATCTCGATTCCTGGGTCAAAGTCGTTTTCGTCTGCTTCACTCATAGCTGCTTTTCTATTTTTTGTATTTTCGCATTTTCTAGCTCCCCCAAGCAATCCACTCTAGCCCTGCCTTAAGCGCGGCTTCAGCACTGTAGTAAATTTTGCGCTCCCCAAACACCGCTCCGCCGGGGCTGATTAACCGGAATTAACAGCAGTGGGCTTCGGTGTGGAAGACTATTAAGGTAGTACCGTCAATCCCAATAACTTGATGGATTGTGGTATTGTCCAAGTGCGATGCCTCTTTACCAGCATTGATACCAGTGCTAGTTTTATAGCTTAGATTTTAGGGCTTAAGTATTACCCCTGTTTTCAATTGCCGTTTGCTCTCCGCGAGAAAACCATAATCACTAAGCACAGACCAATTCAACCTAGTGGGGCTTTAAAACTTTCTAAGCCTTAATAGCTGACTTCTGTATCAAGAGCGTTGACTCTTTCAGCGGCAATTTTCACTAGCTTTTTATTGAAGCAATCTTTGCGCTCACTCGCACTCTCAGCAAAAGCAAGAATTTTAACAGCAGTCATGCATTTCTCCTCCTCGGTGTTTATGAATTCTCAATCACTCTAGCGACTCGAAAGAAGCCGACTTTCCCGCCCACAGGCGTGGCATCGTAGCGTTTGATCACCTTGAGAATAGCCGCCGATGCTTCGTCCGTGTTAGAAGTGCGACCGGATGCTGTCCAATCTTCCTTTGAGAGCCATTGAGCGTAGTTAATCACCCGTCGCCCATCATCGCTTGCATGGAAACTCGCTGAAACGAAGCCAGCGTAGCGTTTAAAGTAACGCTCAACTTCATCGGCGATCTCATCAATGAATGCCTGCTGTTGTTCTGGGGCGACTTCAAATTCAATAATTGGTGTAAAAAATCGGTTCTCGTGAATTGTTGGCATTTAATTTCTCCTGTGTTGGATGGAGGTTTCAAGGTAAGTGCGCTGCGATTGCCTTGTCATGAGAATATATCTCGACATTCGATGTGTCCCAGACGGTAGGAACGGTTCCACCGTCAATTATTTATTCTGTGCCGTTGATATAGGAAGCGCGATCACTTACTAGAAAAGCGACAAGTTCAGCAACTTTTTCGGGGCGACCAGGACGACCCATTGGAATCCCCCAGCGAATTCAGCAGCCCATTAGCTTAATTAAGCTAATTATATAAAATTTTTCTCATAACACCCTCAATTAGCATCCTTACGCCAAAATCCTCAACTTCTGTCCCAGCACAAAATCAACCAATCGCTGACCACTAAGCAAACTTATCTGATACTCCCGCAGCAATTCCTTAGACATCTCTCCTGTCTTTCCGGTATGGATAAAGAAACCCCCCATAGCTTTCTCTCCCTGGATAACCTGGTCGAAGTCACGGATATGCTTAGGGTTAATATAGCCGCGATAACGCTTTGCCTGGATGAGATAAAGCTTTCCAGCAATTGTTACGCGCCCATCTAAACCACCGTCACCCGTATATTTAAAGTTGCGCTCGATTTCCCACCTTTGTTCTTGGCAGCAGGTAAGCAATAACTCCTCAAAGGCGTAAGGATTCATTTTGCGTAGAATACCAAGCGCTTTTGGTAATTGAACTTCGCCTGAACGCAGTTGCTCCAGTACAAGCGCAGCAAGGCGAATATACTGCTGATGCTTGTTGCTGGGTAGCCGAACCCTCGTTGAGACTAGAGATCGCTTTAGTGCGACCACTTGGCGAGGCTGAACTGCTACAGGATGAAGCTCAGACGATGCTATTTGCTGGTTAGACTTTGGAGACGCGGACGGCGATCGCCCTTGTGGTCGATTTAGTCGCCGATACTTTTGGTCAGCGACTAATTTGCTAAAGAACGCGATCGCCCACACGAGTAAAACTAGGCAACTAAGTCCAAGCAGAAAAATAAATATTTCCATTTTACTTTTTGGTAAATTTGTTCCACCAAACTTGCGGTAGTAGTTTAGTCTCCAACGCCATCACCCGCAGATTATGACAGACACCATCTGGCTTGGGACAAAGAACCGCCGTCGGCATTCCCATAAATGAGATCGCACTATAGAAAATTACTAGCGGTGTCCAAAGCAGGTAGAAAAAGGTGATTCGGTTGGATGCCCGATGCAACGTGCCAAACGTCCACTTTAGCCACATTTGCCACCGCTCCATCCTTGCTTTGTCCAAGCGTTGCTCTTGGGCGATCGCTTTGGCACGTTCCCGCAACTTGTAATTGTTTAACTCAATTAGCCGCCTATCTGCTGTGGAAATAACAGTAATACGCTGTTGGATACACTCGTCAATTAACCAGGCAAACGCTTCTGATTCGGGCTGCTGCTTGGATTCAACAGCCCCAGAGAGTTTCCCGAAGAGGGTGCGACCTCAGCATGATAGTATCAAAGAGAAATAGGAAAGCCGTATTGGTTGAGCTTATTCCAGAATTGGCTCCAACGAGTCGGAGTTAAAACCAAAGTTCTCAAACTAAGTACCACGGCGGCACCAGTTTCTTTCCATCTCATCCCAGAACAGCACAAGCGTTGCTTAATCACGGTTTTACACGCAGCAACAGTTCCACCAGACCCAATCGGATAATGCTTTTCACTCCAAACAGCATAGTTCATTTGATGAATATGGTTATGAAAATAGGTAGCAGCCGCAGCCAAGTTATCTTGAATAACTTTCGGGTGTTGTTGGGATTGGCTTAGTTCAAGCATCTGTTGATAGAGTTGTGTTGCCGCGCCATGGTCATGCTTGAGAGCGTGGCAACTTTGGTCAAGCCATTGCTTCTGTTGGTTTAAGTCTTTGGGGTGCAGCGCCACAGCCACAGCACCCAGATAGCCAGTGGCATGATAGAAATCAAGCACCTGTTCGCTGGTATGACGGGTGAGAAATTGCCAGTGGTCGGCGGCTCCCTCGGCAACGCCAACATAACCCTCTTTAATCACTCTAAGCAGAAGAAAATTCCAACTGGAAGTTGAGTTGATGGACGATGGGACACACAAATTGATTCATCTTAGCTATGAGTCGCTTAAAGCCAAGCTGCAATGAAGTGATAGGA
>JAESGR010000927.1_pt1 | contig 12840 bp, 10 predicted proteins | sample 9269771 | NCBI WGS metagenome assembly JAESGR01 (sample SAMN15739572, study PRJNA653492) | algae metagenome | isolation source: Chroococcus sp. CMT-3BRIN-NPC107 and co-occurring heterotrophs from well... | place: USA: Clark Mountains Wilderness, California | collected 2010-04-18
CGTGCCTCTGCCAACACCTGCGAGACATCCTTCAGCTTCGGTGGCTTGACGAGGTGCGCATCGAAGCCTGCCTCGAGCGTACGCTGCCGATCGTGCGGCTGGCCCCATCCGGTGATGGCGACGATGAGCATCGGCTTCACCTCGCGCAGCTGGCGCAGCCGGCGCGCCGCATCAAGCCCGTTCATGCGCGGCATGCCGATGTCGAGGAACGCCACGTCGGGCCCAAGCTGTTGCGCCTTCTGCACAGCCTCCTCGCCGTCGTGGGCGATGTCGACCTGATGCCCCTGTGCCTCGATCAACATGGCCAGCGTCGCCGCCGCGTCCTCGTTGTCGTCTGCGACGAGAACGCGCAGACGCCCGATGGTGCGGCTGGCCTGCGCTTCGACCGTCGCTTCCGGCCGCGTGTGGCCCGAGCGACTGAGCGGCAGGCGAACCGTGAACGTGCTGCCTGTGCCGGATCCGCGACTGTGCGCGCTGACCTGTCCGCCGTGCATCTCGACCAGACTGCGCACGAGCGACAGGCCGATGCCGAGCCCGCCTTCGGCTTGCCGCTGGTGCGCGCGCACCTGCGAGAAGAGATCGAAGACATGCGGCAGGGCCTCGGCAGGGATTCCGAGGCCGCTGTCCGCAACCTGAACGACGGCTGAATCATCCTCGCGTTGGATGCGCACGCTGATCCGGCCATCGCGCTGCGTGTACTTGGCCGCGTTCGAGAGGAGGTTGCCGAACACCTGGGTCAGCCGCTGCCGGTCGCCTTCGACGTGCAGGTCCCTGTCACTCGCGTAGTCGACTTCCAGGCGATGGCCACGCTTGTCGAGCGCCGGGCGCGTCGCCTCGATCGCCTCCTCGACGACGTCGACCAGCGCAATGCGTGCCGGGAAGAGCTTGATCTTGCCCGCCGTGATGCGGGCGACGTCCAGCAAGTCGTCCACCAGCCGAACCAGGTGGTTGAGTTGCCGCTCCATGATGTCGAAGGTGCGGTGCCGGGCAGGCTCGTCGACGTCGGGATTTCGTACCAGCTCGAGGCCATTGGCCAGGGGCGTGAGCGGGTTGCGCAGCTCGTGGGCGAGCGTCGCGATGAACTCGTCCTTCCTGCGGTCGGCTTCGTTGAGCGCCGTCTCGGCCTCCTTGAGCTCGGTGATGTCGACGCATGCACCGGACACGAAAAGCGGATCGCCTCCGGGCCCATGGAAGACCTCGCCCTCGTCCTTGAGCCAGATCGTTCGACCGTCCGGTCGAGGCACGCGGAACTCGACCCGGAGGCGCTCGCCGGTGCGAATGGAACGCGTGAATGCCTCCTCGACTCTCGATCGGTCGTCCGGGTGCGCGAGTTCGAGGAACTGCTCGAACGTCATGGTCTCCTTGCCCTCGACGCCGAGCAGTCGCTGCAGGCTTTCGTCCAGGATCTGTCGATCCAGCGCAATCTCGCGGCGCCAGGTACCCATGCGGGCTGCGCCCAGCGCCACTCGCAACCGAGCCTCGCCGGCAGCCAGCGCCTCATGGGCGTCATGCAATGCATGGGTGCGCTGTTCCAGACCGGCTTGCGCCGTCTTGACCTGCACCAGCGTGGTGACGCGCTGATAGCCCAGGGCGGCAAAGCCGGCCAGGCTCTGCAGGAGCCGAGCGTCCTCGGCGTCGAAGCGGCGTTCCGGCGTGTGCCCGACAGCCCACACGGTTCCGATGACCTCGCCGTGCGCCCGCCAAGGCGCGAGGAGGGCCTCCTCGACACGCGGCTCGACCCCACGCAACTCCGGGAAGAAGCGCGCAGGGTGGTTGAAGAGCAAGACTTCCTTGCGGTCGATGACGACGCCGCACGGGCTGGCGTCGCGCGACAACGTCCCGCCGAGATGGGCCGCAAACGCACCTGCCGTCGCGTGCCATCGGAAGACCCCCCGCCCGGCGCCCGGTTCGAGGATGCTCACCCCCGCCGAGCCGGCTCTGCACAGCGTGAGCACCAGCTCGGCCACTTTTTGCAGGACGCCTGCGGGATCAGTGGCCAGTTGTTCCGCCAGCGCAGAGAGCGCCCGATTCTCGGCCTCATGGTCGGGGGCTCGCCTCGGCCGCACGGCGAGGTCGCCCGTGATCAGGACGTCGTCCAGGGTTGCCGAATCAGTCGCCACGTTCGCGCGTCTCGGTTGTGTCCAGCCCAACCGAACGACTGAGCGTGACCTGGCCCCGCAGGGCGGGTGCGAACGCTCAGCAGCGCAACGGGGTCGCCACTTGCAACGAGCGCAGCGGCAAAGTACGTGCCTACGAGTTGACGGGCTCGGCGACGCGGCAGTCGAAGCCCGCCGCGGCAGCCGCATCGGCTTCGCGCTCGCTGCATTCTCTCAGTGCGTGTCCGATGATGGCGTGTCGCATTGACCTCTTCGCTGGTCCAGCTTGACCACTCACGTCATCACCTACCCTGCGGAGCCGCAAGGCGTTGGCTTCAACTGTCGCCGTTCGGGAATTTACCCGCATATTCCTTGACTGGGTTCGCAGTCGCCTGTCCGAGACGATCGACACTGATGGCCCTTGATCAACCATGGAGCATGGCGGCAGCCTGAGTTACTGTTCCGTCCTGCCTGTCGCGCGCTCATGTCCATGAAATTCAGCGCATTCATCCGGGAGAACCTGGACGCCATCGTCGCTGAGTGGGAGGTGTTCGCGCGAACGATCCCGGCGGCCACTTCCATGTCCGGTCTCGCGCTCCGCGACCACTGCAGGGCCATTCTTCTCGCGATCGCAGCGGACATGGAAACGAGCCAGACCGATGAGGAGCAGCAGAGCAAGTCAAAGCAGTTGACTCGCACCCTCGGAGTCGACGAGAGCGCAGCGGAGACGCACGGCGCGCTGCGGCACTCGGCCGGCTTCGACTTGATGCAGCTCTTCGCAGAGTTTCGCGCCTTGCGGGCGAGCGTCCTGTCGCTCTGGAGCCGATCGGAGCTTGCGAGTGCGCCGGGCCGCGCCATCGAGGAGGTCACCCGGTTCAACGAGGGGCTCGATCAGGCTCTGGCGGAGTCGGTCGAAAGCTTCTCGTCGAATCTCGCAGCGTCGCGCGACATGTTCCTGGGCGTGCTGGGACACGACCTGCGCGGTCCGCTTTCGGCCATCTCGATGTCCAACCGCGCCCTCGCCGACCCCGGCCTGGCGCCCGACGCACGAGAAAAGGCGGCTGCTCGCGTGTCGCGGTCCGTCGGAACGATGACGCGCCTGATCGAGGACCTCCTCGACTACACCCGCAGCCGGCTGGGAGCCGGAATTCCCATCGAGCGCGCCCGGTGCGACGTCGCGAGCCTCTGCCGAGAGGCGCTGGACAGCATTCAGGCGAGCTATCCGGAGCACAGGTTCGCGCTCAGCGTCTCGGGCGATCTGTCCGCCGACATCGACGCAGCCAAGCTGGACCAGGCGCTCGGGAACCTCCTGGCGAACGCCGCGCAGCACGGCGAGACCTCAGGACAGGTCGGCCTCGATGCAAGCGGGAGCGCGGACGCCATCGTCCTGAAGATCTCGAACCGGGGTTCGCCGATCCCGCCTGATGCACTGCGCTCGGTGTTCGAGCCACTCACCCAGCTTCCGAATCCTTCGCGCGAGCCGGACGAACGCTCTCAGACCAGCATGGGCCTGGGCCTCTTCATCGTGCGCGAGATCGTGAATGGCCACCTGGGCGCCGTGACCGTCGAATCTTCTTTCGAGCATGGAACGGTCTTCACGGTGAAGCTGCCGAAGTCGGGCCCCTGACCTGCAAGGACAACCATCGGCGTCAAGCCGAGCCCGCACGCGGCTGCGAGAGAAAGAAGCGCACCATCTCGGAAGATGCGTCCGGTCCCTGGGCGTCGGTGTAGGAGCCGCTCGCGTGGCCGCCCGACCAGGCGTGTCCGGCACCGTGCAGAGTCCAGAACTCCAGATGGTCCCGTCCATCGGTGTCCGTGTGAACTGAACGGCTGAACGTGCGTCCGCCGGGCGCAGTCCCGCGCTCGGTTCTGATCGCCAGCGTCGCTCCCGTCGTGTTGCAAGCGACGTAGGCCTCGCGCGCCTGCTCGAGAATGGCGGCGCCGTTCGAGTGCTGCACCGTGTGGTCCCGGTCGCCGTGAAAGACGATGGTCGGCACCGCCTGCCTGCAGCTCCCTTCGCCCCCGCGGGCGCCGCTCAGGCCGGCACGGCCGCTTCTTCCTCGCCCGCCCTTCATCGCTGCCATCGCCGAAGGGATGTCGTGCGCGCTCGCGAATGGCAAGCCCGAGTGCGCACCCACGGCTGCGAAGATGTCCGGGTACGTCTCGCCCAGCACGACGGCCATCGCGGCGCCTGCCGACAACCCAGCGACGAAGATCCGGCGTTCATCGACGCCATGCGCCGCAGCCACCTCGCGAACCATCCCGGCGATCACCGAGGGCTCGCCCTTGTCTCGCTGCTGATCGTGCGGCTGGAACCAGTTCCAGCACCTGGACGCGTTCGCGCCCGCGGCTTGCTCGACGTAGAGGACCAGGAAGCCGTGCTCCTCTGCCAAGCGGCTCATCTGAGTCCCCTGCGAGAAATCGTCTGCCGACTGCGTGCAGCCATGGAGCATCACGATCAGGGGAGGCGACGAATCCGGCCCCTGGCTGGGCACGTAGAGCTTGTACGCGCGGGTACCAGCGCGATTGGAAAACTCACCCGCGATCAGACGTCCCGGCAGACTGCGGGCAGCGGGGCTTGAAGGTCGAGAAGGCTCCACAGCGGACGAGGCATTCGAAGAGAGCGCCCGCCGGATCGTTTCGGTGACCTCGTGCATGGATCCCGTGGAGGTGTCGAGGCCGGCCGATGCGAGAGCACGCTGGATCGTTCGGTTGATGTCGTCGGCATCGAAGCGCGGCGTGGCGAGGGAGTGCTGGAAGGTCATGGAGTGTTCTCGTGAGGTCATTGGGTGGATCAGCGAATGCGGTCGGACAGCGCCTGCCTGACGGCAGCGCTGGCTTGGAAGGCCCCGAGGACGGAGACCGACTCGATCGCCGCCTTCGCGAGAGCGGGCGTGACGTCGGGTGCGATGCGGGCGAGCCCGACCACTTCGATCTGCAGGCGCTCTCCCGCTGCCACGGCTCGCTCGAGGTCGGCACGGCTGAAATGCTGAAGGCCGAGCGTCAGGGAGCGGCGTGCGACCGTCTGCTTGAGCACGTCTGCGTGCTGGGCCAGCTGGTTGCGAACGGCCGTCCGGACGAGGTCAGATCGGTTGGAGTAGAAGCCCTCCTGGACGAGGAGATCGACCTGGCCGAGGTCGACCACGCCCATGTTCACCGCCATCTTCTCGGTCTCTCCGGCACGGGGCTGCCTCGTGTCGGAGGAGGTCGTCGAAGCTTTTGTCATCTGGATGGATTCTAATAGGAATCCAATAAGAGCACGATTGTTGTACGAGGTGGGCAATCCCGCGCGAGCGACTCTCGCCCGTCGCTTTAGTCTGCCGCGAGACATGAAGGTCGAACTTGCTCGCAGCTGACGCAGCAAAACCGACCCCGGGCGACCGATCTCGGAGCCTCCGCATCGAAGCATCAGCAGGCGCCTGCGACCTTGCGACCACGCTGTTCGCGCTCATGGATGTGCGCCGCACCGCCGATCAGACGCTCGAGCAAAGCCGCAGGGAGCGTGAGGGACGCCGAATCGGCGCCCTCCTGGGCTGCTTCTCGTTGTCGGCCTGGCTCGGTCGGCCGTCGCTCGCTGGTCCGCTCGCTGCTCAGGTTCCCGCGAACCATCCGTGCATGGTCTGTGCAGAATTCGGTTGCGAGAGACTCGCCAGAAAGAATGGGCTAGCAGCTCACGCTGCTAACCCATTGATTCGCTGGTCGGGACGGCGGGATTCGAACTCGCGACCCCTTGCACCCCATGCAAGTGCGCTACCAGGCTGCGCTACGCCCCGATCAACGGGATTATAGGCAGCGCCCTCGGCCTAAGGACCGAGCAGGGCGCGGATCGAGAGGAGCTCCTGGCGCACCTGTGCCGGCGAGAGCGGGAAGGTGTCGCCGGCGGCGACCTCCACGGCATGCGCCCGTCCGTCCGCCCCGCCGTCGTGATCGCCGTTAGAGCCCGCGTGCGCCGCGAAGCCGTCGTGCTCCGCGCCTCCGCCGTCGTGCTCCGCGCCTTCCGTGTCCGGCGACAGCAGCATCGGCTCGTCGTCGCGCGAGGCGGTGTCGCGCCGCTGCGCCCCGTCGGTCAGTCGATTGCGCGCGCCGCTGATGGTGAAGCCCTGCTCGTAGAGGAGCTCGCGGATGCGCCGGATCAGCAGCACCTCATGGTGCTGGTAGTAGCGGCGGTTGCCCCTCCGCTTCATCGGCTTCAACTGCGTGAATTCCTGCTCCCAGTAGCGCAGCACGTACGGCTTGACGCCGCACAGGTCGCTGACCTCACCGATGGTGAAGTACCGCTTGGCGGGGATCGCTGGGAGCGTTTTCTCCATGAAAATCAATGAGATCAGGAGATAAACCTCGACTTTACTCGAACTCCTCCGGAGCGCCCGTGCTGCCCTGCACGACTGCCTTCAGTTTGTGGCTCGCGTGAAAAGTCACGACATGCCGGGCCTTGATGGGGATCGCCTCGCCGGTGCGCGGGTTGCGGCCGGGGCGCGGCGCCTTGCGCCGGATGTTGAAGTTGCCGAAGCCCGACATCTTGACGTCGTCGCCGGAGAGCAGGGTCGCGTAGATCAGCTCGAAGAAGGCCTCGACCATGTCCTTCGACTCGCGCTTGTTGAGCCCGAGCTTCTCGAACAGGAGCTCGGCCAGTTCGGCCTTGGTCAGCGTCGGCGTGACCAGGGTCGACGACAGGCGCTCGGGCAGGGAGTCGGGGCTGGCCATCGTGTTCAGTCGCCTTGCTTTCTGAGTCGCACACCGAGGTCCCGCTCGAGCGCCGCCAGGACGCCGCCCACGACCGCATCGATCCGGTCGTCGGTGAGCGTCTGTGCGTCGTCGCGCACCTCGAGCCGCACCGCCAGGCTGCGCTCGCCTTCGCCGATGCCGGCGCCTGGGTTCTTGGGCTCGTAGATGTCGAACAGCGTCGCCGAGCGGACGGCGCTGCCGCCGCCCGCGGCGATCACCTCCATCAGCGCCGCATGCGAGACATCGCCGCGGGCGACGACGGCGATGTCGCGCCAGGCCGGCTGCTGCTTCGGCAAGGGCGCGAACACCGGCAGGGCGCGCTGCATGAGGACGTCGGCGTCGAGCTCGAACACGATCGGCGACGACGGCAGCTCGTACGCCTGCCGCCAGCGCGGGTGCAGCTCGCCGAGCCAGCCGGCGCGCACCCCGCCGATCTCGATGGCGGCGCTGCGACCGGGGTGCAGCGCCGGATGCGACGCGGGAACGAAGCGCGCCGGCGCGGGGTGGACCAGCGACTCGATGTCGCCCTTCACGTCGAAGACGTCCACCTGCCGCTCGGGCATGCCCCACTGCACCGGCTCGGCCGGCCCGAACGCCAGGCCGCCGAGGCGCAGCGGCTGGCGAATGCCGTCGACGGAGAGCTCGCCCTTCGCTGCCGCCGGGTCGCGCAGGTACACCTTGCCGAGCTCGAAGACGCGCAGCCGCGTCGCCCTGCGCGCGACGTTCACGCGCAGCACCTCGACGAGGCTGCCGACGAGGCTCGAGCGCATGACGGAATACGAAGCCGCGATCGGATTGACGACCCGCACCGGCGCCTCGTTGCCGGCGAAGTCGCGCTCCCAGCGCTCGTCGACGAAGCTGAAGCTGATCGTCTCCTGCCAGCCGCGCGCGGCGAGGGCATGGCGAAGAGCCGAGGGGCCGCGGCGCCGCTCGCTGTCGACGCGCGCGGCCAGGCGGCCGGAAGCCGTCGCGGCGGGCAGCGCGTCGTAGCCGATCAGCCGGATGACCTCCTCGATCAGGTCTTCCTCGATGCGCAGGTCGAAGCGCCAGCTCGGCGGAACGACGTCGATCGTTCCGCCGCGCCGCGTCCACTCGAAGCCCAGGCGGGACATCACGTGCTCGCATTGGGCGGCGGTCACCGGCATGCCGATGACCTTCGCGGCGCGCTCGACGCGCAGCGCCACCGACGCCGGACGCGGCACGTCGACGATCTGGTCGTCGACGGGACCGCAGCGCGTCTGGCTGCCGCCGCAGATGGAGACGATGAGACCCGTGAGGCGCTCGATGTGCTCGACGGTCGTCGCGGGATCGACGCCGCGCTCGAAGCGGTGCCCTGCGTCCGTGGAGAAGTTGAATCGGCGCGACCGCCCGGCGATCGCCTCGGGCCACCAGAACGCGGCCTCCACGTACACGTTGCGCGTCGCGTCGGACACCGCCGTCGCATGGCCACCCATGATGCCGGCGAGCGACTCGACGCGGGCGTCGTCGGCGATGACACCGACCGTGGCGTCGACCTCGACCGTGCTGCCGTTGAGCAACTCGAGCGACTCGCCCGGGTGACCCCAGCGGACGTGCAGGCTGCCTTCGATCTGGTCGAGATCGAAGATGTGCGACGGCCGGCCGAGCTCGAACATCACGTAGTTCGAGATGTCGACCAGCGGCGCGACCGTGCGCTGGCCGCAGCGGGCGAGCCTTTCGGCCATCCAGCGGGGCGTGCGGGCGCGGGTATCGACGTCATGGATCACCCGGCCGGAGAACCGTCCGCAGAGGTCGGGCGCTTCGATGCGGACCGGAAGCCGCGTCGGCGCGCCGACCTCGGCCGGCCGGATGGTCGGAGCCTTCAGCGGCGCCCCGGTGATCGCCGCCACTTCCCGGGCGACGCCGAACACGCTCAAGGCGTGGCCCAGGTTCGGCGTCAGCTTCAGTGTGAAGAGGGTGTCGTCGAGCGCGAGGTGCTCGCGCAGGTCGACGCCGACGCGGGCATCGTCGTCGAGGACCAGCAGGCCCTCGTGGTCCTCCGAGAGCTTCAGCTCGCGCGCCGAGCACAGCATGCCCTGGCTCTCGATGCCCCGGATCTGCCCCAGCCGGATGCGAAACGACTCGCCGTCTGCGCCGGTGCCGCCTTCGGCCGGCGGCAGCTCGGCGCCGACGAGTGCGACGGGCGCCTTCATGCCGGCGCGCACGTTCGGGGCGCCGCAGACGATGCGGAGCGTCTCGCCCGTACCGGCGTCGACCTCGCAGACGCGCAGGCGGTCGGCGTTCGGATGCTTGTCGACCGAGAGCACGTGGCCGACGACGACGCCGCGAAACGGCGGCGCCACCGGCCGCAGCTCCTCGACCTCGAGGCCGGCCATGGTGAGGCGGTCGGCCAGCTCGGCGGTGCCGATCGGCGGATCGCAGAACTCGCGCAGCCAGGACTCGGGGAACTGCATGCGAGCGGCTAGGCGAACTGGCGCAGGAAGCGCAGGTCGCCGTCGAAGAAGAGGCGCAGGTCGTCGATGCCGTAGCGCAGCATGGCGAGGCGGTCGATGCCGGAGCCGAAGGCGAAGCCGATCACGCGCTCCGGATCGAAGCCCATGTTGCGCACGACCTGCGGGTGCACCTGGCCCGACCCGGAGATCTCGAGCCAGCGGCCGGCGAGCGGCCCGCTCTCGAACATCAGGTCGATCTCGGCGCTCGGCTCGGTGAACGGGAAATAGCTCGGCCGGAAGCGCAGCTTCAGCTCGCTGGTCTCGAAGAAGGCCTGGACGAAGTCGAGGTACACCGCCTTCAGGTCGCGGAAGCTCACGTTCTCGCCCAGCCAGAGGCCCTCGACCTGGTGGAACATCGGCGAGTGCGTGGCGTCGCTGTCGACGCGGTAGGTGCGGCCCGGGGCGATGACGCGCACGTCGGGCATCACCGCATCGCCCGCATGCTTGCGCGCGTGCGCCTGCGCGTAGCGGATCTGCATCGGCGAGGTGTGCGGGCGCAGGTTGAGGAGGTGCCCTTCGTCGTCCTTGACGTCGACGTAGAACGTGTCCTGCATCGAGCGCGCCGGGTGGTTCTCCGGGTTGTTCAATGCCGTGAAGCTGTACCAGTCGGTCTCGATCTCGGGGCCGTCGGCGATGTCGAAGCCCATCGACGTGAAGATCGCCTCGATGCGCTCCAGCGCCCGGCTGATCGGGTGCATTCCCCCCTGGCCGTGCGAGCGGCCCGGCAGCGTCACGTCGAGGGACTGCGCGGCCAGCTGCACCTCGAGCTGCGCCTGCGCCAGGGCGGCGCGGCGCTCGGCGAGCCCGGCCTCGATCGCCTGCTTGGCGACGTTGATCGCGGCGCCGCGGGCCTTCTTCTCCTCGGGCGGCAATGCGGCAAGCGCCTTCAGCTGCTCGGTGATCCGGCCGGACTTGCCGAGAAAGCGCGCCTTGGCGTCCTCGAGCTCGGCGGGTGCCGTGGCGCGAGCGAACTCGGCCAGAGCGTGGTCCACCACCGGTTGGAGATCGTTCATCGTGGCTGGTCGGCCTGCGGCGACAAGAACAGGATCAGGCGGCGCCTCGCGGCGCCGCCGTCAAGGCGAGGTCAGGACAGGTGCGGGCGCACCTTCTCGACGATCGAGCCGAAAGCGGCCGGATCGTTGACCGCCATGTCGGCCAGGACCTTGCGATCGATGTCGACCTGCGCCTTCTTCAGGCCGGCCATGAACTTGCTGTAGGTGACGCCGAGGCTGCGGGTCGCCGCGTTGATGCGGGCGATCCAGAGCTGGCGAAAGACGCGCTTCTTGTTGCGGCGGTCGCGATACGCGTACTGCCCGGCGCGCATGACCGCTTCCTTGGCGATGCGGAAGACGTTCTTGCGGCGGCCCCGGAAGCCCTTGGCGAGGGCGAGGACCTTCTTGTGGCGGGCGCGTGCAGTGACGCCGCGTTTGACGCGAGGCATGTGTGGATCTCCTTCCGAAGTGGTGAGGGCGCGCCGGCGATCAGAGGCCGGCGAACGGCAGCATCTGTGCCATGTGGCCCATGTTGGTGTCGTGCACCGCCGTCGAACCGCGCAGGTGGCGCTTCGTCTTGGTGGACTTCTTCGTCAGGATGTGGCGCTTGAACGCCTGGCCGCGCTTGACCGTGCCGCCCGGGCGAACCCGGAACCGCTTCGCGGCGCTCTTCTTCGTCTTCATCTTCGGCATGACTCTTCTCTCTTCTCTCTTCGTGTGCACCTGCAGGCGCCGGCAAGGTCTTGCCGTCTTGTCAGCCTGCAGAGGCTTCTGCTCGGCGCGACGGGCGAGGCCCGCCGTGCCGGATTCTGTTCGTCTTGTGGTGCGCTACTTCCGCTTCGGCGCGAGGACCATCACCATCTGACGGCCTTCGAGCTTGGGCATGTGCTCGACCACCGACACGTCGGCGAGCTCGTCGCGGATCCGCTCGAGCAGGCGCATGCCGATGTCCTGGTGGGTGATCTCGCGGCCGCGGTAGCGCAGCGTCACCTTCCCCTTGTCGCCGTCTTCCTCGATGAAGCGGCGCAGATTCCTCATCTTGATCGCGTAGTCGCCCTCGTCCGTCCCGGGCCGAAACTTCACTTCCTTGACCTCGATGACCTTCTGCTTGGCCTTCGCTTCCGCCGCCCGCTTCTGCTCCTGGTACTTGAACTTGCCGTAGTCCATCAGCCGGCATACCGGCGGATCGGCCTGGGCCACGATCTCGACGAGATCGACGTCCTTCTCGCCGGCCAGCCGCAGGGCCTCGGCAATGGGGACGATCCCCAGCGGTTCGTTGTCGGGTCCGTTCAGCCGGACCTCGGGAGCCATGATTTCCCGGTTGAGCCGATGCTTGCGCTCGGCATTGGGTTGACGACGGTCAGCAAAAGTAGCGATGTCAAAGCCTTTCAAAGGGCCCCAAGGCAACGGGACCCACAACGATCGGAGCGCGCCCGGACGCCGGAGTCACCCGGCCTCGGCTCACAGTTTCTGGGCGATGTCGGCGGCGATCTTCGCGGAGAAGTCGCCGAATGACATCGCACCGAGGTCGTGGTTGCCTCGGGCGCGCACGGAAACGGCCCCGTTTGCCTTTTCCTTGTCACCGACGACGAGGATGTACGGAACCTTTTGCAGCGAATGCTCGCGAATTTTATAGTTGATTTTCTCGTTCCGCAAATCTGCGGTGACCCTAACTCCTTGATTCTGCAGCGTTTTGACAACTTCCCGGGCATAGTCGGACTGCCCTTCGGTGATCGTCAGCACGCTGGCCTGCACCGGTGACAGCCATGCCGGCAAGGCGCCTGCCCAATGCTCGAGCAGGAGGCCGATGAAGCGCTCGAAGCTGCCGACGATCGCCCGGTGCAGCATCACGGGGAAGGCGCGGCCGCTGGTCTCCGTCACGTAGTCGCCGCCCAGGCGCTCGGCGGTGTTGAAGTCGACTTGCATCGTGCCGAGCTGCCACTGCCGCCCGAGCGCGTCCTTCAGCGTGTACTCGATCTTCGGCCCGTAGAAGGCGCCGTCGCCGGGCGCCACGATGAACTCGCAGCCCGAGCGGCGCAGGGCCTCCATCAGCGCCTGCTCCGACTTGTCCCAGATCTCGTCGGAGCCGACGCGGTTCGCGGGCCGCGTCGCCACCTTGTAGATCACGTCCTTGAAGCCGAAGTCGCGGTACACCTTCTGCAGCTGCGCCGTGTAGGCAACGCACTCCTCGAGGATCTGGTCCTCGGTGCAGAAGACGTGGCCGTCGTCCTGGGTGAAGCCGCGCACCCGCATGATCCCGTGCAGGGCGCCGCTCGGCTCGTTGCGGTGGCACTGGCCGAATTCGCCGTAGCGGATCGGCAGCTCGCGATAGCTGCGCAGGCTCGACTTGAAGATCAGAACGTGGCCCGGGCAGTTCATCGGCTTCAGCGCGTACTCGCGCTTTTCCGACTCCGTCGTGAACATGTTCTCGCGGTAGTTCTGCCAGTGGCCGGTCTTCTCCCAGAGGCTCTTGTCGAGGATCTGCGGGCCCTTGACCTCCTGGTAGCCGGTCGTGCGATAGACCTCGCGCATGTACTGCTCGACGGCCTGCCAGAT
>JAESGR010000928.1_pt1 | contig 12838 bp, 10 predicted proteins | sample 9269771 | NCBI WGS metagenome assembly JAESGR01 (sample SAMN15739572, study PRJNA653492) | algae metagenome | isolation source: Chroococcus sp. CMT-3BRIN-NPC107 and co-occurring heterotrophs from well... | place: USA: Clark Mountains Wilderness, California | collected 2010-04-18
CACCGGCACCCGCACCCGCGCCTGCTCCGAGCCCTGCTCCGACGCCTGCGCCTGCGCCTGCCCCTGCGCCTGCCCCTGCGCCTGCCCCTGCTCCGGCTCCGGCTCCGGTGTGGGTCACCGTCGCGACGGAAGGTCAGTCGTTCTCCACGTCGTCACCCACCACGGTGCGCTATGGCGCTCAGTCCAGCTGGATCACCAGGATCGTGAACGGGCCGGCGGTCTGCAGCAACGACTTCTTCGGCAGCGACCCCATCTGGGGCGTCGCAAAGTCTTGTCAGGTCATGAGCTCAGCGCCGGCTCCCGCACCCGCTCCGGCGCCTCCGTGAGCCTCTCGCCTGTCTGAGACCGAATTTGCGAACAGGAACGAGGAATGAAGCTTCTGCAACATGGCATCGTCAGGATCGCTCTGGCGCTGGCGGCGAATGGCTTGGCGATCCCGGCGGCGCTCGCCCAGACCTACGTTTTCACGGAACTCGCCACGCCGGATCGAGCCAACTCGGTCGCCCGCGGCCTGAGCGACAGCGGCAACTCGGCAGGCCGCTCCGGCACGACCTTCTCCACCAAGACCAAAGCTTTCGTCTCGCGCGGCGGCAATCGTTTCGAGCTGATCGGAGGCGGGGGGCTGCCGGAGGGCGACTACAGCAGCGCCTTCGGAATCAACGACCGGGACGAAGTCGTGGGCGGCGCAAACACGGGCGCGTCGCTGCAGGCCTTCCTGTGGGATCCGAGCCGGGGCATGCAGCTTCTCGGCACGTTGCCGGGCGACAACGCCAGCCAGGCATTCGCGATCAACAACCGTGGCGAGGTGGTCGGCTACTCGAGCGGCCCCACCGGCACGCGCGCCTTTATCTGGACGCGCAATGGGGGGATCGAGTCGCTCGGCGTTCTCCCTGGGGGCACTGCCAGCATGGCGTTCGCGATCAGCACCAACGGACGCGTCGTCGGCAAGTCGACCAGCACTGCCGGTGTCCGGGGCTTCTACTGGGCACACAGCCGCGGAATGCGGGACCTCGGCGTGCTGCCCGGCCATACGGAGAGCCACGCCATGGGCGTGAACGAGAACGGCACGGTGGTGGGTTTTTCGGGCGACGGCCAGCAGAGCCAAGGCTTCGTGTGGGACGAACGGTCCGGGATGAGCCCACTCGAAAGGTTCGCGGGCGGCCTGGTGAGTCGCGCCCTGGCAGTGAACAACCGCGGCGACATCGTCGGCTTCTCGACCGGCCCGGACCATGGTTACCACGCGGTCTTCTGGGACAAGAACGGCAAAGTGTTCGACCTGAACAAGGCCGTCGTCCCTGCGGGAGCGATCCTTCTGCTCGAGGCGCACGCCGTTAACAGCAGCGGGCAGATCCTCGCCTACGGCTTTCGGCTTCCGCTGGACCCCGACGGGCACGAGAAGCCCGGACGGATGTTCCTGCTGACACCTGTGGGCCCGCGGCCCTGACGCACCCGACGCCGATCCCGCCCTCCGCTTCGCCGACGTCTGCTCACCTCCGCCGGGCACCGCGCTGTGGGGCAAGGTCCGCCACCTCCCCCACGCGCGACCCTCAGCCGAGGGGAACGGCCCACCCTGGGTACGCGGTACGCGTACGCTCAGACGGCACCCTTGCGTCTCGCACTATCCTTTGCGTCCAACGACCGGGACGAACATGCGCGCTTGGACCGTGGACGCCGACGACATTCGCGTCGCCGAGGACTTCGACGAGTCGCTGCTGCACCGCACCCCCGAGATCGAGGGCTTCCTGAGCCCGGATCGTGATGACAAGTTCATCGTCATCGGCACCAAGGGCTTCGGCAAGACCTTGCTGCTGAAGGCCAAGCGGGTCCTCTACCAACGAGCCGGCAACGCCGCCTGCCTGCCGAGCGGCAGCCTGCTCGACAAGCCGATCGGCGACAAGATCTTCGGGCGCGAGTCGATCGCGCTCCTCGCCGCATCGCCCCTGCCGTGGTCGAAGCTGTGGCTTTCCGCGATCGCGCTGGCGGTGCTCAAGCACGCCGGCGCGGCGCAAGACCTGAAGGTGACGGCGAAGCTGGGCGGCCTGCTCGCCGACACGCAGCTGCACGGCGTCATCGACCATTTCGTGCGGCTGCTCGACTTCACGCCCAGCGAGCTGCAGCGCGCGGCCAACGACACCGATGGCCACCTGATCCCTCGCCTGCGGGCGCTGAAGACGCCGATGGCGCTCTTCATCGACGGCATCGACGAGTACTTCAGCAAGCATGTCGAGGCAGGGCCCGCCAGCCCCAGCGTCACCGGCGAGCTCTCGCCGAGCGTCTGGTACTTCTCGCAGCTCGGGCTCGTCGAGGTGGCATACCAGCTGCGGCGGATCAACCACCACCTGAAGGTCTTCGCGGCGATCCGCAAGGAAGCGTACGCGCGCCTGCCCCGGCGGACGGCGATGGCGCAGCAGTACCGAGGCAGCGCCGTCGACATCGTCTATTCGCCGGAGAGCCTGCACGAGATCTTCGTCAACAACGTGCGCCTGGTCAGGAGCGAGCACATGGTCCGCCCCGAACTGGCCAAGGGGAAGCCGCTCGAGGCCTTCTTCGGCCGGACGAGCGTCGTCGACACGGCGACGCGCGAGGAGGAGGACGTGTTCGAGTACGTCTGCCGCCACACCCTGCTCCGGCCGCGCGACCTGATGACGATCGGCGAGCGGCTCGCCGCGCTTCGCCCCGACGAGCGCCGGAACGAGTTCCGCATGAAGGAAGCGGTCCACCAGTCGGCGACCGAGATCGCGCACGAGTACCTGGCCGAGATCGCGCCCTATGTGGCCGGCCTCGATCCCGAGCTCGTCTTCAAGGACCTGCCCGGCCAGATCATCGGCCGCGCCGAGGCCGAGGCGATGGCCGGCCTCGACGCATTGAGCGCGCTCTACCGGGTCGGCCTGCTCGGCTACGTCCAGCATGACCGCGTGCGCGGCGAATGGCGGCAGCGCTTCCTGCGGCCCGGCGAGGCCACCCTCGATGCCGACGGTGCCCTGCCGCCTTCGACGCACTACCTCGTCCACCCGGTGCTGCTGGACCTGGTCGGCCGCGTCAACCCGATGTTCCTGAAGCGGGTGGACCGGACCAACGTCGTCGGCTACGACCGGCCCTGGCGCGAGAGCGTGCCGCTCGACGGCACGCTGAACGTGCGCCAGTGCTGCGTGCTGAAGGCAGACATCCATGCCTTCTCCTCGTTCATGCGCAATGGCGCCGACGGGCCGGTGCGCCGCACGCTCGAGGAGGCGGCGCGGCGCTGGTCGCCGAGCGCGGCCATCGTCGAGGTTCGCGCGGGCGACGCCGTGCTGATCGCCGCCGACGATCCGGTTGCCCTGGCGCAGACGGCGCGCCACCTGATGGACGACGTCTACCAGGCGCCGGGCCAGCCCCGCCTGCGCATCGCCCTGCACCACGGCGAGGTGCGGACGCGTCGGGGCCCGGCCGAGGGCACGACCGAGATCGCGGGCGGCGACGCCATCCTCTGTGCGGCGCGCGTCGAGCCGATCGTCGATCCGGGGCAGATCTGGGCCACCGACGCCTTCCGCGCCCAGTTCCTGGAGCGACCGTCGCTGTGGCGAACCTCGCCCCTGCTCGGACCCGACGGGGACGAGCGCTTCAACGTCAGGAAGGCCGGCTCGTCTGAGCCGGACTGCTGGGTGCGCCTCTTTCGTCTCGAGTCCTGACCCGCGACGCGCGCGCTGCCGCCGAGCGGTCCCCGGCGACCGCCCGTCCGCCCCTTCCGGCTCGCCTACAGGGTCGAGGCTCGCCTTCCGACCCGCATGGCCTGCGCCGCTCCGCGACGATTCGGCCAGCCGGGCACCGGGCCGGGAACGACGCGAAGGAGCACGCATGCGCAGGAGATTGCAGGTCGGAGACTCGGTGCACCTGCCGGGCGGACGCACGGTCATCCTCACGTTGCCGGCCGAGCCGTACCGGCCCTGGATGCTCCAGGCCTCCGGCACCTTGTGGCAGCTGAAGCGCGAGCACAGCCCGTCGCTCGTGCATCGCTCGCCGTGGCAGCACTACGCCGGCGACGACGGATGCCCGCTCCGGCTGAGCGAGCGCGACGCCAGAGCTCTCGCCGATGCACTCAACGAGGTGATTCCCCGTCGCCCGGTCAGCCTCCGTGTCGCCGTCCGTGCCGGCAGCGCGGCACGCCTGCACGCCTGACGTGCGCCGGCGAGCATGCCTGACGCCAGCACCGGCGCCGCGCGGCCGCTCCTGCGCGGCCGCTCAGGAGCGCTGCGACGCGGGAGCGGCGGCCTGCGGGTGCGCGAGGCGCCACTTGCGGCAGGTGTCGCAGGGACAGGTTCGGGGCGAGGATGCGCGTTGAGGGGTCATCAGTTTGTGCATGGAGTCGTACCTCCCGCGTCCTCAACGAGCGCGCGAAATCCGCGGGGGACCGCCGATTTGTAAAGATTGTTCGAGCCGCCGCGCTCGGCGCGGCGCTGGCAGCCGCTATGGCTTGGCTGCGAGGCAGCTCTGGCGCTGCTTGGCGAAGACGATGGCGCGCGACAGGTAGCGGGCCAGGCGCTGGACGTCGATGGGCTTGCGCAGCGAGTAGTCGAAGACCGGGTAGGCCTCGCGCAGGCGCTCGTGATCGCCGGATGAAGCGATCAGCACCGGCACCTGATCGCCCATCCGCTCGCGCAGGCGACGGGCGGCCTCGACGCCGTCGAGCACCGGCATGTCGAGGTCGAGGAAGACCGCCCACGGGCTCACGTCGATGGCGACCGAGACGGCATCGAGCCCGTCGCCGGCGAAGAGCGTCGTCACCCCCGGCAGCATCAGCGCCATCACCTCGGCCAGCATCTCCCGGGCGTCGGGATTGTCGTCGGCGATGAGAACGCTCAGCGGGCCCGGCTGCGGCATCGCCGCGAGGCCGCTGGGGCCGGGGTCAGCGGGCATCCGGTGCGGGCGCCCCGGTCGAATCCGGCGGCAGGACGGACATCCATTCGGCGTAGCGCCGGCTCACCTCCTCGCCGGCGCGGCTGAGCTCGTGCTCCAGCGGCACCCGATCGGCACAGGCCCGACCGAGGGCCTCGAACTTCTCGGCGGCGATCCGCCAGCGGACGAACGCCACGGCACGAGTGTGTCGGCGGGTCGCGATGTCGTCCTTCATGGCGTCCTCCTGTGCGGATTCGAAGCGTGGACCACCCGGGCCGGTTCCGGGAACTGACAGCTCTTACAGGTCCGCGCGCCCCGACAATCCGTTCGTCCATCCAACGAACGCGGGAACCGCGCCATGACCGAAGGCATGCGTAAGGGTCTGACCTCCTACGGAGACGCCGAATTCTCCCTCTTCCTGCGCAAGGCGTTCATCAAGGCCATGGGCCTGTCCGACGACGCCCTGGCCCGGCCGGTGGTCGGCATCGCCAACACCTTCAGCGACTACAACGCCTGCCACGGCAACGTGCCGAAGCTGGTCGAGGCGATCAAGCGCGGCGTGATGCTGGCCGGCGCCCTGCCGATGGAATTCCCGACGATCTCGATCCACGAGTCGTTCGCCCACCCGACGAGCATGTTCCTGCGCAACCTGATGGCCATGGACACCGAGGAGATGATCCGGGCCCAGCCGATGGACGCCGTGGTCCTCATCGGCGGCTGCGACAAGACGATCCCGGCGCAGATGATGGCCTGCGCCTCCGCCGACGTGCCGACCGTCATCGTGCCGGTCGGGCCGATGCTCGTCGGCCATTACCAGGGCGAGCAGCTCGGCGCCTGCACCGACTGCCGGCGGCTCTGGGGCGAGCACCGCGGCGGCCGCATGGGCGCCGACGAGATCGAGCGCGTCAACGAGCGGCTGGCGCCGACGCCCGGCACCTGCATGGTGATGGGGACGGCCAGCACGATGGCTTGCCTGGTCGAGGCGATGGGCCTGGCGCTGCCCCGCTCCGCCTCCATCCCGGCCACGCACGCGGACCGCCTGCGCTCGGCGGAGGCGAGCGGCCAGTTCGCCGCCGCGATGGCGGTCAACGGCGGCCCGCGCCCGTCGCAGGTGATGACCCCGGCCGCCTTCCGCAACGCGATGGTGGTGATGCAGGCGATCGGCGCCTCGACGAACGGCCTGGTCCACCTCACGGCGGCCGCCGGCCGTCTCGGCATCCGGGTCGATCTCGCCGAGTTCGACCGGCTCGGGCGCGAGGTGCCCGTCCTGCTCGACCTCAAGCCCTCCGGCAAGCACTACATGGAGCACTTCCACTGGGCCGGCGGGGTGCCGCGGCTGCTGCGCGAACTCGAGGGCTGGCTCGATCTCGACGCGCCGACGGTCATCGGCGGCACCTTGCGCGACTACATGGAGGCGGCCGAGGACGTGCCCGGTCAGGACGTGATCCGCAGCCGCGCGACGCCGCTCAAGGCGACCGGCAGCATGGCCGTCCTGTGGGGCAACCTGGCGCCGAACGGGGCCGTGATCAAGCAGTCGGCGGCGTCGCCCGAGCTGATGACGCACAGCGGCCGGGCGGTGGTGTTCGATTCCGTGCAGGACCTGACCGAGCGCATCGACGACCCGGCGCTCGACGTCGCCGCCGACGACGTGCTGGTGCTGCGCAACGCCGGCCCGCGCGGCGCGCCCGGCATGCCGGAGGCCGGCTACCTGCCGATCCCGAGGAAGCTGGCGCAGCAGGGCGTCAAGGACATGGTGCGCATCTCCGATGCGCGCATGAGCGGCACCGCCTTCGGCACCATCGTCCTGCACGTCGCGCCGGAGGCCGCGGTGGGCGGGCCGCTCGGCCTGGTGCGCAGCGGCGACACCATCGCCCTCGACGTGCCGGCCCGCCGCATCGACCTGCTCGTGGATGCGGCCGAGCTCGGCCGCCGTCGCGCCGAGCAGGCCGGCGGGCAATCCCCAGGCGCCGCGGCGGTTCCCGACCGCGGTTACGCGGTGCTCTTCCACCGCAGCGTGCTGCAGGCCGACGAAGGCTGCGACTTCGATTTCCTGGTCCCGGGGCGAAGCAGCCGCTAGTCGAGGCCGGTCGAGGACGACGCCGCGCGCACCGGCATGATGTGGATGCCCGGCGCGGCGATCTCGAGGTGGACGGCGCTGCCCTCGCCCAGCCCGGCCTGCCGAACGAACTGGGTCGTCGACTCGAGGTGCAGGCGCGCTTCCGGCAGCGCCGACGGCTGGCACTCGAGGGTGGTGATCTCGCCGAGGTGGCGAACGCTGCGGAGGCAGCACGGCACGACGTTCGCCGCCGGGCTCGGTGCCGCGTGCACCTGCACGTGCTCGCCCGAGACGACCCAGCGCACGGCGGCGCCGTCGGCGAGCCGACCCTTGTCGACCACCGTCAGGCCCAGGCCACCGCCGGCGCCGCCCCACTCGAGGCGGCCGAGCGGGCCGGGCGGATCGGCGCGGCGGAAGGTCCCCGTCTGGACGTCGCGCATCCCGACCAGCGCCGCGACCCGCGCATTGCGCGGCCGCGACATGAGCTGCTCGGGCGGCCCCTCCTGCAGCGTCGTGCCGGCGTCGATGATGCAGATGCGGTCGGCGAGCAAGCGGGCTTCGCGCAGGTCGTGCGTCACCATCACGATCGGCAGGCGGAGGCGCGCGCGCAAGGCCCCGAGCTCCTCGTACAGCGACTGCCGCGTCGGCTGGTCGACGGCGGAAAAGGCTTCGTCGAGCAGCAGCAGCTGAGGTTGCCGCGCCAGCGCGCGGGCCAGCGCCAGGCGCTGCCGCTGGCCGCCCGACAGCTCGTGCGGCCGGCGCTCCGCCAGGCCGTCGAGGCGCATGTCGCCGAGCAGGCGCAGCGCCGTGCCCGGCCTCGACCCGGGCGCGACCGCGAGCTCGACGTTGGCCAGCGCGCTGAGGTGCGGGAAGAGCGCGTAGCTCTGGAACACCATGCCGACGGGGCGCCGCTGCGCCGGCACCGCGATGCCGCGGCCGGTGTCGAACCAGACGGCGTCGCCGAGCGCGACGCGGCCCGATTTCACGTGCAGAAGGCCGGCGATCGCCCGCAGGACCGTCGTCTTGCCGCTGCCGGAAGGGCCGACCAGCGCGAGCAGCTCGCCGGCGGCGCAGCGCAGGCCGACGTCCAGCGGGATCGGGCCCGGCTGGCGCAGGACGACGTCGAGCATCGGCGGCGCCGGCGTCAGCGCCGCTGCGGCGTCCAGCGCCGCCGCGTCAGCAGCGCCGACGCCAGCAGGGTGAGCGTCGACAGCGCCAGCAGCGTCGCCGACATCACGCCGGCGGCGGCCATGTCGAAGGCCTGAACCTTGTCGTAGATGGAGATGGCGATCGTCCGCGTCTCGCCGGGGATGCTGCCGCCGACCATCAGCACGACGCCGAACTCGCCTAGGGTGTGGGCGGCGGTCATGATCAGGCCGCTGGCGATGCCGCCCCACGCCAGCGGCATCTCGATGCGCCAGAGCGCGCGCCGCTGCGACAGCCCGCAGGTCCGGGCCGCGTCGTGCAGCTCGGCCGGGATGCTCTCGAAGGCGCGCTGCATCGGCATCACCGCGAACGGGATGTTGAAGATGACGCTGGCGAGCAGGAGCCCCTCGAACGAGAACGCCAGCGTGTGGCCGAACGCCTCGCGGTACCAGGCGCCGAGCGGCGAGGCGCCGCCCATCGCGACCAGCAGGTAGAAGCCGAGGACCGTCGGCGGAAGCACCAGCGGCAGGGCCAGCGAGGCCTCGACGAGCGGCTTCAGCGGGTGCGTGCTCGCGGCCAGCCACCGGCCGGCGAGGATGCCGACGGGCAGCAGGATGAGCGCCGTCAGGGCGGCGAGTTCCGCCGACAGGCGCAGTGCGGTCCAGTCCACGACGTGCGCGCCCGGCCCGCTCAGCTTTCGCCCGGCAGGACGAAGCCGTAGCGCCTGAAGATGCCGCGCGCAGCCGGGTGCTGGAGGTAGGCGTAGAAGGCACGCGCCGCCTCGCCGGCCTTGCGCGTCAGGACCATGCGCTGGCGCAGCGGCTCGTGCAGGCTTTCCGGAACCAGGGTGTAGCTGCCGGCGGTGGCGAATGCCGGCGCCAGGGCCAGCGAGTACGCGAAGATGCCGCCCTGCGCCGATCCGGAGGCCGCGAACTGCGCCGCCTGCGAGACGTTCTCGCCGAGCACCAGCGTCGGCTGGATCGCCTCCCACAGGCGCAGCGAGCGCAGCGCCTGCATGGCCGCGCGTCCGTACGGCGCGTGCTCAGGGTGGGCGATGGCGAACTTGCGGAGCCTTCCGTCGGCGAGGGCCGGAGCGACGTCCGAGAGGGCCGCATCGGCGCGGAGCGGCGAGCCCTTCGGAACGAAGAAGGCGATGCGGCCCACCGCGTACAGGGCACCACGGTCGAGCGTTAGGTTCTGCTCGGCGAGCTGGAAGACGAAGCCTTCGTCGGCCGACATGAACAGCTCGAAGGGCGCGTCCTGGACGATCTGCCGGTAGAAGTTGCCCGACGACCCGTACGCGATGCGGACCGCGGCTCCGGTCTGCTGCCGGTACGACGCGACGATCTCGTCGAGCGCGAACTTCAGGTCCGACGCCGCGGCGATCGTCGGCACGCCCTGCCCTGCCGCGACCGTCGCCCAGAGCAGCAGGGCGGCGCCGAGCAGGCGACGAGCGAACGAGTGCATGCGATTCATCCCCGGGCTTCGTTGTATTCGATCGTATACAGCGAACTCTACCTCAGCCCGGTCCTCCGGGCGCCGCCGCGGAGGTCACGAGCGGCGCCGTCGATCCGCTAGGATCGACCTCCCCGCCGGCGTTGGTCCGGTAGTCGATCCGCATCGAGCACATGAAGCGATGAGCGAGCAGGAGGGCGCCAACGCCCGAGCCAGCACCGGAATCGTGGGCCTCGACGAGGTTCTCAGCGGCGGCTTGCAGAGGCGGCGCCTCTACCTGCTCGAGGGCAAGCCCGGCAGCGGCAAGACCACGATCGCCCTGCAGTGCCTCATGGCCGCTGCCGCGCGCGGCGAGCGGGTCATCTACATGACGCTGTCGGAGACGCGCGAGGAGCTGCTCAGCAGCGCGGTGTCGCACGGCTGGACCCTCCCCGAGCGGATGGAGGTCTTCGAGCTCCTGCCGCCGGAGAACGTCCTCGACGAAGGGCAGCAGCAGAGCCTCCTCTATTCCGCCGACCTGGAGCTCGGCGAATCCACCGAGCGCATCTTCGCCGAGGTCGATCGGCTGAACCCGTCGATGGTGGTGCTCGACAGCCTCTCCGAGATCCGCCTGCTGGCCCAGGGGTCGCTGCGCTACCGCCGGCAGGTGCTCTCGATCAAGCATTACTTCGCTGCCCGCGGCATCACCGTCCTCCTCCTCGACGACATGACCGTGGAAGGCGACGACAAGACCGTGCACAGCATCGCCCACGGCGTCATCCTTCTCGAGGAGCTCGCGCCGGAGTACGGCGCCGAGCGGCGGCGCCTGCGCGTCGTCAAGTACCGCGGCACGTCGTACCGCGGCGGCTTCCACGACTTCACGATCAAGGCCGGCGGCGTCGTCGTCTTCCCCCGCCTTCGCTCGGTCGAGCACCGGACGATGTTCCGGCGCAGCGTCTCGAGCAGCGGCAACGCGGAGCTGGACCTCCTCTGCGGCGGCGGCCTCGAGGTCGGGTCGAGCGCGCTCGTCCTGGGCCCGGCGGGCTCCGGGAAGTCGATCCTGGCCATCAGCTTCGCCGCGGCCGCGGTGTCCCGGGGCGAGAACGCCACCCTGTTCCTCTTCGACGAGGAGCTCGGGCTTCTGCACCACCGGATGCACGGCCTCGGCATCGACCTCGCCGCGCTCGAGGCCACCGGGCGGCTGCACATCGAGCAGGTCGACGCCGCCGAGCTGACGCCGGGCGAGTTCACGCACCGGGTGTGCGGCAACGTCGAGCGGCATCGCTCGAGCATCGTCGTCGTCGACAGCCTGAACGGCTACCAGGCGTCGATGCCCGAAGAGCAGTTCCTCACCCTGCACATCCACGAGCTGCTGCAATACCTCAATCGCCAGGGCGTCTCGACCATCCTCACCGTCGCCCAGCACGGCCTCGTCGGCGAGATGCGGGCCCCGGTCGACGTCACCTATCTGGCCGACACGGTCATCCTGATGCGCTACTTCGAGGCGCTCGGCCGCGTGCGCCGGGCCATCTCGGTGGTCAAGAAGCGCGGCGGCCAGCACGAGGACTCGATCCGCGAGTACCGCTTCGGCGCCGACGGCATGACGCTCGGCCCGCCCCTGACCGGCTTCCAGGGAATCCTGCGCGGCGTCCCGACGTTCGTCGGCAAGGGCGAAGGGCTGCTGGAGATGCCGCCGTAACGCCATGGCGGAGCGCAGCGAACGCGTTCTCGTCTTCGCGCCCGCCGGTCGTGACGCGCAGGTCGCACAGAGCGTTCTCGCGGCCTGGGGGGCCAAGACGTCGGCCTGCGGCTCCGTCGCCGAGCTGCTCGCCGAGATCACGCGCGGTGCCGGTGCGGTGGTCCTCACCGACGAGGCGATCGCCGAATCGAACGTGACTCCGCTGACGACCTGGCTGCGCGAGCAGCCGCCGTGGGCCGACCTGCCTTTCATCGTCCTCACCCGGCAGGGCGGCTCGATCGATCGCAATCCGGCGGCCGAGCGCCTGACGAGCGCCCTGGCCAACGTCAGCCTCCTCGAGCGCCCCTTCCACGCGACGACGCTGGTCAGCCTCGTCCGGTCGGCGCTGCGCGCGCGGCGGCGCCAGTACATGGCCCGAGACGCGCTCGACGCGGCGCACGAGTCCGAGGCCAAGCTGCGCATCGCCATGGAAGCGGGCCGGCTCGGCGCGTGGGAGATCGCGCTGCCCGCCCGGACCCTGGTCGCCTCCGCGCAGTGTCGCGCCGACTTCGGCCGCGGTGCCGACGAGCCGTTCGCCTACGCCGACCTGCTCGCCTCCCTGCATGCGGAGGATCGCGCGCAGATGGAGCGCTTGCTCGACGATCCGCAGCGGATCGCGAGCGCGGTCGTCTACCGCTGCACGTGGCCGGACGGCAGCGTCCATGCCGTCGAGATGAAGGGTCGGCTCCGCCTCGACCTGCGGGGCCAGCCTGCGGCCGTGGCCGGCGTGTCTCTCGACGTGACCGAGCGCCTGCGCGCCGAGGTCGAGCGCGACCGCCTCCTGGCCGAGCTCTCGCAGGAGCGCGGCGCGCTCGAGCAGCGGGTCGCCGCCCGCACCGCCGACCTGGCGGCGGCCAACGAGATCCTGAAGCGCGAAGTCGAGGCCAAGCACCGCGCCGAAGACCAGCTGCGCCAGTCGCAGAAGCTCGAGACCATGGGCCAGCTGGTCGGCGGCGTCGCGCACGACTTCAACAACCTGCTGATGGTCATCCTGTCGAGCCTCGAGCTGCTGCGTCGCCGGTCGGGCGACGACGCTCTCACGCTGCGCCTCCTCGACAGCGCCCGCCGGGGTGCCGAGCGCGGCTCGGTGCTCACCAAGCGGCTGCTCGCCTTCGCACGCAAGCAGGACCTCGAGCCGGAGCGCATCGATCTGGTCGAGCTCGCCACCGGCATGGCCGACCTGCTGCAGCGCTCGGTCGGTCCGCAGATCGAGATCGAGATCCATCCCGAGAGCGACGTGCCGGCCGTGGTCGTCGACCGCATCCAGCTCGAGATGGCGGTGCTGAACCTGGTCGTCAACGCGCGCGACGCGCTCGCCGGCAGCGGCCGCATCGCCCTCGTCATCCGCCGGGAGCGCGACATCGCCGCGGCGGATGCGCCCCTGGCCCCAGGCAACTACGCCAGCATCAGCGTCGAGGACAGCGGCCCGGGCATGGACGCCGAAACGCTGCGCCAGGCGGTCGAGCCGTTCTTCTCGACCAAGGGCGTGGGCCAGGGAACGGGGCTCGGCCTGTCGATGGTGCACGGCATGGCGCGCCAGTCGGGCGGCGCCTTCGTCCTCAGGAGCCGGCCCGGCGACGGCACCCGGGCGA
>JAESGR010000929.1_pt1 | contig 12834 bp, 12 predicted proteins | sample 9269771 | NCBI WGS metagenome assembly JAESGR01 (sample SAMN15739572, study PRJNA653492) | algae metagenome | isolation source: Chroococcus sp. CMT-3BRIN-NPC107 and co-occurring heterotrophs from well... | place: USA: Clark Mountains Wilderness, California | collected 2010-04-18
ATCTTCCGCAACACCTTCAAGGACATCGAGTACGCACTGGGCAGGTGCGCCGAGAACGGCACGCGCTTCGAGCTGGAGTGCTACGACATCGGCCACCTGTACAACCTGGCGCACTTCGCCGACCGCGGCCTGATCAAGCCGCCGTTCTTCGTGCAATCGGTGTTCGGCATCCTGGGCGGCATCGGCACGCACCCGGAGGACGTGTCGCACATGCGACGCACCGCGGACCGCCTTTTCGGCGCCGACTACCAGTGGTCCGTGCTCGGGGCTGGGCGCCACCAGATGACGATCGCCGCCCTCGCCGCCGGCATGGGCGGCAACGTGCGCGTCGGCCTGGAAGACAGCCTGTGGCTCGGTCGCGGCACGCTGGCCGAGAGCAACGCCGCGCAGGTGCGCAACGTGCGCAAGATCCTCGACGGCCTCGGGCTGCAGGTGGCCACGCCGGCCGAAGCGCGCGAGATCCTGCAGCTCAAGGGCGCGGACCAGGTGCGTTTCTGACCCCACCCCCATAGGTCGGGTTGCGCGCCAGCGCACCCCGACAAAGTCCCCGCATCCGTCGTCCGGCGGATTGTCGCCGGCCAGGCCGCGCCGTATCCTCGGCGCATGCGCATCCCTTTCTGGAACCGGGCGAAGCCACCGGAGCAGGACACCGGCTTCGACCCGAACACCACCAAGCACTTCCAGGTGAAGCTCAAGGGCGCGCCGGTGTGGTTCTGTTCCTTCCTGGCCGGCAACAACCGCGAGCGCCTGCGCTTTCGCGACGAGCTCGCGATGATGCGGGGCGCCTGGCCGCTGCTCATGAAGCAACGCCGGGGCGGCAAGTGGACGCCCGAGGACAAGCAGAAGCTCAAGCTGATGGTCCGCTCGGCCTCCTCGGTCAGCCCTTACCTGTTCATCTGGGCGCTGCCCGGCTCGGTGTTGCTGCTGCCGCTGCTGGCCTGGTACCTGGACACCCGCCGCAAGCAGCGCGGCTGACGGCGCTGCCAGCGCCCGCACCTGTCGAGTAGCGGCAAAAAGACAGGCAACACCCTGCTTCGATCGTTTACCTGCCGTTCAGCTTCGGTTCAGACATGTGGGCGCACCATCCTCACACCTTCAACGAGGAGCCTTCCATGCACCGTCTCTTCAGCACCAAGCCCCTTCTGGCCGCCGCGGTCGCCGTCGCCGCGCTGGCTGCCGGCACCGCGCACGCGCGCTCCGACGTCTACTTCTCCATCGGGATCCAGCCCTCGTACGGCTACGTGCAGCCCGCGCCCGTCTATGTGCAGCCGGCGCCGGTCTACACCTACCCGAGCGGCGTCTACTACTACCAGGAGCCCCGCGTTTCGCGCCGCGGCCCCTGGGGCGATGCGGACCGCGACGGCATCCCGAACCGCTACGACCGCTACGACAACAGCCGCCGTGGCGGCTATGGCGACCGCGACCGGGACGGCGTGCCGAACCGCTTCGACCGCGCCCCGCACAACCCGTACCGCTACTGAGCGCCGCGGGCGGCCGGGCAGGCCGCCGTGCCCGACTGTCGGCTAAAGTCTGCTGCGCGCCGGAGTTCCGGCGCGCCTTGCGCCACCCATGACCAGACTCCAAGCCGAATTGCAGCGTCTCTTCGTCCCTCCCGCCGACGGCCGGGTGCGGGCGATGAAGCTGGAAGTGGCCGGCCCGGCAGGCTGGCCGGCGCTGTCCGCCGCCTGGCAAGGCGTGCAGGCCGACCTGGACCTGCCCGCACCCGCCATCGCCGTGAACGGCACCGATGCGCACCAGCTGTGGTTCTCGCTGGCCGAGCCCGTCGGCCGCGACGACGCCCTCGCATTTCTCGCAGGCCTGCGCCGACGCTACCTGGCCGCGGTTGCGCCCGAACGCATCCGCATCGCCGCCTGCGCGTCCGATGACCCGGAGCTCGCCACCTTGCCGCCTCGCGAAGCGGCCCCGGAGCGCTGGTCCGCCTTCCTTGCGCCCGACCTCGCGGCGCTGTTCTCCGAGGACGCGTGCCTGGACCTGCCACCCGGCGCCGACGCCCAGGCCGAACTGTTGTCACGCATCGCCAGTGCGAAGCCGCAGGACTTCCAGCGTGCACTGCAGCGACTTTCTTCGCTCCCTCTCCCGCCTGCGGGAGAGGGCAGGGGTGAGGGCAGTGGCGAGAGGGAGTCATCGGATCCCCGCCGCTTCCTCCTCGACATCATGAACGACAGCACGGTCGCCCTGCACCTGCGCATCGATGCAGCCAAGGCCCTGCTGCCTTACTCCGACCCGCAACGCACCCAGTGATCCGCCAGACCACCGTCCAGACCCTTGCCAACGGCGTGCGGCTGCTCGCCATCCCGCTGCCGCACGTGCAGAGCGCCAGCGTCGGCGTGTTCCTGCGCGTCGGCTCGCGCAACGAAACGCCCGAGAGCAACGGCATCAGCCACGTGCTGGAACACATGGCCTTCAAGGGCACCGCCACGCGTTCGGTGCAGGAGATCAACCTCGACGCCGAGCGCCTGGGCGCCGACGTCAACGCCTTCACCAGCAAGGACACCACCGGCTACTTCATGAGCGGCCTCGGCCGGCACGCGCAGCAATTCCTGGAGATGACGGCCGACATCGTCCTGAACAGCACGTTCCCGCCGGTCGAATTGCAGCGCGAACTGGACGTGATCCGGCAGGAGGCCATCGAGTACTTCGAGGACCCGCAGGAAAGCTCCAGCGAACTCCTGGACCGCGCGATCTTCGGCGCGCATCCGATGGGCATGCCGGTGATCGGCACGGTGGAAAACATCGAGCGCTTCACGCGCGACGACCTCGTGGCGCACGTCCGCTCGCATTACCGGCCGGGCAACACTGTGGTGGCTGCAGCGGGCAATTTCGACGTCGACGCCTTCCTTGCGCGCGCGGCGGAACTCTTTGCCGGCATGCCGGCCGGCAGCGACCCGCAGAACCCTGCCGCTGCGGCGACGCCCTACGTCGGCACCGTCATGGCACGGCGCTTCAGCCAGGTGTCGCAGGTGTTCGTCAACCTCGCCTGGCCGCTTGCACCCGCGGACGCCGCGGAACTGCAGGAGCCGCGTTGGCGGCTGGTCGCCTCGGTGGCCGCCATCCTGTTCGGCGGCGGCATGTCGGCCCCGCTGGTGGACACCGTGCGGGAGCGCCTGGGCCTCGCGTACTCCACCGATGCGAGCACCGACAGCGGCGACGTGTGGTCCAACTTCGTGGTCCATGCCGTCACCACGCCCGACAAGCTGGAGCAGCTGATGAACGCCACGGGCACGCTGCTGCGCGAGCACGCCGGCCACATCGCTCCGGTGCACCTGGAGCGCGCCAAGAACCAGCTGGCGGTCTCGCGCGTGCGCTCGTCGGAGCGCAGCTACCCCGTGATGGAGCGGGCGGTGGAGGAGCTGTTCATCCGCGGCGCGGTGACGCCGACCGACGAGACGCTGGCGATGATCGACACGATCCGCGAGGACGAAGTGCGCGCGGTGTTCGCACGGATGCTGCAAAGCCCGCCGGCGCTGGCCATCACGGGCAAGGGTGCGACCGCGAAAGCGGCGAAGCAGCTGGTGGCACAGCTGGCGCAGGCGTCGCGCTAGGTAGTTCCTCGCCGTCGGCGCGAACCGCGCGTTTCCTACGAACGCGGTCGCGCCGGACGCACTCTGCCTTGCTGCCGTCGCCCTAAGCTGGGCGGATGCAAGCCTCAGCCCCGCACCATCCCGCCGGAAGGCCCCTCCCGCTGATCGCTGCCTTGCGCAACAGCCTGCTGCTGGGGCTGGCATTGGCGATCACGCCGCTCTTCGCTGCCGAGACCGAGGCGCAGGACGAACCGGCCAAGCCCGCCGTCAGCGCGCCCGCGAAGCCGAAGAAGGTGGACAAGGGCAAGGCGCAAAGCTCGAAGGCGGCCGCCTCGGCGAACAAGTCCGCCGGCAAGCCCGTCGCTGCTGCCAAGTCTGGCAAGAAGACGGTGGCCAGGAAGGAAGCCGAGCCGCAGGCTCCCGGCCCTCTGGCGGACTTCGGCAAGGTGACCGCGTCGCCGGAGGTGGTGCACGTGGCGAACTGGGTGTCGTACACGCGCAATGCGAAGAAGAAGGCCTTCGTGGTCATCGACAAGAAGAACGCGCAGATGTACGTGTTCGAACCGAACGGCAAGCTCAAGAGCAGCGCCACGGTGCTGCTTGGCAAGGCGATCGGCGACCACACCGCGCCGGGCGTGGGCAACAAGCCGATTTCGCAGCTGAAGGAAGAAGAGAAGACGACGCCGGCCGGGCGCTTCCTGGCGCTGCCCGGGAAGAACAACCACGGCGAGGACATCATCTGGATCGACTACAACTCCGCCGTGTCCATGCACCGCCTGCGCAATGTCAAGAACGAAAGCCGCCCCGAGCGGCTCGCCTCCGCCGGCATCGACGATAACCGCATCTCCAACGGCTGCGTCAACGTGCCGCACGCGTTCTACAACGGGGTGCTCAAGCCCACGGTGCTGAAGAACGGCGCGTTCGTGTACGTGTTGCCGGAGAGCCGCTCGCCGCAGCAGCTGTTCGGCTCCTTCGACGTGCCCGCAAGTCCCAAGGCCGGGTGAAGCTGCAGCCGTTCGAGCAGGTCGACGACACCGCGTTCTCGGTCTCCAGCGAGGACGTGCGGCGGGCGCGCGGCACGCCGTGGCGCAGCGGGCGCAACGGCGTAGGCCTGAACGAGCTCGATTACGGCGACGTCGTCTACCGCTTCCAGGACTGCGGCCGGCTGGAGGAGATCACGCGCGAAGCGCGGGTGCTGGTGATCGGCAACGTGGCCGTGCCCTTCGAGGCGCTGGCCGCCTTCATCCGCACGCAGGACCCCGACGCCTTCGAGCGCGCCGGCTTCCTGGTGAGCCCCGCCTTCGGCGTCGCGTTCGACCCGAAGGAGCCGTACTGGATCACCGCGCTGGCGCGCCACTGCATCCCGGAGTGGGAGGCCTTGTGACGATCAGCGGCGCGGCCCGAGCACGTCGCGCTGGCGCAGCGAATTGCGCAGGATCAGCAGGTCGGCGGCATCGGTGGGGAGCTGGTCGGCCGAGGCGGTGGCGCAGGTGAAGCTGCTCGCCGCGTTCACGTCGCCGCTGCCCCGGTAGACGGCGACCTGCGGATAAGCGCAGATCGGCCGTTGCCGCGTGATCGCGCCGGCTTCGTTGTACTTGGTCGCCACGATCTGCTCGGGCGCGCGGCCTTCCTCCACCCAGCGAGCCAGCGCATTGATCACGTGCGATTCGGCCGTGCGTTGTGCCTTGGCGGGCTCGGTGAAGCCGCCGCCGATGGCCTCGGGGCCGGTTCCGCCGCGGCAATGCCCCACGTCGGGCAGCATGAACAGGCGGTGGTAGCCGCGCACGGTGGAAGCCAGCGCCAGCGAATCGGCCGTCACCTGTGCACCCGTGAGGTTGCTCACGGCCGCGTCGAACTGCGCCCGCGGCAGGTTCTTGAGCTTTTCGAACTGGATCAGCGCGTTGTAGTACGCGGGCGAGCCCTGCGGCGTGACCACCGGGTCGTTCCAGCCGTGGAACTGGATCAGCTTGCCGCCCCGCGCCTTGAACGCGGTGAGGTCGGGGCTCGGGGCAGCGGTGATCGGCGTGATCAGCTGCTTGATGTGGTCGAACTGGTCGTCCCAGTTCAGGTCGCGCCGCCAGTCGTAGGGCGGGGAGGTGCGTGAGTACACGTAGTGGCCGATGAAGGGGCCGTAGCGGCCGTTGTCGGCGAACAGGGGATCCCACACGCCTTCGGACCCGGGCATCACGCCGGCGTAGCGCTGCACGCCTTGCGAGGTGCGCATGCCGGCGTACATGGCGCGTGCGGCGGCCAGCTGCGGGTCGGTCAGGCAGTCGGGGCCGTCGCCCGCCGTGCAGCGCAGCGCATCGGGCTTGAAGCCGCACACGCGCGGGTTGGTGATCTGGCCATCGGCCAGCCCGTCCTGCGCATCGCAGGCGGCATGCGAGGCACGGCTCAGGAACTGCAGCTTCGCCGGCGGCAGCACGGAGGGCTGTCCCTGCACGGGCGTGAGCACCTTGCCCGAATACGCGAGCCACATCAGGATCTCGGGATAGAACTGCGAGGGCGCACCCGCGGCGATGCCGTCGAACAGCTCGGGAAAGCGCTGCGCCATCATCATGGCCTGGCGACCGCCGTTGGAGCAGCCCTCGAAGTACGAGTGGCGGACCGGCTTGCCGTAGTGCGCGGCGGCCAGTGCCTTCGCTGCCGTGGCCACGTAGTAATGGGCGCGCAGGCCCCAGTCGCGCACCTTCTCCGGCTGGTTCAGCGTCCACGCGGCGCTCTCGCCGCCGTCGTGCCCCATGTTGCTGCCGGCGGTGATGAAGCCGTCGCCGATGTCCTGTGCCAGGCGGGCGTAAGGCACCGCGCCCGCATAGCCGCCCGTGCCATTGAGCTTGAAGCGGCCGGTCCACGCGCTGGCCGCGGGCAGCCACACCTCGAACTTGATCTCGGAAGCAGGCGTCGGCCGGGCCACGCCCTGCACGCGGCAAAAGCGCGCGTCGACCGCCGTGTTGCCGATGCTGGTGGCCGAAGTGACGGAAACCGCGGAAGCGATCGTGCTCGCTTCGGCGGTCACGCGCGTGAGGTCCTCGCAGGCGGTGGTCTGCGCCGGGCGCTCGGTGGCGCAGGCGGACAGCAGCAGGATGGCGGCCAGCGCAGTGAGCTTCGTTCTCATGGGTCTCCTCGTGGGGGTTCAGGGTAGCAGCAACTTGCCGGTGCGCACGCGCTGCGGGTGGTTGCCCACGGCCACGCTGGCGATCTCGCGGCCCTCGGCGAACGAGATCACCGAGACGCGGTCCTGCTCGCTCACCGAGATGTAGCAATGGCGGCCGTCCGCGCTCTCGGTGGCCCAGTACGGCTTGGCCTCGAGCGGCTTGTCGGAAAGCTTGACGACGGTCGCCTTGAAAGTGGCGCGGTCGACGATGGCCGCATAGCCGGACATGGTGGCGGCGGCGCACAGCTTCGTGCCTTCGGAATTCATGGCCAGCCCGTGGTGCGCGGAATTGAGCTGGTACTTGCGGTACGGCAGCTTCGCGATCTCGTCGGGCACCGGCAGTTCGGCCACGCGCGTGACCCTGTCCTTTTCCATGTCGTATTCGACGAAGCCGTGCAGGAAAGACACCTGCATGTAGACCTGCTTCTCGTCCGGCGACACCGCCATGGGCCGGATTGCCTTGTCGACCCAGGGCCGGCCGAACTCCTGCAACTTGGCGCCCATGTCGATGCGCTTGATCACCTTCCAGGTCTTCGCGTCCACCACCTGGAACCAGCGGTCGCCCTTGAGCCAATCGAGCCAGGCGGCCGTGGTGGGCACGTAGACCTTGCCGATGCTCGCGTGGTAGATGCGCTGGCCGTCCTTGGAGTAGTTGTTCTCGTGCGGCTGGTCGCCCGATTCGAAGCCGCCGACGATCTTGCCGGTGGCAGTGTCGATCGCGTGCACCTTGCGTGCGGTGGAGGCCGACACCAGGAAGATCCTGCCGTCCGGCGACAGCGCGGCATGGTCCGCGCGCACGCCTTCGACCGGCGTGCGCCACACGATCGCGCCGGTGCGCACGTCGATGGCGACCACGTCCGCGAAGCTCGGTCGCGAGGCGTAGATGAAGCGGCCGTCCTTGGACGGGAAGAGGTCGTCCACGAGCTGGTCGTTGCCTTCGCCGATCAGGTGCCGGATGGCGTGGAAGGACACGCGACGCACGATCCCGGCGTTCGCGATCTCCTGCATGCGCTCGGCGCGGTCGGGGACCACGTTGATGCGCCTGAGCACCTGGAAGGTGTTGGCGTCGAAGATCTCCGCGGTGCCGTCCCAGTTGCTGCCCACCACCACGACGTCGCGCAGGGTGGGCGCGTTCTGGCCCGCCGCGGGGAGTGCCGTGGCGAACAGGAGCGAGAGGATGCTGGCGGATCGCTTCATGCGCGGCATTCTCGCGCCGCGCGCCAGCGGCGCCTGTAGCCCACCCGACACAGGCGGGAAAACCATGGGTTAGTCTTGCCGCATGGTCATCGACCTCATCGACGGCACCTACGAGCTGTTCCGCCACTTCTACGGCCTGCGCCGCTTCACCAAGGAAGACCGGCCCTACGGCGCCGTGGTCGGCGTGTTGCAGGGCGTGCTGCAGATGCTGGAGCGCGAGGCCACGCACATCGGCGTGGCCACCGACCACGTGGTCGAGTCCTTTCGCAACCGGATGTGGGCCGGGTACAAGACCGGGGAGGGCCTGGAGCCGGCGCTGCTGGCGCAGTTCCACCCGCTGGAGGAAGCCCTCGCCGCCATGGGCGTCGCCGTCTGGCCGATGGTCGAACTCGAGGCCGACGACGGCCTGGCATCGGCCGCGCGCAGCGCCGACGAGGACGCGCGCGTGCAGAAGGTGCTGATCTGGACGCCCGACAAGGACCTGGCGCAGTGCGTGCGCGCAGAGCGTGTGCTGCAGGTGGACCGGCGCGCGAAGAAGATCCGCGACGCGGCGGGCGTGCGCGAGAAGTTCGGCGTGGACCCCGTGCTGATCCCGGACTACCTGGCGCTGGTGGGGGACGCGGCCGACGGTTATCCCGGCATCGAAGGCATCGGGCCGGTAGGCGCGGCGCGCCTCTTGAACCAGTACGGGCCCTTGGAGGCCTTTCCGGCGCAGGTCATGCCCGAGCAGATGCGCATGGCCTTGCTGTTCAAGCAACTGGCCACGCTGCGCACCGATGCGAAGCTGTTCGCGGACGTGGAAGACCTGCGCTGGCGGGGGCCGACCCCCGCGTTTGCCGCGTGGACCGAGCGTGTGGGCGCGCCCAAGCTGCTGGAGCGCTGCCTGAAGGCGCAGGAGAAAGCGCAGGCCGGGTAGGCCTGATTATTTGTTCGCGAGGGTCTTGCAACGCGCCTGAATGCGTCGATATTTCCCTTGGTGCAGTGCAGCATACACCAAGGAAGAAGATGTACCTCCCGCTCGAAGAACTGAAGAAGGCAACGCAATTCACCCGCGAGGGCAAGCTGATGGAGGCGACCAGCCTCATCCAGCAGGCCCTCGGACGCAGCGAGGCCGCTGCGACGGACCCTGCACCTGCGCCACGCACGCAAGGCAGGCCACCGCACACGCAGGTGCTCGCCACCGAAGTCAGCGACGTCGAATTCCGCGAGGCGACGCCTGCTGCGCAGCGTACTGCAAGCGCGCCGGCGTCCGGCACCGCGGCCACCTTCGACGCGCACCGCTTCTCCTCCGGCGGCCGCAGCTACGCGTACCGCCTGTACGTGCCGGCGCGGCCCGACGACAGCCCCTTGCCCGTCATCGTCATGCTGCATGGCTGCACGCAGGACAGCGCCGACTTCGCGGCTGGAACGGCGATGAACGAACAGGCCGCCGGACGCGGCTGCATCGTGGTGTATCCCGAGCAGCTGGCGCGTGCCAACAGCATGCGCTGCTGGAACTGGTTCGAGCCCGCGCACCAGCGGCGCGGCGGCGAGCCGGCGATGATCGCCGCGCTGGCGCAGCACGTGGTGCAGAAGTGCAACGGCGATGCGAAGCGGGTGTACGTCGCCGGCTTGTCCGCGGGTGGTGCGATGGCGGTGCTCGCCGGCCAGCTGTATCCCGAGGTGTTCGCCGCGATCGGCGTGCACTCGGGCCTGCCGGCGGCATCCGCGACTGACGTTCAGTCCGCGCAGGCCGCGATGCGCAGGCCGCCGCGCACGCCGGGCGCCAGGCTTGCAGGCACGGCAGCGGTGCCGACGATCGTGTTCCACGGCCGTTCCGACCGCACGGTGCATCCCGAGAACGGCCGGCAGGTGGTCGAGCAGGCCGCTGCGCGGGCCGCTGCCGCAGGCATCGCGCTGCAACGCGACGAGCAGGAGGTGACGCTCGCCGGGCGCCCCGTGAAACGCGCGGTCTACCGGGACGCGGGGCAGGTTCGCCGCCTGGAGCACTGGGAGATCGGCGGTGCCGCGCATGCGTGGTCCGGCGGCAGCGCGGCCGGTTCGTACACGGATGTCGCGGGCCCGGGCGCGTCGGCGGCCATGGTCGATTTCTTCCTGGAGCAGCGACTCGGGTCCGGTGCCGATTGCCAGCCCTGAGCGGCAGTGCGAGACTCGCGCCGCAAGCTGCGAGCACCCGCGCGCACGTGCCACCAGGAGACCGCATGAACCGTGCAACGGGCGCCAGGCGCCGCGACATCCTGCGAGCCGCGGGCGCCCTCGGCGCCTCCGCGCTCGCGCAGTCCGCACTTGCCCAGGGGGCGAAGTGGCCCAGCAAGCCGATCCGTATCATCGTCGCGTTTCCTCCCGGCGGCCTGACCGATGCCTACGCGCGTCACTACGGCGAATTCCTCAGCGCCAGGGTGGGGCAGCAGGTCCTGGTGGAGAACAAGCCGGGAGCGGGCGCGATCATCGGCATCGATTTCGTCGCCAAGTCGCCGCCGGACGGCCACACGCTGCTGATGACGACCTCCGGCACGGTGTGGCAGAACCGCGTTCTGTACAGCAAGCTGCCGTACAACCTGGACAAGGACCTGGTCCCGGTCGTCTTCTTCCCGTCGGGGCCGCTGGTGGTCGGCGTGCCCGAGAAGCTGGGCGTGGCGAACTTCAAGGAGTTCATCGCGTACGCGAAGAAGAACCCGACCTCGATGGGCACCTACGCCCCGGGTTCCTATCCGCACATGGTGGCGGACCAGACCAACCGGGCGGAGGGCACGAAGATCCAGGCGGTGCACTATCGCGGCGAGGCGCCGATGTGGGTCGACGTCGCCGGCGGCCAGGTGCAGGTCGCCATCGGCAGCTACCAGGCTTTCAACACCGTCTCGACGCGTGGCGTGCGCCCGATCGGCGTGACCGGCATCTACCGCAGCCCCAAGCTCCCCGACGTTCCGACGCTGGTGGAGCAGGGCATCGACAGCCGCCTCGTCGCGCTGGAGGGCGGCCTGCCGCTGATGGCGCCCACCGGCACGCCCGAGGCCGTGCTGCAGGCCTTGTCGCGCGCCGCCGTCGACTGGAGCAACACGCCGGGTGCCGCCAAGCTGCGCGAAAGCTTCGCGATCCCGAACAAGCCCAAGAACCTGGCGGACATGCGCAGGGACTGGGAGCGCGACGTGCCGGTGTGGATCAAGCTGGCGGTGGACCTGGGCGTCAAGCTCGACTGAACCCCATCCGGTTCTCAGTGCTTTCCACAGGCACGCTGGCCATGGGGTCAGGCTAGTCTGCGGGGACCACGACAGGAGACCTCCGGATGAACTCGCTTCGCCTGCTCGCCCGCGCCGCATTCGCGGCCGCAGCGCTGCTTCCCCTGGCCGCCGCGGCGCAGGATTTCCCGAACAAGCCGATCCGGCTGCTGATCCCCTTCCCGCCGGGCGGCGGCACGGACACCGTCTCCCGCGTCGTCGCCACCGCCTTGAGCGAGTCGACCAAGTGGCAGGTGGTGCCCGAGAACCGCCCCGGTGCGTCCGGCAACCTGGCCGTGGCGCAGGCCGCGCAGGCCGCGCCCGACGGCTACACGATCGTGATGGGCCAAACCGACAACATGGGCCTGGGTCCGCACCTGTACCCGAACGCCGGCTATGACACGATCAAGAGCTTCGTGCCGATCATCCAGGTGTCGGAGACGCCGCTGGCCATCGTGAGCAGCATCCCGGGCACGGGCGCCACCCGGATCGCCAACGTGACGGAGATGATCGCCAAGGGCAAGTCGCAGGGCGGCCTGACCTGGGCCACCGCCGGCAACGGCAGCCTGGGGCACCTGTACGGCGAGCAGTTCAAGGCGCTCACGGGCATCAACCTGCTGCCGGTGCACTACAAGGGCGCGGCGCCCGCCATGACCGACGTGATCGGCGGCCAGGTCGACGTCGCCATCCTCTCGGTGGTGTCCGTGCTGCCGCTGGTCAAGGGCGGCAAGCTCACGCCCGTGGCGGTGACGACCTCCAAGCGCTCGCCGGCGCTGCCCGACACGCCGACGGTCGCGGAGCAGGGTGTCAGGGGCGCCGACACGGGGACGTGGCTGGGCCTGTTCGCACCGGCGGGTACGCCGCCGGCGGTCGTGGCCCGGCTGAATGCTGCATTGGACAAGGTGCTGCAGATGCCGGACGTGCGCGAGAAGCTGCTGGCTGCCGGTTCCATCCCGGCGGGCGGAACGTCCGACGGCTTTGCGAAGTTCCTGGCGGTGGACTATCCCAAGTGGGGCCAGGTCGTGAAAGCCTCGGGCGTCAAGCTCAGTCCCTGAAGGAGGTCCATGCAGCTCCAGGGCATCCGGGTCGTCGACCTCACGCGCATCCTGTCCGGCCCGTTCTGCTCCATGTTCCTCGCGGACATGGGGGCGGAGGTGATCAAGGTGGAGGATCCCGGGGAAGGGGACCCCATCCGGCACCAGGGCGAGATGCGCAACGGCTTCTCGCTCTACTTCGCCAGCTTCAACCGCAACAAGCGCTCCCTCACCCTGGACCTGCGCAGCGCCGAGGGCAAGGAGATCCTGCGCGACCTGCTGCGCGGCGCCGACGTGGTGATCAACAACTACCGCCCGGGCATCATGGACAAGATGGGGTTCGGGCGCGAGGCGCTGCGCGTGATCAAGCCCGACATCATCAGCTGCCACGTCACCGGCTTCGGCCTGGACGGCCCGTACCGCGAGCGGCCCTCGTTCGACTTCATCGCCCAGGCCATGAGCGGCTTCATGAGCGTCAACGGCGACGAGGACGGCCCCCCGATGCGTGCAGCGCCGCCCATTTCGGACCTCGTGGCAGGCTCGTACGCGGCCATGGGCATCTGCGCCGCGCTCGTGCGCCGCAGCCGCACCGGCGAGGGCGAGGAGGTCGCCACCGCCTTGACCGACAGCATGACCAGCATGCTGGCTTTCCTGGCCACCAACTTCTTCGCCACCGGCAAGCTGCCGCTGCG
>JAESGR010000930.1_pt1 | contig 12830 bp, 9 predicted proteins | sample 9269771 | NCBI WGS metagenome assembly JAESGR01 (sample SAMN15739572, study PRJNA653492) | algae metagenome | isolation source: Chroococcus sp. CMT-3BRIN-NPC107 and co-occurring heterotrophs from well... | place: USA: Clark Mountains Wilderness, California | collected 2010-04-18
GAGTCCGTGTTCGAGGCGCTGCGCGATCCCGACTTCGTGGATGGCATGGTGGAACGCGCGTACACCGACGTGATCGGCTCGGGTGCGTACAGCTACGCACGCTTCATCCGGATGGTCGACGCAGAAGTGGCGGTCACCGCGGCGCAAGTGGGCCCGTCCAGCAGCGGGCTGGCGCGCCTGAGCGCCACCAGCGACGAGCTGCCTTCGCCGGTGGCCACCCACCCGGCGCGGGCAGCTCCGCCGGTGGTGGTCGCGGTCGCGCCGCCTCCTCCTCCGCCGGAGCCCGAGCCCCTCGTGCTGGAACCGGTGGTCGAGCCCGCGGTGGAACCCCAGCTGATGGCGGACCTCGTGGTGGAGGGGAGCGCGGACCCGGCGGGAGAGGCAGGGCCGGAAGGGGAGGCGCAGTCGGACGCACCGCCGGCGCAGGCGCAGGCGCAAGCTGAAGTGGAACCCGAACCGGAACCGGAAGCGGAACCCGAGCCCACCTACGCACCGCCCCCGGAAGTCGTCTTCCTGCCATACCCGATGCCCACTCCGGCACCGCCACCCCCGCCGCCTGCACCTGTCGTCCAGGCACCGACGGAACCTGTGGTGGTGTGGATCCCGCCGACGGCGCGCGAAGTGCGCATGACCAAGTTCAAGAACGCCGTGGTCTACACCTGGAACCACCTGCCACCGGGCGTGCGGCCGGTGCTGCGGCCGGTGGCCCGCAAGGGCGTGATGCCGGCCTGGCGGCTCGTCAGGCGGACGTACCAGAAGCTGCGGCGCTGAGTGCGGCCGGGGCGGCGGGGCCGCCGCCCAGGATGCGTTCGTAAAGGCCGCGCAGCTTGGCCTGCTGGGTCGGCCAGCCGTACTCGGACCGGATGCGGTCCAGGACCTCCGGCCCCGGCCGGTAGCGCGCCGGGTCGGCGAGGATTTCCCGGATCGCAGCGGCGATCGAGGCGGGATCCTTCTCGTCCATCGTCACGCCGACCGGGAACTTGCCGACGAATCGCTCCAGTTCGACCAGTCTGGCTACAGCGACCGGCACGCCGCTGATCACGCTTTCGAGCAACTTGTTTGGAAAGCAGAAGTAATAGCTGAGGCAGACGTTCTGGATCGCGATGACGCTGCAGTCTGCGGTGGAGACGAAGGAAGTGACCTCCTTCGAAGGCACGGGGTCGACGAGATGGATCCGGTCCTGCACGCCCAGGCGCTCTGCGGCATCCAGGATCTCTTTCTCGGTCACGATGTAGCGTGGTCCGACGAAGGCGAAGTGCAGCCCCGGTACCAACGCGACGGCCTCCACGCAATGCGTGCTGCCCCGGTCCAGCGTGACCGAGCCCACGTACACGGCGAGCGGCGTGTCCGCCGCGAGGGCGAGTCGGTCGCGGATCGTTTCCTTGGGCTGCGCACCGGGCGCCAGCAGGTCGGGTGAGTTCAACACCACCGTCGGGCGCTCGATGTCGTATTGCTCCTTCAGCCAGTCGGCAATGCTGTCGCACACGGTGACGACGGCGCGGACGCGCCGGATCAGGACGTTTTCGTACACGGCGACCCACTGCTTGGTCAGCGGGTGCAGCGACCAGTAGTTCGTGTGCGTCTCCAGCTCGTGGGCGTCGTACACGAGCGGCACGCCCAGTTTGCGCGAGATCGCATAGCCCGTGGACATCGTGTGCAGGTCATGCGAATGCACCACGTCGGGCGCGAGCCGCACGCCCATGTCCTTGGCGTCGATGCCGAAGTTGTTCATGTACGACAGGTACTCGCGGCTGTGCAGCGAGTCGACCCAGCGCCAGACCGGGCTGACCACGCTGCGGATCGCCAGCGCCCGTGCCCTTTCGCGGATCGCGCTGTTCGGCCGCACCAGGTGCAGCGCGAACACGCCCAGCACCGCCGCCAGGAGCAAGGGCCACAGCACCAGCAGCAGCATCAGCCCGAGCACGGTGCCAGCGACGCTCCCGGCCAGCAGGCCCGCCGCGCGCAGCCAGATCTGGCGTGCCCCGGGTGCGCGCCAGCCGGCGAAGGCCACGCCCGCGTGCAACCGCACCAGCCGCAGCAGCTGGCGCCGCGGAGGCAGGGGGGATGTGAGCGGGACGGAATGGTAGGCCACCCCTTCGCTGTGCTCGGTGGCGTCGAGGACGTTGCCCGCGCGGAAGATCACGTGCACTTCGTGGCCGGCGCTGGCCAGGGCAGTCGCCTCCCGCCGCACCCGCGAGTCGATCTTCCAGTCGTTGTTCACGAGCATCAACACTTTCTGGGTGCGCAAAAACAGCCTCCGTCCTTCGTGGGTCGCACGCGGCAAGGGAACCTGCCGTCGCCGCGCGAGCCGGGAATTCTACGCGGGCCCACCTTCCGGCCGAGGGAGCCCGACAGCGCCCGTACTACACTTGGCGCCTCGCGCGTGACATGGTCACGCAGCCCTCGCCTTGCGATGCCGCGCCCCGGACCCGGGCGATGCGGACGAAAACCTCGATATGAACCCGATCGCGAAACTCTCCAGCGTGGTGGCCGACTACTGGACGGACCACAACGTCACCCTGCACAAGACCTTCGCCTCGCGCGAGGAGTCGCTGGAGTACTTCCACTGGCGCTGCGACCAGTACCCGGGCTACCTCGACCTCATGCCCGTATCGGGCGTGGACGGCCTCGAAGTGCTGGACTACGGCTGCGGCCCGGGTCACGACCTGGTCGGTTTCGTGGAATATTCCAGGCCGAAGCGGGTGGCGGGCGTGGACGTGTCGCGGTCCAGCCTCTCTGAAGCCCGCGCGCGCCTGGGACACCACGGCGGCAGCGACGTGCAGCTGGTGCTGTCCAAGCCCGGCGAGACGGTGCTGCCCTTCGAGAACGCCAGCTTCGATTACGTGCACTCCTCGGGCGTGCTGCATCACGTGCCGGACCTGCAGGCGTCGCTGGCGGAGATCCGCCGCGTGCTGCGCCCCACGGGCCGTGCCCGCGTGATGGTCTACAACTACGACAGCCTGTGGACGCACCTGTACGTGCCGTACACCATGCAGCTGCGCGACAGGCGGCTGCCGGCACACCTGTCGATCCGCGAGGCCTTCACCAAGTCCACCGACGGTCCGGATTGCCCCATCGCCAACTGCTACACGCCGCAGGAGTTCGCCGACGAAGCGCGCAAGGCGGGCTTCGGCTGCCGCACGGTCGGTGCCGCGGTGTCGCTGCATGAGCTGCAGCAGCTGCAGCTTTACCGGCTGGAGGCTTGCATGGACCAGCGCCTGGCGCGCGAGCACCGCGAATTCCTGCTGAACCTGACCTTCGACCAGCGCGGCACGCCGCTTGCCAACGGCCTGCCTGCGGGTGTCGACCTGGTCCTCGAACTGAACCCGCTGTAAAGAGCTTCCGGCCATGTGTGGAATCTTCGGTGTCTTCGCCCGCTCCCCGGCCGCGCCCGCGGCCCTGGAGCAGTCCGTCCGCAAGGGGCTGGACCGCATCCGCCATCGCGGCCCCGACGGCTCCGGCATCTGGATCGCGCCGACGCGTGACGTCGGCTTCGGCCACGCGCGCCTGAGCGTCATCGACCTGGCCACCGGCGACCAGCCGATGTCCTGCGAGAACGGCCGCTACACCATCATCTACAACGGCGAGGTCTACAACTACCTCGAGCTGCGCCAGGAACTCGGTGCGGAGAACTTCCGCACCACGTCCGACACCGAGGTGATCCTGCGGGCCTTCATCCGCTGGGGCGCGGACTGCGTGACGCGCCTGCGCGGCATGTTCGCCTTCGCGATCTGGGACGCGCAGGAGCACCGCCTGTTCATCGCCCGCGACCGCTTCGGCATCAAGCCGCTGTACTGGACGCTCACGAAGAACGGCCTGTACTTCGCGTCCGAGATGAAGGCGCTGCAGCCCTTCCTGGACAACCCGCAGGTGAACAAGGCCGCCTTGTCCGACTACTTCTCCTTCCAGTTCTGCCTGGGCGAGAAGACGCTGCTCGAAGGTGTGTGGCAGCTGCCGGCGGCGCACCACGCCACGATGTGCGTTGGCGAGGCGCCCCGGGCGCAGCGCTACTGGGAAGTGCACTACGACATCGACTACGGCCACAGCGAGCGCTGGTTCGAGCAGCGCCTGCAGGAACTGCTGGAGGACTCGATCCGCATGCACATGCGAGCGGACGTCGAGGTCGGCAGCTATGTGTCCGGCGGTGTCGACTCCAGCCTGATCGCGGCACTGGCCCGCCAGACGCGCCCGGGTGAGCGCTTCCAGGGCTTCAACGGCCGCTTCGAGGGGCCCGAGTTCGACGAATCGATGTACGCGCGCGCCCTCGGCGAGGCCGAGAAGATGCAGATGCACGTGGCCGACATCGACGAGCTGGACTTCGTCGAGAACATCCGCAAGGTGATCTGGCACCTGGACCAGCCCACGGCAGGACCGGGCTCCTTCCCGCAGTTCATGGTGTCGAAGAAGGTCCGCGAGCACGTGAAGGTGGTGCTGGGCGGGCAGGGCGGCGACGAGATCTTCGGCGGCTATGCCCGCTACCTGGTCGCCTACTTCGAGCAGTGCATCAAGGGCGCGATCGAAGGCACGCTGCACAACGGCAACTACGTCGTCACCTACGAATCGATCATCCCGAACCTCGAGACCCTGCGGCAGTACAAGCCGATGATCAAGGAGTTCTGGGCCGAGGGCGTGTTCGGCGACCGCGACAGCCGCTACTTCCGCCTGATCAACCGCGCCAACACCTTCGGCGATGCGCTGGCCCCCGGCGCCATCGACCGCGACACGACCTTCGCCGAATTCCAGAAGATCTTCTGGGGCGAGAACGTGGGCAAGGAGTCCTACTTCGACTCCATGACGCACTTCGACTTCAAGACGCTGCTGCCGGCGCTGCTGCAGGTGGAAGACCGCATGGCCATGGCGCACGGGGTCGAGTCGCGCGTGCCCTTCCTGGATCACCCGCTGGTGGAGTTCGCCGCGTCGATTCCGGCCGACGTGAAGTTCCAGAACGGCGAGTTGAAGCGGCTGCTCAAGCACGTGTACGCGCCCAAGCTGCCCGACGCGATCCGCAATCGCAAGGACAAGATGGGCTTCCCGGTGCCGCTGACAAACTGGCTGCGCGAGAAGGGCCCGGCCTCGGAGTTCGTACGCGATGTGTTCTCCTCGCGCGCGGCCAAGGAGCGCTCGTACCTGTCGCGCCCGGTGGACGTCGACAAGGTGCTGGCGGGCCAGAGCGTGTACAGCCGCAACCTGTGGGCGCTGCTGAGCCTGGAGCTCTGGCACCAGGGCTTCGTCGACGCGGCCTGAGGTGGACCAGGGCGTCCTGGCGCTGGTAGGAGGCGGGCGCTGGGCCCGCGTCTACCTGTCCACGTTGGCCGCGATGCCGCTGCCGGGGCAACTCGCAATCGTGGCGCGTCATGCACCGCCCGGGGTGGCAGGGATGCTCGATGCCGCGGGCCGACCCGTCCTCCTGCACGCGGACGTCGACGGCCTGCTGGCATCCGGCCGGCCGGTCATCGGCGCCGTCGTCGTCAATGCCGCGCCTGCCCACGCCGGCACGGCGCTGCGCCTGCTGCAATCCGGCATCCCGGTGCTGGTGGAAAAGCCCGGCGCCACGGACGCGGCCGCAGGCGACGAACTGGTCGAGGCGGCCCGCGCACAGGGCGTTGCGCTCGTGCCGGCGCTCACCTATCGCCACTGCGCCTTCCTGGAGAACTTCGCGCAGGTGCTGCGTGCGCGGGGACGTCCGCCCTCGCGGCTGCGCCTGGAATGGGCGGACCCCGCCGCCGAAACGCGCTACGGAGAGGTGAAGAAGTACGACCGGGGCATCGGCCTGGCGCTGGATGTCGTCCCGCACGTGTGGGCCATCGTCGCCAGCGTGCTGGGTGAACACGCTCCGCACCTGGAAGCCTGTCGAGTCGAACGAGGGGGGCTTCGCCTGCTGCTGCGCCTGCGCGCTGGCCCGACCGAATATGAAGTCCTGCTGGAGCGCGATGCGCCCCGCCGCCGGCGCTTCCTCTGCGCCGATGAGGCAGCGGCCATCGACTTCAGCGAGGAGCCCGGCACGATCGCCGTCGACGGGCAATCGCGCTGCGCCGATCCCGACTGGGCGACGCGCGTGGACCGGCCCGTGCGCCGGCAGCTCGACGCCTTCCTCCACGCCATCGGCCACCGGCCGTCCGACGGCGCGCTGGGGGACTTCCGCGCCAGCGTGCACCTGGCGGCGGAGTGCGACGCGCTGGTGAAGGCGCAGCAGGAGGCCTTGCTGGCGGCTGCTGCGACCTCGTGCTTCGACGGCGACACTGCCTGCGCCGTCCACGAGTTGCTGTCGCGGCGCCTGCTGGCCAGCGGGCGGCTGGCGGCCGGGGACCGAGCCGGCCTGGACGCGCAGGTTGCCGCGCTGCGCGAGGCGCTCGCGCGGGCGCCGGGCTCCAGCTGGCTGGAGGCGCTTGCACGCTTCGTCCCGGGCGGAACGGACGCCCACGATACAATTTCCCCTCTGCCGCGCGTGCCGTGGCCGGGGCCTGCGCCCCTTCCTTGATCCAACCTCCGGAACCTTGCTATGAACGTCCTCGTCACGGGTGGCCTCGGCCAGATCGGCTCCCATGTTTCCGAAATGCTGCTCGCGCGCGGCGACAAGGTGGTCGTGATCGACAACCTGGCCACCGGCCAGCGCCACCACCTGGCCGACCATCCGAAGCTGACCGTGGTGATCGACACCATCGCCAACAAGGAGAAGGTGCGCGAGCTGTGCAAGGAGCACAAGTTCGACGCCATCGTCCACACCGCCGCTTCGTACAAGGATCCCAACGACTGGTACAACGACACGCTGACCAACTGCGTGGGCGGCACCAACCTGATCCAGGCCGCCGGCGAGTTCGGCGTCAATCGCTTCATCTACTTCCAGACGGCCCTGTGCTATGGCGTCAAGCCCCTGCAGCAGCCCATCCGCCTGGACCACCCCAAGTTCCCGGCCAACAGCAGCTACGCGATCTCCAAGACGGTCTGCGAGGACTACCTGGAGATCTCCGGCGTCGACTACGTGTCCTTCCGCCTGGCCAACGTGATCGGCCCGCGCAACGTGTCGGGCCCGCTGCCGATCTTCTTCCAGCGCCTGAGCGAGGGCAAGAAGTGCTTCGTCACCAAGGCCCGCCGCGACTTCGTGTTCAACCAGGACCTGGCGCGCGCCGTGCTCAAGGCCGTGGACGGCACCGGCAAGGGCGCCTACCACTTCTCCTCGGGCGCCGACGTGGCGATCAAGGAGCTGTACGACGCCGTGGTCGCCGCGATGGAGCTGCCCACGTATCCCGAAGCCGAAGTGCGTGAACTCGGCCCCGACGATGCCGCCAGCATCCTGCTCGACCCCTCGCGCACCTTCCAGGACTTCGGCAAGCCCGAATTCACGCCGCTGGCCGAGATCGCGCGCCAGTCGGTCGCCTACTTCCGCAAGCACGGCGCCACCGGCGGCTTCACGCACCTGAAGCACGAGGAAAAGAAGTGACGCGCATCCTGATCACGGGTGGCGCGGGCTGCCTGGGCTCGAACCTCATCGAGCACTGGCTGCCGCAGGGCCACCAGATCCTGGTGCTGGACAACTTCGCCACCGGCAAGCGCGAAGTGGTGCCCGAAGTACCGGGGCTGCAGGTGCGCGAAGGCCACATTGCCGACGCGCCGGTCGTGGAGAAGGCTTTTGCCGACTTCAAGCCGGAACTGGTGATCCACTCCGCCGCGGCCTACAAGGACCTCACGGACTGGCAGGAAGACGCCCGCACCAACGTGCTGGGCTCGATCGAAGTCGCCCGCGCCGCGGAGCGCCATGGCGTCCAGCGCCTGGTGAACTTCCAGACCGCGCTGACCTATGGCCGCACCACGGTGTCGCCGATCCCGAATTCGCATGCTTCGGCACCGATCGCCAGCTACGGCATCTCCAAGACGGCGGGCGAGCAGTACATGCTGATCTCCTCGGTGCCGACGGTGTCGCTGCGCATCGCCAACGTGACCGGCCCGCGCCTGGCCATCGGCCCGATCCCGACCTTCTACAAGCGGCTGAAGGAAGGCAAGGGTTGCTTCTGCTCCGACACCGCACGTGACTTCCTCGACATGTCCGACTTCCTGGCGTTCATGGACCTCGTGATCCAGCCGGGCGGCCCCACGGGCGTGTTCAACGTGAGCTCGGGTGAAGCGCACTACATCAAGGAAATCTACGACCTCACGGCGGAGTACCTCAAGGTGGATGGCGGCAACGTGCCGATCCAGCCGCCGGCGGCCGACGACGTGCCGGTCGTGGCGCTGGACCCGACCGAGACGACCAGGGCCTTCGGCTGGAAGCCGAAGCTCGGTTTCGCCGAGACCATCCGCAAGCAGCTGCAGTGGTATGACCGCTACGGCATCACCGACATCTACAGCCACCTGAGCAGCAGTACGGGCAACAAGGCATGAGCAATACCTTCAAGAATGCGACCATCGCGGTGGTCGGCGGCGCCGGCTTCGTCGGCAGCAACCTCGTCAAGCTGCTCCTGAAGGAAGACCCGAAGCAGGTGGTCGTGATCGACAACCTGATTTCTTCCGACGTGGCCAACGTGCCGGCGGACCAGCGCGTGGTGTTCAAGTACGCGTCGATCACCAGCGACGAAGGATTGGCCGCGATTCCCGCGGACGTGGAGTACGTGTTCCACCTGTCCTGCTACCACGGCAACCAGTCCTCGATCGCCGACCCCTTCGCCGACCACGAGAACAACACCTTCACCTCGCTGCGCCTGTTCGACCACCTCAAGGGCATCAAGTCGCTCAAGAAGGTCGTGTACGCCGCCGCGGCCTGCGCGGTGGCCGAGAAGACCTACGACCAGCCCACGGCCACCACCGAGGACCAGCCGGTCTCGCTGGTGCACGACAGCCCGTACTCCATCTCCAAGCTGATCGGCGAGCTGTACGGCAACTACTACCACAAGCAGTACCAGCTGCCCTTCGTGAAGGCGCGCTTCTCCAACGTGTTCGGCCCCGGCGAGATCCTCGGTGCCGGCCGCTGGCGCGGCACCGTGCACACGGTGTGGCGCAACGTGACGCCGACCTTCGTGTGGAAGTCGCTGCACCGCGAGGCGCTGCCCCTGGACAACGGCGGCAACGCATCGCGCGACTTCATCTTCGTGGAAGACATGGCCCGCGGCCTGATGGCCTGCGCGCTGCGCGGCGAACCGGGCGGCATCTACAACCTGGCGACCGGCCGCGAGACTTCCATCCTCGAACTCGCTACCTGGATCAACGAGTTCACCGACAACCCGACGCCGCCGGACCTGAAGCCCGCGCGCGACTGGGACCGGTCCGGCAAGCGCTTCGCCTCCACCGAGAAATCGAAGCGTGAACTCGGCTTCGAGGCGCAGGTGGAGGTCAAGGAAGGCCTGCGCCGGCTGGTCGAGTGGACCAAGGCCAACCGCGAGCTGATCGCCCGCACGATGGCCGCGCATTCCAAGCAGATGCAGCAGGCGGGCGCCCCGCTGCGGCCCGAGTACCTGCCCAAGCAAGGCTGATGAAGGTCCTGACCGTCGTCGGTGCGCGGCCGCAGTTCGTCAAGGCCGCGACCGTCTCCCGCGCTTTCGCGGCGGCGCAGCCGCGCGTGGACGAGGTGATCGTCCACACCGGCCAGCACTTCGACGCCAACATGTCGGCGGTGTTCTTCGACGAGATGCGCATCCCCCAGCCGCAGTACCAGCTGGAGCTGGGCGGCCTCGGCCATGGGGCAATGACGGGCCGGATGATGGAGAGCATCGAGGGCATCCTGCAGAAGGAAAAGCCCGACTGGGTGCTGGTCTACGGCGATACGAACTCCACGATGGCCGGAGCGCTGGCCGCGGTGAAGCTGCACATTCCCGTGGCGCACGTCGAGGCGGGGCTGCGCTCCTTCAATCGCGTGATGCCCGAGGAGATCAATCGCGTCGTGGCGGACCATGTGTCCACGCTGCTGTTCGCGCCCACGGAAGTGGCGGTGAAGAACCTCGCCGCCGAAGGCATCACCGGCGACAAGGTGGTGCGCAGTGGCGACGTGATGTACGACGCGGCGCTGTTCTACAGCACGATGGGCAACGATGCCTTGCTGAAGTCGCTGGGGCTCGAGGAGCGCGGCTTCTTCCTGGCGACGATCCACCGGGCCGAGAACGTGGACGACCTGCAGCGGCTCGAAATCATCATGCAGGCGCTGGCCCGCTGCGCGCGCGAGCTGCCGGTGGTGCTGCCCATCCATCCCCGCACGCGCAAGGCGCTCGCCGAGCGTGGCCTGATGAAGCTGGTGGAAGCCGGCCGCCTGCACCTGATCGACCCGGTGGGTTACCTGGACATGGTGCAGCTGGAGAAGCAGGCACGCGTGGTGCTCACCGATTCCGGCGGCGTGCAGAAGGAGGCCTACTTCTTCGGCGCGCCCTGCGTCACCATCCGAAGCGAGACCGAGTGGGTCGAGCTGGTCGAATGCGGCGCCAACCGGCTCGCACCGCCCACGTCCGTGGAGTCCATCGTGGACGCGGCCCTCGCAGCCGTCGCCGACCAGCGCAAGCCCGCTCCCGGGCTGTACGGCGAAGGCAGGTCCGCCGATGCGATCGCCCGCACCCTGGCATGTGCGGGATAGCCGGTGTCTTCTGGCAAGGTGAGGGATCCGGTCTAGAAGGGTCCATGGCAGCGGCGCTGGCCTCCATGCGCCGCCGCGGCCCGGACGACCGCGGAAGCGAGACCATCCCCGTCGCGGGTGGCGGGCTCATGCTGGGGCACACGCGGCTGTCGGTGATCGACCTGTCGCAGGGCGGCCACCAGCCCAAGCACGCCGCCGGCCTGTCGCTGGTCTTCAACGGCGAGATCTACAACTACCTGGAATTGCGGCGCGAGCTGCAGGCCACCGGCGTCGCCTTCCACACCGACTCGGACACCGAGGTGCTGCTGCAAGCGTGGGCGCGCTGGGGCGAAGCCTGCCTGCCGCGCCTGGTGGGCATGTTCGCCTTCGCGCTGTACGAGCACGCGAGCGGGACCCTGACCTGCGTGCGCGATGCCTTCGGAATCAAGCCCTTCTTCTACACGCGCGACGCGCAGGGCTTTCGCTTCGCCTCCGAGCTGCCGGCGATGAAGGCGCTGGTGGGCGGGGCCTGGACGCTGAACCTGCAGCGCGCCTACGACTACCTGATGTACGGCGAGTACGACAGCACGGAGGAAAGCTTCGTGCAGGGCGTGCTGAACCTGATGCCGGGGCACCTGCTGCAGGTGCGGGCGGGCGATGCGCATTCGCAGCCGCGGCGCTGGTGGACGCCGCGCGTGGCGCCGGTATCGACGCTCAAGTTCGCGGATGCCGCCGAATCGCTGCGCGAGCAGCTGCTCGAGTCCGTGCGGCTGCACCTGCGCAGCGACGTCGCGCTGGGTTCCGCGCTCTCGGGCGGGCTCGACTCGTCCGCGATCGTCTGCGCGATCCGGCATCTCGAGCCCGATGTGCCCATCCACACCTTCAGCTACGTGGCGCGGGGCAGCAGCGTTTCCGAAGAAGCGTGGGCGGACCGCATCAACGCCAAGGTGGGCGCGCATGCGCACAAGGTCGAGGCCTCGGCGGCGGAACTGGCGCGCGACCTCGACGACATGATCCTGGCGCAGGGCGAGCCCTTCGGCAGCACCTCGATCTATGCGCAGTACCGCGTGTTCCAGCTGGCCCGCGAACATGGCGTGACGGTCACGCTGGACGGGCAGGGCGCCGACGAACTGCTCGCCGGCTACAACGGCTATCCCGGCAAGCGCGTGCGCAGCCTGCTCGACGAACATCGCTATGGGCAGGCCTGGCGCTTCCTGCGTGGCTGGTCGCAGTGGCCGGGGCGCGAGCTCTCGCACGGCGTGAAGGCGAGCGTCGCCGAGGTCGTGGTCGAAGGTCCGCTGTACGAGCCGCTGCGCAAGTTGAACGGCGACCGGCAGCACGCACCCTGGCTCGACGCCGAGGCGCTGCGTGCGCAGGGCGTGTCGCTGCGCTACCCGCGCCAGCGCTCGCCCTGGCAGCAGCCGGGACGGCGCCTGGCCGGCGAGCTCGCGCTGTCGGCCACCCGCCGGGGCCTGCCTTCGCTGCTGCGCCACGGCGACCGCAACTCGATGCGTTTCTCGGTGGAAAGCCGGGTGCCCTTCCTCACCACGCAGCTCGCCGACTTCCTGCTCACGTTGCCCGAGGACTACCTGGTCTCCGACACCGGCGAGACCAAGCGCATCCTGCGCGCTGCGATGCGGGGCATCGTCCCCGACGAGGTGCTCGATCGCAAGGACAAGATCGGCTTTTCCACGCCCGAGTTCGCCTGGCTGCGCGAGATGGCGCCCACTGTGCGCGGCTGGCTCGCCGAGGACGTGGGGATTCCCTTCCTCAAGCGCGACGCCATGCTGGCGGAGTTCGATGCCGTGATGGCCGGCACGCATCCCTTCAGCTGGCAAGTGTGGCGCTGGATCAACTTCACGCGCTGGTACGCGCACCTGTTCGCGCGATGAAGCGGGCGCTGGTGCTCTCGTTCTCGCCGATCGCCAGCGACCCGCGCGTGATGCGCCAGGTGCAGGCGCTGCAGGGGCGCTATGCGCTGACGGTTGCCGGCTTCGGCGCGGCTCCGGCAGGCGAGCTGGAGTTCGTCGCGCTCGAGCCGGAAGCGCCCTCGCGCACCGGCAAGCTGGTCAAGGCTGCAACCCTGCTTGGCGGGCTCAACGAGTTCCACTACTGGCGCATGCCGCTCGTGCAGCGAACGCTCGCCGCCTTGCAGGGCCGTCGCTTCGACGTGGTGGTGACCAACGACATCATCGCCTTGCCCGTGGCGCTGAAGCTGGCGAACGGGACGCCGGTGCTGCTGGATGCGCACGAATACGCGCCGCGCGAGTTCGAGGACCTGTGGCGCTGGCGCGTGTTCCTG
>JAESGR010000931.1_pt1 | contig 12781 bp, 11 predicted proteins | sample 9269771 | NCBI WGS metagenome assembly JAESGR01 (sample SAMN15739572, study PRJNA653492) | algae metagenome | isolation source: Chroococcus sp. CMT-3BRIN-NPC107 and co-occurring heterotrophs from well... | place: USA: Clark Mountains Wilderness, California | collected 2010-04-18
ATGAGCGGTTCAAAAAACGGAACGAACGGCGAGGCGGGCGAAACACGCCCGGCCGTGCCCCGGACCTATTCGGCTTTCGCGCCGGTGGCCTTGATCACCTGGCCCCAGCGCCCGATCTCCGACTTGATCCAGCCGCCGAACTGCTCCGGGCTGCTTGCGACCACTTCGAACTCCATCTCGCGCAGCTTGCCCGAGATCTCCGGCGACTGCAGGATCTTCACCAGTTCGCGGTGGTAGCGGTCCACGATTGGCCGGGGCGTGTTGGCGGTCGTGAGGAAGCCGATCCACGACGTGGCCTCGAAGTCCTTGAAGCCGGACTCGGCCAGCGTCGGCACCTCGGGCGTGCTGGGAAAGCGCTTGGTGCCGCTGGAAGCCAGCAGACGCAGCTTGCCTTCCTTGACGAACTGCTGCACGTTGCCGGGCACGAAGAAGGCCGCATGCACGTTGCCGGCCAGCAGGTCGGTGACCGCGGGACCGGCGCCCTTGTACGGAATGTGCGTGAGGTTCACGCCGGCGGCGGACTTGAGCATCTCCATGGTGAGGTGCGAGGCGCTGCCCACCGCGACGGAAGCGTACGAGAACTTCGCCGGCTGCGCCTTCGCCTTGGCCAGCAGGTCCTGCACGCTCGTGATGCCGGCGTTGGCGTTGACCACCAGGTACTGCGGCGACTTCACGGCCAGCGTCAGCGGCTGCAGGTCGCGCACCGGGTCGTACGGCATCTTGTCGAACAGGGTGACGTTGATCGCCATCGGCCCGTTGTAGCCAATGAGCAGCGTGTGGCCATCGGGTTGCGCCTTGGCCACCAGGTCCGCGCCGATGTTGCCGCCGGCGCCGGGCTTGTTCTCCACCAGCACCGGCTGGCCCAGCACTTCCTGCAGCTTGGGGGCGACCAGGCGCGCCAGCACGTCGTTGGTGCTGCCCACGATGGGCACGATGATGCGCACGGGGCGGCTCGGTGCCCATTCCTGCGCCTGCGCGGTGCAGGCCAGCGTGGCGGCGGCGAGGGCCAGGAGGGCGCGGCGGTGGATCATGGGAGGCTCCAGGGAAACGGGACGGCTTACTTGATGTGCAGTCCACCGTCGACGACGAGCGTCGCGCCGGTGATGAAGGAGGCCTCGTCGGACGCCATCCAGAGGATCGGGAAGGCGATCTCCTTCGGGTCGGCCCAGCGTCCGAGCAGCGAGGTGTCCTGCCGCTGCGTCTTGAGTTCGTCCACGCTCTTGCCGGCGGCCACCGTGCGGTTCACGTGGAAGTCGGTCAGCGTGGAGCCGGGGCATACCGCGTTGACGCGGATCCCGTTTGCCGCCTCCTCGAAGGCCAGCGTGCGCGTCATCGCGATGATCGCCGCCTTGGTGGCGTCGTACAGCGCCATGCCCTTGCGGCCCTTGACCGCATAGCAGGAGGACACGTTCACGACCGCCGCCTTGCCGGCCTGGCGCAGGTAGGGCAGCGTCGCATGGCAGTAGTTGGCGTTGCCGATCATGTTGACGCCGACCATGGCCTGCCATTCGGCGGGGCTCGCGTCGGGCAGCGCCTTGTAGTTGCGCATCGCCGCGTTGTTGACAAGCACGTCGATGCGGCCGAAGGCTTCGTGCGCCTGCTTCGCGGCCTGCACCGCAGCATCGCGATCGGCCACGTCGGCAGCGAGAAACTGCACGCCCGCATCCGGCTGCTGCGAGCGGATCGCCTGCGCGGTGCGCTCCAGCGCGCCAGCGTCCATGTCCACCAGCATCACCGACGCGCCCTCGGAGCAGAACAGCGCCGCGGTGGCCGCGCCGATGCCGCCGCCGCCGCCCGTGACCAGTGCGGCCTTGCCCGCCAGCCGCGCGCTCACAGCGAATACACCGGCTGGTTCTCGCCGTAGACGAGGTGCTCCTTCGCCCAGTCCTGCGGCTTCTGGTCGCGCGGCAGCAGCACGCCGGCGGCGCGCACGTGCTGCGAACGCTGGCCCAGCCCGGGAGGGTCCTCGCCGTTCTGCAGGGCGACCGTGGCCTCGTACAGCATGCGGCGCGCCATCACGATGGCGCGGTCGGAAGGAAGCAGCTTCTCGACCTCGTGGTCCTGGATGGGACCCATGCTTTCCTGCAGCGAGGCGTCCTGCGCGGCGAAGCCGAAGACGCCGCTGAAGGCGCGCCCTTCCTTCTGCGCGACGCGGTCGATCAGGTAGTCGTTGTCCTTGTTGGCCTTGGGCCGGAAGGTGCCGCCGGGCACGTTGGTGCCGGGCTCGTATTCGCAGTGCACGCCCTTGCCGTCCTGCAGGTCCTTGCGCTCCTGCGCCGACAGCGGCTTGTCCGGGTGGAAGTTGATGCTCCACGCCCAGCAGTTGTGGTCGTCGATGGGAACCCACACGTGGCCGCCGAGCGCGTGGTCGCCGAACGGCGGGATCAGGTTGTACCAGGGGAAGATCCACTGCGTGACGCGCCAGTAGAAGGAGTCCGGCTCGCCCTGGCGCTTGCCGAAGAGCGTGAGGCCGCCGTCGTGCTTTTCGACCTCGAAGGTGACGTTGCCGTCCTTCTTGATGTAGTCGTTGGCCTTGGTGCCCTGGTGCAGGGGATCGTTGTCCACCTCGAACTTGTGCACGAAGGACACGTGGCTGGTGTCGATGCCGCCTTCCATGGCCTGCAGGAAGTTGCATTCCTGCCAGCGCTTGGACACGAACACGTGGCTCTCGGGCAGGTTGGCCCACTCGACGCCGGGGGGCTCGGGCTGCTTGTCCTCGGGACCCATGTAGGCCCACACGATCCCGGCGCGCTCGATGCAGGGGTAGCCCGCGATATGGAACTTCTCGCACATCTGCGGTGCCTGCGGGATGTCCACGCACTTGCCGCGGATGTCGAACTTCAGGCCGTGGTACGAGCAGCGGATGCCGTTGGCCTCGTTGCGGCCGAAGTACAGCGAGACGCCGCGGTGCGAGCAGAACTCGCTGATCAGGCCCGGGCGACCCTCGCTGTCACGGAAGGCAAGCAACTTCTCGCCGAGGATCTGCACGCGCACCTGGGGGCCATCGGGCTCGGCGATCTCGTTCGAAAGAAGCACCGGCACCCAGAAGCGGCGCAAGAGGTCGCCCGTGGGTGTGCCTTTGCCGGTGCGAACCAGCGTCTTCATCATGTCCATCATGATCGTGTCCGTTCTGCGGTGGAGCTGTCCACGTCGTGGACTCACACGAAGGATACGGTCAGGGGCTGCGGGACCACCCTAGGGTTTCCGAGAGCCTGGCTGCCAGGCCCCGCAGGTAGTGACCGAATTCATGCACCCGGGCTTCGGTCAGGCGCACGTCCGGGCCGAAGACGCCCAATGATCCCGCCACCTGGCCGTCGCAGTCGAAGAACGGGGCGGCCACGGCGTAGGCACCCTGGATGAGTTCGTTGTGCCCCATGGCATAGCCGCGCGCCTTGGTCAGCGCCAGCTGCTCGCGCACCCAGCCCACATCGGCGTTGGTGCCGGCGGCATAGGCCTCCAGCTGGCCGTCCGCCAGCGGCGTGAAGGCGAGGATCGCGCGGCCGCTGGCGCCGCGCACCAGCTTCTCGCTGTAGCCGACACCGCGGCGAAAGCTCAGCGGTTGCGCACTCTGGATCTCCGCCAGGCACAGGCGCATCTCGCCGCGCGGCACGAACAGGGCCACGGTCTCCGAGGTGTACGACCAGGCCTCCAGCATCACCGGGCGCGCCACCGCGCTCAGGTCCAGGTTGCTGCTCCAGACATGGGCCAGGCGCGCGACCGCCGGCCCCAGGCGAAAGCGTTGCGGTTCGCCGGAGGAGGCCACGAAGCCCTTCTTCTCCAGCGTGTGCAGCAGCCGGTACAAGGTGGGGCGGCTGAGGCCCACGCGCTTGAGGAGGTCGGCCACCAGCAGTTCGTTGTCGCCGGGCGAGAAAGCCGCGAGCACGTCCAGCGCCCGCTCCACCGCCCGCACGCCCTCCGAAGCTGCCTTGTCCTGCAGGGTGGCGGGTTTGTCGTCGGTCGTCGTATCCATGGAGGTTCTCGTGGCTGGGCGCTGGTCGCACCGGATTGACAGGACCCGGAGCGTGCCGAAAATGGAAACGCCTGTCCACCATCCGGACACGTTCGTTGGAAAAAAGAGTGATCCAGCGCAAAAAACAGGAGACACCATGACCAAGCGCGCCTTCCTGCGCCGCGTTCTCACGGGCGCGGCCGCCGCGGCCTGCGTCCTTTCGCCCTTGTCGCAAGCCATCGCGCAGGAGTGGCCGCAAAAGCCGATCCGCATCATCGTGAGCTTCGCGCCCGGCGGCCTGACCGACCTGATCGCGCGGGCCTTGCAGCCGCGCCTGCAGGAAGCCTTCGGCCAGCCGATCGTGATCGACAACAGGCCAGGTGCCGGCGGCACGGTGGCCGAGGCGCTGCTGGCGAAAGCGCCCGCCGACGGCTACACGCTCCTCATGACCTCCGACAGCGTGCCGGCGAACCCGCACCTGATCCCGAACCTCTCGTACGACGCGCTGAAGGACATGCACCCGGTGACCCTGCTCGCGCGCATCCCGCTGGTCATGGTGGTGAACAACAACGTGCCCGCCGGCTCGGTGAAGGAGTTCGTGAGCTACGCGAAGGCGAACACCGGCAAGCTCAGTTACGCGAGCCCGGGCATCGGCACGAGCAACCACCTGTTCTACGAAGTGTTCAAGGACATCGCCGGCGTGGAGATGCCGCACGTCGCGTACAAGGGCGGCGGCCCGGCGATGACCGACCTGATCGGGGGGCATGTGCAGGCCATGCTGATCTCCGCGACGCTGGCGACTCCGCAGGTCGCCGGCGGCAAGATCAAGGCGCTGGCCGTGACCAGCGACAGGCGCATGCCGCAGATGCCCAACGTGCCGACCTTCGCCGAGGCGGGCTACCCGGACTTCAAGCCGCACCAGTGGGCGGGCCTGTTCGTGCCGGTGGGCACCCCGGCCCCCGTGGTGGCGCGCATCACCAGCGAGTTCGGCAAGGCGCTGAAGGACCCGACGGTGCTGGCGCGCTTGAACGAGCTGAATGCCGAGCCGGTGATGAGCTCGCAGGTCGACTTCGCGGCGATGCTGCGGCGCGAGACCAACGTGCTGGGGAAGTTGATCCAGCAGCGGGGGATCAAGGCGCAGTAGCGCCTCTCGCTTGCTGTATCGGTGCGCCACCGTCAGTGAACGCAGAGGGCGCAGAGGTTACGCAAAGGACGCAGAGAAGACAGGGAAATGGTTTTCCTCTGCGTCCTCTGCGTACCTTTGCGTTCTCTGCGTTCACCGACCGCTGCGCGGCACTTCCTTGCAGGCTTACTCGCTCTCGCCCGGATCGAAGTCCAGCTCCACCTTCGCGCCGTTCGGGTCATGGCAGAACAGCTGCCAGGTGCCCGCGTTGCGCTGGCGGCGCAGCTCGTAGGGAATGTTGTGCGCATCGAAACGCGCCTTGGTCTCCTTCAGGCCGCGCGCTGAAAACGCGATGTGGTCGATGACGCCGATGCGCTGCGCCGGCGGCGCGCGGTCGGAGTAGATGTGCACGATCGCCCGGCCATCGGCATATAGCCACTCACCGGGAAAGCCCAGGTCCGGTCGCGGCCCGCCCTGAAGGCCCAGCACCTGCGTGTAGAACGCCATGGTCTCGTCGATGTTCTCGGCGATGACGGTGAAGTGGTTCAGCGCATGGATCATGGTCTCGACCTTTCAGGGGATCAGCACGAGCGAGCCGGTGCTCGCGCGCGATTCCAGCCGCTGCTGCGCCTGGCCGGCCGCGGCGAGGGTGAAGCGCTCGATCGCGGGCGGCGGCAGCACGCCGGCCGCCAGCGCCTTCCAGACGCGCTCGGCGCGCTCCTGCAACTCGCGCGGCGTCGCGACGAAGTCGAACACCACCGGTCGCGAGAAGGTCAGCGACTTCGCGAGCAGCCGGTCCACGTCCAGCGGCGGCAGGGGGCCGCTCGCCTGCCCGAGGCTGATCCAGTGGCAGCGTCGGTCGGCGGCGGCGATGTTCTCTTCGACGGCCTGCGCACCGAGCCCGTCGATGATCACGTCGGCGCCACCGCAGTGCGCCTGCACGGCATCGGCGAACCGGTAGTCGGGCGCGACGATCACGTGCTCGCAGCCGTGGTCACGGGCGATGCGCGCCTTGGCTTCGCTGGAGACCGTGCCGACCACCGTGGCACGCAGGCGCTTGGCCCACGCGCACACGAGTGAGCCGACGCCGCCGGCCGCCGCGTGCACGAGCAGCCGCGTCCCGGGCCGCACTCGGCCGAGATCGCGCAGCAGGTAATCGGCAGTGATGCCCTTGAGCAGCAAGGCGGCGGCGGTCTCGTCGTCGACCTCCTGCGGCAGGCGCACGACGTGCTTGGCGGCCAGCGTGCGCACGCTGCGGTAGCTGCCCGGCTCGGGGCACAGGTAGGCGACACGGTCGCCGGGCAGCAGGCCGCCGACGGCAGGGCCCACGTCGATGATCGTGCCTGCGGCCTCCATGCCGAGGACGCCCGGCAGCGGCAGCAGGCCGGGAATCCAGCCGCGGCGCAGGTAGATGTCGAAGAAGTTGACGCCGATGGCGCGCTGCTGGATGCGCACTTCGCCGGGGCCGGGGGGCGGGGCCGTGGCGTCGACCACTTCGAGTTCTTCGGGGCCGCCGTAGCGCGCGAGGCGCACCTCGCGGGAAGGCAGGGAGCCCTGGATCCCCGCCTGCGCGGGGATGACGGGGGAGGGCGCGGGGATGACGGAGGAACTTGCCGTAGGTTGGGTTGCGCGCACGCGCACCCCAACACCCGCGCCCAGGTACCGGCGCAAATTCTCGAACCCCGCCTCGTACACCCCCTGCGCCACCATGTCGCGCAGCTCGCGCTCGCGCCCGGGCGGCGTCTCGAAGCTCGACTCCCAATGCCAGAACGTGCGATTGCCATCCGTCACGGGCTTGAGCGTCACCGTCGCCACGTAACGCTTGAGCGGCACCGTCGCGTCGAGGATGGTGTAGGTGGACTGGTAGTCGGTGTCCGAGAGGCCGATCAGCTGCTCGCGGATGCGGTTGCCATCCTTCAGGGTGAAATTGCGCACGCATCCCACCTGCGACGGCGCCTCGCCGTTCTCGATGCGGCTCTTGTCGACGACCGCATGCCAGCGGTCATGGCTGTTGAAGTCGCGCAGCACTTCCCAGACGCGGGCTATCGGCGCGTCGATGATGGTGGATCGCACCACCTTCTGCAGCATCAGCGGCCTCCGCGGAAGTGCCGCTTGAGCGCGTCGAAGCCGCCCTGGAACACCTGCCCCCCGATCAGCTCGGACAGCTCGCGCTCGCGGCGCTCGTCGCAGTCGAACTCGGCGCTCCACTCCGCGAACGTGCGGTTGCCGTCGGTGACCGGCGTGAGCTTGAGCGTGGCGATGTAGTTGTCCACGCCCATGGGGCTCTCGAGGATCGAATAGGTGCAGCTGTATTCGAAGTCGGACAGGGCCAGCAGCTTCTCGCGGATGCGGCCGCCGTCGCGCGTGTGGAAGTTGCGGATGCAGCCGACCTTGTCGCTCGCCTCGCCGTTCTCGATGCGGCTGTCCGCGATGCCGGGGTGCCACTGCGGCAGCCCGTTGAAGTCGCGCACGCGCTGCCACACGGCGTCGGCGCCCGCCTCGATCACGCTGGAGACGTACACGCGGACCACGTCAGGCCTTCTTGCCGTCGGCCACCGGGATGGTCGGAATGGCCGGCGTCGGAATCGCCGCGGCGGCCGCCGGGACCGCGCCGGTCACGCCGAGCGCGCCGTTCACGATGCCGTTGACGTCGCCGCCCCCGCCCTGGATGCCGATCTCCCGCAGCAGCTGGTCGACGATGGGCGCCTGCGCGCGGAAGCGCAAGGCGGAGTTCACCACGCCGTCGGCGAAGTTGCCGGCCTGCGCGCCCATCGGGACGCCCGCACCGCCGCCGCCGCCCATGAGGCCGTCGACCTGCAGGATCTTGATGCCGTCGATGCGTTCCATCGGCTTGACCGACTCGCGGATGATGCCTTCGGCCTTGTCCACCACGCGCAGGCGCAGCGCGGAAGCACGCGCCTCCGGCGACAGCACGTTCTGCGCCTCGTTCATCATGCGCACGCCCTCGGCCTCGACTTCGCTGCGCACCTTGATCGCCATGGCGCGGATCTTCTCGGCATCGGCATCGGCCTCGGCCTGCATGCGCACGGCCGCGCCGCGATCGACGCTGGCCAGCTTCTCGGCTTCGGCGGCGCTCGTCAGGCGCAGGGCCTCGCGCTCCGCAGCTTCGGCGGCCTTGATCAGCTCGATCACCTTGCGGCGCTCGGCCACTTCCTTCTCGCGCACGGTGAAGACCTTTTCCTCGGCGGCCACCGCGGTGGCGCGCGCCGTGTCGGCAGCGGCCTGCGCCTCGCTCTGGTTCTTGCTCTCGCGGGCGACCGCGATGGCGCGCTGCTGCTCGGCGAGGTCGAGCGCCTGGCGACGCAGGATTTCGGCGGCCTGCAGCGCCCTTTCCTTGGCGATGCGGTCTTCCTCCAGCTGCTGCTCCGAGCGGATGCGGGCCGTCTCGATGGCCTGGCGCGCGGCGATCTGCACGGTCTCCGCGTCCTGCTCGCGCTCGGCACGTTCGGTGGCCAGTTCGGCGCGCTGGCGGGCGCGCGCCACTTCCACTTCGCGCTGCTGCGTCAGGCGCGCGTACTCGCTCTCGCGGTCGATCTCCAGCGACAGCTTCTCGGCCTCCAGGTTCTTGTTGCGGATCGCCACCAGCGTGTCCTGCTCGACGTCGTTGCGCTGCTTCTTGCGGTGCTCGATCTGCTCGGTCAGGCGCGTCAGGCCTTCGGCGTCGAAGGCGTTGCTGGGATTGAAGTACTCCATGCTGGTCTGGTCCAGCTGCGTCAGCGATGCGGATTCGAGTTCGAGGCCGTTCTTGGTCAGGTCCTCGGCCACGGACTCGCGCACCCGGCGCACGTAGGCGCCGCGCTTTTCATGCAGCTCCTCCATCGTCATCTCCGCGGCCGCGGTGCGCAGCGCGTCGATGAACTTGCCTTCCACGAGTTCCTTCAGCTGCTCCGGCGCCAGCGTGCGCAGGCCGAGCGTCTGGGCCGCCGCCGCGACCGCATCCGGCTGGGCGGCGACACGAACGTAGAACTCCGCCACCACGTCCACGCGCATGCGGTCCTTGGTGATCAGGGCCTTGTCGCGGCCACGCGCAACCTCCAGCCGCAGCGTGTTCATGTTGACGGGAATCACCTCGTGCAGGATGGGCAGCACGAAGGCGCCGCCATCGAGCACCACGCGCTGGCCGCCGAGGCCGGTGCGCACGAACGCGCGTTCCTTGCTGCTGCGCAGGTACAGCCAGTGCAGCAGCCATACGCCGATGGCCACGACGATAACCGCGACGATCAGTCCCAGGATGAAAGTGCCGAATTGGGCGCCGGTCATGGTGGTCTCCTTGCTTTCTCGAAATGCTTCAGCGGGTGATCTGGACGAAGCGGCGCGTGGTCTCGGTGAGCGCCACCTCGGTGGGCAGGCGCTCCATCGAGCTCGCGCCATAGAAGCCGTGGCACTCGGGGCACTGCGACAGGATCCACTGCGCGTCCTCGGGCGTGGCGATCGGGCCGCCGTGGCACAGCACCAGCACGTCGGGCTTCACCGACTTCGCGGCAGCGGCCCAGGTGCGGATCGGCTCGACGCATTCGTCGAGCTTCATGGCGGTGTCGGCACCGATGGCGCCGCCGGTGGTCAGGCCCATGTGGCACACCACGATGTCGGCGCCGGCCCTGGCCATGTCGCGTGCTTCCTGCGCGTTGAACACGTAGGGCGTGGTCAGCAGGTCCAGCGCATGCGCGCGGGCGATCATCTCGACTTCCAGGCCGTAGCCCATGCCCGTCTCTTCCAGGTTGGCGCGGAAGGTGCCGTCGATCAGGCCCACGGTGGGGAAGTTCTGCACGCCCGAGAAGCCCAGCGTGATGAGGCGCTGCAGGAACTCGTCGGGGATCATGAACGGGTCGGTGCCGTTCACGCCCGCAAGCACCGGCGTGCGCTTGACGACCGGCAGCACCTCGTGCGCCATCTCGCAGACGATCTCGTTGGCGTTGCCGTAGGCCAGCACGCCGGCCAGCGAGCCGCGGCCGGCCATGCGGTAGCGGCCCGAGTTGTAGATGACGATCAGGTCCAGGCCGCCGGCTTCCTCGCACTTGGCCGACAGGCCCGTGCCGGCGCCGCCGCCGATGATGGGAAGGCCGGCCTGGACCTTGGAGCGCAGGCTGTCGAGGATTGCCTGCCGGGGGATGCGTGCCATGTGCGGATTCCTGCTTCGGTTCAGGCGAAGGCGCTGCGCGTGCGCTCGTTCGGCGCCACGGCTTCGCGCCAGGCGGCCACCAGCGCTTGCGCGAAGGCTTCGTCGTTGATGTGGAGCGGCAGGCGCACGATCCTGCGATCCGGGCCGGCGCGAAAGCGCGACTCGATCGCGGTGAAGAGCGCGCGGTCGGCCGCGGGGTCGTGGAAGGGCTGGCCGGGCTTGTCGATCGCCGACACGCCGACTTCGGGGATGAGGAAGCGCACCGGCCCCTGCATCGCGTTGAGCTTGTTCGCGATGAATTCGCCGATGGCCTGGCACTCGGCAGGCGTCGTGCGCATGAGCGTGACGCCCGGGTTGTGCCGGTACAGGTTGCGGCGCTTGAAGCGGTCCGGCACCGTGTCCCAGGCGCCGAAGTTCGCCATGTCCAGCGCCCCGCACGAGCCGACGTAGGGCAGCGCGTGGCGCGCGAACACGTCCAGGCGCGTCGGTCCTGCCGACAGCACGCCGCCCACGATCTCGTCGGCGATCTCGGTGGTGGAGACGTCGATCACGCCTTCGAGCAGCCCGGAGTCGGCCAGCTTCTCCATCGACTGGCCGCCGACGCCGGTGGCGTGGAAGACCAGGCAGTCGTACTGGTCCTGCAGTTCGCGCGTGACCATCTGCACGCACGGGGTGGTGACGCCGAACATCGACAGGCCCACGGCCGGCTTGGTGGCGCTCTCGGACGCGTGCGTGGGGTGCGCCATCATCCCGGCCATCGCATTGGCGGCATTGGACAGCACGCGCTCGCTGATGCGGTTGATGCCGGAGACATCGGTGACCGAGTACATCATGCAGATGTCGCTGGGGCCGACGTAGGGCCGCGTGTCGCCGCTGGCCATGGTGGACACCATGATCTTGGGCAGGCCGATGGGCAGGGCGCGCATGCCTTGCGTGACCAGCGCCGTGCCGCCGGAGCCGCCCGCCCCGAGCACGCCGCCGAGGTCGCGGCGCGAGAGCAGGAAGCGCTCGAAGGCCAGCGCCATGCCGGTGACGGCGGTGCCCCGGTCGTTGGTGAAGACGGCTTTCTCGCCCTCGGGGTGCGCGCGCGCCACCTCGCGCGGGTGGATGCTGGCGGACGAGGGCTTGCCGGAGGTGGACAGGTCGACGGTCACCACGCGCAGGCCGCGGCGTTCGAGGCACTGCTTCAGGTACATCAGCTCGCGGCCCTTGGTGTCGAAGGTGCCGGCGACGTAGGCCGCGCGCTGGGTGGTGGCGGCGATGGGGAGGGGGATGACTTTGCTTTCGTCATTCCCGCGGCCCCTGCCGTCATCCCCGCGCAGGCGGGGATCCAGGGCTTTCGAACCAGCGCCGCTGCGCGGCGCGTCCTCCTGGGAAGCCCTGGATTCCCGCCTCCGCGGGAATGACGAATCGGTGAGGGCCGCATCAGCGATCCGCGCATCCGCCGCCCCCGCATTCCACTGGTTGATCCCCCGCACCGTGCGGGTCACCGGCAGCGGCGTCGCATCGCCTTCCGCATGCGCCCGGCGAACGGTGAACACACGCGCCGTGCCGGTCGACGGCTCCGGCTGCGCCGGCGCCTCTTCTTCGTCGCCCGTCGAACGCACGCCCAGCAAGCGCTCCTGCAGCGCCTTGTCGTTGGCCAGTTCATGCGCCGGCATCTCGTGCGCGATGCGGCCGTTGACCATCACGCCGATGCGATCGGCCACCGTCGTGGCGACGCCCAGGTTCTGCTCGATCAGCAGGATGCCGATGTGCGTTTCGGCCGCCAAGCCCCGCAGCGCCTGCGCGACGTGCTCCACGATCACGGGGGCCAGGCCCTCCGTGGGCTCGTCCATCACCAGCACGCGGGGCTCGAGCAGCAGCGCGCGGCCGATCGCCAGCATCTGCTGCTCGCCGCCGGACAGCTGCGCGCCGCCATTGGACTTGCGCTCGGCCAGCCGCGGGAACATCGCGTAGACGCGGTCGATCTCGCGCTTGTGTTTCGCCACCAGACGCAAGGTCTCATCAACGGTCAGCGACGGCCACATGCGCCGGCCCTGCGGCACGTACGCGATGCCGCGCTTCGTGATCTCGTTGGACGGCATGCCCAGGATCTCTTCGCCGGTCAGCTTCACGCTGCCGGTGGCCGGCACCATGCCGGTGATCGCGTTGCACAGCGTGGTCTTGCCCATGCCGTTGCGGCCGACCAGGCCGAACACGCCCTCGCCCAGCGTGAAGCTCACGCCCTGCAGCGCATGGGCGCGGCCGTAGTAGACGTCGAGGTCGCGGACTTCCAGCAGCGGCCCGCTCCGAGCCGCCGGGGTCTTGTTCCTGGAGAACAGCGCCATCAGTGCTTGCCTCCCATGTAGATCGCCTGCACCTGCGCGTCGTTCTCGATCTCGTCGGGGGTGCCGTGCCGCAGCACGCGCCCGTTGTGCATGACCGTGACGCGCTCCACCACCTTCAGGGCGATGTCGAGGTCGTGCTCGATCAGCACGTAGCTCATGTGCCGGGGCAGCGAAGTCAGCAGCGACACCAGCTCACGCCGCTCGGCCGGCGACAGGCCCGCCGCCGGCTCGTCGAACAG
>JAESGR010000932.1_pt1 | contig 12779 bp, 17 predicted proteins | sample 9269771 | NCBI WGS metagenome assembly JAESGR01 (sample SAMN15739572, study PRJNA653492) | algae metagenome | isolation source: Chroococcus sp. CMT-3BRIN-NPC107 and co-occurring heterotrophs from well... | place: USA: Clark Mountains Wilderness, California | collected 2010-04-18
ACCAATGATGCGATGATCTGCATAGGCAAGACAAGTTAAATAGCTATTTTCAAAAGACATCTTGAGTTGCTCAGGGCTTCGTCCATTGTCAAAGGTGTCCTGAAAGAGTGTTGTTTTCATCTCTGTCTAGTCAACATTCGCCAAATTTGTTTTGTAAGTTACTTTTTGCATTGCAGTTTGTTTTGTCCTTTTGTCAGGCCCTAAAATGCTCTTGGTATTACAAGTAGGCTCTTTATGGATTCCAGGGATTTAGCAAAGAAGGCACTCTAACAAAGATAGCAAGAGGGTTTTACCCCGTTTTCTGACATTGTGAACGAACTCAAAGAAGCCCAGATAGAGCGGCAGTTTATCTTGAGAAATCCCGCGATGTGGTCGCAACCAAGAGCGTAACAATGACCAGAAGCCTTCCATCGTGTTGACATGGACTTCGCAAAACCCATCCCCATTCTCGTCCCGAGCGTACTCCCCTTGTCCATGATTGACCTGCTTGTGTCCGTACCCCCATTCACCCAAACGAGCGTAGATACGGTATTCATCCGTGTAAATAAGCGTGCCGGGCGTGAGCGTGTTTTTAATCAAAGGCGCAATGGTCGCTTGCTTAACGTTGGATAGCATCTGGAGGACAACCTCACCTCCACGTTGAATCATACCGAAAATGGGAGGTTTTTCTTTAGCCAATGTCCCCCGCCCTGGCTTGGCTTTTAACCGCCGTGAACGACCGTTTCGCCCCTTTTTCTGACCTCGGCTGACTGAAGAGTGAACCTAGCAATCAAGTAAAGTTCGTCCAATTCCACTTCCCCTGACAAGATGACTTCGGGTTTCTGCTCCACAATCCCCGTTCACAGTTGGCTCGTCATCTGCTGTGCGTCATCCTTATTCAAATTGAGTTCAGCCGCAATTTGGTGCGTCGAGAGATTTAGTCCCATCAGGTATAGACAGAGAATCCAGGTCTATGAGGGCTGATGGTGTCCAGAGAAAACTGTATCGCTTAAGTCATCAAACCGGGCGCGACAAGCCTGACACTGATAGCGCTGCCGATGTGGCTGAGTCTCATCAAAACCTCGTTTGACCACAGATTTTGCACCACATTTGCTACAAGTCACACCTTCTGACCATCGGAGTTGACGCACGGTTTCATAGCACTTTTGTTCGTCAATTAAGGTTTGAAGGTTAATCAGCACAGGGATAGTCACGAGCAGGAAAGTTCTCAAAGTTAGTCAGAATAGGTTTATACCCTCTTGGCTGCCACTAGAACTCTAGATCCCTGGAATCCATAAAGAGCCTCAAAAAATTATCATGCTAAAAATGCGGGTTTCCATCGTTGGCGATGCCAAGCAATAAAGTAGAATTGGCAAGGCAAGTAGCCGAAATAACGTAATCCAATTCGGTAAATTCATAAATTTAGATTAGTCGGAGCTAGGGGCAATAGTAAACTACAACACTTTAATTACTGAATACATAGTTTAAGATGATTACCAATTCAAGCTGAAAAAAAGCTGTTCTGCACCCTGCATTTCTTGCTAATCAAAGCCTTGAAAAAACTCCATACTAGGAACCGAACCTAATCTAACTTATAAGTTATAAACTGCATACATGTATTTAACTACAAGTTTTAGTAGTTTAGGATACCTAAGTATAAGTTCTGAAAAATCTCTTTACATAAACTTTACAAAACCGGATGATCCCAGTAATTTTCATGGAGATTCTGCAAGGTTAGGTCGAAATACCCCCCTTACTTCCTGTCGGAGTTTATATTCAGAATAACCCTAAGTAATTCTACGGTCCCTTTATTGCAGGTCAGTTATGACAATGTATCAAGCACTGTTCCCCACCGCATTCGACGCAACCCCATCCAAATCGGCGGAACAAAACATTGCTGCACACCGTTCAGCAACATCAGTATTTAAACGCTTTTTAGATGTGATCGGCAGTTTGGTCGGGCTATCGATTTTAGCGCTGGTGTACGTACCAGTAGCGATCGCAATCAAGCTAGATAGCCCCGGCCCAGCAATGTATACTCAAGAGCGGTACGGGCTTCAAGGGCGCACCTTCAAGATTCGCAAGTTTCGCTCTATGGTCGTAAATGCTGAAGCTTTAAAAGACCAGGTACAAAATGAAGCTTCAGGTTTGATCTTTAAAAATAAAAAAGATCCGCGAGTAACGCGTGTCGGTCGTATCCTCCGCAGCACCAGCTTAGATGAACTTCCTCAATTTTGGAACGTTTTGGTAGGCGAAATGAGTTTAGTAGGAACCCGTCCACCTACTGGGGACGAAGTTGCCCTCTACAATGACCGCCACTGGAAGCGCTTAATGGTGAAGCCCGGTTTAACTGGCGAGTGGCAAGTAAATGGTCGTTCTAGCATCAAAGACTTTGAAGAAATTGTTAACTTAGACTTGCGCTACCAAAGTCAGTGGCATCCTTTGTACGACATATATGTAATTCTGAAGACAATCTATGTCTTAGTTGCCAGAGTAGGCGCATTCTAATAACTACAGTTTATGGAACTCTGTAGCAGACTGGAAGATGAAGGTGGAAAAATTTAGTAAGCCTTTTAACTTCATTCTTAGCCCAAATTTTAGAGCTTTACATAAAAAAGTAGGAAGCTTTGATTATTATTACCCTCCCACTTGAAGATTTACTAGCTATGCCTTTGTTGATGCCACTTCCAAGCATGAGTCAATATTTCTTTTAAGGCTGGGTACTTAGGTTCCCAGCCTAAAATATTTCTAGCTTTATTGCTGCTACCAACAAGAATAGGTGGATCTCCAGGACGGCGATCGCTCATTACTACCTTAATTTCTCGTCCGGTGACACTTCTTGCTGTATCAATAGCCTCTTTAACTGAAAATCCTTGCCCATTGCCTAAATTAAATACGTTAGTGCTACCGCCGTTTAATAAATATTCCAAACCCAAGATGTGAGCGTCAGCTAAGTCTGTAACGTGGATATAATCGCGGATACAAGTCCCGTCAGAGGTGGGGTAATCTGTGCCAAAAACTGATACCGAATCGCGTTTACCTAAAGCCGCCATTAAAACTAAAGGTAGTAAATGAGTTTCGGGGTTGTGATCTTCTCCAAGTAAACCTGTAGGGTCGGCTCCGGCGGCATTAAAATAGCGAAAATAGACAGATTTTAGACCATAGGCTGCATCGAAATCTTGCAAAATTCGTTCTACCATCAATTTAGTAGCGCCGTAAGGATTAATCGGATTTTGGGAGTGGTCTTCGGTAATTGGTACGGTATGAGGTACGCCGTAAGTAGCGCAAGTAGAAGAAAAGACAAACTGCTTAATAGAAGATGCGATCATAGCTTCTAATAAAGTTAGCGTACCAACTACATTATTACGGTAGTATTTAGCCGGATCGGTGACAGATTCTCCTACGTAAGCGTAGGCCGAAAAGTGCATAACTGCGGCAATATTACGACTAGCAAATAGTTTATCTAGTAAAGGGCGATCACTAATATCTCCAATAATTAGCTCTACTTTCAGCACTTCTTCCACCAGTTCTCGATGCCCATAAACCAAATTATCAAGAACAATTACTTCATAACCCGCACTAATAAGCGCTTTTACTGCATGGGAGCCAATATATCCTGCTCCCCCCGTAACTAAAATAGTGGGTTTTGCTGGTGTCATTTTCTTTCCTTTTTACCTCAACTTTACTTAGTTTAGTCGAGTTCACATATTAAACAAAGGCTCTTTATGGATTCCAGGGATCTAGAGTTCTAGTGGCAGCCAAGAGAATATACTCCCTCTTTTATCACTCTAAGCAGAAGAAAATGTGAGTTGTAAGCTGAGCTGATGCACAACGGGACAGACAAACCGATTCATCTTACTTACGAGTCGCTCAAAGCCAAACTGCAATGAAGTGATAGGAAACACCTCTAACCATCGCTCAAGCCAGTTGAAACAAATTAATGGTTGGATAATTAAACGCACGCTTATTGAGCAGAGGTTTCCAACCGCTCTGATTGTTCCACCAGGGATGTCGAACAAAATGTTGATGAGCGGTTGGACATGAATCATTAAATGGTTCAGCAAATAGGCTGACCATCAAAAAGGTACTCATCACCATCTCCCACCATTTCTCAATCTGCTCATAGTGGGTCATGCGGAAATCTGCCCAACCAAGAGCATTTTTGGACTGCTTGAGTCCATGCTCGATCCAAGTTCTAAAGCCATAGCTGTCACCAATTTCTTTAAGTTTGACCGCCGGCGCAGCAACCATAACGAACGAAGTAGAATTATCAGGCAAGGTTTCCTCTTCTGTGGTCAACAGCCAATACTGCTTGCGGTGTCGCTTACCATAAATCACCTCAGCCATGTAGCGCACTTCTGTCGTGCCATTACTAAAGGTGCGCTCAAACCTTTGCCACGGCTCCTGGTACACCTCTTGATCTTGGGGTAGCCATAGGGAGGGCATGGTTGCTGCGAATCGCTAAGATGTAAGGCAGCTTCAACTTATCCAGGACATTGACGCGCGTTGAGCTTGCTCTCACCGTAGAGGCTATCGGCTAATACCAGTTCAAACTTAAATCCCTGTGATTGCAGTTGCCGAATTATCGCCGCGGCAATTTGTGGCTTGCTGTAGTATTCATCTCCTGCTTTAAGTCGTTCTCGCGGCTTGTACACCTCAAAATCTAAGGCCAAAATCATCCCTTCAACTAACCCATAGGCAGTGACCGCGACTATACCATTTTCTTTTTTACCCACATTGCCAATGTATTGTCGTTTGACATAATCGGTACTTTGCCCTTTCTTGCAATCTCCAGTTTCATCTATCAACAAAATCATTGCTCTGCCATGCAACACTTTGAGAATTAACTCCAAGCGTTTTTGACGCAACTGTTGGACTGTCCAAGGAGACTCTGTAAGAAAGTGATGCAAGCTCTGATGATTGTCTAGTCCAACGGCTCTAGCAATAGCTGGCAACGACTTACGTTTAATCTCACTTATCATGCCCAGATGCAGTAGCTTAAATGCTTCATAGCTCCGTACTTCTGGAAACAACGGCTTAAACAACCGACAATATTCATCGACAAATCGAATCGTGGGTTGAGCAGATCTTGCGACTGACATATTTTTTTGAACTAATCTTGTCTACCTCTATTTTAATATTCTCTGCTTAAAGTGATAAAAGAGGGTTACAGTGGTTCTCGTTGCAACCAAGGGATGTCGGGGGACAGATATTGGTCTATGGTAAAGGTGGTAAAACACGGGCAATTAAGCTATCGGCATCACTTTGGCAGGAATTACAATGTTTGCGAGAAGATGCGGCAATTGGTGAGCTAGTATTTACTAGCCGCAAGAAAAAGGGTTATTTAAAGGAGATGCAGGTCAATCGCATTGTCAAAGCTGCGGCTAGAAGAGGGCCAGGATTAGAGGAGGCTGTAGCTGAGACTGTCTCACCCCACTGGCTGCGTCATGCTCACGCGAGTCATGCGATGGATCGAGGCGCTCCGGTTCACTTGGTCAAGGAAACGCTGGGTCATGCAAACATTGCTACAACTGGGCGCTACCTTCATGCGCGACCAACTGATAGCTCTAGCCTGTATTTGGAATCCTAAGAGCATCCAATCGAAATTGAAAAAAACGTTCTGCTCGTTACCTCCCAGTAACTACTGCTCGTCATCATAGGTAGAGAACAATAGCACTTTTTTACATTTTTGCAGCTATTTCGGCTCGACCTCCTGTTAGCTACCCAATCTTAACAACTGCTTGAAGAAGCCCAAGTTTTGGTCAAGCCAACCTAGCCACTTCAAATCGCTGGCGAGCGAACGCGGTGGATCAGAAATGAGCGTATCTAACGCAATTAAGCGATTGAAATCCAGCCTGACAGGCTGGGTACGCTCAGTCTCAGCATCTCCCAAAAAAACTTCACTTTTGCATCTCGCTGCATAATATTAATTAGTTCTTGTGCGACAAGACCATAAGCAATTGTTGTGGGATGAATGCCATCAAGAGAAAATAAACCACCTTTGACCCGACCAGTGGCATCGGATGTAAAAAAGCCAGAATCTGGTACTGGTGAAAGTGAATGTAGTTCAGACGGTAGTTCGTATTTAGTCCACCAATCAGGTCTCGCCATAGGATCATCAATATAGCGTCGAGATGCCAAGCGATCTAATAATCCAGCAAGGTCAAAAAGATACCAATCTTTGCTTTGGTTTCGGGCTTCTTTCACCGCGTTAGTTATATCATCGTTGTACTGGTCAATGGCACTATCAATTGCCCTAGCTTCCTGCGCTGTAATTTTTGGATCGTCTTTTGGATCAAAATCTTTATCCTCAATCCAAGGACGAGTATAGTAGGGGAAGTATCGAGACCCTGGTCTTACCTTATTTTGTACACCACGAGCAATTGGGGCAAATGTGACATGAGGAACCGTTGCCCAGATAACGTGCCTAGCGTTGATCTCTTTAACTTCTGTAACTACTTTGTCTAATTGCGCCTTAAAATGAATAGGATTCCAAACGGTGAAGCGCTCTTGCGTTTGTAAATCGGCATTATTACTCCATTGAACGCGCAGTTCAATCACACTTCTTAAAGCATTATTAGCCCCAATCATCACGATCAGCGTCTCAATTCCTCCATTTTCGCCTAATGCTTTTGCCGCTTGTACAGGTGTGAGTGCGTTATTGCTGGAATCCCGTGCCATATTTAACACCCTTAATGCAGCACGTTCATTAGCATTTTCGACCAACTGGCTGAACAAGTTATCCTTTGGCTTTTTTATATCACTTTCGCAGATGTCTGCGTTACGAGAGATTATATCTCCTACCTTCCACCCATAAATGCCCAGATTATGGTTGATACCTTTTCGGTTTGGTATTCGAGAGCCATGACCGCGTTCCCAATGATCTTCTACATCATCCATGAACTGGCGGACTGAAAATGCTGTAGCACCCAACTGCCACCAGTTAACTTCATTGCCAAACTGCCGTTCTAGCTGCCTAGTTAACCATTCAATGTTAAGCGGTAATCCACCCCATCCGTTGTAAGAGTCAGGATGGCGCAATTGTTCGTCCCAACCCATTTCCCAAGCAATCATCATTGGATATGAAATTTCGGTGTTAAAGATTGCTCCACTTTGCAACCCGTGTGTGATAGAGTCGCCAATCGTCACTAGACGATGGAGGGGAATTTCATCTCGATTAACGTTAACAGCAATACCTAGAGTAGGATCTGTAACTGGTTTACGTGGCTCCACTCGAATGACTACCTCCGGTGGAGTGTTAGGAGCGCGCATATCATCTGTGATTACCATAATGTCCTCTTCAGCAAAACACAACAAGTAATTGGTGCTACACAAACAATGAAGCAAAATCCAGGGTTTGCATTTAAGTCTTAATATTATTTATCCCAATTGAGCCATTCATCGCGGCGGACAATGCGAGTGGTGCTGGAAACGATCACCACTCTTGTCAGTGAAGGAGAATTAGATGAAATTAACTTTCCTTGGGCATCCTTAAGGTATCAACACACCCAAGCGATTTACGTTCAACTATCAGAGCGTTACGCATCCAGCAACGCCAATAAAATGATGGCAGCGCTTTCGCGGGTACTCGAAGAAGCTTGGAAGCTAGGGCAGATGTCGGCAGAGGATTACCATAGGGCGATCGCCATTGAGCGTAAAACCGGGCAAAGGTTGTTGAAAGGTAGGGCTTTGAGCGTTGGAGAAGTACAAGCACTATTTCATGTTTGCGCCCAGGACGAGTCGGTGAAGGGCAGCCGCGATGCAGCATTAATCGCCGTATTGTATGGGGCGGGACTTCGGCGCTCTGAAGTAGTGGCAGTGGATTTAGCTGATTGGAACGAACAAGATAAATGTTTGATAGTGCGATCTGGGAAAGGAGATAAAGACCGAACAAATTACTTAGATGATGGGGCGACGGCGGGACTCCTGGATTGGTTAAGTTGGCGGGGAAACGAACTAGGGGCGCTGTTTTATCCTACACGCAAAGGTGGTCTAGTTGAGCAACGGAGGATGACCGACCAGGCAGTGTTGGATATTTTGCGGCAACGGGGTAAGGACGCACAAATTCCTTCTTTCTCACCCATGATTTTCGCCGCACATTTATTAGTAATTTGCTGGATAGAGGGGCAGACATTAGTAATGTGAAGAAATTGGCGGGTCACGCGAGTCCCGTGACTACCGCGCGGTATGACAGGCGGGGCGAAGCGGCTAAACGCAAGGCGGCAAGTTTATTACATCCTCCTTATGGGCGGTTATATTCTGAATGGGTTAATCTTTAGCTCTAACAAGCATTTCAGCGATTTATGGGAGGATACTTAGACTTGCGATCACTTGGAGAATCTTCAAAGATTGCGCCATTTTTAATCAACTCACGTTTTGTTGACTCTGAAATTTCCGTACTATGAACAAATTTAGCTCCCTTCACTTTCTTACTTAATTGTGCAGAACTTAGGTTTGCACCGCGCAAGTCAGCACCGCTCAAGATAGCACTGCGCAAGTCAGCACCGCGCAAGTCAGCAAACTTCAAGATAGCACTGCTCAAGTTAACACCGCTCAAGCTAGCACCGCTCAAGCCAGCAAACCTCAAGTTAGCACCGCTCAAGTCAGCACGGCTTAAGATAGCACGGCTCAAGTCAGCATCGCTCAAGTCGGTATTAATTAAATTGCGATTCTTGACCACCTGAGTAACTATTTCTTGCACTAAAAGCCATTTACTATCAAGTTCGTTACTCTCGCTATTATCTGAACCCTCGCTCGAAATTTGATTGTCCTCTGTAGAAAAAGCAAGTGTTTGTCCTATGAATCCCAATACGGTTCGGATAACTAAAAACTGAGACTTGTCAGATGCTGAAAGGCTACTATTCTCGTGGTTTTGTCCAGAACATTGGCAGTTACAAACCTTAACCGAACAGTATTGCTATGAATCCTACTGGAATGCGTGAACCGAATGAAATATCATCTTCAATCGATTGACTAATTATTTTTCGCTCTGAAATAGTCCATGTCTTATTAAGGTCGTTAGCTTCACTATCATCTGGATTTTCGTTCAGAATTTGAATATCCTCTATAAGAAAACCGCTTATTTCTTCTATCTCTCCTGCTCTAATGCAAGAGACAAGTCGTTCAATGTCATCTTGGGAACCCTCTATGATCAATCGAATGCTGCCCTTTGTAATATCAACAATTTTTACAGTATCTCCGGAATATTATTGTAGACACAGTTCAAGAGCTACTAATAAATCATTGTTAACTGAACTTATATCACCTTCTATTACAAGAGAAGCTTTAATCTTTTTACTTTGTTTATCTACTACAATCACTTGGCGGCGAAATTTTTGTGTATCTATTTCACTCCCTTGAATTGGAGGTACTTGCACTTGACCTAGCCCCTCATTAGTGTCTGGGCTACTATAATTATTAATTTCTAGCCTCTTCAATTGTTCTTCTTCTAATATTTCCGCAATTTCTATCCAATTCAATGTCAATGCCTCACAAATCCTTCTAAAGGAATCAAGCTGAATTGGCTGGCGCTGAAAAAATTTTGTAACTGTACTCCGAGATAAGCGTTTAGACTCTGCCAAATTACTTTTTGACTCAAATCCTAGCCTTTTCAGAACATTTTCGGCTCTTTCCACCCCTTGTAGAGAGGCTATGTAATTTATTTTCTTTTTTCTGCCTTGGTTAAGAGCAGTCGTGGTCTAGCTAGAGTTTTTTATAAATGATTATTTATGCAATCAAAACTAAGACATAAGATAATCATAGGACAATTAAGGCAATCATAAGTGAAGCACAACAGAATCATTGCATAGTCAGGTTTACAGAATTTTGGCTCGATATTAGAAGTATAAACTTCGTTTACCCTCTGCGCCATGAATACTAACAATACTAAGCAATCAAAAACCCCCAATAGCAACAAGTCTCAGTCAATACAAGGCTGCACATGGAATTGGAGGGTAACAATTTCCGAAAGAGTCTTGTTAGCTTTGGTAGCTTTAGTATCAACATACATAGCTGGATTTACAATCGGCAATTCTCAAGGAGCGATCTTACCATCGCAAGAGTTGTCACCTCAATCAGCGATCAGTTCACCTATGAAATAGACGTACTGGCATTCCAGCATTTCAACTGGCACAATTGTAACTGGTAGCAGTTTTACAACAATTTGTCTCAAAATTCTCGGCACATTAAGTAATATCTAGTTTTGGGTCAACCAGGTATACAAAGCTTTTTTCTGAGACTTGATATCTTCTAAACAGGTGTAATAATAGTTTTCCCAACCTACTTCTGGCAACCCACAAAAGAGCATTAAGTTGAGAGGATAATGTTCGCTATCAGTACAGCGACGAAAATCATCTCTGAATAAGAAAATTGCTTTATTGCAGGCGATCGCTATGCCCATCTCAATCATTACTCCTTCATCGGGTGGTGTACCGTTAACAATCGCGAAAATACCATCACAATTTTTCACATCATTCATATCTGCTTGAGCCACACGATAAGCCCAACCAGATTGAGAGAGATCAATTTGATTATTACGTTCAAACGGCTCCCAGACTTCTGCGCCCAAATCTTCCAAAGCTTGAATAATAGGAGGCAATAAAGTCTTCTGTTGTTGCGAGAAACCGTAGGGGTTAGCCAAGTAGATTTTTTGCTTGACTCTCAAGACATTGCATCCCAAATAACTTTGGTATCTGTAAATTGGCGAAATCTGGTAACTTTGTCATCCATCAAGTCGTAAACATGGGCTGCTGGCGAGCGAAAAGATTTTCCGCTAACCTGGTGAATGCCTTCGTAAAATCCAAGTACAACAACGGAGCAACCAGCGTCCAAATACTCCTCAATGTGAAACTGCCAAGAGTCCCAGTCATTGTTAAACGCTTTGAAAACACCATCGATTACTGCATCTGCTCCGCAACGTGTCGAGCCGCTCGGAAATCCTTCGTTCTGAATCCACTCTAAATTAGGGCTGCATATCTTCCGAAATGCGTCGTAGTCCTTTTCACGGAATGCTCGATAAAGCTCTTGAATTAGCTCAATTTTGTTCATTCGGATCCTTTAGCAAGACTAAGTAAAGATATTATGGCTCTTTTGCATTTAAGGTGATGTGTAACCTTATATTTAAGCTTTATCGAGGTTTCCAGCCTTTACACGGCAATGTAATTTGTATCATATGATATACATTTTGGTTGTGTATCACGTTTATAACTTCATAACCTCTAATGGCTCGTCGTGCTGCATTAAAGAAACCGAATCCCATCTCTAGCTTGACTAATCGTTTGATGCCGCGATGGTCTGGTTCCACAATGTTGTTGAGATACTTGCTCTGCCTCAACTTTACGCCTTCGGGTAACTTCTTGGCGGCTTTGAGTTCTTTGATAGCTTTTGAATAAGCAGGGTTTTTATCCACCATGATAACTTGTGGAGTCTGAGTATGAATAGCTCTCAATGTCTTACATAAAAACCGTTTCGCCGCCAGAGTGTCCTGCTTCGCACTTCAGGAGAAGGTCTAGAGTGTTCCCCTGAGAATAAACGGCTCGGTACAGATATTTCTGCTTTCCTTTGAATTCTATACAAGTGCTGCCCACTCGCCACGAGTCGTTAGTCGGACGCAGAGGTTCAGTTAATTATTTTTAATGTCTCCACTCAAGTTTAATAAGACACTTCGCGGCGCTCGTGAAATAGTTTTCCACTCAAGTTTAATGGAGCTTCAGTAGCCAACCAAATTGCTGTATCTGCGCCTTGTTCAGGCGTTCGAGGCGCAGCACCACTACCCATATCAGTTTTGACCCAACCTGGATCAATCGCATTGGCAACAATTCCTTTAGTTTGCAACGCTTTTGCCAGCATAATTGTTACACCATTCAACGTTAGTTTTGACAAGCAATAAGTCGGAGCCTCTGCTGAAAGACCAGACAGTTGACCATAGCCACTGGAAGTGTTGATCACCCGCGCTGCTACGGATTTCATCAGTAACGGCAGAAAGGCTTGAGTGACGCGAACCGCACCGAACGCATTAACATTCATCGTTTGATTAAGTAATTCCCGCGAAACTGTGAGAATATTAACGCTTTGATCGGGATAAATGCCTGCGTTATTGATTAAGACATCCAGTGAATCGATTTCCTGACTTAAGTTCTTGGCGGCTAAATCAATGCTACTGCCATCGCTAACGTCTAATTCAAGAATACGAATATTTGACGACTGTAACTGCTCGATTGCAGCTTTGGCTTTGTCCTGCGATCGCGCGGCTAGAATTACATCAAATCCCTTAGCTAGTAAGCCTTGAATAATTGCAAATCCAATGCCTTTGTTACCTCCCGTTACAAGGGCGCGTTTTCCTTGAAATGACGTGTTCATAACTGCTCCTTTATAAATTAGTTTAGTAATCAAACTCTACTTTATATCTGTCAGCCTAATTGCGCTAAGTCATCGGCTTATGTCCGGTAGTTGCTTCAAATTTGTCAGACATTACATCAGCACAAAAGATTAATAGAGCCGGAAAGTAACAATAAGGAGTATCGCTAGTTCTAAATTAGCAAGTATCTGTAATCACTCTTTCATGTCAAACCACCCCTTCTTAACCTCGAATCTTGCGAGCTCTCCCTCCAATGCGTTAATTACTCCTACGCAGGAGTCGCTTGACCTTTGGCTGCACGGCAAGTCACCACTGCATAAGCCAATACGGTTCAGTTAAGGCTAAAAGCTGCCGTAATGACACGAAAAGAAGGAGGTTCAACTCGTTGCCTAGTACCGAAGTGTTGCGTTTTCTTAGAGCGAAACTTTGATACAGGTTTTTTCAC
>JAESGR010000933.1_pt1 | contig 12773 bp, 11 predicted proteins | sample 9269771 | NCBI WGS metagenome assembly JAESGR01 (sample SAMN15739572, study PRJNA653492) | algae metagenome | isolation source: Chroococcus sp. CMT-3BRIN-NPC107 and co-occurring heterotrophs from well... | place: USA: Clark Mountains Wilderness, California | collected 2010-04-18
GTGTTCGACCCGGAGGCGATCACGAAGTGCTCGCACACGGCCATGACCGGCCCGACCTCGAGGACGACGACGTCCTCGGCGTTCTTGGCGTCGGCGGCCCGGGCGGCCACGACGGCCCACTCGAGCGGTGCAGCGTCTTCGACGGCGTCGGGCATTCAGTTCTCTCCGGAGGGGGGGACGGTGGACCCGGCGGTGGGGGCCGGGGCGCCGGGGACGGCGGGCGTGGAGGAAGTCGGCAGGTCGCCCAGCACGTCGCGACCGAGGACGACGGTCACATCGATGGTGTCGGGCGCTTCCCGGTCCAGCTTGACCGAACCCTTGGCTCCGAGGGCGACCTTGAGCGCGTCGGCGTAGGCGGCCTGCCGCTCGTCGACGTAGACGATCGTGGTCTGGCCCCGGTCGAAGCTGGGCCCGTTGCCGACGACGGTCACGGACCCGTCGAGGGCGGCGACCTGCTGCACGAGCTCGGTGGGGATCGGCCCGGGGGCCACGCCGTTGAGCAGGCGCACCGTGCGCCTCGAACCGGGTGCGGCCGCGTCGGGCGCAGGGACGGCCTCGGCGATGAGCTGCTTCAACGCGTCCTCGTCCGGCTCGTAGCGCTCCTTCTCACCGGGGCCCCGGTCGACCGGCAGGGTGGCGTAGCCGACCGAGCCCTCCGCGAGCGTCCGGGCGAAGAGGCCGAGGCCCGAGCCGGTCTCGCCGGGCACGGCGTCCTCGCGGCCCGACGCGGCGACGGCGGCCAGCCAGCCTCGCCACACCTGCTCCTGGCGCGCGATGCGGGCCGGCTCCTCCTCGTCGGGCAGCTTCGTCCCCAGGTACCGGCCCACCAGGTCGGCACCGAGCTGGATGGGGCCCGGGGGGACCTCGAGGCCACCCAGGTCGAGCGTGTCGAGGTTGTCGACGCTGAAGGGCGCGACCGGCTCGACCACGTTGCTCCAGCCTGCGTCGTCGAGCTGGATCACCTCGTCGATGCCGACGTTGAGGATCTCGGCGACCCGGTCGGACACCTGCTGGGCCGCGGCGTCCGGGTCGTCGGCGAGGAGGTCGTACGAGGTGCGCAGGCGGTCGACGCCGAAGCCGGGGTTGGCGATGAGGGTCTCGACGGGCACGAAGATCACGGACCCGCCGCCGGATTCGGCGCCCAGCGAGAGGAACGTCACGCCGACCAGGCGCCCATCGGCGTCGGTCTGCACCACGACGGCGGTGGGTGTCGAGGTCACGAGCTCCTCGTAGCCGGGGTCGTTGGGACCGGCGCCGGCGTTGCCCTCGGTGCCATCGCGGCTCTCGGTGACGAGCTCGTAGCCCGTCGACGCCAGCACGGGGATCGCGGCCACCAGCGCGACGAGGGCGAGCGCAAACCCGGCGCGGCGCCAGGGCGGCACCCGGCGGACCCGGTCGTGCCGGGCTCGAGGCGGCCCGCCGAGGTCGGTGGGGCCGTCGGCGTCCGAGCCCCGGCCGTCGTCGTCGGCCGCGCCTGGGTCGTCGCCGTGGCTGCCGACGACGGGAGCCGGCTCGGCCTCGCGCTCGAGGGTGGCGGTGGACCCCCCGGCACCAGTGCCGGCGGGGGCCGCCGGCGACCGGTCGAGGTCGGGGATGGCGGCGAGCTCGTCGCGCAGGCGCGGCCGGGCCGGCGCCGCCCCCGCCGCCTCCGCCGGCGCGCCCGCAGGCGCCCCAACGGGGTCGGGCAGGCCCAGGGCGCGACGGCGGAACCCAGTGTCCGGGCGGTTCCGCCGTGCGGTGCGCGGCGGCTCCGAGGTCATCGGTTCAACGATAGAGCCCACGCTCGGAGATGCAGGTCACCACGGCATCGGGTGTGAGGTACCGGATGGACCGGCCGTCGGCCACCCGCTGGCGCAGCTCGGTGCTCGAGATCTCCAGCTCCGGGATGTCGATCCGGGTCCACTCGAAGCCGTGGTCCACCGCGGTCGGGGTGCCCGGCCGGTCGACCACGACCAGGTGGGCGAGGCGGGCGACCTCCTCGTGGCGCTCCCACGTCGCGAAGCCCGCGGCGGCGTCGTTGCCGAGGATGACGTGCAGCTCCACCTCGGGGTCGTCGGCTCGCATCTCGAGCAGCGTGTCCGCCGTGAAGCTCAGCCCTCCTCGACGGATCTCGGCGTCGCTGGCCACCAGGCCGGGCGCATCGGCCACCGCTGCCTCCACCATGGCCAGGCGGTCGGCCGCCGGGCTGATCCGGCGCTCCCCCACCTTCTGCCACGGGGCGTTGGCCACCACGAGCCAGACGGCGTCGAGCCCGAGGGCACGGAGGGCGTCGGAGGCGGCCACGAGGTGGCCCACATGGGGGGGATCGAAGGTCCCCCCGAAGATCCCGATCCGCCGGGGCGCTCGGCTCCGAACCACCATCAGCCGACCACTCGAGCCGTCGTCCCGTCGCCGGTGACCCCTGTCACCGCAAGGTCCGGAAGAGGGCGAGGGGTCGGCACGGTTGCAAATTACCTGGAAGGAACTTGTCGGCCAGCGCTCCCCCTGGGAAGCGGGGCCACGGGAATGGGCCAAGGCCCCCAACGGTTGAAGAGGCCACGATGAGTGATTCAGTTGGTCAGTACCTCAACGAGATCGGCGCCGTCGCGCTGCTCACCGCCGAAGAGGAGCGAGAGCTCTCACAGATCATCGAGCGCGGCGTCGCCGCCCGGGAGCGCATCGCGGCCGGCGATGGCACCCTGGAGGACCGCCGCCTCGACCGGGCCGCCGCCCGTGCCAAGGACCGCTTCATCCGGGCCAACCTCCGGCTCGTGGTGAGCATCGCCCGCCGCTACCCCCTGCCCCCCGGCATGGAGCTGCTGGACCTGATCCAGGAGGGCAACCTGGGCCTGGAGCACGCCGTCGACAAGTTCGACTGGCGCAAGGGCTTCAAGTTCTCCACCTACGCCACGTTCTGGATCCGCCAGGCCATCGGCCGGGCCCTCGACCAGAAGGCCAGCCTCGTGCGGCTCCCCGGTGACCGCTCGGCGAGCCTCCGGGCCGCCCTGCGCCAGGTCTCGGGCGACGGCGACGAGCTCGACGACGAGCACGCCCGGCTGCACCGCCTGGCCACGCCCACCTCGCTCGACCGGGTGGTCGGCGACGACGACGGCTCGGAGCTCGTCGACCTGCTGGCCGACGACAACCCCGGTCCGGAGGACCTCGCCCTCGCCAACGAGGAGGACCGCATGGTCACCGGCCTGCTCGACGTCCTCGACGGCCGGGCCCGGTTCGCGGTCGAGCAGCGCTTCGGCCTGCACGACGGGCGGAAGCGCTCCTACCGCGAGGTCGGCGAGGAGCTGGGCGTGACCGCCGAGGCCGCCCGCCGGATGGTCAAGCGGGCCGTCAACGCGGTCCGCACCGAGGCCGCCGCCCGCACCGACGCCGCCTGACGGCCGCATCCGGCACCGGCTCGGGCGCAACCCGCTTTGCGCCCGAGCCCGTCCTGGTCCACCCTTTTCCCGTGCCTCCCGCCTCGTCACCGTGGTCGCCGCGCTCCTGGCGCGAGCGACCGGCCGCGCAACAGCCCGACTGGCCCGACGAGGCGGCGCTCGACGCGGTCCTGAAGCAGATGGCCACCATGCCCCCGCTGGTGTTCGCGGGCGAGGCCCGTGCCCTCACCGAGCAGCTCGGCCAGGTCGCCGCCGGGGAGGCCTTCCTCCTCCAGGCCGGCGACTGCGCCGAGTCCTTCGACGCGTTCGGCGCCGACGCCATCCGGGACAAGCTCAAGGTCATCCTGCAGATGGCCGTCGTCCTCACCTACTCGTCGGGCGTCCCCACGGTGAAGGTCGGCCGGATCGCCGGCCAGTTCGCCAAGCCCCGCTCCTCGCCCACCGAGACCATCGGCGACCTCACCCTGCCGTCGTTCCGCGGCCACCTCGTCAACGACATCGTGCCCACCGAGGCGGCCCGGATCCCCGACCCGAACCGGCTGCTGCAGGCGTACCACCAGTCGTCGTCGACCCTGAACCTCCTGCGGGCCTTCACCAAGGGCGGCTACGCCGACCTGCGCCAGGTCCACCTCTGGAACCAGGAGTTCGTGGCGTCGAGCAACGAGGGCCGCCGCTACGAGCGGGTGGCCGACGAGATCGACCGGGCGCTGCGCTTCATGCAGGCCTGCGGGGTGGACACCACCACCCAGCCCAACCTCCACGAGGTCGACTTCTACACGTCGCACGAGGCCCTCGTCCTCGGCTACGAGGAGGCGCTCACCCGCCAGGACTCCATCACCGGCGAGTGGTACGACTGCTCGGCCCACATGGTGTGGATCGGCGAGCGCACCCGCCAGCTCGACGGCGCCCACATCGAGTTCTTCTCCGGCGTCGGCAACCCGATCGGCTGCAAGCTCGGCCCCACGGCCACCCCCGAGGAGGCCGTCGCCCTCTGCGAGCGCCTCAACCCCGAGCGGGTCCCGGGGCGGCTCACGTTCATCACCCGCATGGGCGCGGCCAAGATCGAGGCCGGCCTCACCCCGCTGCTCGCCGCCGTGCGCGACGCCGGCCACCCCGTGGTCTGGACCTGCGACCCGATGCACGGGAACACCTTCGAGGCGCCCGACGGCCACAAGACCCGCCGCTTCGACGACATCCTCGCCGAGATCGCCGGGTTCTTCGCCGCCCACGAGAGCGAGGGCACCTGGCCCGGCGGCGTGCACGTCGAGCTCACCGGCGACGACGTCACCGAGTGCCTGGGCGGCGCCGAGGAGATCCTCGACACCGACCTGGGCTCCCGCTACGAGACCATGTGCGATCCCCGGCTCAACGGCCGCCAGTCGATCGACCTGGCGTTCGCGGTGGCCGACATGCTCCGCACCTGAGCCACCCGGTGGGCTGATCGAGCCCGTCGCCGGGCCTCGATTGTTGACCCAAGGGGTCGAGGTTCGCGATCGTGGTGGGAATTGTTGACTCCCCGGGTCGGTTATCACCCCTCGGAGACGCCGCCATCGGAAGGGCCCCAACGCCATGCTCCAGCGCGAGATCGATCCCGGCCAGGCCGCGGACATCGAGAAGTTCGATCGCGTCCTCGCCGGCTACCTGGCGGGCGAGGTGGACGAGGACGTCTTCCGCGTCTTCCGCCTGACCAACGGCATCTACGGCCAGCGCCAGGGCGGCCACAACCAGATGCTGCGGGTCAAGGTGCCCTACGGCGGCGTCACCCCCGAGCAGCTCGACCTCTTCGCCCACCTCTGCGACGAGTACTCCCGCGGCTGGGGCCACATCACCACCCGGCAGAACATCCAGGTCCACTACGTCCCGCTCGAGCGGGTCCCCGACGCCATGCGCGACCTCGCGTCGGTCGGCCTCACCACCCGTGAGGCGTGCGGCGACACCGTCCGCAACGTCATGGGTTGCCACCTCGCCGGCGCCTGCCCGCACGAGAAGCTCGACATCACCTCCTGGGCACAGGCCACCTACGAGCACTTCGTCCGCAACCCGCTCGGCCAGCGCCTGCCCCGGAAGTTCAAGATCAACTTCTCGGGCTGCGACACCGATTGCGGCCAGGCGATGTTCAACGACGTCGGCGTGGTCGCCACCACCCGCACCCGCGAGGACGGCACCGTCGAGCCCGGCTTCCGGGTGTTCGTGGCCGGCGGCCTCGGCGCCAACCCGTTCCCCGCCCTCGCCCTCGAGGAGTTCACCTCCCGCGAGGACCTCCTCCCCACCATCGAGTCGGTGCTCCGGGTGTTCAACAACACCGGCAACCGCGACAACAAGCTGCGAGCCCGGATGAAGTGGGTCGTCCAGACCCTCGGGTGGGAGGAGACCCAGCGCCGCATCCTCAAGGAGCGCAAGTTCCTCCTCGCCTCGTCGTCGTGGCCGGGCGGCATCCCCGAGCAGGTGCAGAAGAACGGCGACGACCCCGCCGGCGTGGCCGCCGACGTCGCCCCCACCCCCATCGGCCAGGGCACACCCGTCAGCATCCGGGCCACCGACCCCTACCAGCGGTGGGACGAGGCCAACGTCGTCCGCGGCGCCGCCAAGGGCACGGTCTCCGCCCTGGCCTGGGCCAAGCTCGGCGACATCACCTCGGACCAGTTCCGGGCCCTCGCGTCGATCCAGCGCGAGTTCGGCGCCGACGTGCGCCTCACCAACCGCCAGAACCTCGCCTTTCTCGGCCTCACCGAGGAGCAGCTGCCCAAGCTGCACGCCCGCCTCGAGGCCATCGGCATGGCCGAGCCGGGTGCCGAGCTCTCCCGCGACGTCGTGTCGTGCCCGGGCGCCGACACGTGCAACCTGGCCGTCACCCAGTCCCGTGGCCTGGCCGACGCCATCAGCGCCCGCCTGGAGGAGGAGGGCCTGGCCGAGGTCGGCGGCGTCCGCACCAACATCTCCGGCTGCACCAACTCCTGCGGCCAGCACCACATCTCCGACATCGGCTTCTCCGGCGCCGAGCGGCGGGCCCACGGCCGATCCGCTCCCGGGTACACCATGCTCCTCGGCGGCTACGTCGGCGAGACGCAGGTGCACTTCGGCGAGCGGGCCCTGCGCCTGCCGGCGAAGAACGCCCCCGAGGCCGCCGTGCGGGTGGTGCGCCGCTTCGCCGGCGAGCGCCAGGCCGGCGAGTCGTTCCGCGGCTGGATGGACCGCGCCGGCGGGGTCAAGGCCCTGGGCGCCGAGCTCAAGGACCTCGATGCGTTCCCGGCGTTCGAGGACGCCCCCGACTTCTACACGGACTACGCCGAGACCGGCCCCTACGTGGCCGAGACCGGTGCATCGGAGTGCGCGACGTGACCCTGCTCGACCGACCCGCCGAGACCCCCGTCCGCACGCTCACCGCCCGCTCCGGAGCACGCATGCGCCTCGCCACGCACAAGGTCGACCACACCGACGCCGAGCTGGCCGAGCTGAACGACCGCTTCGAGCGCATGCCCGCCTCCAAGATCATCGAGTGGGGCGTCGAGAACTTCGGCCACCACCTGGCCATGAGCGCCTCGATGACCGACGCCGTGCTCATCGACCTCGCCACCAAGGTAGACCCCGGCATCGAGGTCATCTTCATCGACACCGGCTACCACTTCCCGGAGACGCTGGCCACGGTCGAGGAGGTCCGCCGCCACTACGGGCTCAACCTGCGGATGATGACCGTCGCCCGCCAGGAGGAGGAGCTCTGGCAGGCCGACCCCGAGAACTGCTGCTCCGCGGTGAAGGTCGGCCAGCTCGACCGGGCGCTCGCCAGCAAGGACGCGTGGATGAGCGGCCTGCGCCGCAAGGAGGCCGCCACCCGGGAGTCGGCGCCCATCGTCTCCCGTGACCTGCGCGGCTTGGTGAAGCTGAACCCGATCGCCACCTGGACCGACCGCGACGTCGACGACTACATCGCCCAGCACGACATCATCGTCAACCCGCTCGTGGACCAGGGCTACCCGTCGATCGGCTGCATGCCGTGCACCACCCCGGTGGCCCCCGGCGAGGACCCCCGCGCCGGCCGCTGGCGCAACTCCGACAAGACCGAGTGCGGCCTGCACCTGTCCTGACCGGTCTGTCGTGACGGGCTGTCCTGACGGCCCTGCTGGTCGGCTCGCGCTGACCCTGCGCCTCGCTGGGCGCTGATCAGCGCTTCTGGCTGATGGTGAGGCCGTCGGCCACCGCGAGCAGGACGGTCACCACGCGCTCGTCGGCGGAGGCGTGGGCGTTGTAGGAGCGCAGGGCCTTGGTCTCGTCGTCGGCGGCGCCGGCGTCGGTGATGCGGCCGCCCCACAGGGTGTTGTCGGCCACGATCCAGCCGCCCGGCCGCAACCGGGGCACCAGCTCCTCGTAGTAGGCGTGGTAGCCGCCCTTGTCGGCGTCGATGAACGCGAGGTCGATCGTGGGCTCCTGCGGCAGGGAGCGGAGGGTGTCGATGGCCGGGCCGATGCGCAGCTCGATGCGGTCGGCGACGCCCGCCTCCTCCCACGCCTCGCGGCCGATGGCCGTCCACTCCTCGCTGACGTCGCAGCAGAGGAGCCGCCCGCCCGGCGCCATGCCGCGGGCGACGCAGAGCGCCGACGTGCCGGTGAAGGTCCCGACCTCCACGGCGTTGGTGACCCCGGCGAAGCGCGTGAGCATCGTGAGGAACGCCTGCTGGTCCGGGCCGATCTGCATGCCGGCCACGCCGCCGAGCGCCACGGTGCGCTCGGTGAGCCGGGCCATGACGGCGTCGACCTTGGCGGTGTGGTCGACGACGTAGTGCCACAGCGCGTCGTCGAGCAGGAACGAGCGCGGGCTCATCGCGCCGCCTCCGGCCGGCGGGGCGGTCGAGAGCGGGGCGCTCGGCGGCAGCGCGCTCGGCGGCGGCCGCTCACTGCTGGTAGCCCTCCACCACGTTGGCGGCGCGGACGTCGGAGGTGTCGGGCTGGTCGTACTCGCGCTTGGCCCGGCGCTGGCGCAGGAGGTCCCAGCACTGGTCGAGCGTCTCCTCCAGCTTGGCCAGGCGCTCGGGGTCCGGCTCGCCGCTGGCGCGGATCTCGTGTTCCTCGGCGACGAGCTTGTCGATGCTCGCGATGAGCTCCAGGTCGGCCATGGGGGCACCTCCGTGGGGGCGGGTCGTGTGCCGGCGACCGTACCGGCGGGGGACGCCGGCCGCTCCCGCCCGACGGTAGGGTCCGGCGATCCCACCCCTGGAGGTACCCGTGACCGAGATCTCCGGCCACTGCGACGAGCGCTTCGAACCGGTGCGGGAGGTGTTCGCCCGCCACTTCGACGAGGGCCTCGAGCGCGGCGCCAGCGTGGCGATCACGCTCCACGGCGAGCCGGTGGTCGACCTGTGGGGCGGCGATGCCGACGGCACCGGCCGCCCCTGGGAGGAGGACACCATCGTCAACGTGTGGTCGACCACGAAGACGATGTCGGCCCTCTGCGTGCTGATGCTCGCCGACCGGGGCGAGATCGACGTCGACGCCCCCATCGCCACCTACTGGCCCGAGTTCGCCGCCAACGGCAAGGACGCGATCACCACGGCCCAGGTGCTCGGCCACACCGCCGGCCTGGCCGGGTGGGACCCCGCCATCGAGCCGGCCGACCTGTACGACTGGGACAAGACCGTGGGCGTGCTGGCCGCCCAGGCCCCGTGGTGGGAGCCCGGCACGTTCTCCGCGTACCACGCCCTCAGCCAGGGCTACCTCGAGGGCGAGGTCGTGCGGCGGGTCACCGGCCGCACGATCGGCACGTTCTTCCGCGAGGAGGTGGCCGAGCCGCTCGGCGCCGACTTCCACATCGGGCTGCCCGAGTCCGAGGAGCACCGGGTGGGCGAGATGGTCACGCCGGGCGTCGGCCTCGGCGGCGCCCAGATCGACCCGACGAGCCTCGCCGGGCGCATCCTGCTGAGCGCGCCGGTCACCGGCGAAGAGTGCAACACGCGCGAGTGGCGGGCGGCCGAGATCCCGGCGGCGGGCGGCACCGGCAACGCCCGTTCGGTGGCACGGGTGCACGCCGCCATCGCCAACGGTGGCACGCTCGACGGCGTGACCCTGCTGTCGCCGAAGGGCGTCGAGCGGATCTTCGTCGAGCAGGCCAGCGGCGTGGACCGGGTGCTCGGCATGGACATGCGCCTCGGCACCGGGTTCGGCCTCATGAACGCCACCATCCCGCTCAGCCCCAACCCCCGGTCCTGCTTCTGGGGCGGGTGGGGCGGCTCGCTGGCCGTGATCGACCTCGACGCCGAGCTGTCGGTCGCCTACGTCATGAACCGCATGAACCCGGGCCTCGTCGGCGACCTCCGCGGCGGCATGCTCGTGGTCACCGCCTACCAGGCCCTCGCCGCCGCCGGCTGACGCTCGGGTGCTGCGGCCTGCTCAGATGCTGCGGCCCGACGCCGCCCAGTACTCGTCCTTGAGCAGCCGCTTGTAGAGCTTGCCGGTGGGGTGGCGGGGCAGCTCGTCGCGGAAGTCGACCGTGCGCGGGCACTTCACGTCGGCGAGCTGCGAGCGGCAGTGGGCGATCAGCTCGGCGGCCAGCTCCGGTCCGGGCGCCACGCCGTCGGCCGGCTGCACGACCGCCTTCACCGCCTCGCCGAAGTCGTCGTCAGGCACACCGAACACGGCGGCGTCGGCCACGGCCGGGTGCATGGCCAGGACGTTCTCGGCCTCCTGCGGGTACACGTTCACGCCGCCGGTGATGATCATGTACGCCTGCCGGTCGGTCAGGTACAGGAACCCGTCCTCGTCGAGCCGGCCGACGTCGCCGAGCGTGGTCCACCCCTGGGCGTTGCGGGAGCTGGCCGTCTTCTCGGGGTCGTTGTGGTACTCGAAGGGCCGGACGCTCTCGAACCAGATGGTGCCGGGCGTGCCGGCCGCGACCTCGTTCCCGTCGTCGTCGCAGATGTGGACCGGCCCCAGGATGCTGCGCCCGACGGTGCCGGGGTGGGCCAGCCAGTCCTCGCTGTTGCAGTACACGAAGCCGTTGCCCTCCGTGCCGGCGTAGTACTCGTGCACGATCGGGCCGAACCACTCGATGATCTGCTGCTTGGCGGGCACCGGGCACGGCGCGGCGGCGTGGACGATGACCTCCATCGACGACACGTCGTAGCGCTCGCGCACCTCGCTCGGGAGCTTGAGCAGCCGCAGGAACATCGTCGGCACCCACTGGCTGTGGGTGATGCAGTAGCGCTCGATGGCGGCGAGGGCGGCCCCGGCGTCGAAGCGCTCCATCACCACGACCGTGCCACCGGCCTGGTGGGCCGACATCGAGAAGCGCAGCGGGGCGGCGTGGTACATCGGCGCCGGCGACAGGTAGCACATGTCCTCGCCGAAGCCGAGCAGGGCCATGGCGAGCGCGGTCACCGAGGTCGGCGTCTCCAGCGCCACGCCGGGGAGGGCGACCTCGACGCCCTTCGGCTTGCCGGTGGTGCCCGAGCTGTAGAGCATGTCGACGCCGGCGACGCGGTCCTCCAGCGGTTCGGCCGGCTGGGCGGCGATGGCGTCCTCGTAGCGCTCGAAGCCGTCGAGGTCGGTGTCGAGCACGAACCGGGCCTCGACCTTGGGCGTGGCGTCGACGATGGCCGCCGCCGTCTCGGCGGTGTGCGCCGAGGCGATGAAGATCCGGGCGTCGCAGTCGTCGACGATGTAGGCGAGCTCGTCGGCGGTCAGCCGGGTCGAGGCGAACGTGTAGACGAGGCCCGCCGCGTGGGCGCCCCACGCCAGCTCGAGGAAGCGGGGGTGGTTCTCGACGCACAGGGCGACGTGGTCCCCCGGTTGCAGGCCGTGGGCCCGGAAGAGCTGCGACAGGCGGTTGATGTTCTGGTCGAGCTCGGCGTAGGTGGTGGTCTCGCCGGTGGCGGCCATGATGACGGCGGGCCGGTCGGGGGCGGTGGCGGCGTGGATCCCGGGGTGCATGTCCGGACCGTAGCCAGCGTCCCGCCACTGGGTCAGCGGCCGCCGTCTCGCAGCCCGGCCGCCGAGGGCAGCTGCGCCCGCCGAGGTCGTCAAGGACACGGTCGCCGACGTCGCTGCGACGGTCCTCGGGTCCGGCCAGGGCACGAACGACGAACTGTCCGCTTTCCACCATCCCGCTCAGAGCACTCGCCCCAGAACATCCCAGCCAGGAGCCGCAGGTCAGCTGGCCCGCCGAGCGTTGGCGTCGAATCGACGCCAACCAGCGGCGATCGGCTCGACGGCTCGCAGGGCCCCGGCGAAGCCCGAGCCGGCGCCCTGGCGCTTGACCCGTCCCGGGCGGTCGTCAACGATGCGGTCGTGCGCGTCACGGCCGTCGAGGTACCGACCAGGGTCCTCGTGTTCGGCATGACCCGGCCCGACGGCAGCATCGACGCCGCCGAGCTCTACGACGTCGCCGCCGCCTGCGGCCAGACCTCCGAGCAGGTCCGCTCCTGCCTCCGCCGCCTCCTCACCGAAGGCCTCGTCGAGCGGGACGGCAACGGCCGCACCGCCACGTTCCGCACCACCGAGGCCGGCGACGTGGTGCGCCTCGGCTCGCTGCGCCGCCACGAGCTCGCCTACCGCCAGGACCGCCGGGGCCAGGGCTGGGACGGCCGCTGGCACCTGGCCGCCTTCGCCATCCCCGAGCACAAGCGGGCGGCGCGCGACCGCCTCCGAGACCGCCTCCTCGACGCCGGCGGCGCCGCCGTGAACAACGGCCTCTACGTCTCGCCCCACGGCTGGGAGGACGAGGTCCGGGGCATCGCCGAGCGGCTCGACGTCGTCGACCGCCTCAGCCTGGCCAGCACCGACGACCTCGAGGTGGGCGGTGTGCGGACGGCACGCGAGCTCGCCCGCGCCCTCTGGCCGATCGACGAGCTGGCCGCCTCCTACGCGAGCTTCGTGGCCGCCCACGGCCACGTCGTGCCCACCCTCGAGCGGCTGCGCGAACGCCACGACCGCATCTCCGACGCCGACTTCCTCCCCGGTGCCCTGCAGATGGTCATCGCCTTCCAGGAGGTCTTCCTCCGCGACCCCCTGCTCCCCCCGGGGCTGCTCCCCCGCCCCTGGCCGGGCCGAGCGGCCCGCGAGCTCCTCGTCACGAGCCGCCGCCTGGCCCTGCGGCTGCGCGCCGAGCACGAGCGCCCCGCCCTCTTCGCCGCCTTCGACGACCTGGTGGCCCACGGGCCCTAGACCCAGGCGTCCCGCCGCCCCGACGGCGGCGATCGCGGGTAGACCGGTCGGGTGTCGACCCGCATCGAGGACTACGCCCTGCTGTCGGACACGCAGTCGGCCGCGCTGGTGGGGCGCGACGGCTCGATCGACTGGCTGTCGTTCCCGCGGTTCGACTCCGCTGCGTGCTTCACCGCCCTGCTCGGCACCGCGGACCACGGCCGCTGGCTGGTCGCCCCCGCCGGTCCCGTCCGCTCCGTCGAGCGCCGCTACC
>JAESGR010000934.1_pt1 | contig 12745 bp, 13 predicted proteins | sample 9269771 | NCBI WGS metagenome assembly JAESGR01 (sample SAMN15739572, study PRJNA653492) | algae metagenome | isolation source: Chroococcus sp. CMT-3BRIN-NPC107 and co-occurring heterotrophs from well... | place: USA: Clark Mountains Wilderness, California | collected 2010-04-18
CGGCAACGCATCTTCAGCTTCATTAATTACTTCAACCGTACAATGGCTAAACCATTTAACTGGAAATATACAGGTGAGAAATCCACTGCCTAAACTGACGGTTTATTTCTGCCCTAATGCACTAGTAATAGGTTAAGAGTGAATGTCATAGTCACGGCTAACATTAGTTTATGAAGCATCGCTTATCCCTCCTTAATCTGCACTACGTTTGTGGCAACCAATATTAAAATTAGAAGCTGCAACAATTTCTTTTCCCCATTGTGCTGATTCATTGAAGGAATAAACGCCCTAGCATTCCAGCATCTTAACTGGCACAATCACGGCTATTAGCAGCTTCTACAATAACTTGTCTCAGAATTCTTGGCACATTGAGTAATATTTAGTTATTGTTCAACCAGATACGTAAAGCTTTTTTTTGAGACTTAATATCTTCTAAAGAGGTGTAATAATAGTCTTCCCAACCTACTTCTGGCAATCCACAAAAGAGCATCAAGTTGAGAGGATAATATTCGCTATCAGTACAGCGCCGGAAATCATCTCTAAACAAGAAAACTGCTTTACCATAGGCGATCGCTATGCCCAATTCAATCATTACCCCTTCATCGGGTGGTGTACCATTAACAATTGCAAATATCCCATCACAATTTTTCACGTCATTCATATCTGCTTGAGCCACGCGATAAGCCCAACCAGATTGAGAGATGTCAATTTGGTTGTTACGAGCAAATGGCTCCCAGACTTCAGCGCCTAAATTTTCTAAAGCTTGAACAATAGGAGGCAACAAGGTCTTCTGTTGTAGAGAGAAACCGTAGGGGTTAGCTAAATAGATTTTTTTTCGGTTCACAGCAGAGAAATAACTATAGGTTAAAGATGTTGCATTGCAGCTTGAGAATAGAGCAAGCTGATGTCTTCCAGTGCAGCAAGTTTATCATGCACTTAACGATGCAATAACAACTGTAGTTCTGTGCGACAAATGTTTTTAAAAAAAATATAGCTCTTCTTGCTCCAAAGGGGTATTAATCCTGCTTGCTTCACTTGGGCATTCACTTGTTAGATCGCTGAAAAATCCCTGATCGAATTTGTGAGCTAGAAACGCATATCGTAAGATTACAAGCAAATCATCCCTAGAATCATGGCCAAACTTCTCCTCAAGGTTATAGAAAGTCAGCTTGTTTTTCGACATCCATTGTTCATCCGCGTAATTTAGAACCTTCAGAGCAAACTTTTTGGAAGTGCTATAGCAACTTTCAAAGGGATCAGTTTCACCATTAGACTCGTGGAATACTGGACACAAGCGATGCCTGATTGCATAGGCATAGGCATCATCCACGAATTTCCGTGTTGCTGGGTTCAATTTGGCTAAAATTAGCTCCTGACGTTTTAACTGGAAAATGGCTTTAATGGTCATATCATTTGAATTCATGGCACTTTTCTAAATAAATAAAACTCTAATAGTTCTCTACTCTATGTCTACGGTTGCACTGGCATAATGACCAAACACATCAACCAGACGAACTGAGATCGCTCTTAAGAGCGCATTAAGTAAATTTTATTTCCTATCCCAGTCCTCGATTTCATACAGAAACCGAGTTCCTCCAACTAATTTGCGATTAGCTGAGGTACTTTGGACAAAGACGATATACTTTTCTAAATTACTGGGTTTAATTCGGACAGTTGCGCCCATCGGTAAGCCCAGCATCTCTCGTGCTGCTTCTCCTTCAAATAAATCGCCCGTTGACCTATCCATCAAGACTATTTCTTTTTTACCTTGGATAGTTTCTGTCTTAGTAAATTCATAAAAACCGCGCCCAGTTTTAAAGGTGAGTCCATTTTCCAAGACAAAAGCTTTAATTGAAATGTCATTATCAACTTCTAAAACCTGAAAACGTCCAGGGGTAACAGCCCTTAGTGTCGCTGACTCGTAATCAGAACTTACCTCTCGCTTCAACATGGTATTAAACATTTGATTTAATCCACGATTCATCCTACCTTGCTCAACTATTTCTTGCTCATAAGCCTGTAATTGCTCGGTAGAGGATTGCTGATAGCAAACAGCTAAAAACAAGTCAGTGATATAAGCAAACTGGTCTAAATTGAGGTGAAAACCACCCGATTTTTCTGCGAGTTCTTTATAAAAAAGAGTGGCGTGAGGTCGATTCAGGGCTTGAATACCGTAAACAGTTACTCCCATGTCTGCTAATTTTTCTACTTCCTTACGCCAATTCAGCTTTTGTGGAGTCTGTGCTGGTGCATGAGGAATATCATCACCAATTAATACTAGGGTTTTTGAATTAGTCGGTGTCCAAGATAAAGATTGTGCTTCGTGCAGAACCAGTTCATAACATTCTGGTGCATCACCGCCGCCTGTAGGTTCAACATTTTGGACAAAATTACAAATTGTATCTACATCACCAGATAAATCAATTTTTTTGGTGACATAAGTTGAGCCAGCATCGCAATAGTCACCATGAGCGATGATGCCGATCCGAATGCCCGGAATTTCATCTAGTAGTCTAGTAACAGTATTTTTGACTTTGCGACGGACTTGAGTAAGGCAAGGATACATACTGCCCGTTGTATCAAAACTGAAAACAATTTCGATATTGGTGTTAGTCATTGGTTTACCCTTGTAAGTAATAAATAATTGCAGATAAATTCTGAAAACATTGACGCTTGATGACTGCCATCGCCTATCTTTTGATTGGCAGTTCTGGATTCTCAACCGCAGTTGTTACAGTTCTCAATTGTTCTCATCGTTGTATGTCATGCAAGGTTTTAGATGAACAAGTCTTTTCAGCTAAACCTTGCCCAATCACGCGGTAGAAACCAGGGAGATTTACTTACCTCCCATGTAATAAACTCGACGGGATTAAAATGGTTTTCAGTATTTTCAAGTTGGCTTACCTGACTTGGTAACAAACTTAAAGTGTGATTTGTTTGATCACTTTCATAGTCCCAAAAATGGTATCGTTCTGATTTGTCTTTTGCGTGACGGCTTGGTCCAAAGTCCATTGGAGCGCACATTCTAACTAGATGTCTTCCATCTTCTTTGCTGAAAAATGTCAGTTTTAGCTTTCTCTTAAAATGAATTCCTTGGACAAACGTTTGATGTTCAGGGTGCATACGATTACTTTCTTATTTCAATTAGACTATTGCTACTAATTACTGAAAACTGGCTGACTCTGACGGGTTTTCTCGCCTAAATCTTCAGCTATTGTCAAATCTACTGGCTTGCAACGCTTAATAGCAACGTTAATTTCTATTGCTCCTTCTTGCTCTAAATCTTCGACGTATCCATTCATAGCTGTATGCGCTTCTTTTATGCTTAAAAATGGACCGAAGTAATATTTGCAACGCGGGTTCTGCGTTACTACCTCTATCCACCAAGCCCAACCTAATCGTTGAAAGAAGTTAGTCAAAATCTCTTTGATGTCTTGCCAAATGTTGTTCATTTTTTCTGCCTTTGGTTTAGTAGTAAGTAGGTAATTTTTGTATTGTTAATAGAAGTGCATAGGAAGTTTTACTTGCCAGATATTAATTTAAACAAGTGAGAAAATGTAATCGTTGAGATTACGTAGTAATCTACTGAGTTATTAGTGGCATGAATAAAGCTCGGTGCAATCACTGAGGCTAAGAAACCGCTAGGTAGAACAATAGTTTTGAACGTAGCCTAACATTGAGGTAAATTACAAGGACGACGATATTGAAGTTTCTAATCTACTCACTGCGCCCTGCTATTTCTTTTGCCTGATACCAAGTTAAAGTCTTAGCCTTAGTGAAATCCTTTGATTCTAAATTGCCGTTAAATAGTGACGCTCTGCTCGTCTTCAGCTAAAGTTATACAGCAATTTAGTTAGAACAACCATTATGGCTAGCGACCCAACAAAACTAGACGATTTGGAAATGCTATCGCTGATAGCTCATGGGCTAATCCCGTACATGGAGCAAGTCATGGTAGGGGAAAAAGACCCATTTCCCTACCCCGATGCCTTACTACGCGGCTTCAATCAATTAATCCTTATCTGTGCTTTGCGTGACTTACCCAGAGCAGAGCGACCGAAAGCATTCCTGAATTTGTAGCTACTTGGGCAATCAATACTGTTCGGTTAAGGTTTGTAATTGCCAATGTTCTGGACAAAACCACGAGAATAGTAGCCTTTCAGCATCTGACAAGTCTCAGTTTTTAGTTATCCGAACCGTATTGCTTGGGCAATCCTGCCGTTAACAGAATGGGCAGTAAACCTAGATATTTCAGCAGGTGTATTTATAACAGGTGATCGCTTGCTCGACCCCGCCTACGATGGCGAACCAACAGTATTATACCGAAAACTTAGCCGAGGGGAAGTGATGCTTCGGACAGTCAAGGGAGCGACTATCGCCGATAGGACAGCTAACCCAAAGGCGATCGCATAGTCTCTAGGGGGTCTACAATAATTTAGTTGAAACCAGAGTTAATCTTGTGGAAACCCATCAACTTGACTTGTTTGCAGATAATCTAATCTCTAAAAGTGTCAGCAGACAAAAAAGCCTGAGCATGGATGCAGACGCATTAGTGCAGTGGAAAATAAGAATTGCGGCACACCAGCAACAGACAAAAGAGAATCAGCCTGAGCAAGGAACTTTGTTTGATGTTGCTGAGGCGCACGTTGACCCGGACAAAATAGACCCTTTTAACCTCCGCCCATATCCAATGTCTTTTTATCGCTTACCAACAGATAGCCCAGGGGATGCGTGTATATATTTTGTAGTAGATAGTGATGCTGGGTTAGTCTTGTATATCGGTGAGACGTGCAGGAGTAACAAACGATGGAAAGGGACTCATGACTGCAAAAGGTATTTAGATAATTACAAAAGCCTGCATTACCAGCATGGGCTTTCATGTGCAGTTAATATAGTGTTGTGGTGGGATGTCCCTGTGCAAACAAGAGCTAGGCAGCAGATGGAGTCGGGACTGATTGAAAAGTGGCGATCGCCATTCAACAAGGAAAATTGGATTTTATGGGGTGCGCCATTTGTTTGAGAGACAGCTAAACGATAAAACTGCTCGTCTGTTAAATTAATTACTGGAGTTAAAAAGTTGAACAACTCGCTAAAAAATGACTTTTTGTTTAAACCTAACTTACCTGACAATCGCCTAAACAGCCCTCAAAATCTCGATAGCTTTACTTTCTTGCTCCAACAAATCGGTTTCGGTCGTATAAACTAAATCACTTTCACTGATACCATTCCCAGCCGCAAACTGCCGCGCATAGTTAACTTTGCCTTGCACCGCAGCATCGGCGAGGATCGGACTTCGCTTTTGGCGCTGGGCATTGCGATTGCTTTCAGCACTGCCGCAGGCAATCGCCAACTTTCTTGTTGAACCGCTTTAGCCAAAAATAACGCCCCAAAGGTATGCCGACAAAAGCTGTGCCGTACCCCAAGAGCAACAAACAAAGGTTGTGAGCCAAAGGTAAAAGTGTTGTCTGCTTATGCTTAGGTTAAAGAAACTAGCTTCCCTCGCCAACATAAGCTGTTGTGGTTGAGTTGAACGATGTATTCATTGGGTTGAGCAATCATAGCTTCAGCCAGGGCGATCGCTCTCAATAATTGTTCCTCTGTTAGTTGTTTATAAGCTGCCCCCTGTTTTCGCTCCAATACCTCATACCAGCAGCAACCAAATAAGTTATCTAAAATAATGCGCCCAAAGCAGTGATTGTATTTAACTGGAAATTGTCGCTCTTTGGCTATCTGGGGTAGTACCTTGTTAATTAGCTCTAGATACCTGTTTTGTAGCTGGGTTAATCTGTCCATAAGTTGATCTTAGGGGCATACTAAGTTACTGCGCTTCATGCCAAGCTGCTGCTAGTTGGCGCATTTGCTGTGATTCTTCTTGTGGTATGCGTTCTAGACTCCGCAAAATTAACGACATCCGATGATTGTTCTTGAGCTTGTCATAATGACGTGCTAGAAAGTCCCAATAAAAGAAGTTGAAGGGACAAGCCTTATCCCCAGTGCGACTGCGCGGGTTATAAACACAGTGCTTGCAGTAATCACTCATGTTGTTGATATAGTTAGCAGAAGCAGCATAAGGCTTAGAAGCAATCGCTCCTCCATCGGCAAATTGTCCCATGCCAATTACATTGGTTTGCATTACCCAGTCGTAGGCATCGATAAATGCAGCATGAAACCAGTCTTCAAGCTCTTGAGGTGAAATTCCTGCAATCAAGCCGAAGTTGTTTAGCACCATTAGGCGTTGGATGTGATGGGCGTAGCCAATCTCTTTGACTTGCGTCAATATTTGATGCAGGCAATTCATCTGGGTTTCAGCCGTCCAATAAAAATTGGGTAGGGAATGGGTATGATTGAACCAGTTGCGTTCTGGATAATCTTCATCCATGTAGATGTATATACCGTGCATATACTCGCGCCAGCCGAGTATCTGACGAATGAACCCTTCGACACTGCTTAGTTCCCACTGTTGATTTTGGTAATAAGCTTGCTCTGCTGCTTCAACGACTTCTAACGGGTGTAGTAAGCCCAAATTGAGGTAAGGGGAGAGCATAGCGTGCCACATTGTTGGCTCCCCACTCACCATTGCATCTTGGTAAGGGCCGAAGTCAGACAAGCGGTTTTGGATAAAAAACTCTAACACTTGAAGGGCTTGCTGCTTTGTAACTCCCCAGCGAAAGGGCTGTAGTTGCCAGTATTCGTGACTGCTCTTGAAAGCTTCTGAGTTTAATAAATCAATAACATCGGTTGTAATAGCATCTGCTTCAAACCAAAGAGCTTCAGGTATCGTCAGCTTTCCCTTGGGTGGTTTACGATTTTCGCGGTCAAAATTCCACCGCCCTCCCGCAGGTTGGTTTCCTACCATCAAAATGTCAAAGCGCTGCCGTCCCTCTCGGTAAAAATCTTCCATAATCAAATGCTTGCGCTTAGATGCCCAAGAGTTAAAGTCCTGGTTGCTCCAGATAAATCGATTATTGGGGGTGAAAGTCACTTGACATGGAAGCCTGAGTCTAGCGATTAATTTTGCAAACGGGCGATCGCTTGGAGTCATTACCCGTAACTCGGTTATTTTGTTCTGCTCAATCCACTCTATTAAGGGAGACTGAAAATCTTCGGCGATTTTGTAGGTAACACTCCAACCTGCTTGCCCCAGTTCTTGCGCGAAGTGACGCATAGCCGACCAGACTAATACCAACTTTTGTAAGTGGTAGGGCAGTTCTTGGGCATGGTGAAGTGACTCGATGAAAATTACCTGGCTCGGCAATTGTTCGTCAGCACAACTAGAAAGTGCTGATTGTTCAGCCCAAAGCTGATCGCCGAGAACCCATACTCCAGTAGTCATATTTTCCCTCAATGTAAAACGCGAAGTCTCTTATAATCTCAAACCATAAATTACCTGTGGTTTTATATTTTGAAAACTAAAAGGAGATTGCTTTTCTTATTTTGAACTAGAAAAATTTACTCAACCTGATTCCCACGAATAGCAATATTCCCACTGGATTAAATGCAATCGCCTTTGGCTCTTTGTTCACCTGGGCATGGTTAGAATTGTTCACTGGTGTCAACTACTTCTGGCGAGTTCTAGGATTAGTTATGTTGCTGGGCGCGATCGTTTCCAAGCTATATTGGTCGTAACAGGCTTACCATTTAAGGCATTGCCAACTTTTGAAAAAGCTGGCAAAATATTTGTTAATAAAATATTTGCAGTTGCTAAATATTTTTCCGTAAACAAGCAACGCTAAAGGAACTAATGACTTCGGCAAATTGTTGATTGCGCTCCATAAGTGCCATGTGTCCGCCTGGAGACAACACAGTAAGTTGGGCTTGGGGTACATCTGAGCTAATTCGCTTACTTGCTAATGGTCGGGTAGCAATATCAGACTTTCCCACTACAACCATGGTCGGAACTGAGATCCTAGATAATGTTTCTGATTCATCAAATTTTAGCATTGCCAGCATACCCCGTGCGAGTACGCCAGGAGATGCTTTTAGACCAGTCAAGGTGGAAAAATTAAGCTGCCCGCGAGTTTCTGTGCCTCTAAATCCAGAGATTTCGGTAGTTATTAGGGTTGACCCATTCAAATAACTGAGCCAACTTGTGACCCATAGCAAGGGAGAAAGAACGATCGCCAGATGCAGCAAAGGTTCTAAGAGCGGCTTTTGCAATATCAATAGTAGTTTGCTAAGGATAGTGGTTTTGAGGGGATTAGTATAGGTTGAGTCTACAATGATTAATCCAGCTACTCGCCGTGTCAAATGTTCTGGAAACAAACGGCTGAATGTCAGCAAGATCATACCTCCCATACTATGACCTAACAACATAACTGGTCGCTCTCCGGTTAAGCTTAAAACGGCTTCTAGGTCGCAGGCGTATTTCTCTAAAGAATAATCTCGATTTTTCGGCTTAATAGATTTGCCTAGACCAGGCAGATCCCATACAACGATACGAAAGTGGTTGGTAAGTTGCTTTTTGACGTAATACCAAACTGTGCTGTCAGGTCCCCAGCCATGTGTCAAGATAATGGTTGGCGCATCATCATCTAAGCCATAAAATTCAACGTAAATTTCACTGCCATCAGGTCGAATTAGGCGCTGAACTCGCTTACTACGAATGGGCTTGGGTTCATCAGTACCAGAACGATGGAACAACAAAATCGGCAAAAAACCCAAAAACGACCATAGGAGCATAATTGTACCTAGCAGTAGCCAACGGTTGCTAACTAATTCGCCCTCATACCACTGGTAAAGAATGTAGACCGCACTACCCAGAAATACAAGCGTCAGTAAACCTGACAGCCAGCGCCAGAGAAAATCGAGGGGCATAAACATCGTAAGGTTAAATCTCCAAAGCAGAGTATCAAGGTTGAGTTTAAGGGGGAAAGCAAGTCGTAAATACCCCCTGAAGTTAGAACCAGTAAGTTTGCCTACACCTTGAAACCTCAATGCGCGATGGCTTCCAGCACTGCCGCAGGCAATCGCACTGGATAGTCCAGAAGGTGACATACTGCTTTACATAGCTCTTGCCAGACAGCATGGGGATAATAGGTGAACTGGTTAAAAATCCGAGGAGAACAAAGAACTTCTAATGCTGCGGTTGCTTCTTTGCAAGAGCGGTCAGGAGAACACTTTGGGATGGAAGTTGTAACAATTGTGTAAACATTTGCGAAACAACAGCTTGGGTTGAACATGGATAGTAATTTTACGCAAAAGAGAGACGCACTTAGCTATCTGTTTCAAAGACTACTACTAACGCCAGTTCCAACCGATAAAGAGTGGGGAGGCGCTAATGTTGTGATAACTTCTCGTCAAGTCAAGAGAGCAAGCAGTAGTTTTTCTTCCCAGCTAAGACAGGTTGTTACTGCTGACGCAAAGGAATTGAGTTGGCTTTTGGGTCAACTTCAGGACATTTTTTTAGGATTGTACGATAGTACATCAAAACTTGAGTTCTTCGGTCGTCTTGCAAATACTGCATTACGTTATCAGAGCATAAGCAAAGATGATGAAAATCAACGGGATTTGCTATTTGCTGTTCTTCATGAGGCGTTCGCTATATTGGACGAGATGGAATCAGGCACTTTTGAATACTTCCTTGTCTCGCCTGGAAATGAGATCGTAGATGATTTCATTGAGCAGACCAAAAGGCGCGGATTTATCAGTATTGAAGAAACAAATAAGTTTTTCGCTGAAAAAAGAATTAAGCTATGAGAGTTGAATGACGTTCCTAGATAAGCTAATGTGCATCCAAGTTGCATTAAATTGGTGCTGAAACCCTTGCAGCAAAGCTTTCACTCAAGAAAAGTGAATGACGATTAGCTTAAAGCAGTAGTCAGAGTTGGTAATTATTGGTTTACTGTGCCTTGAGTAATCCTCTGCCACATTGGTAAAAGAGTATCGCCATCGCCCTCAATCCGTTCTAACGCTGCCATCATTTCAAGGCGTACATCAAATTCGGTTTCGCTTTTAATGGCTTGTTGTAAAGCCATCACAGCACTACGATCTCCCAATTCGTTTAAAAATCGAGCGGCTCTCCACCTCATTAGCTTTGAGGGATCTGTTAATGCTTGAGTCATTGTAGCCATCGCCGCCACATCCCCTAAATCGCTTAAGGCATCCCCCGCCGTCCGACGCACAATTGCGGAGGGATCTATAAGGGCAACCTGACAAAGCGGTTCAACTACATCCGTCATCCCACTAGCACCCACTAGAGCCGCCGCCCAACGTCGGATTGTACTTTGTTCGTCATTGAGTAGAGTCAAAACCCGATCCAATGTTTCAGGGTTTACTTCAATCTGTTGGAGGGCTTTGAGTCGATGTTTCCAGTTCGGATTTTGTAGCTCCGTTAATAGAGATTGCTGCAAATTAGTATGGCTAAATTGTTTAGTTTCAGCATGATTAGAGATTGCGGCGGCTTCGATTCGAGCCAACTCCTCCTCATCGATTAAATCGGCAATTTCATCAGCAACTACCGAAGCCACCTCATCAGGAGAGCCAGCAGGAGACTGATAAGGTTCCCAGCGTCGCTCGGCTACATAATTAGCTTTAGTTGCCACAATTGTCCTTTGCAGAGCTTGGTTAAATCGGTCGGGCAATGCCACCCGTGCTTGTTGACCATCAGCAGAAACCGCACGGACTTGAATTGGAATTGCGCGAAACATCTGTACGGCAACTTCAACATAACCAAAATTTGAGGATGCAAGTTGCTCGGTAGTGGAATTAGCTCTTGTTGCTGCGATTTGAGACGGAGAACCTTGAAAAAGTAGCGCTTTGTCAGCATCTTTCGCTACCCCAATAATGCCAGCAGCTTTAGCAAGAATAGGCTGCCAATCTGCGTTTCCTTGGCGCGTAAGGGTGATAAAATCCTGAAATAAGAAGACCGATTGTACCGATTCAATGGCAAGTAGCTGTTGGGCAAAAGCAGGGAAATCTGGCTTAGTTGCGCCTTGAGTGAGGGTCAGGGCTTTGGTACTAACCACTTCATTGAGGTTAAGCTTGATACAGTGAGGACTGGGGGTAGTTTCAATCGAGCGAAGTTGCATAGCCTCATCCAAAAAGTATCAGTATCAAACAGCCAGCAGTCAAGGTAGTTTTAGAACAAGTGGCATAACCCTTCGATCCTAGCTCATTATAGTTGGGTAAAAATTTCTCAAGCCGTATTTGTTTGACCTTTCCTGACGTTCTGTTTGACTTATGGTATACAGACTATAACCTCCGTTGGTAAGTAAGTTTAAGTTAGCTAATTAAATAAGAGAGTAACTATATATGTCAACCGATGAAATTAAAGGAGAAGAACCAAAAAATAATGGTTTAGCTCCACTGGCTCCAGATCCAGTGGAGAATTTATTAAAAGCACAAGACAAGAAAAAACCTAAGAAATCAAAAAAGATTTTTGATGGCAGTAACGAAATCTTTGCCAAGAAAATTCCCAAGAAAACTTACGAAACAGAACTACAGCAACTCCAGATTGAATTGGTCAAAATGCAATACTGGCTTAAGCACGTTGGTTATCGAGTTGTCATGATTTTTGAAGGTCGAGATGCGGCGGGAAAAGGAGGCGTAATTAAACGCATTGCCGAACCACTCAATCCTCGTGGTTGTCGCATTGTGGCTCTAGGCACTCCTTCCGACCGCGAGAAAACGCAGTGGTATTTTCAGCGCTACGTGGCACACCTACCTGCGGCGGGTGAAATTGTCCTATTCGATCGCAGTTGGTATAACCGAGCCGGGGTAGAGAGGATTATGGGCTTTTGTACTGATGCTGAGTATAAAGAATTTATGCAATCCTGCCCAGAATTTGAGCGAATGTTGGTTAGTTCAGGGATTGTTTTACTCAAATACTGGTTCTCGGTCAGCGATGAAGAGCAAGAGCGGCGCTTTTTGTCCCGCAGTCACGATCCAGCGAGACGTTGGAAACTTAGTCCAATGGATTTAGAATCGCGCGCTCGTTGGAGGGAATACTCGCAAGCCAAGGATGCAATGTTTGCGCGTACAAACATTCCCGAAGCTCCTTGGTTTACGATTGAGGCGGACGATAAAAAACGCTCTAGGCTGAATTGCCTTCATCATCTACTGAGCAAAATTCCTTACGAAGATATGACACCGCCTCCTCTAGAACTTCCGCCCAGACCTCCATCAGAAGATTATGTCCGCGCCCCTCGCAACGAGCAGTTCTTTGTCCCTCAAGTATATTGATTAATCCTAATATGGCTGCGCGCTCGCTTGATTTTTAGCTAGGGCAGAGTAGAGCATAGAGACGAAATATCCCCTAGAACTAAATGCGCGATCGCTTGCTCGACCCCGACTACGATTGTAGACCAACAGCATTGTGCCGAAAACTTAGCCGAGGGGAAGTAAGTCCTCTGACAGTCAAGGGAGTGACTATCGCCAATAGGACAGCTAACCCAAAGTATTACAGTTGTAGATCTAGAATTGAGAGCGTTTGCGGTAGTGATGATATCGAGAGACGGCTTGAAAAGCTCTGCGCCAGTAAGACCAGTGCAATATAAATTTAAGCGACCAAACTTTGGGAAATAGAAGTCGCCAAACCCAACGCTGTATTTCCCACAGACTCAGCTTGATGAGGGTCTTCTGAGCGCTTTGAACACAGCCAGAGAGCTAGCCGTAGCCAAAGGGGGGATAGACTCTTGGAGCCTTCATTCATCGGTTCGACTTGAACATTGGGGCGCGGAAATAACTTTCTTACTGTAACCAAATCGCTGCCAGAGAGACTGGTTCCCAAGGGAGAATTTGAGAGTAC
>JAESGR010000935.1_pt1 | contig 12737 bp, 13 predicted proteins | sample 9269771 | NCBI WGS metagenome assembly JAESGR01 (sample SAMN15739572, study PRJNA653492) | algae metagenome | isolation source: Chroococcus sp. CMT-3BRIN-NPC107 and co-occurring heterotrophs from well... | place: USA: Clark Mountains Wilderness, California | collected 2010-04-18
CGGCGGCGAGCCCACCCGCCCGGCGACCGAGGCCGGGCGGCCGGCGCGCTCACGGCGCGTTCTTCTCCATGTACGAGATCGCCGACTTCATGGCCGAGGCGACCGCGCCGTCGGCGATGGCGTCGACGTCGCCGGCGTCGATCTTGTCAGCGCCGGGAATCGCCGTCGCCGCCGTGCCCGAAGGCATCGCCTTCAGCGACTTGCCGGGCCAGCTGGTGACGGCCATCGAACACTTGCCCACCAGCTTCTTGCCGGACGCGTCGGGCGCCAGCGACTCGAGGCTGCCGTCGAGGCTGTAGCCGGTCGCGCCCTTTTCCTTCGGCGCCTCGAGCGTGAGCTTGCTCGAGGCCTTGACCGCCTTCTCCGCCGCCTTCTGCATCAGCCCCGGCATGCGGCTCTTGTGCTTCGCGTCGAAGATGTCCTTGACGGCGAACTTGTTGATCTGGACGTAGGTCTTGGCCATGAGTTCCTCCTCTGTGCGGCTCGGCGGCAGCATCGTGTTGCGGGGCAGGGACGTTACTCGAACGGCGCGGCGCGGGAAAGGCCCGACCGACCGCCCGTAGACTCGCGCCCGTGCTTTCCGACGCCGAGATCGCGGCCCGCTTCGACCTGAGGCAGTTGCCCGACGCCTTCTACGATGATCCCTTTCCGACCTATCGGGCGCTGCGCGAGCACGAGCCGGTGAAGCGGATGGCCGACGGCAGCCTCTTTCTCACCCGCTACGCCGACATCGTCGCCGTCTACAAGGACGTCGCCACCTTCAGCTCCGACAAGCACGAGGAGTTCCTGCCCAAGTACGGGCCGACGCCGCTGTACGAGCACCACACGACGAGCCTCGTCTTCAACGATCCGCCGCTGCACACGCGCGTGCGCCGGCTGATCGCCGGTGCGCTGACGCCGAAGCACGTCGCGGCGATGGAAGGTCGCCTCGTCGATCGGGTCGAGCACCTGCTCGACGCCATGGCGGCACGCGGCGCGGGCGTCGAGATCGACCTGATCGAGAGCTTCGCGAGCGCGATCCCGGTCGAGGTGATCGGCAACCTGCTCGACGTGCCCGTCGCCGAGCGCGGGCCGCTGCGCGACTGGTCGCTCGCCATCCTCGGCGCGCTCGAGCCAGTGCCGACGGCGGCCCAGCACGCGGCCGGCAACGAGGCGGTGGCGGCCTTCCTGAAGTACCTCGACGGGCTGGTCGCCCGACGCCGGGCCGCGCCGGGGGATCCCGAGGTGGATGTGCTGACGCGTCTCATCGAGGGCGAGGCTGGCGGCGAGAAGCTGACGCCGAAGGAGCTGCTGCACAACTGCATCTTCCTGCTCAACGCCGGCCACGAGACGACCACCAACCTGATCGGCAACGGCCTGAAGTGCCTGCTCGACGCCCCGGCGGAGAAGGAGCGCCTGCTCGCCGATCCCGGGCTGATGCGCAGCGCCGTCGAGGAGTTCCTGCGCATCGAGAGCTCGAACCAGCTCGGCAACCGCATCACCACCGGGCCGGCGGAGATCGGCGGCGTCGCGCTCGCGCCGCGCACGCAGGTGACGCTCTGCATCGGCGCCGCGAACCGCGACCCGGCGCAGTTCCCCGCACCCGATCGCCTCGACGTCGGGCGCACGCCGAACCGGCATGTCGCGTTCGGCTCGGGCATCCACCAGTGCGTCGGCATGGGCCTGGCCCGCCTCGAGGGGCGCATCGCGATCGGCCGCTTCCTCGAGCGCTTCCCGCGCTACGAGCTGGCCGCGCCGGCCGTGCGCGCACGGCGCGCCCGCTTCCGCGGCCACGTCCGGCTGCCCTGCCGCCTCTCACCCTGACGAACGAATGAGCCTGACTCCCCCGAACGTTCCTCCGGTCCTCGCCGACCGCCGCCATCTCTGGGCCTTCACCGGAGGCTGCCTCGCCGTGACGCTGGGCGTCGTCATGCACCTGCCGATGTTCTGGATGGGCAAGGACAACGGCTTCCGGCTCGCCGACATGCCGATCGACGCCGAGATGATCTGGGGCATGGTCCTGATCGTCGCCGGCATCGCCGTCGCCGGCTACGGCCTGCTGCCGAAGAAGCTGGCGGCGAGCGCCGTCGCCGAGCCCGAGGTGACCGTCAGCGCGCCGGAGGACGCACCGCTCGGCCGTGCCCACTGGCGGCTGATGATCGTCCTGACCATCGCCCTCGTCATCGACGTGATGAAGCCGGCGAGCCTCGGCTTCGTCGTGCCCGGCATGCGCGAGGAGTACGCGCTGTCGGCGGCCGCCGTCGCCTGGCTGCCGTTCGCCGCCTTGTGCGGAACGGTCGTCGGCTCGGTGCTGTGGGGCTGGCTCGCCGACCTGTACGGCCGCCGCGCCTCGATCCTGCTCTCGGCGGTGATCTTCGTCGGCACCTCGATCTGCGGCTCCATGCCGTCGCTCTGGTGGAACGTCGGCATGTGCTTCGTCATGGGCGCGGCGGCCGGCGGCATGCTGCCGGTCACCTATGCGCTGCTCGCCGAGACCATGCCGTCGAAGCAGCGTGGCTGGGCCCTGGTGCTCGTCGGCGGACTGGGCGCCGTCGGCGGCTACCTGGCCGCGAGCGCGCTCGCCGCCTGGCTGCTGCCGCTCTTCGGCTGGCGCAGCCTGTGGTTCCTCAACCTGCCGACCGGCCTGGTGCTCGTCTTCCTCAACGTCTTCATTCCCGAGTCGCCGAAGTTCCTGATGGCGCTCGGCCGGGTGCGGGAGGCGCACGTGGTGCTGCGCAGCTTCGGCTGCACGGTGCGCGAAGGTGCCGCCGCCGTCGTCGACCGCAGCGAGGCCGCCGTCGGTGCGGTGCTGGCGCTCGGTCCGCGCACCTGGGCCCTCAGCATCGCCGCGGTCGCCTGGGGCCTGATCAACTTCGGCCTGCTCCTGTGGATGCCCGCGCACCTGGTCGCCAAGGGCTACAGCATGGCGTTGTCGAGCAGCCTGCTGGCCGCGTCGGCGCTGATCGCGGTGCCGACCGTCTTCTTCGCGGCCTGGATCTACAGCGCCTGGAGCAGCAAGGGCGCGCTCGCCGCCTCCGTCGCCCTGACCGGCGCCGGCCTGGTCGGGCTGATCCATCTCGAGTGGGCGTCGCCCGCCGACGCCAGCCCGGTGCTGCCGGTCGCCGTGCTGATCATCGGCGTCAACGGCCTGATCGCGATGCTCCTGCCGTACGCGGCCGAGAGCTATCCGCTGCGCATCCGGGCGCGCGCCACTGGCTGGGTGGCTGCCTGCACCAAGGCCGGCGGCCTGGCGGCGCAGTTCCTGAGCCTGCTCGGCCTGGTGCCGGCGCTGGGCTGGGCGGCCGTGGTCGTGCTGGTGCCCGTCGCCGCGTCGCTCGCGCTGGTGCTGCGCCACGGCCCGGAGACGCGCGGCACCGACCTGCGCGAGCTCGAGGAGCCGGCCTAGGCCTTCGCCGCGGCGGTCGGCCGGGGCAGGTCGGCCATCGCCTCGCCGAGCCGGATCGCCCGGCCCGGCGCCCATTCCGGATTGAAGGCCAGGTCGCCCTGCGGGAAGAGCAGCACGACCGTGGAGCCGAGCATGAAGCGCCCCATCTCCTCGCCCTTGGCGAGACGGATGCTGCCGTCGCCGTAGCTCCACTCGCGGACCCGCGGCACGCGCGTCGCGTTCACCGGCCCGTGCCACACCGTCGCCATGCTGCCGACGATGGTCGCGCCGACGAGGGTGAGCACGAAGCTGCCGACGCTCGCCGAGTCGAAGACGCAGACCACCCGCTCGTTGCGCGCGAAGAGGCCGGGCACGCCGCGCGCGGTGACCGGGTTCACGGAGAACAGCGCGCCGGGCACGTGGATCATCCGCGTCAGCGTGCCGTCGCAGGGCATGTGGATGCGGTGATAGTCCTTCGGGCTCAGGTAGAGCGTCGCGAAGCTGCCGTCGTGATACCGCTGGGCCAGCACCTTGTCGCCGCCGACGAGCGCGGTCGTCGAGTAGCGGTGGCCCTTGGCCTGGAGGATCTGGTCCTGCTCGATGCGGCCGAACTGGCTGATCGTGCCGTCGACCGGGCAGATCAGGTCGGCATCGGCGATCGGCCGCACGCCGGGCCTGAGCGCGCGGGTGAAGAAGTCGTTGAAGCTGGCGTAGGCGGCGACGTCGGCGACGGCGGCCTCGCCCATGTCGACGCCGTACTTGCCGACGAACCAGCGCACCAGGCGCGTCGTCGTCATGCCGCGCTCGCGCGACGCGACCCGGCCGGCGAAGGCGGTGAGGCCGCGCTTGGGCAGCACGTACTGGGGCAGGACCTTGCGGCGGTCGGACACGGTCGGGGCGGTGCGGCGAGAGGCGCGGATTCTATCGGCGCACCCTGCGCACGAGCTCGATGCAGCGCCGCCGAGCGCTCTCGTATCCTCGACCGATGCGTCTCGATTTCAGCGCTCCGGCCGCCGAGGTCGCGCGCGCCCTGATCGGCGCCAGCGTCTTCGTCGACGGCGTCGGCGGCGTCATCGTCGAGACCGAGGCCTACGACCAGTCCGATCCCGCGTCGCACAGCTTTTCCGGCCACACCGCGCGCAATGCCGCGATGTTCGGGCCGCCCGGACGGGCCTACGTGTACCGCTCCTACGGCATCCACTGGTGCCTGAACTTCGTCTGCATGCCGGCGGGGCACGGCGCCGGGGTGCTGCTGCGCGCGCTGCAGCCCGTCGCCGGCCTCGAGCGCATGCGCGAGCGACGCGGCGTGGTCGACGAGCGCCTGCTCTGCTCCGGTCCCGGCCGCGTGTGCCAGGCGCTCGGCGTGACCCGCGAGCACAACGGCTGCCGTCTCGACCGCAAGCCGTTCCGCGTCGTGCCGCGCGGCCCTGGGTCGGTGACCGTCGCCGAGGGCGTGCGGATCGGCATCAGCAAGTCGCGCGACGTGCCCTGGCGCTTCGTGCTCGCCGGCTCGCGCTACCTCAGCAAGCCGCTCAGGCCGAGCGGTCGCTGAGCGCCGACAATCGGGCGAACTCAACCTGCGTTCCCTGCGACATGGCTCTTCTTTCATCGCGCCTCGCACGGGCCTTCTCGAAAGCCGGCGCCGTGGTCGTCGTCGCCGGCCTGCTCGCCGCGTGCGCCGGCCTGCCCGAGCGTGCCGACCCCGCCTCCGACGCGCCGGAGCTCCGTCGGGCCTCGACGGCGCCGGCAGCGGACGAGCCGGCGTCGTACGCCGACGCGCTGCAGGCCTGGCGGACGGCCGAGGACGTGAACGCCTGGATCGGCGCCCGCTTCGAGTACAGCATGGCGCGCGCCATGCTCCTCTCCGAGACGCAGCGAAGCCGCAACGGCTCGCTGCCGATCCCGCCGGCCGACGCGTTCTTCGCCGCGCCGAGTGGCGTCTGCGTCGACCTCTCGCGCTTCGCCGTCGACACCCTGCGTCGCATCGACCCGGGCAGCGCTCCCTCGTTCCTCATGATCGAGTTCGCGCCGGTGACCATCGCCGGCAACACGCTGCGCCGGCACTGGCTGGCGAGCTTCCGCCGCGACGGCAAGCTGTGGTTCTTCGCCGACTCGAAGCGGCCCGGACACATCGCCGGGCCGTACGAGACGACGCAGGCGTTCATCGCCGACTACGCGGCTTATCGCGGCCGGGCCATCGTGTCGTTCCGCGAGCTGGCCACGCACGAGCGCAGGCTGCGCACCGCCGCGACCCGCCAGGAGCGGGAAGCGCGGCCCTGATCCGATGCCCGCTGAGCGGACGCTGAGCGCGCAGTGCTGCATCGCCGGCGGCGGGCCGGCCGGCATGATGCTGGGCCTCTTGCTGGCGCGCGCCGGCGTCGAGACCGTCGTCCTGGAGAAGCACGCCGACTTCCTGCGCGACTTCCGCGGCGACACCGTCCACCCGTCGACCCTGCGCGTGATGGACGAGCTCGGGCTGCTCGACGAATTCCTCAAGCTGCCGCACCAGAAGCTGCGCCGCGTCGGCGGCCTGTTCGGCGATGTGCCGCTCCGTCTCGCCGATTTCGGCGGCCTGCCCGAGCGCTATGCCTTCATCGCCTTCATGCCGCAGTGGGACTTCCTCGACTTCATCGGCGACGTCGGCCGGCCGCTGCCGGCCTTCAGCGTCCGCATGCGCTCGACGGTCGAGTCGCTGCTCCACGAGGGCGGCCGCGTCGCCGGCGTCCGAGCAAGCGACGAGAACGGACCGTTCGAGGTGCTCGCGCCGCTGACGGTCGCCTGCGACGGCCGCCACTCGGTGCTCCGCGCCGCCGCCGGACTGCCGCTCGAGGACATCGGCGCACCGATCGACGTGCTGTGGTTCCGGGTCACGCGCGACCCCGACGTCTTCGACGACACGCTGGCCCGCGTCACGACGGGCCGCTTCGTCGTCACCCTCGACCGCGGCGACTACTGGCAATGCGCCTTCGTCATCGCCAAGGGCGGCGCCGAGGTCCTGCAGAGCCGCGGCATCGAGGCGTTCCGCGCCGACGTGGCGCGTGCCGCGCCGGTGCTCGCCGCGCACGTCCGCGACATCGCCTCGTGGGACGACGTCAAGCTGCTCTCGGTCAGCGTCGACCGGCTCACGCGCTGGTCCCGGCCGGGGCTGCTCTGCATCGGCGACGCGGCGCACGCGATGTCGCCGGTGGGCGGCGTCGGCATCAACCTGGCCATCCAGGATGCGGTCGCCACCGCCAACCTGCTCGCCGTGAAGCTGCGCAACCGCTCGCTCGGCGACGAGGACCTGGAGGCGGTGCGACGGCGCAGGCTGTTCCCGACCCGGGTCACGCAGGCGCTGCAGGTGCAGATCCAGAGCAACGTGCTGGCGCCGGTCGTGGTCACCGGCGAGAACGCCGCGCTCGAGGTGCCGCTGCCGCTGCGCGTGGTGAGTGCGCTGCCGCCGCTGCAGCGCCTGTTCGCGCGGGTGCTCGGCCTGGGGGTGCGGCCGGAGCACGTCGAGTCGCCGGTCGCCTGATCCGGCCGGCGCGATCGCGCCGATGGCCCACGGAGGGACAGCGACGTCCGGGACCCGGCCTTCGTCACTCGGCATCGCTGCCGGAGGACCAGCGCGGCAGCGTGTAATCCGTGACGAGCGCCAGCACGCGCAGGCCGGCGGCGGTCGCCGCGCCGAGGACCAGGCTCCAGCCGGGTGCCACGCCGCCGTGCTGGGCGACGATCAGCGCCCAGCCGCCGACGAAGGCGCAGATCGCGTAGGGCCGGTGATCGCGCAGGGCGGTCGGGATCTCGTTGCAGACGATGTCGCGCAACACGCCGCCGAAGGTCGCCGTCACGACGCCCATCAGCACGGCGACGATGCCGGGCAGCTCCTGGGCCAGCGCGAGCTGCGTGCCGCTGGCGCTGAAGAGGCCGAGGCCGAGCGCATCGGGCCACTGCATGGCGCGCTGCGTCAGCGCGAAGTGACGGGCGCGCAGGAAGAACATCGCGACGATGCAGAGCGCCAGCAGCGCCCACAGCCACTGCCAGTGCACGACCCAGAAGAACGGCCGGCGATCGAGGAGCAGGTCGCGCAGGGTGCCGCCGCCGAAGGCCGCGAGGCCCGCGACGAGGCAGACGCCGACGGCGTCGAGCCGCTTGCGCGCGCCCTCGAGGAGCCCCGAGATCGCGAAGGCCAGCGTCGCGCCGGCCTCGACCGCGGTCTGCAGCCAAGAAAGCAGCGGAGCGTTCGACACGGCGGGATTGTGTCCGCTGGCGCATGGGCAAGCGCTGCGATTTGGCACACTCGCTCGATGCAGCTGCCTCCCGGACTCGAGTCGCTGGTGCTGAAGAGCGGCCTCCATCTCGGCCTTCTGAGCGAGCCGGATCGTGCGCTCGTGCTCGCCCTCGCGTCGTGGGCGCTCGAGCCGCAGCGCGTGCTGCGCGAGGACGAGGTGAACCGACGCCTGATCGACTGGCTTGCCGATGCCGGCGCGATGCTGCGGACCGATCACGTCGAGTTGCGGCGCTGGCTCGTCGAGACCGGCTACGTCGCGCGAGACGACTGGGGTCGGGCCTACGTGCGGGGGCCTGCGGAGCTGGAGCAGGCGCGCCAGGTCCTCGGCACCGGCGACGGCGCGGCGCTGCTGACCGCGGTCCGCGGCGCGCGGATCGCGGCGCAGCACGCGCGTCTCGCGCGACGACGGGCATTCGAGTCGGGCGCGTCCTCGTCGTCCTGAAAACGCGCCGAGCGCGCGTTCGGCAATGGATGTTCCTGCGATGACTTCGAGGTTTTGACTTCGAGAGTTGCCAACGCCGTTTCGGCATCCGATCATGTTTTGGCGGAGGGTCGCGACGTGGTGCCGGGTACCAGTCCGCACATCTCGCATGGAGGAGACACACGTGGACACGCGAAGCAGGTGGTACTTGGGGGCGGCGCTCGCCGCCTTCCTCTACATGGTCGGACTCGGCGCCCAGGCGCAGGGATTCCAGGGCAACTTCGGTCAGGCATTCCAGGGCGGCTTCGGACAGGGCTTCCAGAACGACGGTCGCGACGGTCGCAACAACAACCGGCCCCGCCATCGCGACGCACCCGAGTTCAAGGTGGATCACGAGTGGCCCAAGCCGCTGCCCAACCAGTGGCTGTTCGGCCAGGTGGCGGGCATCGCGGTCGACCGCCAGGACAACATCTGGCTCATCCAGCGCCCGGGCTCGCTGACGCCCGACGAAGCAGGCGCGGCCCAGAACCCGCCGCGGTCGGAGTGCTGCGTTCCGGCGCCGTCGGTGATGCAGTTCGATGCGCGCGGCAACCTGCTGCGCGCCTGGGGCGGGACGGCCGATCCCGGCTTCCTCACCAGCCGCTGCACGCCCGCGATCGGGTGCGAGTGGCCGACCAACGAGCACGGCATCTTCGTGGACCACAACGACAACGTGTGGATCGCCGGGAACGGCGCCGGCAACCATCAGGTGCTCAAGTTCACCCGCGACGGGACCTTCCTGCTGCAGGTCGGGAAGGCCGGGCTCACCGGCGGCAGCAATGCAACGACGGGAGGGCTGAACGGCACGCCGCTGCTCGGCCAGCCGGCGGACATCGAGGTCGATCCCACCAACAACGAGGCCTACATCGCCGACGGCTACCAGAACAAGCGCGTGCTGGTCGTCGACGGCCAGACGGGGCAGTACAAGCGGCACTGGGGCGCCTACGGCAATATCAATAGGCCCGTCAGCGACGCGAACCCGGGGCCGTACGTTCCTGGAAGCCAGCCGGCTCCCGAGTTCCGCAATCCGGTCCACTGCGTGCGCATAACGAACGACGGATACGTCTACGTGTGCGACAGGGTCAACAACCGCATCCAGGTCTTCCAGAAGAACGGCGTCTTCGTGAAGGAGATGTTCCTCGATCGCGCGACGCTGGGCAACGGCGCCGCCTGGGACGTCGACGTCTCGCCCGACAACCGCCAGCGCTGGCTCTACAACGCCGACGGCGAGAACAACAAGATCTGGACCCTGGAGCGGCTGTCGGGCCTGATCGCCGACACCTTCGGCCGTCATGGCCGCTACGCCGGCCAGTTCCACTGGATCCACAACCTCGCGGTCGACTCGAAGGGCAACATCTACACCGCCGAGGTCGACACCGGCAAGCGAGCCCAGAAGTTCGTTCCCGAGCGTCGCCGGTGACGGCGGCGGCGAGCGCACCGCCGAGCCGTGGCGAGGGCGCGACGCACTGGCGTCGCGCCCTTGTCGCGCTCGTCCTGCTGCTCGCGCTGCTTCCGGCGTGGGGCCACGACATCCCCGGCGAGACGCGGGTGCACGCGTTCGCGAAGGTCGAGCGCGACCGACTGCACGTTCTCCTGCGCATCCCTCTCAGCCTGCTGCTGAACGTCGACCTGCCGAAGCAGGGGCCCGGCTATCTCGCGCTCGCCAACATCGACGAAGGGCTGGCGCGTGCGGTGCGAGCCGCCGACAAGGACATCCGCTGGCTCGAGAACGACCGGCCGCTCGCCCTGGCCGCCAGCTCGGCCCGCATCTCCCTGCCCTCGGACACGTCGTTCGGGAGTTACGCCGGTGCACTGGCGCTCCTTCGCGGGCCCCGGCTCGCGCCCACCGAGTACGTGTTCTGGAACCAGGGCTACTTCGACGCGCATCTCGAGTACCCGATCGAGTCCCCGAACTCGGCCTTCTCGCTCGATTTCCGCGTCGCCCCGGGGCTGCGCGACCGGCTGAAGCTCGACCTTCGCTTCCTCACTGCCGACGGGCGCGAGCGCGCCTACGACCTGAGCACGGGCCGGGGCCCCGTGGTCCTCGATCCACGCTGGTACCAGGCAGCGGCCACCTTCGTCGCCTCCGGGTTCCAGCACGTCGTGCTGGGTCCGGATCACCTGCTCTTCCTGGTCTGTCTCATCCTTCCCTTCCGCCGCCTCGACGGCTACCTCGTCGGCGTCGTGACCGCCTTCGCCGTCGGCCACTCCGTGACCCTCATCGCCGCGGCCTACGGTTTCACGCCCGCGGGCGCGTGGTTCGCGCCCCTGGTCGAAGTGCTCATCGCCGCCTCGATCCTGTTCATGGCGATCGAGAACGTGCTTCGCCCGAAGCTGCAGCGTCGCTGGGTCACCAGCGGGCTGTTCGGGCTGGTGCACGGGTTCGGCTTCGCGGCGATGCTGCAGTCGCAGCTCCAGTTCGCGGGATCGAGCCTCCTCGTGTCGCTCCTGGCCTTCAACATCGGCATCGAAGGCGGGCAGCTGCTCGTGCTCGCGACGGTGCTGCCCGCGGTCATGCTGCTGCGCCGCCGGGTGCCGGACTCCGACCGCGCCATCGCGATCATCGTCGGCCTGTTCGCCGGGCACGTCGCCTTGCACTGGTTGACGGACCGGATGGAGAGTCTGTGGAAGGCGTCCGATCTCGCCGCCGAGTGGCTGCCGATCTTCAGCATCGGCCTGCTGATCGTCATCGTCACCGGCTGGGCGGCGTGGCGCGGTCTCGGCGCCCTGCGCGTGCCTGACGAACCCAGAAGCGCGCCTGCGTCCGGTCCCGGGATGCCCACCTGACAAGGTCGGGCGGAGCTTTGGCGCGCCGCTTGCTGGTGGCCGCGCATGCCCGCCACCTCCCTCAAGCTCCACGTCGGCTGCGACATCACGGTTCGTGCCGCCGCCGACTGCCCCATCGTCGCCATGCTGCGGCCGGCCAGCGGCCTGGCCCAGTGGCTGTCGAGCGAGACCTACGCCTTCGATCCGTGGGTGCCGACGACCGAGTACGTCGACACATTCGGCAACCTGTGCCAGCGCATGGTCGTGCCGAGAGGCGACATGCGCCTGTGGGTCGAAGCGACGGTCGAGACCGAGCCGCATCTCGCGGTCGAGCCGTCGGCGCCGTTCATGCCGGTCGAGGAGCTGCCCGATATCGCGCTGCAGTACCTGCTGCCGAGCCGCTACTGCCCCTCCGACACGCTGCTGGCGCGCGCGCTCGAGATCGCCGGCTTCCAGCCGGGCTACGCGCAGGTCGAGGCGATCCGTGCCTGGATCCACGCGAACATCGCTTACCGCTACGGCACGAGCGACTCGTCCACCGATGCCGCGGCGACGCTGCAGGCCGGCGCCGGCGTGTGCCGCGACTTCGCCCACGTCGGCATCGCCCTCACGCGCGCGCTCAGCATCCCGGCGCGGATGGTCGTCGGCTACCTGCACCGACTCGATCCCATCGACCTGCACGCCTGGTTCGAGGCGTACGTCGGCAACCGCTGGTACACCTTCGATGCGACGCAGCCGGAGCCTCGGGGCGGCCGCGTCGTCCTCGCCTACGGGCGCGACGCCGCCGATGTGGCCTTCATCTCCAACTACGGCCGCCTGGAGACCGTCGCGATGAAGGTGTGGGCCGACCTGGCGCCGCCGGCGCGGCCGTTGCCGCCGGCGCCGCCGCCGCTCGCCGGCCCGGGCTAGGCGGTCGGCGGCGCGAGCCGGCCGGTCGGGCAGGTTCAGCCGGTCGGCACCCTCAGCGCGAGCGCCAGTAGCGCCGGTGCAGCGCCGCGATCGGCTCGGCCAGGCGCCGGCACCGGGCCGATCACGCGCACGTCCTTCTGGCCGCGCGCGAAGACATGGCGGCAGGGCAGGTCGTGCGTGGGGTTCTCGGCGTGGTTGCCGGTCAGGCCGAGCAGCGTCTTCTCCTCGATGCCGAAGACGGTGCGCCCGATGTGCGCCCAGTACTGCGTGCCGGCGCACATGGCGCAGGGCTCGACGGTCGTCACCAGGGTGCAGCCCCAGAGCTGCGCCGGCGGAAAGCGCTTGGCGGCGCGCCGGGCCAGCACGGCCTCGGCGTGGTTGACGCTGTCGACATTGCCCTGCTCCATCAGCACGGTCTCGTGGTCGGCGGCCATGAGCAGGGCGCCGAACGGATGGTGGCCGGCCTGCATCGCGCGGCCGGCGAGGGCGTGGGCGCGCTCGAGCATGGCGACGACCTGCGTTGCGGTCGGCTCGACACGGTCGTCGGCCGCCACGGTCCCGCTCGACTGCCTCGGCCCGCTCATGCGGTGGAGCTCCGGTGCGCCCAGCCGGTGGTGCGCCGCTCGACGATCGCGAACAGCTCGTACATCAGCATCGCCATGACGCCGATGACGACGAGCCCGGCGAACGCCAGGCCCATCTGCATCGACGAGCCGGCCGACATCAGCAGGTAGCCGATCCCCTCGTTGGCGGCGCTCATCTCAGAGACGGTCGTGCCGACGAAGGCGAGCGTGATCGCCACCTTGAGCGAGGCGTAGAAGTACGGCATCGAGCGCGGCAGGCCGACCTTGACGAGCACGTCCCAGCGCTTGGCGCCGAGCACGCGCAGCACGTCCTCGAGCTCGGGCTCGAGCGTCGCCAGGCCGGTGGCGATGTTGACGGTGATGGGGAAGAAGGAGATCAGGAAC
>JAESGR010000936.1_pt1 | contig 12733 bp, 9 predicted proteins | sample 9269771 | NCBI WGS metagenome assembly JAESGR01 (sample SAMN15739572, study PRJNA653492) | algae metagenome | isolation source: Chroococcus sp. CMT-3BRIN-NPC107 and co-occurring heterotrophs from well... | place: USA: Clark Mountains Wilderness, California | collected 2010-04-18
CGGGATCTTGTTCTTGCGGACGTGGTTGAGGAACGTGTCCTGCAGGTTCTGAGCGCGTTCGCCCGCCATTTCTTGTTATCCTTGTTGAACACTGCCGCCCGTCGCGATTGACGGGTTCTCATCAGTCCGGCTTGGGGCGTCCTGTCCGCACGACTTGGACGGGCGCCGTCAACCCCCGCCATTACACGTAGATTGCTGCTCCGATGCAAGAGCAGGCGCACGCGTGCAGCCTTCTCACGGTCCGATACCCAGGGACTTCAGCTTGCGGTGCAGGGCCGAGCGCTCCATGCCGATGAATTCGGCCGTGCGCGAGATGTTGCCCGAGAAGCGCGCGATCTGCGCCACGAGGTACTCGCGCTCGAAGATCTCTCTCGCCTCGCGCAGCGCCAGGCTCATCAGCTTCTCGCCGCCTGCCCCGTTGGGCGTCGTGGGCACCAGCGCCCCGATCTCGGAGGGCAGCATCTCGGAGGTCACCTCCTGCTCCGGATCGGTGTGGGTCAGGATCATCAGGCGCTCGACGTTGTTGCGCAGCTGCCGGATGTTGCCCGGCCAGTCGTGCGATTGCAGCACGGCCATCGCGTCCTCGGCGATGCGCCGGCGCGGCAGGCCGGTGGCGCCCGAGATCTGGTCCATGAAGAAGGAGATCAGCTCCGGCACGTCCTCGCGGCGCTCGGACAGGGCCGGCACCCGGATCGGCACCACGGAGAGGCGATGGAAGAGGTCTTCGCGGAAGCGGCCCGCCGCGATTTCTTCCGCCAGGTCGCGGGAGGAGGAGGAGATGATGCGCACGTCGACATGCACCCGCGTGGTGCCGCCGACGCGCTGGAAGTTCTGGTCGACGAGGACCCGAAGGATGCGGTTCTGGGTCTCGCGGGGCATGTCCGCGACCTCGTCGATGTAGAGGGAGCCGCCATGGGCCTCCTCGAGCGCGCCGACCCGCCGCGCTCGGCCCTCCCCGGCCTCGACGCCGAACAGCTCGGCTTCCATCGTCTCCGGCGTGATCGTCGCCGCGTTGATCACCACGAAGGGGCCGCTCGCCCGCGCGGAGGCCGCGTGGAGGGTACGGGCCGAGAGCTCCTTGCCCGAGCCTGGCGCGCCCAGAATCATCACGCGTGCGTTGGTCGGCGCCACCCGGTCCACCGTCTGGCGGAGCTGGTTGACGGCCACCGAGCCGCCGACGAGCCGGCTCGCCTGGCCCGAGCGGGTCTTGAGGTCGCGGACCTCGCGCTTGAGGCGCGACGCTTCCAGCGCGCGCTCGGCCACCAGGATCAGCCGGTCGGCCTTGAACGGCTTCTCGATGAAGTCGTAGGCGCCCGCCTTGATGGCGGCCACCGCCGTCTCGATGTTGCCGTGGCCCGAGATCATCACGACGGGCAGGTCAGGATGGCCCGCCTTGATCTGGTCGAGCACCTGCAGCCCGTCGAGGCGCGAGCCCTGCAGCCAGATGTCGAGGAAGACGAGGTGGGGCCTGCGCGATTCGATGGCGTTGAGCGCCTCGTCCGAGCCTCCGGCCGTGCGCGTGCGGTGCCCCTCGTCGTCGAGGATGCCGGCGACGAGGTCGCGGATGTCGGCCTCGTCATCGACGATCAGGATATCGGCGCTCATGACAGAATCTCCGCGATCCGGGGGGCCGTCGGTGCGGCGCCCTTCTCATCATCCGGCGAGGAGGCCTGGCCCCCCCGCGTCTTCTCGCCCTGGACCTCGAGCGGCACCCGCATCCGCACGCGTCCGCCCCGGCCCGCGGGGTTGTCGTTCAGCTCGATCCCGCCGCCGTGCTCTTCCAGAACCTTGCTGACGATCGCGAGCCCTAAGCCCGTGCCGCCCTCGCGGGTCGTCATATAGGGCTCCAGCAGGCGCTGACGTCCCTCTGCCGGGAAGCCCTTGCCGTTGTCGGTGACTTCCAGCACGGCGAAGCCGTCCTCCACGAGAAGGCGCAAATCGACCCGGCCCTTGCCGAGTTCCGCCTCCGGCACCGCGGCCACCGCCTCGACGGCGTTCTTCAGGATGTTGGTGAGCGCCTGGGACAGGAGCCGGATGTCGAAGGCGGCGAGCAGGCGCTCCTCCTCGCCGTTCTTGCCCGGCGCGGCGAAGCTGAAATCCATGTCGGGATGCGCGACCCGCATCATGAACAGGTTCTGCTTGGCGATCTCGGTGAGGTCGTTCCGAGCGATCGCGGGCTTGGGCATCCGCGCGAAGGAGGAGAACTCGTCGACCATGCGCTTGATCTCGTCGACCTGGCGCACGATCGTCGCGGTGCACTGGTCGAAGACCTCGCGGTCGGTGACGATGACCTTGCCGTACTTGCGCCGGATGCGCTCGGCCGAGAGCTGGATCGGGGTCAGCGGGTTCTTGATCTCGTGGGCGATGCGGCGCGCGACGTCCGCCCAGGCCGAGGTGCGCTGGGCCGAGACGAGGTCGGTGATGTCGTCGAGCGTCACCACGAATCCGCGCTGCCCGCCCTGCGCCTGCTCGCTCGTGACCCGCACGGTGACGGTCCGCTCGCGGCCCTCGCGGGTGATCTGGATCTGCTGCTGGAGCGCGCGCTGGCGCCCCTCCCCGCCCTCGGGGAAGAGGGGCTGCAGCTCCGGCACGGCCTGGGTCAGCGGCCGGCCCACGATCTCCTCCGCCGAGACTCCGAGCGTGCGCTCGACCGCCGGGTTGGCGATGGTGACGAGCCCGTCCGCATCGACGCCGATGACGCCTGGCGAGACGCCCGAGAGCACGGCCTCCGTGAAGCGTCGGCGGCGGTCGATGAGCTCGCTCGCCGCGGTCAGGCCGTCGTGCTGGCGGCGCAGCTCCTGCGTCATCTTGTTGAAGCTCTCGCCGAGATGGGCGAGGTCGCCGTCGGTCTTCTTGGCCGGCACCTGCGCGTAGAAATTGCCCGACGCGACCTGATCGGCGGCGTTGATAAGCCGCCGGATCGGCGCCACGAAGCGGTTGGCGAAGTTCAGCCCGAACCAGACCGCCGAGAGGAGCGCGATGAGCGCGATCAGCACGAAGATCGAGGCGAAGGTGATCTGGATGGAGCGCTTGAGCGAATCGTAGGTGAGGTACTCGGCCGCCGCCGCCCGCGAGACGCCGGGGAACTCGACGGCGAGCTGGCTCACCTCCCGCTGCACGAGCAGGACGGCGCCGTCATAGGCGGTCATGCGCAGGAGGGCCGCGAAGATCCGCCCCTCGGTGGGGATGAGGCAGATCGGGTCGCCGGATTTCGCGGCATCCTCGAAGGCGGCGGCCGAGGGCAGGCGCCGCTCCTTCAGGATGTCGATGGTGGCGCGCGCCACGACCTCGTTCGGCCCGCGCATGATCTCGGCCACGGGTAGCCCCAGCGCCGTCGCCCGCGTCGTCAGGAAGCCCTGGAACCACTCGCGGTTCACGTCGAAGTTCGGCCGCGCCCGGGTCAGGTCGTCGGCGAGGATGCGGATCTCGCGGGCCAGGCTCTGGCACTGGTTCTCCTGATAGGCGTCGGCGACCTCGACGGATTTCAGCACGACGTCGCGCACCCGGTCGGTGAAGCCGAGGGACAGGCCGCGGTCGATGGTGACGGCAGCGACCACGGCGAGCAGCACCGTCGGCAGGATCGCGATGAGGCTGAACAGGCCGACGATGCGGGTGTGGAGCCGCGCCACCGCCGCGTTGGCGCGCCGGGCGTGCAGGAAGACGCGCGCCTCCCAGGCGATGATCACGACGAGGCCGAGCACGAGGAAGACGTTGATGCCCAGCAGCGTCAGCCCGACCGTGGGCGTCGGCGTGACCCGAATGACGCCCGCCAGGATGAGGAAGGTCGCGATGGCCGAGACCAGGGCGGTCGCCACGACGATCGCACCGATCCAGCCGGGCCCGCGCGGCGGCGGCTTGACCGCGGCCTGATCAGCCCCGACCGGAGCCGCTCCGGCGACGCCGGAGCCCTCCGTGACGGTATCCGAATTGCGGGAACGCCGAAGCCACGCCATGGCGTGATGCGTCGCCACAACAGTGTGGCGAAATTAATACGAATCAAGTTTTGTGGATGATGTGACGGGTCGATTGGCGCCCGGTCGAAATGCGATCCGGCTCCTAATTGATTGCCGCCCAAGGATTCACGATGCGCAATCCGCAGTTGTCGAAATCAGGGACGTTGCGCGTCACAACAGTCGCCGCGCGAGAGCGCGCAATGCCCGCGATCATCAAGTCGACCGTTGCAATTGGACGGCCGGACGCCCGGCGTGCCGCGAAGAGGTCTGCGTAGGCGCTAGCTGCCGCACCGTCGAACGGCCAGATCCGCCCTCCCAGGTCATCGGCGAACATGGCTTCCGCCGCAGCCTGCAGCGCCGCGCGTCGCCGACCATCCGGTAGGATCGCCAATTCTGCTAGGATCTCGGCTTGGCAGACGGTGGCCGTGAATATCAGATTGGCCGGCTGTTGCGCGAGCCATGCGGCAACCTCCGGAACAACTCGGGTCGCCATGATCGCGGACAAGACGTTCGTATCAAGAAGAAACATCAGTCGAACCGTGGCGGTTCGCGTGCCGGCTCACGTGAAGGAAGGTCAAGCTCGTCGGTGCCTCCAAGAGCTGCGAAACGTCGGTGGATGCGCTCGTAGAGGTTTTCGGGGAGCGACTGGTTAGGAGCGTCCAGTGCGTTCTGGAGGATGCGACGTGCCTCCGCCTCCATCGAATGCCCATGCTCGGCCGCTCGCACACGCAGCCGCTCCTTGAGGCCAGGTCCCAATCTTCGGATCGTGATGCTGCTCATGGGATCGAGACCGCTGTGATGTCATCGCCATCAATGATTTCACTTTAATAGATTCGGTCGTGAGCGGCCAGCAAACTTGCCGACGATGTCACGGATTTTGCCAGCGCCGCCTCGGCCCGCTAGCCTTCCGAACTCTCCTCCCCCGCCTTCGTCGAGACCATCATGCCTGAGACGCCTGTGTTCGCCTCCGCCGCCGTCGCCGCGCCCCACCATCTCGCCGCGCAGTCGGGGCAGACCGTGCTGGCCCAGGGCGGGAACGCGATCGAGGCGATGGCGGCGATGGCGGCGACCATCGCCGTGGTCTACCCCCACATGAACGGCATCGGCGGCGACGCCTTCTGGCTGGTGCGCGAGCCGGGCGGCCGGGTGCGAGGCATCGAGGCCTGCGGACCCGCGGGCAGCCTCGCCACGATCGGACGCTATCGCGAGAGGGGCTACGACGCGATCCCCGCGCGCGGGCCCGACGCCGCGCTGACGGTGGCGGGTGCCGTCGGCGGCTGGCGGCTCGCCCTGGACCTCGCCCGGGCGCTCGGCGGGCGGATGCCGCTCGACGCCCTGCTCGGCGACGCGATCCGCCATGCCCGCGAAGGCTGCCCGGTCTCGGCCTCGGAAGCGCGCTACGTGCCGAAGGAACTGGACTCGCTCCACGCCGCGCCGAACTTCGCCGCGACCTTCCTCGATGGCGGAAAGCCCTACGCGGCCGGCGCGATCCGGCGGCTGCCGGCGCTGGCCGCCACCCTGGAGCAGCTCGCCCATGCCGGGCTCGACGACTATTACCGCGGCGACATCGCCCGGGAGATCGCGGCCGACCTCGACCGGCTCGGCGCGCCGGTGACCCGGGCCGATCTCGCGGCCTACGCATCTCGGGAACGGGCACCCCTGACGCTGAGGCGGCGCGACGCCACCCTCTACAACTTCCCGCCCCCGACCCAGGGGCTCGCGGCCCTCATCATCCTCGGCCTGTTCGACCGCTTGCAGATTGATCGGGCCGAGAGCGCCGCGCATTATCACGGCCTGATCGAGGCGACGAAGCGGGCCTTCGCGGTTCGCGACCGGGTCGTCACCGATTTCGACCGCCTCACGGCCGATCCCGCCTCGTTCCTGGCGGCCGACAGTCTCGACCGCGCGGCCGCGCGCATCGACATGCGCCGGGCGGCGACGGTCCCGCTCGCGGGCACGAGCGACGGCGACACGGTCTGGATGGGCGCCATCGACCGCGACGGGCTCGCCGTGTCCTACATCCAGTCGATCTATTGGGAATACGGCTCCGGCACCGTGCTGCCGGGCACCGGCATCCACTGGCAGAACCGGGGCATGTCCTTCTCCCTCGATCCGGCCGCGGTGAACCCGCTGGAGCCGGGCCGGCGTCCCTTCCACACGCTGATTCCGGCGCTCGCGAGCTTCGACGACGGCCGGGTAATGTCCTACGGCAGCATGGGCGGGGACGGGCAGCCGCAATTCCAGGCCCAGATCTTCTCCCGCTATGCGGATTTCGGCATGAGCCCCGCCGACGCCGTCGACGCCCCTCGCCTGCTCTACGGACGGACCTGGGGCGCCGAGTCCCTCAGCGTGAAGGTCGAGGACCGCTTCGATCCGGCCTGCATCGCGGCCCTGCGCGCCATGGGCCACGACATCGAGGAACTCGGCGGCGCCTACATCGACTCCCTGGGACATGCCGGCATGCTGATCCGGCACTCCGGCAACGGGCGGATCGAGGCCGTGCACGATCCCCGCTCCGACGGGGGCTCGTCCGGGATCTGAGGCGGGAGCGGACATGGTGGGGTAGGACATGGCGGACGGCGAGATCACCCAGGCCGAATACTGGAACGGCGAGGCCGGCGAGCGCTGGGCGCGCAACCAAACGGTCCTCGACGCGGTGTTCGCACCCCTGACCGAAGCGCTCTTCGCCGGCGCCGATCTCCGACCGGGTGACGCCGTCCTCGATGTCGGCTGCGGGGCCGGCGACACGTCGATCACCGCCGCGCGGCGGGTCGGAGCCGAGGGACGGGTCGTGGCGGCCGACGTCTCGGGCCCGCTTCTTGCCGTCGCGCGCAAGCGCAGCGTCGCTGCGGGGACGGCACCAATCGCCTGGATCGAGGCGGACGCGCAGGTCGAGGATTTCGGCGAGGCCGTTGTCGCCCGCGCCATCTCGCGCTTCGGCGTGATGTTCTTCGACGACTCCGTCGCGGCCTTCGCCAATCTCCGCCGCGCCCTCGCGCCCGGCGGGCGGCTCACCTTCCTGTGCTGGCGGCCTCTTGAGGCCAATGCCTGGATCGCCGTGCCCCGGGCGATCGTGCTGCCCCTGGTCCCGGTGCCCGAACCCTCGCCGCCGGACGGGCCGGGGCCGTTCCGTTTCGCCGATCCCGAGATCGCCCGGAGCGTCCTGGCCGCGGCGGGTTTTCGCGAGGTCGCCGTCGAGCCCGTGGACCGCCCCCTGGCGCTCGGCCGCCCGGAAGACGCCGCCGGCGTGGTGCTGGAGCTCGGCCCGGTCTCCCGCCTCGTGCGCGAGCAGGCCGATTCCGTGCGAGACGCCGCTCGCGCGGCCGTCGCCGCGGAGTTCGCGCAGCGCGCCGGAGACGGAGCCGTCAGCCTCGGCGCGGCCTGCTGGCTGGTCTCGGCCCTGCGCTGATCCTGAGAGGCCAGCGCTGGCATGCCACTTGCGAATTCGAGCGGGCCGCAAGGAGTGGATAATGGATACGAACCTCGCCCGTACGCGCTGGATTCAGCTTGGTCTCGGCCTGCTCGCCATGATGGCGATCTCCAGCCCGCAATACGTCTGGACCCTCTTCACCAAGCCGCTGATGGCGACGACCGGCAGCACGCTGGCGGCGCTGCAATGGACCTTCACGATCTTGATCGTGCTGCAGACCTTCTTCTCGCCGGTCCAGGGCTGGCTGATCGAACGGTTCAGCCCCCGATTGATGATCGCGGTGGGGGCCGCGCTCTCGGGCCTCGGCTGGGTGCTCACGGCCCGGGTCGACTCGTTGCTCGGCGTCTACCTCACCTACGGCCTGTTCTGCGGGCTCGGCACCGGCATCGTCTATGTCGGCATCGTCGGGCTGATGGTGAAGTGGTTCCCGGACCGGCGCGGCTTCGCGGTGGGCATCGTGGCGGCCGGCTACGGCATGGGCGCGCTGCTCACGACCTTCCCCATCACCGACATGATGACGGCCTCCGGCTACCGGCAGACGCTCACGGTGTTCGGCATCATCCTCGGGATCGTCGGCGTTCTCGCGGCCTTGGGCCTGCGCGCGCCGCGGCCCTATGAGGCCCTGCCCGCGCCGGCGAGCAACCTCGTCACGACGGCCCATGACACGGCGCCCCGCGAGATGCTGCGGACGCCGCTGTTCTGGCTGATGTTCGGCATGATGACGATGATGTCGACGGGCGGCCTCATGGTGGTGGCGAACTTCGCCTCCTTCGCCCGCGATTTCGGTGTGGCGGACGCCATCATCTTCGGCTTCGCGGCGCTGCCCTTCGCACTGACCTTCGACCGCATCACCAACGGCCTGACCCGACCCTTCTTCGGCTGGGTCTCCGACCGGATCGGCCGTGAGAACACGATGGGCATCGCCTTCGCGCTCGAGGCGGTGGCGATCTGCCTGCTCCTCGTGTTCCGCGACAACCCCTACGCCTTCGCCTTCCTCTCCGGCCTGGTGTTCTTCGCCTGGGGCGAGATCTTCTCGCTGTTCCCCTCAATCCTGACCGACACCTTCGGCACCAAGCACGCCACGACGAATTACGGCTTCCTCTACATGGCGCAGGGCGTGGGCTCGCTGCTCGGCGGGCCGGTGGCGGCCTACATCTACCAGGGCCAGGGCTCCTGGATCCCGGTCTTCTGCATCGCCATCGTGCTCGATCTGATCACGGCGACGCTCGCCTACTTCGTGCTCAAGCCGATGCGGCGGAACTGGTTGGGCGCCGGGGAAGCGCCGGGTTTGATCGCCAAGCCTGCGATGGGGTGAGGCGAGAGCCGGTTCGTCTGCGATCGACCATGAACATGACGGCGTGGGCGGCGCGGGGAAACCCGCGCCGTTCGCATTTGCGAGGAGCTAATCGCGCGGTCGCCTTGTGCGAACTACGCTTTACGCGCATATTCCGTGGATGGATCTCGATTGGGATGACGCGAAGGATGCGAAGCTCCGCGCCGCCCGAGGTTTCGGATTCGCCGACGTCATCGGCATTTTCGAAGCCCGCACGATTATTCGCCCCGATCTCAGGAAGGACTACGGCGAGATGCGGATGGTCGCGATTGGAACGATCGAAGGTCGTTTCTTCACCGTCGTCTATACCGACCGCGACGGTGTTCGAGGCCTGATCACGGCATGGCCCTCGTCGGATAAGGAGCGTGCGCTGTGGCAAGAATGACCCTCGAGGAGGCCGTGGCCCGCCCCTCGACCATCGACCGGGCGAAGCTCGACGCGACGACGGAGGATGACATCCGGCGGTATCAGGTCGAGGACGGGTATGGAGACGAGCGAGATCTTGGAGATCCCATCGAGATCGTTCCGCCGGGCGTGATCCGCGCGCGTCTCGCCATGACTCAGCAGGAGTTCGCTGCTGCGCTCCGCATCCCGGTTGGGACACTTCGCAACTGGGAACAGGGCCGAACCGCCATCGAGCCGGCGGCGCGCTCCCTCCTTGATGCCGTCTGGCGCGACCCCGTCGCCGTGCTGGCGGCGCTTCGGCCGCCCCGACGCGAGCCCACTTCTCAAGTCGGCTGAACTGGGCTCACCGCGCCGTCCGAAACACCTGCAGATCCAGATCCCGCACCTTCTTGCGAAGCGTGTTCCGGTTGACGCCCAGCAGCTCCGCCGCGCGGATCTGGTTGCCCCGCGTGGCGGCGAGCGCCGCCCCGATCAGCGGGCCTTCGATCTCGCGCAGGATGCGGTGGTAGAGGCCGGGCGGGGGAAGCGTGTCGCGGTAGCCGCCGAAATACTCGGCGAGATGCCGCTCGACGGCGCCCGACAAGGTTTCGGCATCGCCGCTCGCATTCTTGCGGCCGCCCGTGGGTGTCGGCTGGCTCGGGGCTAGGGGCAGGGTGTCGAGCTCGGCCTCGATGACCGGGCCGGTGATCGTCTCCTGCGGGTAGAGCGCGGCGAGGCGCCGGACGAGGTTCTCCAGCTCACGCACGTTGCCGGGCCAGCGATAGCGCTTGAGCCGCTCCATCGCCTCGCCGTCGAGCTGCTTGCGGCTCAGGCCCTCGCGTTCCACGAGCACGAAGAAGTGGCGAACGAGGTCGGGCACGTCCTCCGAGCGCTCGCGCAGGGCCGGCAGCCTGAGCGGCACGACGTTGAGGCGGAAGAACAGGTCCTCGCGAAAAATCCCCTGCTGAATCGAGATGCGCAGGTCCTTGTTGGTCGCCGCGATGATGCGGACATTGGTCTTGATCGGCACCCGCCCGCCGACGGTCGTGTACTCGCCCTGCTGCAGCACGCGCAGGAGGCGGGTCTGCGCCTCCATCGGCATGTCGCCGATCTCGTCGAGGAAGAGGGTGCCGCCCTCCGCCTGCTCGAAGCGGCCGGCCGAGCGTGCGAGCGCGCCGGTGAAGGCGCCCTTCTCGTGGCCGAACAGCTCGGACTCGATGAGGTCGCGGGGGATCGCGGCCATGTTCACGGGCACGAACGGCCCGGCGCGGCGGCGGCCGTAATCGTGCAGCGCCCGGGCGACGAGCTCCTTGCCGGTGCCGGACTCGCCCGTGATCATCACGGTGAGGTCGGTCGGCATCAGCCGCGCCAGCGCCCGGTAGATCTCCTGCATGGCGGGCGAGCGCCCCACCAGCGGAATGTCCTCGTTGCCCGGCTCCGCTCCGGCCGCCGGCGCCCCGCGAGGCCTGGAGAGCGCGCGGCCGACGATGGCGATGAGCTCCTTCAGGTCGAAGGGCTTGGGCAGGTATTCGTAGGCGCCGCGCTCCGAGGCGCGGATCGCGGTCATGAAGGTGTTCTGCGCGCTCATCACGATGATCGGCAGCTCGGGCCGCACCCGCTTGATGCGGGGCAGGAGGTCGAAGACGTTCTCGTCGGGCATCACCACGTCGGTGATGACGAGGTCGCCCTCTCCCTGCGCCACCCACCGCCAGAGGGTGGCGCAATTGCCCGTCGAGCGGACCTCGTAGCCCGCCCGGGACAGGGCTTGGTTGAGCACCGTACGGATGGCGGCGTCATCGTCCGCGACGATGATGTTGCGGTTGGGCATGACGCGACTCTATTCCACGACCGACTCGCGCCCGTCGCGGGCGCTCGACATAGGCAGGAGAAGACGAAAGGTGGTTCGGCGGGGTACCGGATCGCATTCGACGATGCCGCCGTGGTCACCGACGATCTTGGCGACCAATGCAAGTCCGAGGCCGTTCCCCTGCGCCTTGGTGGTCACGAAGGGCTCGAACAGGTCGGGCAGCAGGTCGGCCGTGACGCCAGCCCCGTTGTCGCTGACCGCGACCTCGATCGGCAGGCTGACGCGCTCGCGCGAGCCCGGCACTTGCAGGCGCAGGCCCGTGCGGAAGGCGGTCGACAGGGTGATCTCGCCGTCGACCGCGTCGGCGCCGATCGCCTCGGCGGCGTTCTTCACGAGGTTGAGTATCGCCTGGATGAGCTGGTCGCGGTTGCCGAGGACGGGAGGCAGCGAGGGATCGTAGGTCTCCACGAAGCGGATGTGCCGGGCGAAGCCCGACTGCGCCGAGCGCTTCACCTGGTCGAGCACGCCGTGCACGTTGACGGCCTGGCGCTCGACCGGGCGTTCGTCGCCGAACAGCTCCATCCGCTCGACGATCCGCACGATCCGGTCGGATTCGTCGCAGATCAGCCGGGTGAGCAGCCGGTCCTCCTCCCCCGCCGATTGCTCGAGGAGCTGGGCGGCCCCGCGGATGCCGGCGAGCGGATTCTTGAACTCGTGGGCGAGCATGGCGCCGAGCGCGATCATCGAGCGCGCGGCGCCGCGATGGGTGAGCTGGCGGTTCATCTTGTCGGCGATGGTGCGCTCCTGGAGCATCAGCACCACCGCGTCCTCGTCGTCGCCGAGCGGCGTCGCGAAGACGTCGACGCTGCGCTCCGTGCCGGAGCGGGGCTGGACGAGCTCGACCCGGTACTCGCTGACGCTGGCGCGGCGCCGGCGCACCTCGGCGACCAGCGCGCTGATCGGCGAGGAGAACGGGATGATGTCGCGCAGGCGCCGGCGCTGCATCAGCCGGGCGGAATGGTCGAAGAAGGCCTCCGCCGCGTGGTTGACGTGCAGGATGCGCTCGTCGGCCCCGATGGTCAGGACAGGCAGGGGCAAGGCGTTGATCACGGCCTCGCTGGTGGGCAGCGGGCGGACGGGCTTGCTCGACTCCTTGATCGGTCCCATCGGCCCTACGCCGCCTCCCCGATCGCGTCCGGCAGCGCCCGCTCTCCGAGGAAGCTCCGCATCAGGAGGTCGCGGGCCAGGGCCGGGTCGGTCGTGGTGACGAGCCGGGTCCGGTCCGCCGCCGAGAGGGCCCCGCCCTCGTCCGCATAAGCCGCCAAGTGCTTGCGGGCGTGCCGCACGCCCATGCCGATGCCGTAGAGGGCGAGCAATCCCTCGTAATGCTCGACGGCGAGCGCCGCCTTCTCCGCGTCGGTCAGGACCGGCTCCGGTTCCCCGGCCAGGCCGCGGGCGATCGCGCCGACGAGCCAGGGCCGGCCCAAGGCCGCCCGCCCGATCATGATCCCGGCCGCTCCCGACTCCGCCAGGGCGCAGCGCGCCTGTTCCAGGTTGGTCACGTCGCCATTGGCGATCACGGGGATGCCGACGGCCTCGACGACGGCGCGGATGGCGCTCCAATCCGCACGATCCTTGTAGAATTGCTGGCGGGTGCGCCCGTGGACGGTCACCGCGTTCAGGCCGAGTCCCTCGGCGCGTCGCGCCAGCTCGGGCGCGTTGAGGCTGGCATGGTCCCAGCCGAGCCGCATCTTGACGGTGACGGGCACGCGCACCGCCGCGCGCACGGCGGCGAGGATGCGGGCCGCCCCCTCGAGATCGCGCAT